>JAABVA010001548.1_pt1 | contig 24374 bp, 26 predicted proteins | sample 5560331 | NCBI WGS metagenome assembly JAABVA01 (sample SAMN12812661, study PRJNA571458) | rock metagenome | isolation source: Antarctica rocks | place: Antarctica: Victoria Land, Mt New Zealand sud | collected 2016-01-07
GGCTCAGCTGCCACCACACCATCATGAACTTCCAACTCCCCAACCGACATCATCAACCTCAGATCTCGCCCTACGCCATCAGATCACTAACAACCGCTGGTCTCACTACATCCTGACACGTAGGGCACTGCCGCCACATTATGTCCACCTTGCGGCGATGCAGTCAGTGCTTCGAAGCCTACTGACCTGCACAGATGGGCTAGTCGTCGCCCCGGCAGGGCTCCTAGACGTTGAGGAACGCGGACATTTAGCGTGGCGATAAGCGGCCAAATAATGTGGCGATTCACACCGCTTAGCTTAATGCGGGACGGGTTCCAGCAGTCGTTGCAACACCTGACCGTCAGGAGTTGCGATGCCAGTACCGAAGAAGCGTCCCCAGCCTGGGCCCGGCGCGCCGTTAACAGCCGAACGGGAGCAATACCGTCGGCTCATGGCCCCCAAGCCGTCGCGCTCGCGCCAGGTAATGCGAACAGACACCGCCAGATAACTACCCCAGATCATGAGCGACAGGGGGCGGAAGTCATATCCTCCCGGTAGGTTGGCGGGTCTTCAGAGTTGATAGGGGCAGGGGCTGTGAGCAGCGGCATCCGTGTCGGTGACTGATCAAGGGCTCGCGCCCTTGTGAACTGGGTGTTCTTCAGGCATCCAGAACAAGAGGCGCGAGCATGTCCAACTGTAGTTCACTGCTTCTCGGGTTGACCGATATCGACGTTGACCTGGTCGGGATCGGCGCGGACGGCGCACGCGACGTCCGGGTCCTGACCGCGCCCGCGTGGGTCGGCCGGTGCCCGCAATGTGCGGTCGTCTCCACCAGGTCCAAGGGTTGGGTGGTGACCCGCCCGAAGGATGTGAAGGTCGGCCCTGATTTCCCGAAACTGCTGTGGTGCAAACAGAAATGGTTGTGCCGCAACACTTCCTGCGTCCGGAAGCAGTTCACCGAGTCCGTGCCGCAGATCCCGCCGCGGGCCAGGTTCACCGTCCGCGCGAAAAAAGAGATGGCCGCTGCGGTGCTGGATGGGTGGCGATCGGTTGCTGAGGTGTCCGCCGCCTGGGGCACCACCTGGAATACCTGTCACCGCGCGGTGGTGGCGATGGCCGACCCGGTCCTGGCGAACCAGCTGGCCCCGATCCGGGTCTTGGGGATCGATGAAACCAGGCGCGGCAAAGCGAAATGGGAGACCGACCCGGCCACCGGCATCCGAACGTGGGTGGACCGGTTCGACACCGGGATGGTCGACATCGCCGGCGACCAAGGCCTGTTAGCCCAGCTCAACGGCCGGGAGGTCGCCACCGTCGTCGCGTGGATCAACTCCCAGACACCGGAGTTCCGCGCCGGGATCACCCACGTCGCGATCGACATGTCCGCCACCTACGCCAAAGCCGTCCGGAAGGCGTTGCCGCACGCCCGGATCGTCGTCGACCACTTCCACGTCGTGAAACTGGCGAACCAGATGATCGATGACGTCCGCCGCCGCACCACCCAAGCGCTGCGCGGCCGGCGCGGCCGCGCCTGTGACCCGGAGTGGACCAGCCGACGGCGGCTGCTCCGCGGCGTGGAACGCCTCACCGACCAGCAGCGGCAGAAGATGTTCCACAAACTCGACACCTTCGACCCCGACGGTGATCTCGTTGCCGCGTGGATCACCAAAGAACTGCTCCGCAAGGTCATGGCCTGCAAGTACCGCGGCGGCCTGCGCTACCAGATCGCCGCCGCGCTCGAGGAGTTCTCTCGCGTTCACCGCCGCCTGCAAGGTCCCGGAGATCCACACCCTGGCCACCACAGTCGACACCTGGCAGCAGCCGATCATCGCGGCGATCGACACCGGCTTGTCGAATGCCCGCAGCGAAGGCTACAACCGCATCGTCAAACACATCGGCCGGATAGCGTTCGGGTTTCGTAACAGCGACAACCAACGCCGCCGGATACGATGGGCGTGCACCCGCCGAACCAGGCCGGTGCCATCCAGGATTACAGCGCTACGCCCCTGCTAATTCTGAAGAGCCAGGTTGGCGACCCCTTGACCCGGGGGTCATGAAGAAGGTAACGGGGCGCTGGACTACACCTCCGATTGCGGTGAGCCATTTATGGGTATGAACGTTTCGGGTCGGACCCCGTTAGTGCCGAGCTTGTTCCACCTGGTTCAATCAACTCTTCTATCGAGCAATTGAGAACACGTAGCAGACCCATCATCAAACTCAAGTTTATCGACTCCGGCTTTTCGTCCATCAAGTGTTCTATGTCTTGCGCCGACGCCGGTACGCCTAGTTTTTGCAGTTCGTCAGCGAGAACTTCACAGGAGTCCAGCTTTGCCGCGGCCATGGCGTGACGCAGGTTCCATCGGTAGGTCACCGGGCGGGTCATTCTGCGCCGTTTCGCGGAATGCCGGCGAGTCGGTCGCGCTCTGCTGATATCACGTAACATCGGCGGCCTGGCCGCTGGATCGACGGGATAAGCCGTCATTTTCCCCCCTAGAGCTGGCCCAAATGTTCGAGATCGTAGCGCTGAGGGCCATATCAAAGCGGTGTTCCATGAGCAGCATGGAGGCGTTGTGTTGAGCCAGATCATCGCTCGCGACGCAGTCCTCGGCAATGACGACATAGTGGTCTGTGAACATGGCGTCGCGGGCGGTAGACTCGACGCATCCCTCCGTGGTGCAACCAGTCATTACAACCGTCTTGATACCGTTGCTCCGCAGAAGGAGTTCCAAGTCGGTACCCCAGAACGCGCTTGATCGATGCTTGGGTACGACGAGCTCGCCCGACTGTGGGGTGAGTTCCTCGATGATTTCGTGCCCAGCGGTTCCCCGAACTGTGTATTGCAGCGGCGGACCTCCAGCCCGGGCTTGCTCATGCATTCGCAGGTTGAACCGGATTTGAGCCGGCGAGTCGCTCGTCCTTTCTGGCAGTGTGGTGTTCTGAATATGAATGATCAGCACGCCCGCTGAGCGCGCAGCGCAAGTCAGCTTTTGCAGGACTGGGCGCATTCGAACGTACATCGATAGATCGACGCCCAAGGATCCGAAAGCTCCGTCAGGCTCCACGAAGTCTCGTTGCATATCCACCAATAGCAAGGCCGTGTGGGCGGGTTCGACCAGTTCATCGAGTTCGGTGAATACATCCTTCCCTGAAATTCTAATCATTGCTCTCGCTCCGCGCGGCTAGGTGGGCCAGGAGGCCATGAGGCCGCCATCAACAATCAGCTGCTGGCCGGTCACGTATCCAGCGGCGTCCGAGAGCAGAAAATGGATGACATCAGCGACGTCCTTAGGCTGTCCCACGCGACCTAGGGGGATGGTGGTTGCCGACCGAGCGATGCCGTCTGGGCCACCTGAGTTGATCGGGTCCAGCGATTGTGGGGATTCGATGACACCTGGCAGCACGGCGTTGATGCGGATTCCTCGAGGAGCGAGTTCGAGGGCCGCGCTGCGCACAAAGCCGATCAGGCCAGCCTTGGCCGATGTGTAGGGAGTATGCCCTCGCCAACCGACCGCTCCACCCCCGATGCTCGACGTAACAACGATTGCTCCTCCTGCCGTCAGCACCGGCGCGACCGCACGCACGGTTCGCATCACGCCCGTCAGGTCAACATCGATGATGCGGTGCCAGTCGTCATCGGTGAGTACATCCAACGGGGCAAGCTTGAGAATTCCCGCATTAGCCACCGCAGCGTCGAGCCGGCCGAATCGTGCCACCGTTGCCTCGACCGCGGTGACCATCCCGGCGCTGTTCCGGACGTCGGCGTCAACCGCGAACGCGGATCCGCCGCTCGCTTCGATCTGTGCCACCGTCTTGCCGGCGTCATACGGGTCACCACGAAAAGTGCCGACGGCAACGCGGTATCCGCCGACGGCCGCACGCAGGGCGGCAGCCCGACCGATGCCGCTGGCCGCCCCGGTGATCAGGATGACCCTCACCCGAACATCACGTCGCCGCTGTTCGGTCCCAAAGTCTGGCCCGTGTAGAGGTTTCCGCCGGGCTCGCTGGCCAGCAGAACCGCGGTGGGTGCGACCTCGAAGGCTTCGCCAGAGCGCTTGAGTGGCAGTCCTGCCATCAGCGATCTAGTCCATCCTTCGGAGAGGGTGCCGCCAAGTGGGGTTTGGATAGGCCCGGGCGCGATGCAGTTCACCGTCACACCGGTGCCACCCAGCTCGCGCGCGATGGACTTGGTGAAACCGATGACGCCGGCTTTCGCCGCAGCGTAATGGGCGAGCCCAGCCCCGCCACGCTGTCCCACCTGGGATGCCATATTGATGATGCGGCCGAAGCCGGCATCGATCATCGACGGCATTGCGGCCCGGCAACACAGGAAGACGCTGCGCAGATTGATGGCGATCATCTCGTCGAAAAGTGCCGTGGACATGGTGACCACCGGGGACTCTGTCAGTATTCCGGCATTGGCCACCAAGATTTCGATGGTGCCCAACTCACTGCGTGCCTGAGTGAACATCCCCTCGACCTGCTCCTCATCGGAGACGTCCGCATGCATGGTGCTGACCTGCACTCCTTGAGCAGCACATAGCGCAGCTACCGCGTCTAGGTCACTACCGGCCGCACGATCGGCGAGTGCCAGATTTGCCCCAGCATCCGAGTAGGCAATGGCGATCGCTGCTCCGATACCACTTGCGGCACCGGTGATGAGTGCGGTGCGCCCGGCCAGCACTCGCGAGGCTGGCGGCCGGAGATGGGCCGGGTCTGCGGTGAGGTCACCTTCGCTGACCAAACTCACTGCTTTACCCCGAACACGCGCTCTGCGTTCCCCCCGAGGATGAGGTCTCGCTCGGCATCACCGAAGTGTGCCAGCTGCACTCGGAGGCTTTCATAAGCACCAGTGAAAAGCGGTGCGGCACTGGCGTACATCAACCGTTCGGGGCCGAAGGTCGCAACGACGCCTTCGAGGAAGTCTTCGCGGTACATGCCGGTGGTCTGCACGATGATGTTGTCGTTCTGCAGCGCCAGCTGCACATCGAATTGCATCATGCCGGAGATGTTGAACTGCCCGCCGTTGGTCAGCACGAAGGTGTTATCCGGTGTCCATTGGGCGACCCGGCCGAGTTGCAGCGGCTCGGAATACAAGTGGAACCCGGCAGCGATCACCACTGGAACCCCAAGTTCGGCGGCCGTCTCGACGACCGGACGCACCCGGTCATCGTTGATAGCGAAGTGTTCCTCCCCCGGATGCAGGAACAATCCCCGGGCGCCGGCGCTGACTGCACGCCGCAATTCGGAGACCGCACCTGCCCCCTCCCAGGGATCGACGCGGGCCAGCGGCACCAATCGTCCGGCCGCAGCATCCGCGATCTCTGCCACCGCCTGATTGACCGGCGGGAAATGAGACCCGCGCGGGTGGACAGGCACGATCACGGCCACATCGGTTTCCGCGTCGTCCATCTCGATCAACGCTGCTGCTGCGTGCAGCTCGTACCCGAAGTGCGATGTGCCGAGGTAAATGAGCCCGTCGATCTTCACGCGGCCAGCCCCAGGAGTCGTTGCGCATTCCCACCCAGGACGAGGTCGGCGGCGGCTTGTCCTAGGCCGGCCAGAATGACCTTCTGTCGCTCCAGCGACGGGGAACTGACCGGGCCGTCGCTCCCGAACATGACGCGGTCCGCGCCGATACGGTCGACGGCAGCAAGGATCTTGTCCGGATAGGGCATTGCGGAGGTCTCCAACACCACGTTCGGATATCTTTCGGCGACGTCGATGGCCTCGTCGACGTGGAAGTAGCCGCCCATGTGGCCCAATATGATCGTGGAGTCAGGGCAGGCCGCCGCCGCCTGCGCCACGGCGAGCGGAGTGGTCAAGGGCTCGTCACCGCAGTGGAAGAGAGTGGGGACGCCGAGCGACCCGGCGTGCCTAACCAAATCGATGGTTGCTTCACCTCCAGGGTGCTGCAACGTGGATACGGGGTGCAACTTGAGTCCGCGGAAGTCCAATTGCTCGACGGCGCGGGTCAGCAGTGCCTTAGAGACTTGCAAATGCGCCGGGTTCAATCGGAGGAAGCCGTACAACCGACCTGGATGGTCGGCACATGCCTGCGCGATCAACTCAAGGCCGTCCGGGTTGAGACCAGGTAGATCGGTGAGGGTCATGACTGCGGCGCTCTGGACACCTGCCTCGTTCATGGCGTGTATGCAGTCGTCGGCGGACATCTGCCAGCCGAGCGCAGCCGCGTTCTCGATGTGCATATGCATGTCGAAGATCATGCGCGCAACTCCGTAATCATGCGAAGGTGGCCGTGTGGTAGTAGGAATAGCCGGTTGCCCCAAAATGCACGTTGTGCAGGCTTTTGCTGCCTGAGTACGTACCGCTGACATTCCACAGGGGCAGGAAAATCGCATCCTGCATCAGGGTGGTCGTAACCTTTTCAAACAAGGCCGTGCGCTTCGCCGGGTCGGTGATGGTGTTCGCCTGACTGATGGCAGTGTCGATGGCTGGGTTCTTGTAGTGGGCCCAGTTGAATCCAGTAGCAATTTGGTTGCTGTAAACCAGATTGTTCATTAGGTAAGGGTCCACGTCATAGTAGAAGATGGCGGATAGATTCTGTACCCCTTGGTTGTATGAGGCGGCTGCCGTCGTGAATGGCTGTGATGTGGTCTTCGAGGTGAAGCCGACCTGCTTAAGCGCATTCACGACATATTGGGTGGGCAGGTCGAAGCCGTTCGCCGTCTGGATGAGGATGTCGAGATTTAGCGGTTGCCCATTCTTGCTCCTCGTACCGTCTGCTCCGGCCTTCCAACCGGCAGCCTCGAGAAGCGCCTTCGCCTTGGTCGGATTGTAGGCGTACAACGAATCAACGCTTTTCACGTAACCAGGAGTGGTGGGGGTGAGGAAGTTGTGGGCCGGGGTGTAGGCGCCCCGCAACACGCTGGATACCAGTGTGTTCTGGTCGACTGCGAACAGGATGGCCTGCCGGACCCTCAGGTCGTCGGTCGGCCCCTTGGTCACGTTGATGGGATAGCCATAAGGTTGACCTGTTGACGGGACATTGTAGTTAACCAGCGTGGATGATTGCTTGATGGAATGAATGGTGTCTGGGTCCAGGTTCATCGCCATCTGGATCTGTCCGCCACGGAGTGCGTTGTAGCGTGCGTTGGTGTCTAGCAAGATCTTAAAGGATAGCTTCTCCAACGAAGGAGGTTTGGCCGGTCCAAAGGTGGTCGGACCCCAGACGTAGGCCGAATTGCGCTCCAATCCCACGTGATCCTGGTTGACGTAGTCGACAAATTTGAAAGGACCAGTCCCAACGGGGTGGGCGGCGATACCGGTGGCACCGTATTTCTTCAGTGCAGCCGGTGACTGCATACCGAAGAGGATGGTGGTCATCTCGTGCAGGAAGGCCGCGTTCGGCTTGGTAAAGACGACTTTCGCCGTGTACTGATCGACAACGACGGTCTCCGCGTACGGACCGAGTGCCCCGATTGCTGAGCGGGATTTGGTGGCCGGGTCGACGATGTGGTCGAACGAGGCCTTGACCGCGTTCGCATCAAAATGGGTGCCGTCGTGGAAGCTGACGTCCTCTCGAAGGTGGAATGTGTAGGTGGTTGCATCGGGCGAGACGACATAGCTTTTTGCGAGGCCCGGATGGAACTTGTTTTGACCGGAGCTATCGGGGAGCCACCACACGAGTGGGTCGTAGATGTGGCTGATGATCATGGAGGCCATGGCCAGCCCGGTCGCGGCAGGGTCGAGGGAGTCTGGCTCCTGGTACACCCCCACCGTCAGGGTGGTGGAACTCGTGGGTGAGCCGCCTCCAGAACCAGCGCTCGATCCGCTCGTGCCGCCACCGGACTTCCCGCCGCAGGCGGCGAGGAGTGAACTAGCACCGAGACCCAGGATGCCCAGACCCCCGGCCTTGAGGGCGTTCCGGCGGTCGACCGCGGGTAAGTGGAACGGCTCGCCAACCTGTGACCTCCAGAAGTGGGCGAACTGCTCGACGGTGCCCTGGCCGTCGCGTAGGTTGTGATCCGTTCCATCGCTCATTGTCGTTGTTCCCTTTGCTCTTACAGACGGCGGACGGTGGGGACTTCCTAGAACATTCGCTAGCGGCTGGGTGCGGCTTCGGTGAGCATGGCCAGCGATCGCATCGCCAACTCGGTGTGCAATACCGCGCCCGTGGTCAGAACCGCATCGTCGAACACAGCTAACGGGCTGTGGTTGGACGGAGCCGTCGCTGGGTCGTCCGCTAGGGTCGCTCCAAGCATCACGTAACATCCCGGCACCGCCTGGAGTACTCGAGAGAAGTCCTCCGAGCCGCTGAGCGGAGACGCCATGGCTTGGTAGCGAAGCTCACCAAAGACGTCTGCAACGACGTCGGCCAGAAAGCCGGCCTGTGCCGGGTCGTTGATCGTCACCGGATATTCGGCGACATACCGAGCGTCGACCTCAACCCCGTGGGCTGCAGCGACGCCCTGGCACACGATGGTCGCCAGATCGCCGACGAGCTGGCCGGTCTGCTCGGAGAACGACCGAATGGTGGCCTGGAATTCAGCGGTATCGGGAATGATGTTGCTCGCCGTCCCGCCGTGAATCGTGCCAACGGTTAGTACTACCGGGTCGAAGATATCGAACCGTCTGGTGACCATCAGCTGCAGCGCGAGAAGCATCTCAGCTGCTGCTGAGATTGGATCCCGCCCGAGGTGAGGTGTGGACCCGTGGCCTCCGCTACCGCGAACCGTGACGACCAGTCGGCTGCTGGCAGCCATCATGGTGCCTGGTCTGGTGGTGAAGAGGTTGTTGGGCGTCGTATTGGATTGGACGTGCATGCCGTAAGCGGCGCTGACCATGGGTCCGGCTGCCGTGAGCACACCCTCGTCGATCATCGCTCCCGCTCCATCCCACCCTTCTTCGCCCGGTTGGAACATGAAAACCACATCACCGTGCAGCTCTTCACGACGGGCGGCGAGCAGGCGTGCGGCCCCCACCAACATGGCCATGTGTAGGTCGTGGCCGCAGGCGTGCATCGCGCCGTCGATCTCACTGGTGAATTCCGCACCGCTGCGTTCCTGCACCGGGAGCCCGTCCATATCGGCTCTCAGCAAAACCGCGGGTCCGGTGCGCCCGCCGCGCAGGACACCGGTGATCGAGGTGAGGCGTTCCCCAACCGACAGCTCCAGGCCCAGGTCAGCGATCGCATCGAGCAGCATGGTCTGTGTTTGCGGAAGCTGAAGACCGATCTCCGGGCGGCGGTGCAGACGGTGGCGAAGATCTGTCAGTTCACCAGTCAGGTCATCGGCGTCAGAAAGCAGTCGTGAAGGGACGGACATGTCGACACCTCGGGGGCTCGGTGGTCAGTGCGACTGAGTGTGGCAATTGTATGTTTCGTCCGGGTATCGTGCGGATAACACGCAGAAGTATCTCCAAAATGAAGGATTCCGCCATGTTGAGTGATTGTGACCGATCGTTGATCGGTGCTCTACAGGTATCTCCCCGAGCGTCCTGGTCGGATCTAGGTGAGGTTCTCGACATCAGCGGGGTGACGGCTGCGCGTAGGTGGAGACGGTTGAGCGATGAGGGAAAGGCCTGGGTAACGGCGTCACCGGGGATGTTCTATCGAGCCGAACAGTGCTTCGCCTACGTCGAGATCGACTGTGCACCAGGCAAGCGAACGGAAGTGGCCAACAGGCTCGCGCAACAGGAGATGGTCGTCACGGTGGAGATCACAACAGGCAATGCAGACATCCTCCTGACGATTGGTGCTGCGGATCTGAGCATGCTCTCGGGTTACCTGCTCGATCAGCTGGGGGTCATGGAGAATGTGTTGAGGACGCGTGCCCGAGTAGCCACCAAGATCTATTCCGAGGGTTCGTCCTGGCGTTTGGTCAACTTTGATGAGGCAAAACTGAGCGTTCTGGAGAGGTCCCGACCGGAGGCGGTCCGCACCTCCGGTGAAGAAAACCCCCTGGTGATGACGTCGGACCTGCGGTACATCGCACGACTGCTGACAGTCAATGGGCGCGCGAGCTACACCGAACTCGCTGAGGCGGCCAACATGAGTCAAACCACCGTGCGGCGGCACGTCAACTGGCTGTTACGAGCTGGCGTCCTGCTACCGCGCACTGACCTGGCCGCGGAGCTTTCCGGCTACCCCGTGCAGGTCTACCTCTGGGCCGATGCTCCCGTCGACGGACTGCCCGCGGCGGCGGCCCAACTCACCCGGATGCATCAGGTCCGGTTGTGCGCCACCGTCTCGTCCGCGCCGAGCCTTGTGGTCTGTGCGTGGTTGCGGTCGGTGGAGGACGTTCACCGCTTCGAGTTGAGCATCGCGAAGCGTCTTCCGCAGGTACGAATCGTCGACCGCTTCGTGGTGCTGCGGACGGTGAAACGGATGGGGCGCCTGGTCAATCCGCAGGGCCGCGCAATCGGGGTCGTGCCGATGAACGTGTGGGCCATCGGAGTCGCGGTCGCTACACACACCTGAAGGAATCCGCCAAATTCCCCTCGGCGGGTCTGCCACGACACGCCGGCGTTCGCCGTATCGCGGGAACATCGCCATTGCAAGGGGCATCTACTATCAACCATGACTTTCGTCCTCCGCCGCCTGCTGGCATCGATACCGGTCGTCATCGGGATCACTATCGTCGCCTTCCTGCTGATCCACATGGTTCCGGGTGACCCCGCGCAGGCAATGCTGTTCGGCTCGAACGCCAGCCCGGACCAGGTGCAGGAACTGCGTGTCCAACTGGGGTTGACGGAGCCGCTCTGGCACCAGTACGCGACCTTCCTCGGACAGCTGCTCCACGGGGACCTCGGTACCTCGTACCTCACCCACAGCTCGGTAGCGCATGAACTGCTCTCGCGGGCACCTAGCACGTTGCAGCTCACCGGAGCGGCCATGCTGGTGGCCGTCGTCATCGGAGTGCCGCTGGGGTTGGTCGCCGGCATCAGGCCGGGATCCGTGCTCGATCGTCTTGCGCGGGCGATTTCCTTCGTGGGCGTGGCCGTCCCGTACTTCTTCCTTGCCCTGCTACTGGTACTCGTGTTCGCCATCAACCTGAACTGGGTGCCGGCGATCGACGACGGAAGCTTGACGAGCCTCGTGGTGCCGGCCATCTCCCTGGGTTGGGGATACGCGGCGATTTTGACGCGGCTCATCAGGGGTCGCGTGATCGACGAGTACCGCAGTGACTACGTCAAGTCAGCAAAGGCCCGCGGTTGCTCTGAGCTGCGGGTGCTGCTCGCCCATGTGTTCCGCAACTCGTCCATTCCCGCTATCACCATGATCGGCCTGCAGTTCGGCAACATTCTCACCGGTGCTGCCATCACCGAGGTGATCTTCGGCCGCCCCGGAATCGGTAGTTTCCTCGCCACCTCTATCACTACTAAGAACATCCCGGTGGTGCAGGGCGCCGTGGTACTGATCGGTATCAGCTACATAGTCATCAACCTGATCGTCGACTTGATCGTCGGCGCCGTTGATCCGCGTACCCGGCTCGTCTCGGCATGATGCTGTCGCAACGGACATGACCCATCGATTGCTCGATTACATCTCTTCGCAGGGAGTTCAGACATGACTACCATTGCCCCACCCCGAGCCGTCGCGGCGCGCCGCCGACGCCGCGCCGGTCGCCATGTCACCTCGGCCCTGATGATCCTGATCCTGGCCGGGTTCGCCGTGATGTTGCTCGCGCCGGGTCTGCTGACCCACACCGACCCGCTCGAGAACGGACTGGACCTGCAGTCCTCACCGAACTCTCATCATCTGTTCGGTACGGACCAGTTGGGTCGTGACGTCTACAGCCGGGTTATCTACGGCGCCAGATCGGTGCTGGGCGCCAGTCTGGGCGGTGTTTTCCTGGCCACCGTTGCCGGCGTAGCGATCGGCATCATCGGCGGCACCGCTCCTAGGTTCATCAGCAACGTTGTGATGCGCGTCGTCGACGTGTTGCTCGCCCTGCCCGTATTGCTCGTCGCCCTGATCCTGATCGCCAGCGTGGGGCCTGGGATCAAGAGCATCATCTTGGCGCTCGGCGTCGCCTACACACCGGGATTTGCGCGCGTCGTCGAAACGTCCGTGCGCAAGCTGCGTTCCATCGAGTTCATGCAGGCGGCACGGATATTTGGATCCAGTGGATTGCGGACGGCAGCTCGCCACTTGCTGCCCAACCTAGCCACCGAGGTGGTCGTGATGGCCAGCAGCGCTGTGGGCTGGGCAGTCCTCACCGCCACCACACTGAGTTTCTTAGGCCTGGGGGTGCAACTCCCGCAGGCAGACTGGGGCAGCGACCTGGCCGCCGGCGCCAGCAGCTTGTCGGAGGCCTGGTGGCTGTCGACATTTCCCGGTCTAGCCATCACCCTGACCATCCTGGTGGCGAACTTCGCCGGGGATTGGATCATGACGCTGACCGACTCGAGAGGCGCGCAAGCACGCACCAGGTTCAGGCCGTTCACTGGTCTCCGATCCACGTTGCCCCGAGCGCAAGCCGTGGCACCGGGTGAGCCCGCTGCGCTCGCCGACGGGTCGATCTTGGCTTTGGAGACGTTTGACGCCCCAAGGTCTGACCCGGACCCTGCAGTAGCCGAGTCAGTGGCAAGGACGGAGAACCGAGCATGAAAACGTCGGCGCAGGTCGAGGTCAGGGACGGCACAAGCGGTGGTGAGATGGTTTTGCGCATCCGCGACCTACAGGTGGAGATCCGCACGCAGGGCGGCACCGTCCGGCCGGTCGACGGGGTGACTCTTTCGGTGCGGGTCGGCGAGACCCTGGGCATCGTGGGCGAATCGGGGTCCGGAAAGACAATGACCGGCATGGCGGTCCTACAGTTATTGCCGCCGGGAGGTTCGATCGCGGCCGGGTCCATCGAGTTCGCTGGTGTCGAGTTGACCACGAAGCGCTCGACAGAGCTGCGCCATATGCGCGGCAACAACATTGCCATGGTTTTCCAGGATCCGATGACGTCACTGAACCCCACTCGCACTATCGGCAGTCAATTGCGGGAGGCGTACCGGCTTCACCAACCACGAACCACAGCAGCACAAGCTACGGCCCGCGCCGAGGAGGTCTTGTCGCTGGTCCGGCTACCGCGACCCAAGGAGCGCCTGCGCGACTATCCGCACCAGCTTTCCGGAGGAATGCGACAACGCGTGATGATCGCTATGGCGCTGCTGTGCAACCCGCGCCTGCTGATCGCCGACGAACCGACGACAGCGCTCGACGTTTCAATCCAGGCGCAGATCTTGGACTTGCTCGATGACCTTAAAGTCCGGTTGGGCATGGGCATCATCCTGATCACCCACGATCTCGGAGTGATCGCCGGCCACGCCGATCGTGTTGCAGTGATGTATGGCGGCCAGATCGTTGAGCAGGCGCCCACCTCTGTCCTATTCACGAATCCGCGGCATAGATACACGCAGGCGCTCTTCGAATCAATGCCGACCATGGATCTCGACAGCCGGCGTGAGCTGGCCTCGATCCCAGGTGTACCTCCGCAGCTCATCGATCTACCGCCCATGTGCCGCTTCGCCGACCGTTGTCGCTTCGCTACCGATGAATGCCGGACTCAGAATCCTCCGCGGGTCGAGATAGACGCCGACCATACCTACTCCTGTTTCCATCCTCGACTCGTTGGAGGTCTGCAAGGATTCGGTGAACGTGTTCCCCTTGAGGTCGGTTCGACTGGTGAGGCCCGTCGGGGCGGCTCGGGCATCCCCCTGCTGGCTCTCGAGGGCGTCGAGAAGCTGTACCGGCTCAAGAATCCGGAGCCGTTCAAACCGCGGCGGACGTTGCATGCCGTGTCGGGGGTCACCTTGGACGTCTTGGAAGGCGAGACTCTTGGCATCGTCGGCGAGTCCGGTTGCGGCAAGACGACAGTGGGCCGACTGATGGTTGGTTTGGAGACCCCGACCACCGGGGCTGTACGACTTGGCGGGGACGACATCCATCAACTCGGTCGAGCTGAGTGGCGCAGGCGTCGCGCTGGGCTGCAGCTGATGTTCCAGGACTCTTCAGCTGCGCTCGACCCCAGGATGAACGTCGCCGATCTGATCGCTGAACCTCTTGCCGCGCAGCACCAAGGCAGCGGTCGCGAACGTCATAGCCAAGTGCTCGAATTGCTCGACGCGGTTGGCCTTCCCCGTTCGGCCGCTCAACGCCGTGCACACGAGTTCTCGGGTGGGCAGCGTCAACGCATCGCCATGGCGCGGGCACTGATACTCCGACCCAAAGTGGTGGTGGCAGACGAACCGGTCTCGGCGCTCGATGTTTCAATCCAAGCGCAGATCCTCAATCTGATGCGCTCACTGCAGACGGCCTACGCCCTCACATACGTTGCGATCTCCCACGATCTGTCCTTGCTGAAGTACCTTGCCGACCGCATCGGGGTCATGTACCTGGGCAAACTCGTCGAACTCGGGCCCAGCGGCGAGGTCTACGCCGCGCCTCGCCATCCTTACACCGCTGGACTGATCGCTTCGGTCCCAGTACCAGATCCGGCATGGCAGAGAACCAAGGGGAGCGCCGGGCTTTCGGGTGAGATCGCCTCCGCCATCGATCCGCCGAGCGGATGCCGCTTTCGAACTCGGTGCCCACTGGCGACAGAGCTCTGCGCCCAGCAGGAACCGGCCTTGGTGCTGCGAGGAGGCCCCCATCCGGTCGCCTGCCACTACCCGCTTGCCGTCACCGGTTTACCCCAAGGGTGAGTAGGCCCTGTCTGCCCAGCTGGAAGACCGAGCCCCGTAACGATTGGACACGATGATGGCCCCAACCGGTCTGCTGATTCGCAACGTCAGCCTGATCGACGGCACCGGTGCAGCACCCGTGCGAAGGCAGTCGGTGCTGATCGAGGGTACAAAGGTGTCATGGATCGGGCCCGACGAAAGTGCTCCGAGCTGCACACCGGATCGCATCGTCGAAGGAGCTGGCCGCACCTTGTTGCCGGGTCTGATCAACGCGCATGTACACCTATGCAGTGACGGCGCTGCTGATCTGTTCGCCCAGGTCAGAGATGACTCAATCCCATTCGCGACATTGCGCGCGGCCCGGAATGCCCATCTGACACTAGAATCTGGAGTGACCACAGTCCGAGATTGCGGCGCCGCCAACAACGTCGCCATCGAGCTAGGTCGTGCAATTTCCGCCGGTCTCGTCGTCGGACCCCGCGTGCAGGCCGCAGGTCGCGTCATCACCATGACAGGCGGCCACGGCTACTTCATGGGCCGCGAGGCAGATGGTGCGGACGGGGTGCGGACGGCAACCCGCGCCGAGATCAAGGAGGGCGCTGACTTCATTAAGGTCATGGCCACCGGCGGTGTGCTCACCCCAGGCGTCGACCCGGCAAATGCAGCGCTGCACCTCGACGAGCTGCGCGCCGTGGTCCAGGAGGCACACAACTCCGGCCGTCGGGTCACCACGCACGCAATCGGGGCGATCGGGATCAAGAACGCGTTGAAAGCCGGAGTTGATTCCATCGAACACGGTTATCACCTCGACGACGAAGCATTGGAAATGGCAGTGGCACAGGGGACATATCTGGTTCCGACGCTGTCGGCAATACCTGCGATCCTTCGACATGGCCGATCCGACGGAATCGCCGAGTGGGTGGTCGAAAAAGCCGAGCGCGAACTAGACCGCAGTCGCAGCGGGTTCATCTCGGCCGTCAACTCGGGGATGCGCGTCGCCGCCGGAACAGATGCCGGCACACCCTTCAACCGGCATTACGACATGGCCAGCGAGATGGCCTCGATGGTCGAGCTAGGGCTTTCGCCGTTGCAAGCAATCACTGCCGCGACCCGCAACTCTGCTGAGAACATGACCTTGCTGGACCGTACCGGAACAATAGAGGTCGGCAAGATGGCCGATCTGCTGATCGTCGACGGTGATCCCTCTGAGGACATTGCCGTGATGAGCCGGGTCGTCCTAGTGATGAAGGAAGGGTCAATCTATCGAGACGACACCCGGATGACATGACAATCGCGCTCGTCAAAGCCGTTGCCGTGGCCTGTGGAACAGGGCTCGCGCGAGTTTTCTATACGGTTCACATGGATCGCGCGCCACGGCGCGCGGCGTTTGCGGAGAGCCGGTAATGCGTTATTGATTGTTCTATTGGAAGCGGTAGAGCCGATCGGCGTCAACCTCGGACAAGCCGATTCGGCTGTCATGTGTTCGCGCAGGGGCTCCCCCTAGTGGTACGTCTGTCAATTGGTCTGGTTGTTCGGTGGAATTCGGTCATGGTGGCTGCCGCTTTGCCGATCACTGATGAGCAGCGTGCCGAGCTGGAGCGGATGGCGGTATCGACGTCGTTGCTGCACCGGCAGGTGATGCGGGACCGGGCATTGTTGTGGGCCGCTGACGGGGTCGCCAACGACGAGATCGGCCGGCGGTGCGAGGTGGACTCGGATTCGGTGCGCAGGTGGCGTGCCCGGTTCATGCAGGAGGGTGTCGACGGTGTCGGGACAATTGCCAAGGGTCGGGGCCGTAAGTCGAACCTGCCCTCGGGGACCGTTGAGGAAGTTTTGCGGATCACTCATCGGGAGCGGACGGCCGACGGCACCACCCACTGGTCGACGCGGTCGCTGGCGGCGCGGCTCGGCATCGGCAAGGACACCGTCGCCAAGATCTGGGCTGATCACAACCTGAAGCCGTGGCGGGTCGCCACGTTCAAAGTGTCCAACGACCCTCGGTTCGAGGAGAAGCTGGTCGATGTCGTCGGTGTCTACCTGAGACCCCCAGCCCGGGCGGTGGTGTTCTCCTTCGACGAGAAAACCCAATGCGGCGTTGGACCGCACTCAGCCCTGGTTGCCGATGAAGGCAGGTCGGGCCGGAACGATGACACATGACTACAAACGCAACGGCACCATCGACCTGTTCGCGGCGATGAACATTGCGACCGGCCAGGTGCTCACCGACCTGCACAAAGGGCAGACCGGCGCCGACGTGCTGCGATTATTCAAACAGATCGACGCCAGCGTCCCACGCGGCCTTGGCGTCCACGTCGTCCTGGACAACCTGTCCAGTCACTCCACACCGGAGATCACCAAGTGGTTGGCCCATAAAGACCGTCGCCGATGGCACCTTCACTTCACACCAACCTCCAGCTCCTGGGTCAATCTTATCGAACGGTGGTTCAAAGAACTCACCGACAAACGACTATGCCGCGGCACCTTCAACAGCGTCGCCGACCTCACCACCGCGATCACCACCTGGGGTGCGCATTGGAACGAAAACCCGAAACCATTCATCTGGAAAGCCACCGCAGAGGACATCATCATCAAAGTCCGCAGAGGACGAGCAACCCTCAACCAGATCGATTCACCGACAGACCACTAGGTCCCATCGGCCAGCATCAAAGCGCTTTCCCTCATCAGCGGTGCACGAAGGCCGGCGCTGCCGCTAACCAGCCGGGGGCGGTACTCGACGCTACGTCGCTACTGGCTGTCATCGCGGAGCAGGCCCAGTTCACGCTGGCGCGCGCTGTCGAAATGCCCCCCAGGGTAGTTGTGGGTGGGCAGCATCTCCAGCAGCGGGACGAGGCTGACCTGCGCGACCTCATACACCCGTCGCAGTTCCGCAACCGGGTTGGGATGCTCGTCCACCCGCAGGTCCAGGGCGGGGTAGTCCTCGGTGCTGTAAACCTTGAGCGCCGCGGACTGCCGACCGCGCTTGTCACCACCGGCCGCCTGCCCAGCAGCAAGGGCCGACAGCAGGCGCTGCGCGAGCGGCCGCGCATCACCGGATTCGAAATCTGCCTGCATCGCGTCCAGGGTGGCGCCGCTGACCAGCATGTTCCCGGCGACCGCGTAGTTCGGGCCGGTCAAGTGTCCGCGCCAGGTATCGCTCTCGGCACCGGTAAAGGCCACGCTGTTGCCACGCGAATCCACGATCGAGACCTGGCGGTATTCGATGCCCGGATCCCGGTCCTTCAGATGCGCCAGGGTCTGCGCCGCGGTATGCCCATCGACGAGATACTCCAACCCCCAGATGCCCAGGTAGGGGTTGACCCAGGACTGGGTGGCGATGGCACCCACCCCACTGCGGACGAACGGGCACAGCATGCCCACCGCCGGAACCTTGGTCGACACCGCGACGCCAAGTTCGCCGGTGCGCAGACAACGGCCCGTGATCGAGAAGGTGTTGTAATTCAGCATTTTCGGGATCCAGGTTCAATAGGGGCAGGTGAGCAGGTGAGCGTCAGAGGTCATTTTCGGAAAAGCGCACGATGCTGTCGTCGGCCGCAGCACGCCTGCCATCCGGGCGCTCAGCAGTGTCGGCAGGCTCGCAGATCAACTGCCGGAGGACGCCGGTTAGCACGCTGACGCCTGGTTCGCGTTGCTCGGGCGGGGTGTATTCCGCCGGAGCATGGCTGATGCCGTCCTGGCTCGGGACGAAGAGCATCGCGGTCGGGACGTGCTGGGCGAGTACCTGCGCGTCGTGGCCGGCGCCGCTGCTCAGCGGGGCCCAGCGCAGCCCGTGTGCGGCCATCTCGGCTCCGAGGATCTGCTGCAGCCGCTCGTCCATCGGGATCGGTGCGTGCTCGTAGGTCGGGATCAGCTCGAAGGTCAGGCCCTCCAGCGAGGCGGCTGCAACCACAGTGCCACGCACCAGGTGGTCGAGCGTGGCGTAGGTTTCCGGCTTCGCGGTGCGAATGTCTATGTAGAACTCGACCTCGCCGGGCACCACGTTGGTCCCGCCCGGGCGTACCTCGACGCGTCCGACATTGGCGGTGACCTCGCCGCTGGCCAGCGCGGCATCCCGCAGCGCGAGGATCACCCGGGACGCACCGATCAGCGCGTCCCGGCGCTGACCCATGACGGTAGTGCCGGCGTGATTGGTCTGGCCGCGCAACACGACCCGGTACCCCTTGATGCCGACGATGGTGGTGACGACAGCGGTGTCCAGGCCCTGGTCCTGCATCCGGGCCCCCTGCTCGATGTGCAGTTCGAGGAAGCAGCCGACCTGATCAATGCCCTTTGCCGTGGCTACCTGGGTGAAGTCGGACCCGAGCTGGCGCATCGCGTCGGGCAGCCGTAGACCGTCGGCGTCTACCCGATCGGCCAGGTGCGACAGGTCATCCCCGACGAAGGCGGTGCTGCCGAACATCGAGGTGTCGAACCGGGCACCTTCCTCGTCGTTGAACGCCGCGATCCACAGCGGGCGTTGCGGCTGCACCCCCTCGGCCCGCAGCCTGCGGATCGCCTCCAGAGCAGACAGCACCCCCAGCGCCCCATCGAAGCGGCCGCCGTCGGGCACCGTGTCCAGGTGCGAGCCGACCAGCACCGCCGGCCCCGCACCAGCCTGCCAGCGGCCGATCACGTTGCCGGCCGCATCAATCTCGGCTGACAGGCCCAGTTCCAGCAGGCGCTTCAGGAGCCACTCGTTGGCCGCGTGTAGTTCGAGGGTCCAAGCGAACCGGTTCACGGTGCTGCCGTGGCCGCCGATGGTTCCCAGTTCATCAATCCACTGGTCGAGTTTGCCGGTCATGTCTTGTCCAATGCGGTGTCATCATCGCGGTAGGTGACGTCTGGCACCAGTCTCGCACTTTTGCTCATGGCTGCACGTAGTCGAAGAAGTGCACCGTCTCAAACTGGGAATCGAGGAGAGGGCGATGTGCCCAATCCCGACGGATCCCGCGAGTTGGTCGTCGTGAGCAGCCTGGCATTGCGCCAGCCGCCGACGAAAATCCGGGATAGCCCGCGGCCGGCGGGCTAGGAAACACCCGAGGGGCCGCAGCCCGCTCGACTCGGGTCCGGCACCAGGGAATCGAAACCAATGACGCCGAGCTGCGCCGCATTGAACGGACCGCTGCTGTGCGGCAGCTGGAAGAATTCGGCGCTCAATGCGGCGAGCGCGGCGTTGGATTCGGTCATGCCGATGTTCCTTTCGGAGAAGCCACAGCGGGGAGGCCGGCGGGCCGGCGGCTGGCGACCAGAGCCATCGTCCGCGCCATTTCGTTGCCGACGATCATCAGGCCTTCGTCCACCCCCATACCAGGTTTGGCGAGTACCTGCCCGGCTCCGCACGCCATCGCGACGTGTGCGGTGATCTGGGCCGAACGGTCGGTTTCGGTGCAGGTGCCGCCGCAGTACGCGATCAGTCCGTGCCGCCGGACCAGCAGCAGCGCCTCGATGGCCCGGTCGATCCCGCCCAGGTCAGGTGTCTTAACATGGATGACGTCGGCGGCGCGGTGCTCGACGAACCTCTCGATGTCCTCGAAGGTGTTGCACCACTCGTCGACGGCGATGCGCACGCCGGATCCTTGCTGCCCCAGCTCGGCCTTTAGTGCCACATAGGTGTCGATCTGCGCGGCCGTGCTGCCCGCGTCCACCGGGTGCTCGATCGTGAGCTGGTAGGGCGCCGCCAGGGCGCCGAGTGTCGTCAGATATGCAGCGATCGCGGGGATGTCACCGCCGAAGGCAAGGCCGATGGTGCCGTAGGTGTCGAAATGCAGTGCGGGCCGGTATTCGGCGGACGTCCGTAGGTCGCCGATCCGGCGCACTAACCAGCTGATGTACTCCGTCAACAACTCTCCCCTGGCGCCGAGTCTTGTCTTGACAGTGTTGATCAGACCGTGTGGAAGGACATCCACCCCTTTGACGATCATCTTCTCGGCATTGACGTGCTGTTCGTCGCCGGTCTGCGCGAACATCGGCACCGGCGCCAATTCGATCCCGGTGTCATATTCCGACGTGATGACCTCGGCCATCGTGGTCCGGTCACGCCGGGCTACCGCGTCCAGCAGCGCCTGGGTGACGCCGTAGCGGATCGCCGAGTGCAGCTGGCCGGTGGCCGTCCGACAGTTTCCGACCCGTTGCGCCATCTCCTGGAACGAGCTGATCGGCGAGCCGACCAGCAGCGGTGCGACGTGCTGAGAAATGTCCCGGGCCGCGCCGGCGGCACCGAACAGCGGATCGCGCCCACCCGCCCCGCTGTACTGGGATACGGCGCAGTCGCCGTGCGCCACCGAGCCATCATCCAGTAGCAGCAGTACCGACAACGCCTCGGCGGGTTGACGAATGGCCGTAAACCCGGGGGTTCGTGGATCGCCGCGGTAGGAGAAGCCGTCTTGAACTGCGCCGGCCCTGATCGCCGCTTGGTCGTCGACGAAGAACCCGCCACGCACGGGCACCGTCAACAGGTCGAGTATCTTCACCCGCTGGCACCTTCGATCGCGGCATTGACCTCGGCCTGGAGCAACGTCCGGTAGTAGTCGTACCCCGGCTCATCGACCAGGCACTGGTTCCAGTCGACGACGCCGGTGGTGCCTTCCATGTCGGACGAAATGAAGATCTTCACAACACTTCCCTCGCTTGTGATCCGCCGCTGTCCTGCGTCTGGATGTCCTGCACGTGCCAACAGGCCGCCGCCTGCACCGCCGCCGCTGCCGGAAACGACAGCCGGTGCCCTCGCCCTCGATCGCATGGGCGGCGAAAGGGCGACTCGTCCGCGTCCGGCTCGCCGTCGACGACGGCGGGCGGGACGGCGGTACCGGTCGGCGGCGGCGGTACGTGCGCCACCATCCGCGGCACTGCGGCGAGCAGCAGCGCGGTATCGCCTCGAGCGCTACCCGCTCGGCCAGGATGGCATCGGTACCGAGCGAGAGGAAGCCGTGCTGCTCGGTCGACCCGATCGGCAGCACCACCCGGTCGTCGTGGTCGAGATAGGCGTCCACCTGTTGCCAGTTGACGTCGAACAAGCGCACCCTGGGCACCTTTCGGACGAGGTGGGGAGACTCGAGCGGTCGGCGGGTCTTCATCCGCTCGCCGATGGCCTGTCGGTCAGTCGGAGGAGGACGGCACCCTGGACAACAATTTGATCAATTCGGCTCGACCGAATTCGAGTACCTCGGTCGCCATCCGCTCCGCGGCGACCGCGTTCCGCGCCTCGACGGCACCCTGCATGCCCCGGTTGCGCCGCAATGACTTCGTCGGATAGTTGGGCGAGCTGCGGAGCAGAAGATCCCAGTATCTAAGCGACGCATGCCAGGACGATTCGGCGAATTGGAACAGCAGCCGGTTGGGGCAGGCATCGAGCAAGTTCCAGTTGTAGTCCTTCAGCGCCAGGATGTACGCGGAGGCATCTCCGTCGTTTGCGGCGCTCTGCATCCGCTGAAAGATAGCGGTCAACCTCTGCTCGCGCCGGTCGTCCACGTGCTGCACGGCGAGGCCGGCGCAGGTGGGCTCCAGCAGCAGCCGGCAGACGTACAGCTCCGCAGCGTTGTTGCGGTCCAACTCGGCGACGAATGCGCCGCGGTTCGACGACGATCAGGCCGCCGCGCGACAGAGCGCGCAGCGCTTCCCGTATCGGGGGTCGGCTGACACCCATCTGCTCGGCGAGGCTGGCCTCGGTCACCTTTTTCCCTGGGCCGATGCTGCCTTCGAGGATACGGTCGGTGATCCAGGCGGCCGCACTGATGGCGATCGACTCGTGACTCAGTCCCGGAAGGGAAGTGGCGCCGAGCGCGCTTTCCATTATGGGTGCCTCTCCGCCAGTGAAACATCCGTACACGGTCTACTGCGTATTGTGTACCATCCGAGTCGTAGAACCCCTTCGCCCATCAGTTTCGTGGCGGGAACGGCCGAGCGCGGTTGACAAACAACGACTGCGCCGGCTGCTCGACGCAACGGTCTCATCGCCGCGGCGTACTGCCGCAAACCGGCCGGACGGCATCCGCGTCAACGCTATCCGACTCGCTGTACGCGGTGGAGTGCGACGCATCCATGAACCCGTTCACCGACGACGTTGAACTTCTGCTGACAACACTGCACGAGGCGGGCACGCAGATCGACATCGTCAGCGACATCCACTTCGATCTGCGTCCGAGCGGAAGACCGAGTACGAAACCAAATGGATCGACCAAGTCGGGCTGCCGAAGATGGCGATTAGCATCACCTGCGCCGCCGCCGAGAGGAACACCATGCCCGAGTCGACAGCAGACCTTTCCGACGAATTCGAGAATGGCCTGCAGTATTGCGAACTCTCCTTCCAGCAGTACGGCCGCCGGGCCAGCTTCAGTGGTGTGATCACCACGGTGCAGTGCTTCCAGGACATTGGATTGCTCAGATCGGTTCTGCAGACCTCTGGTGCCGGCAGGGTGCTGGTGGTGGACGGCGGCGGTTCGACGCGCACGGCGCTCCTCGGGGACACCATGGCGCAGCTCGCCATCAACAGTGGCTGGTCCGGGCTGGTGATCAACGGCGTCGTCCGGGATACCAGAGCCCTGGCTCAGATGGACATCGGCATCAAGGCGCTGGGGTCCAGTCCGCGCCGTGGCGGTCGAGCCGGCGCAGGGCGCAAAAATGTCGCGGTCATGTTCGGCGGTGTGGTGTTCAGGCCTGCCGCGCGACTGGTCAGCGACGAGGACGGCGTGATCGTCCTTGATCCGCAATAGTCCTCAGTTGCTGGCGTCGCCGTAGTTGAACGTGGTGACGCCGCCGCCGTCCACCGGAGGGATCGATCTTGTCATGAACGATGCGGCGTCTGAGACCAAGAACCGCGCCACCGCGCCCACTTCGAATGAGTCGCCCTGCCGGCCGAGCGGCTGTCGGGCGGCAGCCGTCTCGCGGATGACTCCGTTAAACCGGCGTGGGTTGCCGATCAGCACCCCCTCCCGGCGCACCGCGACTTGGACGTCGACGAGATCGCCGATGTTCTTAACCCCGCCGAAACCGAAGCAAGGGAGCCGGTGATTTCCAGGCCGGCCTACGACTGGACCGCCGCGGACCAAGTTTCGGATCCTGGCTCGGGATTCATTTCCACCCGCCGCCTCCACTGTCAGAGCTTGCCGTAATCATCGGAAACCTCCCCTTTTTCACCGGTGATTTGCGATGGGGCGAAGCGAGCAAAGTGGCAGGCGTGGCTCCGACTCACGCGTGCGACTGCTTAGGCAAGGGTGAGAAATTGTGGCTCCGTCGCTGACAGTTCATTCGCCGAACCGGCATTGTGGACCTACCTGCGGGTAAAGCGCTGGCCGCCTGCGGGGGGCGGCCAGCGGGCCCGCAGCTGATGCGAGGGGGGTCGCGTGGTTACGTGGAACCTTCAGGACGCAGGCAAGGCCACGGTACATCCCCGCCAACACCTGCAGCAGTGACTGGTGGCCAAAAAGCGTTCAGGCGGGGATGGGGTGGGCGCCCAGTATTCGTTCCAGCAGGCTCAACGCCGTCAACGACTCCTCGTCATGTGGTGGCGGCTGCGGTGGCGGCCGGTCGTACCAGTCGGCGGCTGTCGGGGGTGCTGGTCGGTGCCGGTCCGCGATGTGCAGGACCAGTCGGTAGGCCGCCCGTTCGTGTCGGTGACGCAATACCTGCCGGTGGATGGTTTCGGCGATGCCGAGCTGCTCGGCCAGCGCGGTGAGGCTGGTGGCCGCCACGAGGACCCACCGGCCGCGGCGCGGCGCGGCGAGGTGGAACGCGGCGAGGGTTTCCAGCGCCTCGTACACCGCCGACCG
>JAABVA010001549.1_pt1 | contig 24368 bp, 23 predicted proteins | sample 5560331 | NCBI WGS metagenome assembly JAABVA01 (sample SAMN12812661, study PRJNA571458) | rock metagenome | isolation source: Antarctica rocks | place: Antarctica: Victoria Land, Mt New Zealand sud | collected 2016-01-07
TGCGCAGCGCGTTGGCCAGACGCTGCGCGCCGATGGCGTTGGCACCCGCGCCGTCCAGCATCGCCAGACGCAGCGCCACCGGGTCCTGACCGGTCGCGTGCGCCACCTCGTCCCACAGGCTTTCGGTGGCCCAGAACGTCCAGCCGGGCGCGACCGAGCGGAGCTGGCCGGACGGCGTGGCGGCCTGCGCGACCTTGTTCTCGAAGTTGCGGACGGTGTGGTTCGGCACCGTGTACCAGTAGTCGGCGCCGTTGACGGTGAACGCGTCGTGCACCGCCTTCTTGTCCACCGACGGCGCCATGAAGCCCGGGATGCCCCAGCGCGCGGTCGGCCAGGCGCCGATCACGTCGTGCTCCATGGCCACGACCTTGCCGGAGCCGTCCAACCCGACCTTGACGTGCTGGTATGTGAGCGGCCGCGTGAAGTCCATCGTCATGTCGTCTTCGCGGGCGTAGATCACCTTCACCGGCTTGCCCACGGCCTTGGCCGCGAGCACCGGCGGGATGACCATGTCCGATTCGAGCCTCCGGCCGAAGCCGCCGCCCAGCAGATGCTGGTGGATGACGACCTTGGACGGGTCCACGCCCGCGCAGGCCGCAGCGATCGCCGTCGTGCGGGTGTTGAACTGGTTGCCGGTGTAGACGTGCCAGACGCCGTCCTTCTCCTGCGCCAGCGCGTTCATCGGCTCTATCGGAGCGTGGATGTTGATGCTGGTGGTGAACTCGGCCTCGATCACCTTGGCCGAGGTCGCGAGCGCCCCGGCTGAGTCGCCGTCCTTGACAAACAGGATGCCCTCATCCGGGTTCTGCTGCATGCGGCGGGATTCGGCGAGGATCGAGGCGTCGTCCGCGTTCGCGTTCGGGCCGTGGTCCCAGTCGATCTTCAGCGCCGCGGCGGCTGCCTTGGCGCCCTCGTAGGTCGAGGCGACGGCGACCACCCAGCCGGTCGTCGTCTTGGTCGGGTCGTCGAGGGTCACGGCCTTGACGAACCCCGGGACCTTCTTGGCCGCGGAGTCGTCCACCGACGTCACCGTGGCGCCATAGCGCACCGGCGGGCGGGCGATAGCGCCGTAGACCATCCCCGGCACGAACGCGTCAATGCCGTACTTGGCCGTGCCGTTCGTCTTGGCCGGGATGTCGAGCTGCGGGACGGACTTGCCGACGAGCGTGCGGTCGGCGGCGGTCTTGAGCGTGATCGCCTTAAGGTCGTCCTCGGTCCAGACGCGGCTCGGCTTACCCTGGGAGACGATCTGCGCGAAGGTCAGCTTCTTGCCGGTCTTCGTGTCCACCACATGGCTGTTCTCGGCCCTCAGCTGGCTCGCCGGCACGCCCATCATCGTCGCGGCCGTGTCGATCAGGGTGATGCGTCCGGCGGCCCCGGCGCGGCTCATCGCATCGAAGTTCATCCCCGTGGACCAGCTGCCGCCGGTGATCTGGGCTTTCAGCATCGGGTCGTTGAACTTCGGGTCGTTGGAGGCGAGGACGAACGTCACATCCTTCCACGCCGCGCCCAGCTCCTCGGCGACAAGCTGCGACATGGTGCTGGAGATGTGCTGGCCCATCTCGGCCTTGCCGACGGTGACGACGACTTTGCCGTCGTTGCCGATCGCGTACCAGGCGGAGGGGGAGAAGCTCGCGTTCGGGACCGCGTCGGCGGCGCTGCCGGAGGACGGCAGGGCGGCGTAGCCCATGACCAGCCCGGCCGCGCTGGTGGTGATGAGGAAGCCGCGGCGCGTCAGGGCCGGGGCGTCGATCTTCATATGCTTTGTCATGATCCTACGCTCCCAGCTCGCCGCGCATGTCGGACGCGGCGCGCAGCACCGCCGACCGGATGCGGGTGTAGGTCATGCATCGGCAGAGGTTGCCGTCCATGTGGTCGATCACCTCCTGCTTGGTCGGGCTGTCGTTCTTGGCCAGCAGCGCCGCGGCCTGCATGATCTGGCCGGACTGGCAGTACCCGCACTGCGGCACCTGCTCCGCGATCCAGGCCTTCTGCAGCGGGTGACGACCGGCCGGGTCGAGCCCCTCGATCGTCGTGATCCTTTTGCCGGCGGCCTCCGCCAGCGACGTCTGGCAGGACCGCACGGCCTCGCCGTTCAGGTGCACGGTGCAGGCGCCGCAGAGCCCCGCGCCGCAGCCGAACTTCGTGCCGGTCATTTGCAGGTATTCGCGGATGACCCAGAGCAGCGGGGTGTCGCCCGCGGCGTCCACCGCGTGGTTCGTTCCGTTTACGCTCAACGTAGCCATTGATCCCCCCTAGTCGCTGTTGAGACCCGCTTTCGCGCAGCAGGGCGATACGATCGGTCTCATGCCAAATTCGCGCCTTGGACGACGATGGCACCGACATGCTGGACGCACAAGGAGATGTTTAGGAGCGCGGAGGAACCGTTGCGCTACATCGACAAACCAGACGGACCGCACGCGGCCGCAGTCGGGTTAAGACGATCGGGCTGAATGCCATCAGTCCCGCTCAACCTCACCGAGACCAGCTTGGCGTGGTCTGCGCTTTCGGCTCTCGTGTCCGGACCCGTCAAGCCGGAATGCCTGGCAGCTGGCACCGCCATAGAGGGCGCGACCGCATTCACCGGAAAACCCGGGTGAGCGCGGCTGAGCGGCCACTTTGGGGCTGTGCACCAAACCCCTCGGATTTTGGCTTTGCCGCGCCCAGCATTTCCGGGCTGTTTTCGGGGTGGTCCTGGCTGTGCACGAACCTACAGGTTTGTGCACACCCTCAGCAGCCCCGAAAAGAGCCCGGAAATGCTGGGCGCCGCGAGGCCGGAATCAGAAGGGTTTAGTGCACAACCCCACCTGGGGCAGCGGCGGCCTGGTGAGCCGACTCAGCCATGCGGCGGAGATGTGTGAGGATCCCGACGGAATCCTTGCCATGGCCCTAGTGGTGCTGCAGGCCCTCGCCCACCCCCAGCAGGTCGTGCACGGGGACGATGCCGAGGGACAATTTGCCCTCCTTCAGCCGCAGCCGGGCATGGTTGGGGATGACAAGCATCTTGGCCTCCTTGCTTTCAGTCGGGCGCGCCGGCCGGATAGCGGGCAATCAATACCGAATTGCCGACAATCCATCGTGTAGGCGTGGCCCCAGCGTAACGCTCGCAACGGGTTGATAATGGCATCTTGATTCTGAACCAGACACATGGGTTTTGACCCTATAGGCTGCCCAGGGGACAATAAGTTCCGGTGCGGCCTTCGCCGGCGGCGATGGTTGTACAAAAGGTCAAATAGAAACGTCCTGGAGCATAAAAAATGAAAAGCTTGCTGGCCGCTGGACTGATATGCCTCGGTGTCATCGCGTGCACGGGTGCGGCATACGCCCAGAGCGACTGCTCAAAGATAGTGCCGGCCTCGCCGTTCGGCCCCGACGACCAGACCGGCGCCACCAACCGCGTCACGCCGTCGGTGGTCAAGGCCGCGGCGCGCGAGATCCAGGAGGGTAAGGTCGTCAGCCTGACCCATCCGATGGTCGACGGCGTGCCGCTGTTCGGCACCCGTTTCACCAAGACGGTGCTGAGCGCCGGGTCGCTGGCGCCGGGCGGCGCACTGGGCAAGAACGGCGCGACCTTCATGGAGGACACCTGGCTCAGCCAGAGCCACGTCGGCACCCATCTCGACGGCCTCGGTCATTTCGGCCGGTATGATTGCTACTACAATCAGAACGCGATGGGTAAGTTCATCAACCAGAACTACATGACGCGCCTCGGTCTCGACCATCTCAAGTCGTTTGCGACCCGCGGCGTGCTGATCGACCTCGTGCGCGTTTACCAAGCAGCCAACAAGCTCAAGACCAACGCCGCGTGCCGCAAGCCCTGCCTCGACAAGGGCACGGTGATCAGCCAGGCCGATCTCGAAGCCGGACTGAAGCTGTCTGATACGACCCTGCGCGAGGGGGACGTCGTGATCTTGCATACCGGCTGGGTCGACCTGTATGAACAGTATCCGGCGCAGAACGCACTGTATAACAGCGGCGAGCCCGGCCTTGGCATGGAGGCGGGCAACTGGCTGATTGCGCAGAAGGTGGTCGCCGTCGGCGCCGACACCTGGGCGGTCGAGGTCATTCCCGGCGAGCAGCCGGACGTCATCTTTCCGGTCCACCAGGCGCTGATCACCGATAACGGCATCCACATCATCGAGAACGTCAAGACCGACGACCTCGCGCAGGAGGTCCAGGCCACCGGGCGTGCGACCTTTTTCGTCAACATGACGGTGCCCAAGGCGGTCGGCGTGACCGGCAACTTCGTGACAATCGAGGCGATCCGCTGAGCCAGGGCGGGATTGCTAGGCCGGCGCCGCTGCTGATGCGGCGCCGGAGCCTGCTTGCCGCCGCCATGCCATTGGCTGCGGCGCGTGCCGAGGAGATGCGACGGGTTACGGTCGCTTTCGCCAACGTATCCGACGATCCGGGCACGCGGTTGGAGGGGACGGGTTTTACCGGGCCCGAGGTCCGCGAAAGCTTCGCCCTCGCCGCGCGGCGGCCGCCGTTCGAGCTCGTGACCTACGACAACATGCTCGACCGTAAAACGGCGCTCGCCAACGCGCGGGATGCGATCGCGCGAAGGGTCGACGCCTACGTCCTGTATGGCTGGGACGAGGCGGTCAACGCCGAGGCCGGCCGCTTGCTCAAGGACGCGGGCATTCCGGTCCTCGCCGTGGGAACGCCGGTGCCTGGCGCGCCGCTATATGCCGCCGACAACGAGATGGCCGGGCGGATCGCCGGTGAGGCGCTGGCGCGCTACGCGGCTGCGAACTGGGGCGAGCGAGCCGTTGCGTCCGTTGTCCTCGGGCCGCCTGCGGAACGGTCGAACCGGCTCGACGCGCGCATTGCCGGCATCGCGGCGGGGCTGAAGCCGGTTGGGCCATCGCCGGTCCGGCTCGAAACCGGCGGCGATCCGTTCAAGGCCGGCGCGGCGCTGCGCGGCTTCCTGGCCAGCCATGCCGGCAGCAAGGTGCTGGTCGCGGCGCTCGACGACGCCAGCGCCCTCGCGGCCAAGACAGCGGCGGATGCGGCAGGGCGGAGCAGCGACGTCGTGATCGTCGGGCAGGGCTGCGACCGTTCGGTGCACGGCAACACCTCGGAGCGGAAGGAGCTCGACCCCGCCAACCGCGGCAGCCTGCTGCTGGGGTCCGTCGCCTTCTTCCTCGACCGCTACGGATACGACGTGCTGCCTTTGGCGCTCGCCCTGGCGACCCGGCAGCCGGTCCCGCCGGTCACCCACACCCAGCACAAGCTCGTCACCCCGGCCAACGTCTACGTCGTCTACCCGCCGTTCGATATGAACTGAGCCCGGCCTAAAGCCGGTCCGGCGCGAACAGGATGATGGCGTCGGTCTGCTCGTCGCCGTCGCGGAGCCCGGCTTGAAAGGTGATCCGGCCGTGCGAGCCGGCCTCAACGGCGGAGTTCAGCGGGAAATAGCCGATGCGGCGGCCGTCGGCAACCAGATCGCCGGGGCCGGCGACACGCACGACGCCTTCGGGTCCGCTCGCATACAAACCCGTCGATCCCGTGCCGCCATCGACGGCCGCGATGAAGGCCAGGCTTCCGTCGGGTGCGAGCGAGGGGGCGTCGCCGAAGGAGACGAACCTCCCGCCGCCGGGCGCTGCATCGCCGAGCAGGGCGACGGGCGTGGCAGCACCGTCCGTGGCCATGAACACCCCGGACCGCGTTGCTGCCTGCCCAAGGAACGCGCCGAACACCACGTGCCCGGCGTCGTCGAGCCCGATATGCTCGGAGATGCGGGCGAACACACCGCCGCCGGGCGTCGGGTCGCCAGCGCCGACAACGCGCCGCACGGCGCCTTGCCCGGCCATGAAGATCCCGCCCGGTGTCGGGCCGCCCTCCACGACTGCGGCAAAGGCGACGGCGCCGCCCGCGTTCAGCGCCGGCGCTGCAAGTGCCGCGAAGCTGCCGCCGCCCGGCGCCGGATCGCCGGCGGCGGCGATTTTGACCAACTGGCCCTTGGCAGCGAAATAGATGGCGTCGAGCGTCTCGCGCCCGCGCCGCAGGGTGGCGAGAAACACGGCGCCGCCGGCATCGTTGAGTGCAGGCGGTGAAAGGTCAAAGAAGGCCGCACCCGCAACGCCCGGCGCACGGGCTCCGCTTTGGGCGAGGGTGGCGAGCTTGCCGCCGGACCAGGCCAGCACGGCTTCGCCGGCCCGGCCTCCCTCGACGGCCGCGGCGAAGGCCACGGTCCCGTCCGCATTCAGCGACGGCGCCGGCCGCTCGGTGAAGCTTGCGATCGTCCCGCCGCCGGGCACATCGCCGCCAATGGCTGCGACCAGCGCGGCGCGACCGTCCCGCCATAGGAACAGTCCCTCATCGGCGCCGCCGCGCACGAGCTTGGCAAAGAAGGCGACGTCGCCGCGCGGGTTGACCGCGGCGGTGACGTTTTTCATCTCCAGGCCAAATCGGTCATAGCTGCCTCCGCCCGGCGCCGGCGTGCCAGCGGCGGCAACCAGCCGCAGCGGCGGGACCGACGCTTTTACGGGGGCGGGCTCGGGCGCAGTGATCTCGGGCGCGGCGGCAGAGGGCGGCGCTGCGCCCAGGGACGACCACAGCACGGCGAGCCAGAGCGCGGCGGAGGCCCCGGCCGCCATGGCAATCCGCCGGCCGGCACCGCTGAGCAGTCCGCTCGATGCCCAGGGTGAAAAGTTTGCCATCTCAGGTCCTCGGCATGTCATACCAAGCGCCCTGACTGTTGACCGGTCCAAGTGGGCTGGGACGCTGGGCGGAGCACATAAGATCGCGCTCCAGAAACCGGTCATTCATCAGGGCGCCTGGTATCAGTTCTTCAGCATGCCGGCGCGCAGCGTCTCGATGTTGTGACGGAACATCGTGACGTAGGCGTCGCCGTCCTGGCCGGGCCGCGTGAGGGCGTCGGAATAGAGCTTGCCGCCCAACTCGACCCCGGTCTCGCTGGCGATGCGCTGGATCAGGCGCGGGTCGTTCATGTTCTCGACGAACAGCGCCCGTATCCTATCCTGCCGAATTTGCTTGATGAGCTGCGCCACCTGCGCCGCGGTCGGCTCCTTGTCGTTGGTCCAACCGCGCGCACCGATGATGGTGATGGCGTAGGCACGGGCGAGATAGGCGAAACCGTCATGCGAGGTGATGGCCTTGCGCTTCGCCGCGGGAACCGTGGCGATACGCTGGCGGGCCCAGCCGTCGAGGGCTAGCAGCTCGCTTCGGTAGGCCTCTCCCCGGGCCCGGTATTCGGGTTCATGGGCGGGATCCACCCGGGCGAGCGCCACCGCGATGTTGGCCGCGTAAATCGCGGCGTTCGCCGCATCGTGCCAGGCGTGCTGGTCGATCTCCGCGACGGACGTGCCTCCATGGTTACCTTCCTCCTCGGCCTTTTTCAGCAGCCGCGCGCCGTCGGCTGCCACGACGCGCGTGCCGTGGAACTGGGCCTGCTTGACTAGGCCGTCCAGCCATGGCTCGAACTCGGTGTTGAGCCCGTTCATCACCAGAAGGCCGGCGTCGGCCAGGGCGCGTGCGTCGGCGGCGGTGGGCTCGTACGCCTCGGTGTCGCCGTCCGGCCCGACGATGACCGTGAGCGCCACGCGGTCCCCGGCAATTTGCCGCACCATGTCGCCGAGCACGCTGAACGTCGCGACCACTCGGGTTGGCGAGGCCGCGACGGCCAGGCGGGCTGGAGCCGTCGACGCTAAAGCAGCCAATATCAGGGCGCGACGCTTTACAATGCTCATTCTCACTCGACAGGTTGCAGCGTCGGGGCGCCGGAGGGCCGGCAGAGCGGCGCCGTGATCACGGAAAGACCATAAACCATGCCGCCGGCCAGCACGATCGCCGGGCCGGACGGCAGGTTGAAATGGAACGACACCAGCAGCCCGGCGAGGCTTTCGAGCAGACCAAACAGCCCGGCAAGCGCAATCTGCACATGCAGCGCGCGTGTCCAGCAGCGTGCGGCGATGGCGGGCAACAGAACGGGGCCGGCCGCCAGCAACGTGCCGAATGCCTGGAACCCGGCCACCAGGCAGAGCACGACCAGCAACAGGAACACGCCGCGGAACACCGGCCCGCCCGCGCCGGCCGCGCGCAGGAACAAAGGGTCGAAGCTCTCGACCGCAAGCGGGCGCCAGATCGCCGCCAGGCTCAATAGGGTGACGGTGGCGACAAGCGCTATGAACACCAGCGCCGGCATATTCACCGCAAGCACGGTGCCGAACAGCACGTGCATAAGATCGATGTTGCTGCCGCGCAGCGAGACGAACAGCACCCCGGCCGCCAGCGAGATCAAATACAGCACCGCCAGCGGGGCCTCGCCGCTTCTGGCGTCGAAGCGCGTGGCGGCGGATGCGAGCAGTGCCACGAGAACGCCGGCCGCGACACCGCCGAGGCTTAGGGCAAACACCGAGTAGCCCGCCAGCAGGAATCCGAGCGCCGCTCCCGGCAGCACCGCGTGGGAAAGCACGTCGGCCGTGAGGCTCATGCGCCGCTGCAGCAGCAGCACGCCGATTGGAGCGTTGGCCAGAGCGAGGCCGAAGCACGCCACCAGGGCGGTCCGCATGAAGCCGTAGGTCCAGAACGGCTCCAGCAGCAGCACACGCATCAGCCGGGCACCAGGCGGAGCTGGGTGGCGCGCTGGTCCTGCCGGACACCCATCCCCGCGGTAGCGAGCTGGTCCGGCGCGAGCACGGCGGCGGTGGCGTCCCAGGCGATGACGTGCCGGTTGAGCAATAGCGCAGACGGGAAGAACTCCCGCACCTGGCCGATGTCGTGCAGGACGGCGATCACGGTCCGCCCCTCCTCGTGCCAGCGCCGCACGACCGCGAGCAGGTCGTCCGTGGTTTGGGCGTCGACGGCGGCGAATGGCTCGTCGAGCAGCACCAGCCGCGCTTGCTGGACGATAAGCCGGGCGAACAGCAGGCGACGAAACTGTCCGATCGAAAGATCGCTGATGTCCGTGGCCGCCTTGTCCTGCATCCCCACCGTCTGCAGCGCCGCCATCACTTCGGGGAGGAGGCCATAGGACGGCGTGCCGAACGCCCCAAACTCCCGCCAGCGGCCGAGTGCGGCGAACTCCAGGGCGGAGATGGGATAGGCGCGGTCGATCGCAGTCGCCTGGGGTAGGTAGCCTGTCGTGGCCGGTCCGGTATTCAAGCGTTGTATGCTGCCCAAGTGGAGGCGTGCGACGCCGGCCAAGACGTTCAGCAGCGTGCTTTTGCCCGCGCCGTTGGGGCCGATAACCGCGGTGAGCGATCCCGGGGCGAAGGCGCCGCTGACCTGCTCGATTGCGAGCTGACCGTTATAGCCGGCCGAAACGCTGTCCAGCGTCAGTGAGGGGGCGGCCGGGAGCTGGGTTGCAGCGCCGGGTCGCAGCCCGCCGTCGAGAACGTGGTGGAGGAAGCGGTTTACGCCGCGGATCGCCTCGACACCCATGCGCAACGGCGACGCGAAGTCTACTTTAGGGAGCTTAGTCATTCGCCTTGCATTATGAAGCGGTGGTAGTTCGGTTCCACAAGAACGGATGACGCCGCATGCAAAGACATTGTGGTCCGTGGGTTGGCATCTGGATTTCCCTCCGTAAGTTTCTTGACGGACACCCTAAGCCAGATCGAAGCCGCGTTGCTACCCCCATTGCCGTGGCGTGATCAGCCCTGATAAGCGGCCGGCGCCGGCACGATTGTCAGCCTGCGGTCATTCCCTGCGAAAGCGTCAGTCACAACGTTCAGCTGCGAATGTGTGAAGCTGGACCGTGACCTGGCCGAAGAGCGTCGACACCGCATGGTCGCGGTAGTCCTTCACACGGCAAACATCGCCACAGTGTGCGCAGCTCGGCCGCCGAACCGCAGGCTCCTAGCCTGCGCAGCCACGATCTCCCGTTGAACGCCCGCCAGCAGCAGCTTCACTTCGGCTAGGGTCAGACCCAAGTTGGCGATATCGACGAGATCATCGGGCCTTCTGATCTCCATGGGGATGTAAGCCCGAACCCCAGAAAATTCCGTCGTACGTCGAGAGGGCAAGAACTTTCCCTAGAAAGTGGATTTTCGGGAGAGTTGGCGATCTTGGACCGCGCAAAGCGGGCCTTTAAGGCCGCCGGATGCTGCTCACCAAGCATCGTTTTCGGGAAAGTCGAGTTAATACGCCTTTGCGACCAGCTAGATTAGCTCGGCACCTAACACTGCAAATCATTGATGTTGTCAGGTTTCCGGAAAACTTTCAGCTTTGAGCCTAGAACCCTTGGCGGTCGACGGAATTTTCCGGGGTTCGGGCTTACATCCCCAAGATCGAAGGCAGAACTGGAAGAAGTGAATGCCTTCCCACCCCATCGCGACCTGGATGACACCATGCAGTTCGTGCAGAGTGCAGGTGCTTGGCACCAGCAGGCGCCGCCACACCATGGGGCTGATCCCGAACAGCCAAACCTTGATCTGCACGACCTCAACCACGGTGGCGTCGGCCACGGACAGGACAGTTTCACCGACTGGTCTGGCTCGCTTCGGGGCTCGCGTCACCCGGCCAGCTTATCGCCGATCGCCGCCACCGTCGCGGGCACCCCAGATATCCTGATGGTCTCATTTTCCATCTGCAGTCCAGCACTTGGCGCCAAGCTGCCGCTCACCGTCGATTAGGCAATGCAGACGGACGGGCACGAACGAGCAAATCACTTGGGTGAGGGTCGAACATCGCCTGCCTCGTCTGTGAACGGATGGAAACGCCTCTGCAATTCGCGGGCAGACGCCACGCCGATCTTCTTCATGATGCTCGCGCGATGCACATCGACTGTCTTCGGGCTGATTGCCAGGGTGCGGCCGATCTCCTTGCTGCTCATGCCGCCGATCACACCGTCGAAGATCTCCGTTTCTCGCGGCGACAGGTTCGCGAGCGCCTCCTGTATCTGCCTCTTGCGGCAACTCAGCCGATGAGCCCGCTCGGCCTGGCGCCGGGCGCCACCGATCGCCTCCAGAAAGCCCTGTGGATTGAAAGGCTTCATCAGGTAGTCGAATGCCCCGAGCTTCATCGCTCGGACGGCACTGGGCACGTCGCCGTGCCCGGTCAGCATGATGAGGGGCGTGTCCGGACGTACGCCTAGAATCCGCTCCAGAACTTCGACCCCGGTCAGCTTCGGCATACGTAGATCGAGCACGACGACGCTGGGGTCGGCGTACTTGCCGAAATGTGCTAGGAACGCGTCGGCCTCGTTGAAGGCCGTCGATGCGATGCCGACAGTCCCGAGAAGCCAGCGGAGCGCGTCCGTGACGCCGGGCTGGTCATCGACGAGGAAGAGATGGGTTATCGTCTCCATCGGGCTATCCGGCGGATGGGAGCGTGATGTCAAAACGTGCGCCGCGACGACGCGACAGCCGCAACGACAGGGTTCCGCCATGCGCTTCGACGATGGTCCGGCACATTATGAGGCCCATGCCAAGGCCGTTCTTCTTCGTCGTCTTGAACGGCTCGAAGATGTCGTCGGCGTCTACCGCTGGAACGCCCGGCCCGTTGTCGATCACCGAGAGCCCGACGCAGCGCCGCGGCGCGGTGATCCGGATCTCCAGCTCAGGCGAGGGCGTCTGCCCGTCCCGCATCGCCTCGACCGCATTGAGGATGAGATTGACGAGGACCTGCTGAAGCTCGACGCGGTTTCCGCGCACCTTCAGTCCGTCGAGCGCGGGCTGCCGGTCAAAGCGGACCTGGACTGACTGCAGCGACATCCGAAGTAGGTCGGTCGTCTGCGCGACGAGGTCGGCCACCGCGACGGTCTCGCCGGACACGTGATCCCTTCGTACGAAGAAGCGTATGTTGGAGATGATCGCGCCGGCTTGCTCCAGATGGCGCTGGACAAGCCGCAGCGCCTCACGCGCTTCCGGATCTTCGGCGAGCGCCTCGCTCAGCCTATGTTCGATGCCCGCCGCGTAGCTCTGGCAGGCGGTGAGCGGTTGACCGAGCTCGTGCGCGATCGCCGACGCGAACTGCCCCACCAGCGAAACGCGCCCAGCATGGGCCAAGTGCTCGCGTTGAGCATGCTCCCGTTCTCTCGCGGCATGGTCTTCGGAGCGGTCATGGATCAAGATGGCGGCGCCCAGCCCCCGGACCGGGACGCGGACGACCATGACCTCCAGGAAGCGAAGCCCCCCATTATGACCGGCCCAGCGTATCTCGATGCGCTGCACCTTGCGTCCGTCTGTCGGAACCACAGTGTCGAGAAAGCCTTGCAGCGTTTCCGTAAGCTCGGACCTCGCCCGCCGAACCGTCGTCCGCGCGGCGATCGGCTCGAATTGCCCAGGGTCGGAGGTCCCGAACAGCCGGGCCGCGGGCCGGGTTGATCTCCACGACGGCCCCCTCGGCATCGGTCAGGAGGACTCCCGCCGGCGTGTTCCGGATGAGGACACGGTATTTCTCGCGGCTCTCCAGCAAGGAGCGGTCGCTCGCCCGTCGCCGCTCCACCTCCAGCTTTAGCGCCTTGTTCGTCCGCTGGAGGTTCAGGGTCCGCCGTTCCACGGTCTGCTCGAGACGCTGGCGCGCGCGGACGAGCTGCTCCTCCGCCCGCTTGCGGCTGCTGATGTCCTGGACGACCCACAGCGACAACTCGCCGGGATGCGCCCGATCGATGAACGAGCCCGAGATCAGGCACCACAACGCGCCTCCTGTCCGGGTAACGAGCGCGCGTTCGTGAACATAGCGATTGCTTTTCGGGAATGACTCTAGGATACCGCCGACGGCGGCGAAGTCGTCTGCGTTCGCGTAGACGTCGCGGACCGATCGCCCCGCCAGCCCCCCAGGCTGATAGCCGAGCATCGCTTCCATTGTCGGATTGACCTGAAGGAACACGCGCTCGGCCATAAAGAACACGCCGAAGAGCGGGTTGTCGAAGATCGCGCTGTGGCACCGTCCGGTGGACGCGTCAGACCCTTCGGCATCGTCTATGACGGACAAGTCGTACAAGCGTCCCGTCTCCGTTTGAAATCTCCCAAATTCAGATTAGGGGGCTGATCGATGGAAGGCGACCCCCGCCGTCGGTCGCTCCCCCCATGTTGCGGCGCACTACGGGTATTTGCCTAGTTTCTAGGGAATCGACCTTACCTTTACCAACGTGTCGTGATCGGCGACCGTCGCTTCAAACAGCAACGGCGTGCGTGCCGCAAGTTGCAGGGGGAACGGGTTGATGTACACGGTCGATGTCGACACCGGCGGGACCATGACCGACTGTCTTCTCGTGGGCGAGGGGCGGCAGCACTTCCTGAAGGTCGACACTACGCCACACGATTACACGGTTTCGTTGCGGACGTGTCTGACCGAGGGAGCCGAGGCGCTCGGGTTCAGGGACACGGCCGACTTTCTCAAGAACGTGTCGCTGATCCGGTGGTCCTCGACCATCACCACCAACGTCATCGCCGAGCGCCGCGGGGCCAAGGTCGGGATCATCGTCTCCGAAGGCGCCGCGGAGACCCTCTACGGGGCGTCCCGCTCCCCTGTGCTTGACGAGCTGGTCGCGTCCGAGAACGTGGTCGCCTTGCCGGCCGACGCCGGAGAGGACGCGATTCTGGCCGCTGTCAAGCATTTATTGGAGAGCGGCATTCGCCGCATCTGCGTCAGCCTGAAGGGCGCGTTCCCCTCAAACGAGGCGGAGCTTCGCGTCAAGGACGTGATCGAGGATCAGTATCCGGACCACATCATCGGCTCCGTGCCGGTGCTGCTGGGCAGCGAGATGGCGCAGATCGGCCACGATCAGACGCGCGCTCATTACTCGTTGATGAACGCCTACACCCACACCCACCTGGCGACGTCGCTGTTCAAGGCTGAAGACATGCTGCGCGACGACTTCGGGTGGAAGGGGGCGCTGCTGGTCGGGCACACCAGCGGCGGCGTGGCCCGCATCGGCAAGACGAAGTCCGTGGACACGATCGAGTCCGGGCCGGTGTTCGGCACCTTCGGCGCGGCCTTTGTGGCGCGGTAATACGGGTTCAGGAACCTTATCTGCCTGGACGTCGGGGGCACGACGACGAAGGCGTCGGTGGTGCGGGACGGCCGGCCGGTCTTCCAGCGGGGCGGCGAGCTCATGGAGGTGCCTGTCCAGACCTCCTTCGCGCTCCTACGGTCGGCCCCGATCGGCGGCGGCTTGGTAGCAAGGGTCAAGGACGGCGTCCTGACCATCGGGCCGGACAGCATGGGCGCCGTCCCGGGTCCGGCCTGCTACGGCCTAGGCGGCGACCAGGCCACGCTGACCGACGCGCTGCTCTGCCTGGGCTATCTCGACCCCGGCAACTTCCTGGGCGGTCGCCGAGCCCTCGACCTCGACCGCGCCAGGGCGGCCGTGAAGGCGCGTGTGGCCGATCCCCTGAGTTTGGACGTGGGGCGCGCCGCTCTGGCCGTGCGCGACGAGGCCGTGGCCCACATGGCGGAGCTGATCACGGCGACCCTTGCCGAGGCCGGCCTGTCGCCGTCGGACTGCGCGCTCCTCGCCTACGGCGGGAATGGGCCGATGTTCGGGGCCTTTGTGGCCGAGCAGCTCGGGATCGGATCGGTGCACGCCTTCAACATCGGCCCTGTCTTCAGCGCGTTCGGATCGGCCATCTCGGACGTGGTGCATGTCTACGAGCGCGGGCTGGGCCAGAGCTGGGGCGAGGCCAAGGCCGGCCCGCTGCTCGAGGCCGCCATCAAGCTCCACGAGCAGGCAGTCCGCGACCTGGACGCGGAGGGGTTCGATCCCGCGAAGGCCCGGTTCGAATACGCGGTCGAGCTTGGCGATGCGGCGACCGGGCGCCGGGAGGCGGCGGAGTTCGACGGCGTCCCGGACGAGGGTAGGCTGAAGCGGCTCATCGATGCCGCGTCCGCGACGGGGGCCGCGGACGGCGCCGTCGCCGCGCTTGTCTCGCTCATCAGCCGCTTCGTCGTCGGGGCGCACGGTCTCGAAAAGGCGGCGACCGGGCGTGGAGAGGCCCGGTCGAAGGCGCGTCCCATGCTATTCGCCGGTGGCACCCCGTCGCCGCTCCCCGCGATGCTGTGGGAGAGCATGGGGGTCGGCGACACGCTCGACGGACCGGCAATGATCAACGGCGCCACGCTCACCTGCGCGGTACCGCCAGGATGGACGACGCAGGTGGACCCGTACGGGAATGCCCGTATGGGCCGCCAGCCGAGCAGCATGGGGTGACGCACATGACCGACCGCATCCGCTTCACCGAGAACCTCGACCTCGACCTCGACGCCGAGGCATGGTGCTGCCACGCCTGCGGGCAGCGCATTGCAAGCGCTCGCGAGAACTACAAGACCGGATGCTTGGTGGCCGACCGCGCCCCGAGTGAAGTCCAGGCGCCTATCATCGATGGCGACTACACCTTCGCCCCCGACGAGGCCTGGGTCCGCATCCTCGAATTTTACTGCGGCGGCTGCGGACGGCAGATCGAGACCGAGTACCTGCCCCCTGGCCATCCGATCACCCACGACATCGAGCTTGACGTCGACAGCCTCAAGGGCCGGCTCGCAGCGGGCGAGCTGACGGTCAAAAACGGGCGGCTCCACCGGGCGCCCCGCTGGCAGACAGGGGCGTAGGCGATGAGCAAGGTCGACCAGATGAACTCGATTGACATCGACGTGGGCGGCACGTTCACCGATCTCGTGCTGACGCTCGACGGCGAGCGGACGATCGCCAAATGCCCGACGACGCCGCACGACCTCTCCGTCGGCTTCCTCAACGCGATCGAGGCCGGCGCGGACAAACTGGGCCTGACCGTCGAGGAGGTCCTGCCGCGCATCGACATCGTGCGCTACTCGACTACCGTCGCCCTCAACCGGCTGATCCAGCGCCACGGCCCGAAGCTCGGCCTGATCACGACGGAGGGTCACGAGGACGCGATCCTGATCGGCCGCGGCGCCCAGTGGGTGGACGGCACGCGGGTCGCCGAGCGCCGCAATCTGCCGGCGCAGAACAAGCCGCTTCCGCTGATCACGCGGGACATGATCGTCGGGGTGCGCGAGCGCGTGGACTCCAAGGGAGACGTGATCCGCCCGCTCGACGAGGCAGACGTCCGGCGCAAGCTGCGCGTGCTGATGGACCGCGGCGCGCGGGCGATCGTGGTGTCCCTGCTCTGGTCGTTCGCCAACTCCGCGCACGAGAAGCGGACCCGGCAGATCATCCGCGAGGAGTACAAGGAGTTCCACATCGGCTTCGTGCCCGTGGTGATGTCGCACGCCGTCGTGCCGAAGATCGGAGAGTACGAGCGTAGCCTGACGGCGATCCTCGACGCCTACCTTCAGCACTCCATGCAGACCGAGATCTGCGCGACGTGGGACAAGATCCGGGAGCAGCGCTACCGCGGCAGCTTCCTGATGATCCACAACTCGGGCGGCAGCGCCGATATCTTCAAGACGTCGGCGTCGCGGACATTCAACGGCGGTCCGGTGTCGGGCCTGATGGGCTCGGCCCACTTCGCGAAGAAGCTTGGATACCGCAACGTCATTGCCGGCGACGTCGGCGGCACGTCCTTCGACGTCGCTGTGGTCGTCGAGGACAGCGTCCGCAACTACGAGTTCCGTCCCGTGATCGACCGCTGGATGGTCAACGTGACAATGATGCAGACGATTTCGATTGGCGCGGGCGGCGGCTCCATCGCCTCGATCGATCCGCTGACCGGACGTCTTTCTGTCGGGCCGCGCAGCGCCGGGTCGTTGCCGGGCCCCGTCTGCTACGACCTTGGCGGGGCGGAGCCGACGGTCACCGACGCCGACGTGGTGCTGGGCTACATCAACCCCGACGGCTACTTCGGCGGGCAAATGCCGCTGAGCAAGGCTAAGGCCGAACGGGCGATCCGCGACAAGATCGCCGTCCCCCTCGGCGTCACCGTGCACGAGGCAGCGGCGCTGATCCGCAGGGTCGTCGACGAGAACATGGCCTCCGCGATCAAGCGGGAGGTCCACATGCGCGGCTACTACCCGGAGGATTTCGTGCTGTTCGCCTTCGGCGGCGCCGGTCCGACGCATGTCGCGGGCTTCAAGGCCGACGTACCCAAGGCCGTGGTCTTCCCGTCCGCCCCGGTGTTCTGCGCCTTGGGCTCCTCGATCATGGACATCGTGCATCTGTACGAGCAGTCCAAGCGGCTGGTATTCATGGAGCCGATATCGGAGCGTATCGTCATCGACAAGGACGCGTTCAACGCGGCCGTGACGACACTGATCGAGAAGGCGCGGCGCGAGCTCGTCTCCGAGGGGCTGCCGCTCGACGAGGCGATCTTCACGTTGGAGCTGGACATGCTCTACGGCGGCCAGGTCCAGGTGAAGCGGATGAGCGCGCCGCTTACGCAGATCCGGTCCGATGCCGACGCCCAGGCGGTCTACGACGCGTTCGAGCGGGAGTTCTCCGAGACGTTCAGCCCGCTCGTGGTCAACAGGCCGGGCAGGGTGTACCTGGACAACTTCATCCTGCGCGCCACGGTGCCGATCGAGAAGCCTGACCTGCCGGAGCTGCCGATGACCGGCGAGGATCCGTCGGCGGCCCGGATCGGGTCCCGCCGCGCCTACTGGCCGGAGATAGCGGCCGAGGCCGACACGCCGGTATTCTCGTTCGAGCGGCTGCAGCCAGGCAACGTGATCGCAGACCCCGCGATCGCCGAGGCGGAGCTGACCACCGTCGTCATCCCGCCGAAGACGACCTTCAGCATCGACAAGCATGGGCTCGGCATCCTCGAGTCGACCGAGGTCCAGAAATCGCTGCGCTCGGCCCACGGGCGCGGGATGGCCCTGCAACCCGCCGAATGACCGCGTTCATCGACGCGTAGGCATTGAACCGAAAAGGACCAGCGATGGGCATCCCGACCCTGGAGGAGAAGCTGCACTGGCTGAAGCCGGCGCAAGCTGAGGAGGACGAACTCCGCTACGCCGCGGCAATCGACGCCGCGAGCTTCGAGATCGGCTTCCAGCGGACGAACGACATCCTCGACGAGGGGATGGAGGTGTTCCAGCGCTCGTGCCGCTGCGCGATGGGCGTCGCCGGCGACTCGCTCGTGGCGATCATGACGGCCGCGGGCGACATCGTGAATGGCTCGTGCGGGACCTACCTGCACGCGGTGATCCCGCCGCTGATCATCAAGTACATCATCCACAATCACTTGAAGAACCCGGGCATCAAGAACGGCGACCTATGGTTCGCCAATGACGCAGTATATGGCGGCGTGCACAATCCGGATCAGATGGTCTGCATGCCCGTCTACTACGACGACAAGCTGATCGCCTGGACGGCCGCGCTCGTGCACACGACCGAGACCGGGGCGATCGAGCCCGGGGGCATGCCGATCTCCGCGACGAGCCGCTTCGAGGAAGGTATGAACCTGCCGCCGATGAAGATCGGCGAGAATTTCGAACTGCGGGAGGACATGGTGACCATGTTCTCCGCGTTCGGCATTCGCGCCCCGTCGATGATCGCCGTGGACCTCAAGGCCCGCTGCACGACCGCGGACCGCGTGCGGACGCGGATCATCGAGCTGTGCGACCGCGAGGGCCCGGACTACGTGCGCGGCCTATTCCGCAAAATGCTCCAGCAGGCAGAGATCGGCGCGAAGGACGTGATCTCCCGCTGGCCGGACGGCAAGTATCGCTGCGTGACGTTTTCGGACGCCGTCGGCCTGAAGCAGGGTCTTGTCCGGTCCTGCTACATGACGATCGAGAAGACCGGCGATCGAATGCTGGTCGACTTGTCTGAGTCTGGACCGGAGACGCCCTCGCCTTACAACGCCCATCCGCAGGCGGCGATCGCGCACTTCTCGAACTATATCTACGAATACCTGTTCCATGGGCTGCCGATCTCCAACGGCACGTTCACCAACATAGACTTCAAGTTCGCGCCGAACACCTGCCTGAACCCCGACGCGCGGGCCGCCACGTCCTGCTCCGTGATGATCTCCACGGGCGTGATGAGCGCGGTGCACAACTGCTGCGCCAAGGCGATGTTCTCGACCGACTCCTGGCTCCAGGCCGGGGCGTCGATGGGCAACGGCGGCAACGCCATTGTCCTGGCTGGACTTTCGCAATGGGGCGCGCCGTTCGCCGACATGCTCGCATACTCCATCAACACCGAAGGCATGGGCGCACGGCCTCAGCAGGATGGTATCGACGCCTTCGGATTCCCGTGGTGCGTCTTCGGCCGGGCACCGAACACGGAGTCGGTCGAGAACGAGTTTCCGATCCTGATCCCGCTGTCGAACCACTGGTCGGACTCCTGCGGACACGGGAAGTACCGCGGCGGCGTCGGCACGGTGCAGATGTGGGTAACGCATCACGTCCCGGCCGTCTACATGATGGCGATCGCCGACAACTCGAAGCTTCAGACGCCCCAGCCGCTCTTCGGCGGCTACGCCCCGTGCACCGTGCCGGGCATCTCGATCAGCAACTCCAAGGTCATGGAGCAGTTCGCGGACAATGACCCGCTCAACATGGACTACCAGGAGATACTCTCGAAAAAGACGATCCAGGGCGACTACAAGACCGAGTTCCAGGGCCGCTCGGTGCGCCCGTACATGCAGGGCGACGTGATCACCATGGCGTTCTCCTGCGGGGGCACCGGGTACGGCGATCCGCTGGACCGCGACGCGGATATGATAGCCGCCGACATCCTGAAGGGGATCGTGACACCGGCTGTGGCGGAGAACGTTTACAAGATCGTCTGGGACGCGGAGCAGCAAAGGGTCGATCGCGAGGCCAGCGCGACAAAGGTCAAGGAGGCTTTGGCGGCCCGCCTGGCGCGCGGGCGGCCATACGCCGAGTTCGTCAAGGAGTGGGAGACGAAGAAGCCGCCTGAGGAGATCCTCGCCTATTACGGGTCTTGGCCGGACGCCAAGGTCGTCACGCCGATCATGCGCGCGTGACGCGGCGGCGATGAGCGACGCTCCCGACTGGCGGCGGCGCATGGCGGCCCTGGGCCGGGGTGTCGATCGCGATCATGTCGCGCTCGTGGCGCCGATCCTGTTCACCGCCGCCTCCGAAATCGAGGCGCTCGACCCGGGGGCGTTCGCGGCCGACCCGACCAAGATCGTCAAGGGGATCACCGAGTTGACCCGCATGCTGGGGCTGAAGGCCGGGTTCACCGGCGTGCCGTGCGGCATGGTCGCCGAAGCCCTGGGTGCCGAGCTCGATCAATTGGCGTGGCCGCCACGCGTCGCGTCGCGGCCGGATCACGGTTTTACCGATCTGGACGACTTCTCCGATGTGTGGCCGCGTTCGCCTCTGCTGGGTGCCTCGATCGAGGCGACGCGACGCATGGCGGGCAGCGGCGGCCCGATGCCGTTCCTCTCCTTCGAAGGTCCGGCCGGCTTGCGCGCGCAGCTCTTCGGCGACGCGGACGGATCCGAGGACGCGGCGGAGTTCACGGGCCGGCTTCTCGCCGGCCTGATCCGTACGGCGGCCGAGGCGGGCGCACGCGGCGTCGTGCTGGTTGACCTGCCCGGAACCTTCAGGCCCGACGTGTCCGCGCTGAGGACCGCAGGCAACGTGGCGCGGTTTCACAAGATGCCGCTCTTCCTGGCCATCGGGCTGGATGCGGCTTCGACGGAGGACCTTCCGGAGACCGTCATACCTTGCTTCCCGGCAGGTGGCGGACCGCCTTCGGATCGGATCTTCGGGACAACGCTACCCGTCGACTTGGCCGAGCCGGACCTTCTGCCCGCGGGGCGCGAAGGCTGCATCGTGACGACACCCGGCGAGGCGTCGACCGGTCTCACGGTCGCGCAGCTCGCACGGGTCGTCCCAGCGTTGCTAAAAGGGCGGCCGCAATGACGCCGCGTGACGTTCGACATCAACGGGGGAGCGGAAAATGGCAGGTCGGTTGACGGGCAAGACGGCGGTGGTCACGGGCGGCGCGAGCGGCATCGGGCAGGCGTACGCCCGCCGTCTCGCATCCGACGGTGCGACCGTGGCGGTGGCGGACATCAAGAGCGCTGACGAGACCAGGCGACTGGTGGAGGACGCCGGCGCGAGGTTCTTCTCGACGACTTGCGATGTCACCAAGCCCGAGGCCGTCGCGGCCTTCGCCGATCAAGCGACTGAGGCGTGCGGCCCCGCGGACATCCTCGTCAACAACGTCGGCATATTCCCGCTGCAACCGTTCGACGAGATGACGTTCGAGGACTGGAGGACGATCAACGCGGTCAACGTCGATTCGCTGTTCCTGTTCTTCAAGGCCTTCGTCCCCGGCATGAAGGCGAAGGGCGGGGGCCGCATCGTTAACATGACGTCGACCGTGAACTGGCTGCTGATCGAGAACTACGTCCACTACATCACGACCAAGGCGGCTGTGATCGGCTTCACCCGCGGCCTGGCCAACGAGCTAGGCAAGCACGGCATCACGGTCAACGCGATCGCGCCGAGCCTCGTGCGCAACGCGACGACCGAGGCCTCGCCGCTCGCCGGCATGTTCAGCGCCATTCCCACGATGCAGGCGATCCCGCGCCTGCAGACTCCGGACGACCTGGTTGGCGCCATGTCGTTCCTGGTCTCCGACGATGCCGCCTTCATCACCGGCCAGACGCTCGTCGTCGATGGCGGCATGGTCAAGCACTGACGTTCCCCATGGCGTACTTCGTCACCCCGGTCACCATCCTCGCCGGCTTCCTGGGCTCCGGGAAGACGACGCTCGTGAACCGCTTTCTGCGGGAGGCCCACGGAAAGCGGTTCGCGGTGATCGAGAACGAGTTCGGCGAGGTCTCGATCGACGACGACCTCGTCTACCGGGACACGGCGGAGGTCGTGGTCCAGCTTACCAACGGCTGCGTCTGCTGCCGCGTGCGCGGCGATCTCGCCCGCGGACTCGAGCAGCTCGCGCTCAGGCGTGCCTTGGGCGAGCTGACGTTCGACCACGTCCTGATCGAGACGTCCGGCCTCGCCGACCCGAGTCCGATCATTCAGACCTTCATGGCGGAGACGACGCTGCTGACACGCTACGCGCTGGACGGCGTGGTGACGCTCGTCGATTGCCTCAACCTGCCGCGCACCCTCGTCAGCGCGAACGAGGCGCTAGCCCAGATCGCGCTCGCTGACCGCATCCTGCTGACCAAGGCAGACCGGGTGGACGCGGTCTCGCGGGAGGCGGTGGAGCAGCGCGTCCGCGGGATCAATGGCGTCGCCCGGCTCCACGCACTTGATTTGACCGCGGCGCCTTGGGACGAGATCTTCGCCCGGCTGCTTGACATCCGAGGCTACGAGTTCGACCGGGTCGCATTCGACATAGATCCGGCCGCATCCCCCCGGCGAAGCCGCTTCAGCGCCGAGCCCGTTGCAGCGAACCACACTCCGGCCGTCGTCTGCGTAAGCTTCCGAACTAGCCGATCGCTGGACCCCATTGGCGTGCAGGCGGCGTTCGCGACGCTGCGCCGAACCTTCGGCGACCGCATCTGGCGGATGAAGGGCATACTTTCGGTCGCGGGCCATCCCAAGCGCATCGTCGTCCAGGGCGTTCATGACTTTTTGCAAGTCAACACCGGTTCCGTTTGGCGACCGTTTGAGGAGCGGGAGACGAAGCTGGTCGTGATCGGCCCTGGGCTCGACCGCAACGTCGTGTTGGACGCGTTCGAGAAGGCGGCGGCCTGGTCGGGCAGCGACGCAGACACTCCGCTTGCGGTATAGGTCGGCACGGAAGGGACTGCGCATGGGCACAAGGAAAGTTATCGTCACCATCGCCCCAACAGGGGGCATGGCGAGCAAGGAGCAGAACCCAGTTCTTCCCACGCAGCCCGACGAGATCGCGCGCGACGTGCTCGACTGCTACAACGCCGGCGCCAGCGTCGTGGCCGTACACGCGAGGCGGCACGACGACGGCGCCACCTGCGACCCCGCCGTTTATCGCGCGATCAACGAGCGTATCCGCGCGAAGTGCGACATCGTCATCAACAACTCGACGGGCGGTGGCGTCCATGGAGACATGATCGGCCAGGGTCCGAACGAATACTGAAAATCCTGTGGGACGAGCGCCTCAAGGGCATGGAAGCCGGTGCAGAGATGTGCACGCTCGATGCGACTACGATCATCGCCAGCTTCGGCGACAAGGAACTCTGATGAGCACCGGGCCGTCGCGCTGCCGCCAGCTCGCGGAGGGGATGCGGGCCCGCGGGATTAAGCCCGAGTGGGAGGTGTTCAGCCCGACGCATATCGTGCAGGACGTAACGACGTTGATCGAGGCTGGGCTGGACGAGCCTCCTCATTTCATCAACTTGGTCCTCGGGGTGCATCGCGGGTTCCAGAACGCGATGCCCTACTCGCCTCGCGTCCATGCAGATGATGGTCAACATGCTTCCAAGAGACAGCATCTTTTGCGTCAGCGGCATCAGGCCAGCGCAGCTTCCCTGCGCGATGAACGCGCTTCTTCTCGGCGGTCACGTCCGCACGGGTCTTGAAGACAACCTGTACTATCGTCAGGGGGAGCTGGCAACCAATCAGCAACTCACGGAACGCGTCGTTCGTCTCGTGCGCGAGATGGGCTTTGAGCCTGCGACAGCGACTGAGGCCCGCGAGATCTTAGGAATACCCGTAACGAATTCGCGAATACGGCCCGAGTTTGCAGTCCTGTAACCGAGAATTTGCGCCGATCGACTTGGCGTCCTTTTTCATCGCCTACTCACGGAGTGACGATTGGCCAGGAATGGATCATCTGCTTTCGGCAGCCAGGTAAAGGAATGGGTAGCGAGTTCTCTGTTTATCCCCGTGCAAAGCGGCCAGCCGTGCCCCATCCGCAAGGACCGACGAAGGTTTGTGAACCGGATGTCCTCTTTCGAGCATCGGACGATCGCGGCTGAACGACCCTGGATGGACGCATAGCGGCCTGTGTCGGCTGCAATCGTCTTGAATGGAATGCACTTTCGGTTCTGCTGCTTCTGTAATAGGACTTTGGTCTTGACTTTGCCCATATTACGGGCCTGAGAGGTCAGGCTCATATCCAGAATGGGCCCGAATGCCCATCGCCGCGAAAACCTACGTTAAGGCGGACCTCTGAGGGCCATTTTGGCTGATAGAGGGCATAGCGTCGGTCGTCAGGTGGACAACTCTAAGGGCGAACGGTTCGAGAATGATGGTCCTTTGGTGATGCTGGGCCAGGGCGTAGCATCTTCGAGCATCCGCGCCGCGGGTAGGAAGGCACGTACTCCGAAAAGCTAGATATTGAGATCTGTCCAGATCAGGCATTGCTGCAAGGGATAAACACGCCTTCGTCGTCTCGGCATGGTTCACCAGCCCCGCGAGAGTTGATCGCCGCAGTGCCGACCTGCAGCCTGGAAGGCTCGGCCAGACGCTGCAGTAGGGGCACTGTCAACTTGTTGGACTGAGGTCGCGATGGCGCGCGATGAGGACGGCGTGCTTGTGGTTACGCTGCAGCGGCGACGCCGGTGACCTCGGCCCAAACCTGAAAGGCTTGGGTCCGGGCGGCT
>JAABVA010001550.1_pt1 | contig 24363 bp, 30 predicted proteins | sample 5560331 | NCBI WGS metagenome assembly JAABVA01 (sample SAMN12812661, study PRJNA571458) | rock metagenome | isolation source: Antarctica rocks | place: Antarctica: Victoria Land, Mt New Zealand sud | collected 2016-01-07
GGAGGGGCTGACGGAAAAGGGTCGCGAGACACCTCGCCGGCGGCCTACTCTACTCTGAGGCGGGGAGAGTACCGCGAGGTACCGACCTATGCCACTACATGCTCTGACAACCAAGCTCACACACACCATCAGTTAACGCCGTCCTTGGTGCCGACGCAGCGGCTACCCTTTGAGTTCAACCCAGCCGCCGAACCCGGCGCTCTGGCTCATCCTGCTGCTGGTATCACAGTGGATGAGCCACCAGCAGCCGGACAAGGATTGTTGACCACGACTGCAGGCCCGTTCGCCGGGTCCATGACCACGGTCGCTGTGGCGTTGACCCATCCGTCCCGCTGTTCATCGGGTGGAGGGGAGGACTCTGCGTGGTCTACACCCAGCCACGCCGGCGGAAGGCCCAGAGCGTCGCCGTGCTGATGGCTACGACACAGGTGAGCATGAGCACGAAGCCCGTCGGCTTGTTGGTCGCAAGGCCCTGCACCGTCGACCCGAACAGGCTGATGAGCACCGAGGACGTGAATAAGACGGTCGAGACCATAGTGAGCACACGGATCATCGCGTTGGTGCGGTGCGTCGTCTGCGACACGTAGATCTCGAAACTGCCGTTGACCGCCTCCCGGTTGTCCGCGAGCGCGTCGAGCAGGCGCGCCAGCCGCCCCTCCAGGTCCTCGAAGTAGTCCTCCACCTCCTCGCCCGACACCCACGCGAAGTCGGGGCGCAGGTAGGCCGCGACGACCCCACGGTGCTGCTCGGCCAGTTGCGCCAGGGCGAAGGCGTAGCGCTTGAAGCGCATCAGGTCCTCCAGGTAGTGGTCGGAGGTGTCACGCAGCGCGCGCTCCTCCATGCGCTCGATTTCAACTTGCATGTGCTCGTTCAAGGCCTCGTAGTAGGCCAGCGTCTCGTCGAGGACGACGTAGAGCATGAAGGCCGCGTCGAGCGTCACCAGTGCGGGGCTGGAGCGCGCCCGCGTCAGCAGGTGGTCGGCGAAGGGCAACGGCTGTTTGTGGGCGCTCACCATGTAGGTGTGCCCAACGAACAGGTCGAGCTCGGTCGCTTGCACACGGTAGGCGGCGGGGTCAAGACGCGCGACAGTGGCGCTGGTGAAGAAATGGTCGGGGTAGACAGCCAGGCGCGGGCGCTGCCAGGGCGAGAGCGCGGCATGGACGGCCTTGCGATGCAGGCCCAGCAGGCGGGCGACCTCGCGCAGGTCGGCTTCACCATAGGTCGATAGGTCGACCCACACAAAATTATCCTCAACGGCGACGAGTGCGGCCAAGTCACGGGGATCGACCGCGACCGGCTCCTGTCCCGCGCGGAACAGCCAGGCGATGGCTGTGTCCAGGAGGGCTCCGGGCGCGGCGACCTCCGCCGCGCCCTCGACGTCCACGACCTCCGCGTGCGGGGCGACCGGCTCGATCGCCCCACCGTCGCCCACTTCGGGCAACACGCTGTCGCCGACGATGGTCGTCCCCGCCTCGATGAGGGGCGCTTGGTCCTCCGTCGCGTGCCGTCCGCCGCGCCGCGCGTCACGCAGCCCCGCCACGCCTCGGCCACCGCTGAAGAGGGACGGGCGCTTAGGAGGCATGCAGGGCCTGTCCGACCGCGTCGGGGACGATCAAGACGCCGCCCTCACCCAACCGCAGCACCTGTCCCGCGCCCATCAGCCGTTCCTGATGACCCAGGTGATGTCTCCCAGGGACGGAGAGGCGATAGCCCGTGACGAAATGCGCCTGGTCGTCCATCTCGATGTCCGTGACGGTCCCGATGCGCGCGCCGCCCTCGGAGACGACCTTCATCCCCCGTGCCTGGCCCAGCGTGACCGCGGCGGTCACCTCCTCGCCACGATCGTCCGTGGTGAATGTGTCGGGTCCCGGGACGGTCACCGCCTCGGGCCGCACCGTGACGACGGCGGCGCGTGGCACAATCGTGCCGTGTCCCCAAACGCCCGTCTTGACGCGCACCCCAAGCACGCGACGGTACGTCGCGTCGAAGAGCACATCGTCCACATGGCCGAGGGTCGCGCCGTCCGACAGCGCGACCACGGCGCGTCCTTTCACCTCGCTCGCTTTCAGCATGTCTCTCACCTCTCGTCTACCGATCTGTCGCCCTACAGCCCTATGGTGGGCGTCTTGGAGTCGTTGGGGGCCTGTCGCTCGTGTGGGGCCACCCCTGGCGCGACCGCTTCCGTGACGGCCTGCTCCGCCTGGTCGGCGTCGAAGCGCTCCCGGAGCTGTGCGCCCTCCTCCTGGATCGCGGCCAGGCGCTCATTGGATGACGGCGCCACCGGCTCTGCTGTCGCCGTGTCGACGGTCGGCGGCTTCGACCAGGCTGCGTCGACCATCCCACGCCCCCGACGCTGCGCGACCTGACGCGCCAAGAGATCGTAAGGGCGGCGGCGCGGCCGCGCGACGAGCACCTCCGAGCGGCCCGTAGCGTCACTGTAGAGCGCCATCAGTAGGGCGTAGAGCACGCCGGCCAGCGGGACCGCGAGCAGCGCCCCGCCGATGCCCGCGAGGTCGAGACCCGCGAGCAGCGCCAGCAGCGCGGCTAGCGGGTGCAGGCCCACGGCGTGCCCGCTGATGCGCGGCACGATCAGGTTGGACTCGACCTGCTGCAAGATGATGAAGTACACGACGACCAGGACCACCGGCGTGTGTGGTTGGAATAAGGAGATGACGACCGCCGGGAGCATGCCCAGCACGGGGCCGAGCATCGGGACGAACTCGAACACGAAGGCCAGCAGGCCGATCACGATGGGGAAGTAGACGCCGATGAAGAAACAGCCAACGCCGGCGGCGAGCCCGACCGTCGCCGCCACCACGATCTGCCCCCGGATGTAGCCGCCGAGCACGCGGTTGAGCGTAGCCTCGACGAAGAACCAGCGATCGCGCTGGCGGTCGGGCAGCAGGCGCACGAACCTGTTGCGCATGGCGCCGCCGTCGAGCAGGAAGTAGAACGTGATGACGAGGACGAGCAGGATATCGGTCACCGTCGTGATGGTCCCGCTCACGATGGCGACGGTGTTTCCGAGGATCGCCCCGCTCGCCGTCTTGGCCGCGCCGATCACCTGGGCGCGGGCGTTCGTGATGTCGACGCCGTGTTGCGCCAGGAACCGCTCGATCCCACTTTCGCGGCCATGGCTGTTGAAGTACGTCGGCAGGCTCTCGATCACCCCGCGCAACTGGCGGCCGAGCGGGTCGGCCAGCAGCAGCACGCCGGTGGCGATAGCGCCGAACAGCAGGAGATAGAGCAGCAGGATCGACGCGAGGCGGGGCACGCCGCCGCGTTCCAGGCGGTTGACAAGCGGGAGCAGCAGGAACGCGACGATGAAGCTGGCGAGCAGCAGGATGAGGATGTGCAGGAAGCGCACGACCACCGTCCAGGCGATCACGGCGACGACGGTCCCCGCGATGATGGTCAGCAGGACCTGGAGCGGGCGGCCGACGACGGGACGGCCGGACGTGCTCAGCGGCGCGGGCGGACGGGCACTGTTCATGATGACGGTTAGCGGCTGGTCTGGACGGATTGTTTGTCGCTCGGCGCAGAGAGCGCGCCCGCCGCCTGCGACGACTGGCTGTTTACAAGGGTACGCGCGGCATCGACGCCGCCCAACCCGAAGGCGATACCACCCGCGATGGCGAGCATGCTGACGATACCCGCGAATAGGATGAAGATCATATTCTGCGCGATGTTGAGCTGTGCCAGTGCGGAGAGGACCGCGAACAGGATGATGGCCCACCGCGTGATCCCCCCTAGCAGGCCACCCGTCGAGAGGCGCGCCTCACTGGCCGCGCCGCGCACGATCCCCGCCGCTACGTTGGCGATCAGGCCGCCCACGATGAGGATGAGGATGGCCGCGAAGATGTTGGGCAGGTAGCCGAGCACCTGGTTGATGAACAACGTCGCCTGCGCGAAGCCAAGCACGGTGAACGCATTCTCGATGAAGTAGAGGAAAATCCACCAGAAGGCGACCGCGGCCAGGACCGCCGCCGCGTCCAGCCGCGTCCCGGCGGCTTGTAGCGCCCGTCCGACGCCGGCGCGGTCGGTGATCTGGTCGAAGTGGATGGCGCGCAACCCCTTGGTCAGGATGGTCCTGACGACGCGGGCCACGATGTAGCCGATGATCAGCCAGATCAGGGCGCCGATGATGTTGTGCAGGTACACGATGGCCTCGCCCCACAATTGGAGGAACGCATCGCTCGCGCTTCGTATCGGTGTCATCCTCAACACTCCTTCGCAGCCTTGACTGCGTCATTGGTTCTGTCGCGGAGAAGAGCGAGGGCGCATGGGCCGGAGCATCGCCATGTGTGTCCGGCCTCATACGCCCTCGTCCGTGACTGTCCCTCTTACAGGGGTCTGGTCCGCCCTACGGGCAGTAGGTACTAGCTGGTTCGACCGCCGGACACAGCGCCGGTCGCGCCCTGCTGCTGGTCCACGCCGTCCACGACCACGCGCTCACGGCGCACCGTGTCGCTGACCTGCTGCTGCTCCTCGCTCGCTTGCTTGTGCAGCCGCACTTCCTCGACCTCGCGCACCTGCTTACCGACGACGACTTCCTCGCCCATCACCGGCACGTCGATGTCCTGGTCCTGGAAGGCGTTTTGGAGATCGGCCTGGCTTGCCTGCCCCGTGATGGGGACACGCTCGACCGTCACCTCCTCATGGCGCAATGTCACCGGGACGCTCTCCTGCTCCTGTACGACGTCCTTGTGTACATGGACATCGCCGACCTGCTCCTGGCGCTTGCCGACGACCAGTTCCTCCTCGTAGACCGGCACGCGGATATCGTCGTCCGCTTGGCGCATAGTCCGGTCGGTCGCCGCCATCCGGTCAGTGACCTGATCCGGCGCCCCACCTGCGACGGATGCCTGCGCGACGGGCTGGGCGCGTCGCGTCGTCTCCACCGGCGTGCCGGCTACCGGCGCGGGCGGCGCGCCGGCGCCACCGTACTGCCGCGCCAGCTCGTCCTTGGTTCCCCTGAGATAGAGGCCGCTGGCCCCGGTGTCACCGATGGCGTCGAGCGGGATGCGGGTCTCCTCGGCGAAAAGCATGCCCGCGCCCACATCCATGGAGCCGCCCTGCATGTCGTAGCCCGTGACGACTCCGATCGTCTCCCCCGTCGCGTCCATGACCGTCGCGCTCTCGCTGAGCTTCTGTTCGATGACCGCGCGCGATGTCCGCTGTCCCTCGTTGTTCATCGGTCGTCCTTCTCTCATACTGCACACCATACGGCCTGTCATGCGCCGTTTGTCACGCGTACTCCGCTCAGGTGGCTGTGTTGTCAAGGGTAGTGTGAGCGTCCACCCTTGACAGGCGTTCTAGCGGTGGCTCAACAGTTCCTTGGCCGCGAAGCCGGCGATGCCGACCGCCGCGATCTTGCCCATCGGGTTGTTCCAGACCTGCTGGAGCAGGTTCGGGTTTTGCTGCCCCATCTGGTGTAGGCCCTGGGCCATCCCCTGCGGGTCGTTCGGGTCCATCTGGCCCTGCGCCTCAGGGGGCAACTGCTGCACGAACTGCTGCCGCTGGTCTTGCGGCATCTGCTGGAACGCCTGGCCGTAGACCTGCTGCTGCATCTCGGGCGGCGCGTTCTGGGCGAACTGCTGCACATGGCCAGCCGCCTGGTTAGGATCGATCTGGCTATAGTCACCGGAGTCGCTGGCCTGGGCGTACTGCTGATACTGCTGCTGATTGTTCTGGTCGAACGGATACATGGTGTCCTCCTACGTGTGTGCGTTTCTATATGCCTTTGTCTTAACGGTCATCCCTCGCGACGGAGGGGATGGCCCCTGGAGGCCCGGTTTAGGGCCGCGTGTCCCCCCGACGTGCGACATCCGTCACGTCACGGAGCAGGGGACCATCGGTCACCGCGGAGCCGTCCGCCCGCAGTTCCTGGACCGTCACCACCTCGCGGCGCACCGGCGCCCGCACCTCTTGGTCCTCCGTGACACGGCGCGTCCGTATGCGCACATACTCCACCACAACCGCGCGCGTCTCCACGACGAGTCGCTCCTCGATCACCGGGATGATCGTCTCATCAGGGCCGGCCGGCGCACTCGCGTCATACTGGTCGGCGGGGATGCGCTCGACGATCACGTCATCATGGGTGAGCGTGGCCGTCAGACGCTGCTCTGTCGTCTCCACGTTCTTATGCACGCGGACGATCCCGCGCTGTACGGGCCGCGTCTCGACCAGCATGTCCTCGGCGAACACGGGGATGCGCAGCGTTTCCCCCGCGTCTCGCGCTGTCGCCGAGGACACGACCGTGTCGTGGCGTTCGGCGACGTTGACGGCGGACGCGCTCGTGTCCTGGTCCTCGTCATCGCGGACGACGTAGCGGTCGAGGTCAGCGGAATCGAGGGCGAGGCGCACCATCGTATGCACGACGGATTGGTCGACCTCTTCCCCCCTGGCCTCGATGAGGTGGAGGGGGATGCGATAGCGCCGCACGCTGTCGGTCGCCCGCACGAGAAGGGTCTCGGACGCGACGCCATCTACCTCGTGCGGCTCTACCCGCTCGGCGGAGCCGATGAGCCCTGTCGCGGTGCGTACGCGCGTACCGGGCAGGATCTCTGTCTGTGTCGTCAGTGTCATGAGTCGTCTCTCCTCTACCCTCGCCGGCGTCCGTGCGCCGCTGGCCCACACGCCCGCCCCGCGTCCCGTGTCGCCGACTGATCCAGCGGCGACACGGGACGCGGCGATCCGATCCTGGTCGCGTCCGCGTATCCTTAGCGACGCGGGCTATGCCCCCGATGCTGCTCCTCCACGCCGTCGACGACGACGCGCTCCTTGCGCACCGTGGCGCCGACCTGCTCTTGCACTTGCGTCGCGTCCTTATGCAGGCGTACCTCTTCGGTCTGATGCATCTGCTTGCCCACGATGGCTTCCTCGCCCATGACGGGCACTTCGATGACTTGGTCCTGGAACGCGTTCGCGAGGTCAGCCTGGCTCGTTTGCCCCGTGACGGGGACGCGCTCGACTGTGACCTCCTCGTGGCGCAGGTTCACCGACACCGTCTCTTGCTCCTGCACAACATCCTTGTGCAGATGCACGCGGCCCATCTCTTCCCGCTGCTTGCCGACGACCAACTCCTCCTCGAACACGGGGACGTTGATGGTGTCGTCGGCGCGCATCGTCGCCTGGGCCTGGCGCGGCGCCGGCGTCGTTTGCCGCGCGCGTGTCGTCGTAGTCTCGGCCATCGTCGCGGTCTGCGCGTAGTTGTCATCGTTCACCATGCCGCTCATCGCGCCGCCCGCGGGTGGGCTGTCGTAGCGCTCGTCGGCCAGATCGTCCTTGTGCAGGCTCAACCGCACGTTGCCCTCGGCGTCGGTGCGCTGGACCGCATCCACGGGGATGTAGAGGTCCTTGTGGAAGAGAAAGCCCTTCTGCACCGTGAGGTAGCCGCCCTGGGGGTCATACGCCTGCACTGTGCCGATTTTCTCGTCGGCTGTGTCATAGACTGTCGCATCCTGGTAGTACTGTTGGTCGGTCATCCGTCTCGCTCCCCTCGTGTACGCGCCGGAGAGGCTCATGAGTAAGCCTACTGTCCGTCTAGCCGCCCTCGTCGGTGGCGATACGCATCGTGTCGCCGACGCGCCATGTGACGTGGGTATGATACACAGTCTAGGACCCTTTCCTGAGAAGATCCTGAGAGGGCAGCGTCCCCACTTTTCGACCGCGCGCCTCCTCGTATGATCGCGGAGAGTGGTTGTCCACGTCTCGGCGTGAGCTATCTAGGCGCCAGCGGGCACGCCCACGGGCGGCTGGATGTCCTTGATGCTATAGCCGCCGCTGTGGGCCTGGCTGCCAACCTGGCTCGTCGTGCTGTTCAGGTCATTGATGCTCTTGGGGTCGGCGGCGCCGCCCTTGAGCGCGGTCGCCGTGCTCTGCGTCTTGCCGAGCAAGGTATTGAGCGGCGAGACGAGCTTGTGCAGCGTCGGGCTGTTGCTCTTGTTCGCCGTCTTGTAGGCGGCCTGGAGGCGATTGTACGCGATGAAGAGGACGATGCCCGCCGCGATGATGTGCTTAGCGCGGCCCGACTCACCGGAGGCGTAGTAGCCCGACTTGTACTTCGTGTAGACGTGGTGGATGCACCAGAAGGCGACCCCCATGTCGATGAGGAAGCGCGTCTTATCCAGGAACGCGGCGTGCGACCCTGTCGCGCTGGCGACGTGGGCGGAGGGCGCGGCAGCGTTGGCGCGGCCGGCGAACGACGGGCCGGCGGCGCCGACCATGAGCAGGGCCAGCAGGCCGATGGCGAAAAGCTTAATCTTCATGGGTCTGGCATCCTTCTTACGTATGTACTGAGCATGTGCGTCGGCGCCAAAAACAACGCTCTCGACGCGACCGTTATCGCCACAACGTCCGAGACTACCGGCTCGTCCGCTGTCCCTCTTCATCATCGGCGACCTGGAGCAAGCCGTGGCCCTCGGTCTCGGTCGGCTCCCCCGGCGCGATCTCGACGTGCGCGACGCCGGGCTCGATCGTCTCCGCCGTCCCCCTCTCCCGTGTGTCCCCCCTCGTCGGCGTGGCGACTGTCTCGCCGGCCGCGCCCTGGGCGCCCGTGCCCTCGGTGGTCTGTTGTCCGTGCATCTGTCCTCATCCTCCTGTGATGATCGACGACGAGGCGCCGTCCGTGTGCGGCGTCTCTTTGAGCGTGGTTGTACTCCGCTTCATCGGCACCGCCGCCCGTCGTTCGGGTCATGCGCTTGCTGGACGCGGATACATGGTCTAGTCTAGGACGCGTTCCTGAGAGGATCCTGAGAAGGCGGGGGTGGCGACGCTGTAGACCGACGAGACGCGCCACGACCGTGACGCCCTGGCGCCACGGTCGCCCGTCGTAAACGTCTAGGGGGATTCCGGCGCGCGCAGGACGTAGCCGACGCCGCGGACGGTGTGGATCAGCGGCGTCGCGAAGGGGGCGTCGAGCTTGTGGCGCAAGTAGCCGATGTAGACCTCGACCACGTTGCTCCCGCTCTCGCTCTCGCTCCAGACCGCGGCTTCCAGTTGCGCACGCGTGAGTACCCGCCCCGCGTGATGCGCCAGATACTCCAGCAGCACATATTCGCGCGCCGAGAGGTCCACGACGCGCCCCGCGCGCCGCACCTGCCGCGTCACCGTGTCCAGCTCCAGGTCGCCGATGCGCAGCACGCGCGCCCGCGTCGTGCCCTCGCGCCGTAGCAGCGCGCGGACACGGGCCAGCAGCTCACCCAGTTGGAACGGCTTGGTCAGGTAGTCGTCGGCGCCGGCGTCGAGGCCCACGATCGTATCTTGTTCGCGGTCGCGCGCGGTCAGCATGAGGATGGGCGTCGCTTTCCCCTCGGCGCGCAGGCGGCGGGCGACCTCAATCCCATCGGTCGTGGGCAGCATCACGTCAAGCACGACCAGGTCGTAATCGTTCAGGCGCGCGTCGAGGAAACCAGCCTCCCCATCGTGGGCTACGGTGACGGTGTATCCCGCGTCCTCCAGACCCTCGCCCACGATCGCGGCGATGTGCGGGTCGTCTTCTACCACGAGGATGCGCAAGGCAGGGCCTCCCATGTGGCGCGTGGCGACGCCGGCGTGCCCGCGGCGCCTGCTGAGGCCATGGCCCTCTGGCTGGCCACGGTCCGCGCGCCGCGCCCTTGATTGGTGGATGTACGCGCCATATGCTGTTTTTCTCTCTCCCCATGATCGTGTTGTCTTCTGTGAGGTAAACACGACGCGCCCCTAAAAAGTGACGCGATGGCTGACCATACCTTTTCACGCCGTGCGTGGGTTTTCTATACTAGGGGCAGCCTGCGCGGAGTGTGGGGTGGAGAGGAGGAGCGACGCGCCAGGAAGCTGACCCCGACCTGATCGCGCGGGCGCGCCACGACCGCGCCGCCTTCGCCACGCTCTACGACCTCTACGTGGCGCGGGTCTACGCGTTCTGCGCCGTCCACAGCGTGAGCCGTGAGGAGGCCGAGGACGTGACGGCGCAGACGTTCGAGCGCGCGCTCGGCGCGATCGGCCGCTACGAGGAGTGCGGCGCGCCCTTCTCGGCCTGGCTGCTGCGCATCGCCGCCAACACCGCGATCAATCGGGCGCGACGCCCCGTCGATGTCCCCCTACATATCGCGGGGACATCGGGTGACGCCGACGTCGGGGCCGCGCCGGAGGTGGAGAACACACGGGCCGACGGGTGGGTCGACGAGTGGGAGCGCGCGGACTGGATCGAGGAGCATCTGGCGGCGCTCTCCGCCGACGGGCAGCGGGTGGTCCGGCTGCGCTTCTACGACGACCTGAGCTTCGATGACGTGGCCGCGCGGATGGACCGCAGCGAGGGGGCGGTCAAGCAGTTGCTGCGGCGGACGCTCACGGCGTTGCGCGGGCGCATCCAGGAGGAGGAGGGCCGGCGCGATGGCTACGGGTGAGCACGGCGCGCCTCCCACCGAGGAGGCGCTGGAGCGGATGCTGACGGCGGTGGGGCCGCTGCTGCAGCGGCGCGTGGATGCGGGCGCGCCCGACCCCGCCTTCGTCGCTCGGACGCGGGCACAGCTTACGTCCGGCGTGGCGGCGGTGTCATACCCCCTCGCGGGGCCTGTCGTGGCTCTGCCGCCCGCGTCACGTCGACACCGTCTGCTTGGAGGCCTGCGTGGCGCCGTGGTGGGGGTGGCGGCCGCCGTCCTCGTCGTGGCCGTACTGATCGCGGTGATCGTGGTCGTACGTCCGCCACAACCGCCGCGTGGGCCAGTCGTGGCCTGGCGTCCTCCCGTACCCAGCCTGGCCGACCTCACGCGCGGCTTCCCCGCGCCGGCCGTCGCCCGCGCAGCGGGACCGCCGGCCACGACGATGAGTCTGGCCGCACCGCCGCACGGCGTGGCCTACGCAGGGCGCGTCAGTCTCACCACGGCCCCATTGCTGGCGCGCGCCACGCGGGTACAGGCGTTTCGCCTGGCCGCTCCGGCGACCATCGCGTCCCTCGCGCGCGTCGCGCGCCTCGCCCGCTCCTTAGGTATCCACGCGCCGGTCCAGCGCATAGCAGGAGAAAGCGGCGCGGCGTGGCTCATCGCGACAGAGGGCGGCCGATCGCCGCACCCTCCTCTGCACAGTGTCGCCGTCTCGCGCGTGACGGGTGAACTCGTGTATCACGACGCGTCGTACCCACGGCACGAGCGCTGGCGGGACAACCCGTTCGCCGTCGCCGCCGCGCGCGCCTGGCTGGCGCGGCTGAGCTGGCCGGGCGCGCGGGTGCCGCTCGCGGCAATCGAGCACAGCGGCATTCCTGCCGGCCTGCGCGAGGTCGAGTTCTCCTGGGCCGGCGCCGGCGCGGCGGCGACCGACGCGGCGACGCTCTGGGTCACGCCGGGGGGTCGTATCGTCGAGGCGGACGTATGGCCGCCGGTGGAGAGCGTCCAATCGATCCCCGCGGGGAGCATCGTCGCGGCGTGGACCGCGGTGCGTGGACGGCGGGTCCCGCTGGCCGTTGAGGGCGTCCCGCCGAACACACAGGCTCCGGGCGCCGGCGTGATGCGCGGCGTCACGCTCACGCACGTCCTGAGCACGGGGGCCGATGGGCGGTCCTACCTCGTCCCGGCTTACCACTTCGCTGGAACGGCACGGCTGCGCGGGATACACGGGGAGCGCGTCTGCTACGCGCTAGCGCCGGTCGGCCAGGAGGGGACGAGGACATGACCACCGGGTGGGAGCCCCCTTTCACGGAATGTCGTGGCATCGTCATGTAGGTCTATGCGTCATCTTGTCCTCCGGTCCCGGCCCCCAGGAATCGACCCAACGTCCGCAGGCCCAGCCCCAACTCGTCCGGCACTTGACGCGCGGGCACGCCCAGGACCTCCGCGATCTCGGCGCATCTATAGCCGTCGAAGTAGGCCAACGCGCCGGCGCGGCGTTGGAGCGGGGGCACGCCTGGGAGCGCGTCGCCGCGCTGGCGCGTGACATCCACAGGGCGGCCGGATAGGCGGACGGCGTCAATCGCCGTGCGACGCACGAGCGATAACAGGGACGCGGCCACCCCACCTCCGCGACCGCACAGGTCCGGCTCGTGCCACACGCGCAGGAAAGCCCGCTCCATCGCCTCGCCCGCCGCCGCCGTCTCGCCGAGGATACGACAGGCCAATCCGTAGGCGGCGTTGCTGTGTCGGTCGTAGAAGAGCGCGAAGGCTGCCGTATCGCCGCGATCAATGCGATCGAGCAAGTCCTCATCGTCGGGTGCGACACCTCCATCGTCCCCATCTCCGCACGCGTCCGCAGGGACGCCGGGTGGCACGAGGGAGGGCGCGGAGGAGCAACCGTCGTGCGGAGGATGTCGTCGTGGCCTCGTCATCGGCACCCTCCTCGGGAGTGCTCTATGACACGCGGGAGCATAGAGCGTGCGGTCTGGGACCCGTTCCTGAGTTGGACGGGGGATTGGCTGGACATAAGAATAAGGCGCTCCTTCTACGTCTACGGCGCGGACATCATTTCTTCCCAAGGAGCCGGCCAAGGACCTGTGGGCGCGCACGCCGGGGCAGAACACCCTCAATTCGTGTGGCGTGCGTCGCCCCAAGCGTGGGCGCGGACGTCGTGACCGGGGTCGCCTGCGCCTCGAGGCGTCCGACGTTGCGCCGAAGGCGCTTCTCCCTGCGGCCGACCGTGAGCCGGCCCGGTAGCGCGAGCAGGAGACCGGCGAGCAGGCCGAGCACGACGGCGACCAACAGCGCCAGCGACATGGGCAGCGCGCGGGCGGTGAACCATAAGAAATGCAGAGTGACCAACTCCTGATTCTCGACCGCGAAGAGGGCCAGCGCGGCGCCCAGGATGAGGGCGATGATGGCGGTAAACTTGGACATGCGGGTTCCTCCCTATCGTAACGACGCGCCCCGGCGAGGCGCCGGGCATCATCTCTCTTCAGTGTGACGCGCGATGCTGAGAGGAGTCTGAGAAGGTATATGGCTGCGCGGGAGCAGCGGCCTGTCGAGATTCATGGGGCGGAACCCTCCGCATCGGGCCGCATGGAGACGACGAACTCGCCGGAGCGACCGAGGGCGACGTGCTCCGGGCCCAGGCCGGGCGGCAGCAGCTTCGACTGTTGCACCGCGCGCTCCAGCGCGCGCCTGTTCTCTACCCCCAGCGCGTCCAGGATCGGATTGTTGACGTGGCGCACCTGCGTGAACGGTGTGTGGATGCGCGCGCGGCCCATCGCCTCGACCAGCGCCTCGGCGTTGGGGCTCAGGGAGATGGCCGGCATGGTGAAGCCGCTGAACACCAACGAGAGCGTCTCCAGCGTGTCCTGCGGCAGGTAGCGCAGGTAGATCCGCACCAGCTCGAGGAAGACGCCGTGGTGCGCGATCTCGTCGTTGGACACGGTCCTGAACGCGCCCGCCGCGCCAATCTGCGTGCCCCGTTCCCGCTCGAACGGGGTGGCCCGCGCGGGCAGGCCGTATTCGGTGCGGATGCGTTTGCGCATCTCATCGTAGTTGTAGTAGGTGGCGCGCTCCTGCACCATGGCGTAGCACGCCACGCCCAGGGATGTATCGAGGCCGGGATGGTGCTCACGCATGGTCCAGGTGTGCTCCGAGACGCGGTCGCGGTACGCCTCCAGTTGCGCGGCGCTGCGGCGGCCGGAGTGCAGCAGGACGAGTTCCCACGATTCGGCATGCTTGGACTCCTCCATGCCCCAGGCGAGTTGCAAGTTGCGGCGTTCGCGCTGGCCGTGGCACAGGCGCAGGCCCTCCTCCACGTAGTCGCCGACGTAGTCTTCGACGCCGAGATAGGCCTCGATGATGGTCACGGTGTCCTCGGAGAGGAGATGGCCGCGTGTGGCGATCTCGGCGAGGGGCAGGTCGTCCCAAGGGGTCCAATTGCGGACCTTGACGGCCTTGCGGAAATAGTGAATAAAGGCGTCGCGCGCCTCCCGCGCGGCGGCGCGCTCCCGCGCCTCCCGCGTCCAGGGCCCCGTTAGCACCAGCGGCATCTCCAGCATCATTCCTCCGATCTTTTGCCCGATAGCCCCACGCCCTGCCACAAGCCGGGGCCTTGGCATAGGTATACAGCGTGCAGTCTAGGGACCATTCCTGAGATGATCCTGAGAGGTTTGGCCCACTTTGTGCGACGTTGCCGGAATGGACCCAGGCGGGTGACGGCCGGGCACGGACAGGGGAAGGGGAAGGCTCCATGGGAGGCTCCGCGCCGCCGGTGGGATTGGCGGTCCTGGTTGTCGACGACGACCCGACGATCCGCATGATGCTGACCGACGCCTTTGCCGACAGAGGCGGCTGGAACGTGACCGCCGTCGCGGATGGGCCGGCCGCGCTGGCGGCCCTCGCTACCCTGCGCCCTGCCCTCATCGTGCTGGACGTGGGCCTGCCGGGCCTCGACGGGATCGCGGTCTACCGCTTGCTCCGCCAACGTGAGGGGATGGGTGCGGTCCCTGTGTTGTTCGTGACCACCGCGAACCGCGCGCGAGCGGACGGCCTGGAGGGGCCGTTCCGCTGGCTGTCCAAGCCCTTCCGTCTCGCGGACCTGGACGCCGGGGTGGATGCCCTGCTTGGGCGCGCCCGTCCGGTATAATGTGCCCAGACAGGCGCGGGGACTATCTCTGTCGCGGCGGGAGAGCAATGAACGACGTGGAAGCGGCACATGCGTGACCATCTGGTGGTGGTCGGATTGCCGACGGGGGTGATCGCACACCGACCCGCGCTCGCCCCCGCTTGTCCCGCCCCCTGTGCCCCACGCCTCGCCCCTCCACAGTCCGGTTGTCGCGACGAATCGCGCGCCACTTGGGGCGCCCCAAGGAGGGCGTTATGACTGAGGCGCCGCACTGAGGCGCCGCCGGCCGCGCGCGTGTTGGCGCGGCGCGTCCTGCTGCACGAGGCCGGGGGGCGCACGGAGCCCCTGACGCTGCCAGAGGCCGCCGAGCGTGTCGACGCGCGCTTGAAGGGCCGGCTGGGCGGCCTGATCGGCCAGACGGGGTACACGATCCTGGTTGTCCGTGCTGTGCGCCTAGCGCGGGGCGAGGTCCCCACCCTGGAGGGCGTTACAGTCGATACGGGGGCGGAGGGTGGCCTGGACGGGATCCGCGCGTTCGCGCTGGCGAGCGACGCAGGCGCGGACGAGGCTGGCCTGACCGCCATCCTGGCCCACGTCATCGGGCTACTGATCACATTCATCGGCGAGGATCTGGCGCTGCGCCTGGTCCGTGAGGCCTGGCCGGAGCTCGCTCACGGCCAGGTCAATCAGGTCAATGCGGAGGAGCGATATGAGCGAGAGTGACACGGCACGCGTGACCATCACACGGCTGTCCACGGGTGTGCCCGGCCTGGACGAGGTGCTCGGCGGCGGACTGCCCGAATACTCCTTTACGGTGATCGCGGGTGCCCCCGGCGCCGGCAAGACCACGCTGGCTCACCAGATCATGTTCACTCTAGCCTCCCCGGAGCTGCCGGCCCTGTATTTTAGCGTGATGGGCGAGCCGGCGCTCAAGATGCTGCGCTACCAGCAGCAGATGGCCTACTTCGACCCGGCCAAGCTGGGCGACGCCATCCACTACGTGAACCTGAGCGACGCGCTCCAGACCGGGGACCTCGACCAGGTGCTCGCCGATATCATCCGGCGGGTGGAGGAGGTGAGCCCGGGCCTCGTCTTTCTGGATTCTTTCCAGAATATCGCCCGCCTGGCGACGGGGTGGGAGGACCTGGATGTGCAGGGCTTCGTGCAACGGCTGGCGCTGCACCTCACGAGCTGGCAGGCCACGACCTTCCTGCTCGGCAACTATCGCGACGACGAGCTGCGCGGCAACCCGGTGTTCACGGTGGCCGACGGGGTGCTCTGGCTCTCGCAGATCACCGACCACAACTCCGTGGTGCGCAAGCTGCAGGTGGTCAAGATGCGCGGGCAGGAGCCCATGCCCGGTCTGCACACCACCCGCCTGGACCAGGCCGGCCTGCAGGTGTTCCCGCGCATCGCCAGCGGTCACGGCCCGGAGCAGGAGGACCGGGTGCGGCCGCGCGGACGGGCCACGAGCGGCGTGCCGGGCCTGAACGCGCTGCTGGACGGCGGCATTCCGGTCGGCGACGCGGTGCTGGTGAGCGGCCCCTCGGGCACGGGCAAGTCGGTGTTGACCGCGCAGTTCATCGCGGACGGGGTACGCCGGGGTGAGCCGGGCGTCATCGCCGTCTTCGAGGAGCACCCGCGCGAATACATGCGGCGCGCGCAGCGGCTGGGCCTAGATCTAGAGGACATGGCGCGGCAGGGCTCGCTCGCCGTCGTGTACATCCGGCCGCTGGACCTCTCGCCGGACGAAACGCTGGGGGCGATCCGCGCGGCGGTGGCGCGGGTCGGGGCGCGGCGCGTGGCCATCGACTCCGTGTCGGGCTTCGAGCTGGCGCTGGCGCCGGACTTCCGGCAGGACTTCCGCGAGTCGCTGTATCGGCTGGTAGGGGCGCTCACAGGGACGGGCGTCACGGTGCTGCTGACCATGGAGATCGTGCAGACGACCGACGAGTTGCGCTTCAGCCCCTATGTCATCTCCTTCCTGGCCGACGACATCATCCTGCTGCGCCACGTCGAGATCGCGGGGCAGTTGCGCACGAGCCTGGCGGTGGTCAAGATGCGCAACAGCGACCACAGCAAGGAGCTGTGGCTCTACGACATCACGGGTCAGGGCCTGGTCGTGCGCCAGAGTTTGCGGGACTCCCGGGGGACGGGGGTCGGCACAGCCACGCTGGGACCAGGGGCGGGGGCGCCCACGTACCCAGGGTTGACCGAGCGGGAAACGACGGCGCTGGGGGCGCTGCTCGCTCTGGGGGAGGCGACGGCGGAGGAGCTGGCGCGGCGCGTGGGGCTGGCGAAGCCGGAGCTGGACGCCGCGCTCGGCCGCCTCGTCGCCTTGGGCTACGCCGAGCGGCGGGAGCAGGTCGGGGCCGAGACCGTCTACCAGCCGATGGCGCGATCGCCACGGTAAGGAGGCGCGCCGCGACCACGGCGTACAGGGCGACCACGACGTACAGGGAAGGAACGGATGGCTGAACGAGAGGAAAAGACGACGGGCGCTCCGTCGCCGGACGCGCAGGTGGCCGCGCCGAGCCCAGCGGAGTTGCGCGACGTCAACGAGCGGCTGCTCATCGCCGGGCTACGGGAGCAGGAGCTAGCGGCGGCCCTGGCGATCAAGCGGGTGACGCTAGAGGCCGAGCGGGCGCAACTCGCGGTGATCCTGGCCGGCATCGGCGATGCCGTGCTGGTGGTCGACGGGGCGGGGACGCCCGTGCGCGCGAACGTGGCCTACGCGCGCATGGCCGGCGGTGCCGGCCGCCCCCTCGCGCCGGAGGACGCGCAAGGCCGGCCGCTCCCGCGGGCAGAGACGCCGCAAGCACGGGCCGCGCGGGGCGAGACATTTAGCCTGGAGTTCAGCCTGACGGCCACGGATGGGACGCGCCGCTGGTTCGAGGCCAACGGGCAACCGCTGCGCGATCACGGCACGCAGCACGCCGTCGTCGTCATCCGCGATATCACCCTCTCCACCCAGCATCGCCACCTCCAGGATGAGTTCCTCTCGCTGGCCAGCCACGAACTGCGTACACCGCTCACCTCTGTTCAGGGCTACCTCGACCTGCTCCTCACGCGCGTGCAACACACGAGCGACGATGAGCGTACCCGACGCTATGCGACGCACGCGCAGGGGCAGACGCGGCGGCTGGTGGCGTTGGTGCGCGACCTGACGGACGTGGCGCTTGGAGAGCGGCAAGCTCACGCTCGACCTGGCCCCGCTGGAGTTGGGCGCGCTGGCGGCGGGGGTGGTCGAGACGGCGCGCGACCTGCCGCCCGGCCACACGATCCGCCTCGACGCCGGCGCTGTACCACTGCGCGTGCGCGGCGACGCCGGGCGGTTGGAGCAAGTGCTGTTCAACCTGCTCACCAACGCTTTCGCCCACGCGCCGAATGAGACGCCCGTCGATGTGCGGTTGCGCCGCGTGGGCGCGGAGATCGCGCTGGAGGTGCAGGACTACGGCCGGGGTATCGCGGCCGACCAGTTGCCCCACTTGTTCGCGCGCTTCTACCAGGTGGCGCGGCTCGATCGCCCGTCGCAGGCTGGCCTGGGTCTGGGTCTATTCATCTGTCAGGAGCTGGCCACGGCGCACGGTGGCCGCATCGCGGTCGCGTCCACGGAAGGGGCGGGGACGACGTTCAGCGTGTGGCTGCCGCTGCTGAAGGAGGAGACGGACACCGGCAACCCGCCCCATGTGGACGGCGCGGCGGCGCCAACGTAAGACTCCTGCGTCCCATCGGTGCCGCGCCGTCCTCGTCATCGCCAGCTCTCGCGGGCGCGGTCTGCATGCATCGTGTGAACAGCGCTGTCTAGAGCCCCTGGAGCACCCCTACCGCGATGGAGGAACCCTCGACCGATTCCGCTGTGCATGGCCTGTCCCCTTGTGCGCGAGGCGCCCCCATCAAGGGCCAGCCTGTCATGCATAGGGCGCCAGGGTGCCATACGCCCCCACAGGTGACGTGCCCACACCGGCGTCACGGGGCGTCGGGGACGCCCGCCGCGTCCGCGGTCGGCACGCGCAGGGGGAGGTGAACTGTGAATGTCGCGCCCGCGCCCTCCTCGCTCTCCACGGTGACGCTCCCGCCGTGCGCCTCCACGATCTGCCGCGCGCTGGCCAACCCGATCCCCGTCCCCAGGAAGCGCCCGACGACGTTGGCACCGCGATGGAACCGCATGAAGATGTGCGGCAGGTCTGCGGCGGGGATGCCCACGCCCACGTCGCGTACGCTCATGACGGCGTCCGTCCCACTCGCCCCCTCATCACGCCGGATCGCCACGGTCACGGTCCCGCCGTCGGGGCTATATTTGAGGGCGTTGCCAACCAGGTTCGCCACCACCCGCGTGAGACGCGGCGCGTCGACGCTGCCCTCCAGCACGGGGACGGCGGCTTCCACCACGATCTGATGCGCCGTCAGCCCCTCCTCCCGCGCCACCACCCCACGCACCAGCGCCACGAGGTCGTTCGGGTGCCGGTCCAGGGCGAGGTCCCCGCCCAGGCGCGCGCGCGTCCCGTCCACCAGCGCGTCGATCTGGCCGACCATCCGCGTGGTCGCGACCTCGATTCGCCGCAGTTGCTCCGCGACCGTCGCCGTCGCGGCGAGTCCCAGGCGGTCCAGGCGGCTCTGGGCCAATTGGGCGTGGCCGGTAATGCTCGTCAAGGGCCCTTTGAGATCGTGCGCGGCGGACGAGAGGAACTCTTCGCGTGCCTGCTCCAGGGCTTTGTCGGCGCTGATATCGTGGAAGGCCACGACAGACCCCACCACATGACCCTCCAGCACCATCGGCGCGGAGGTATAGGACACCGGGAGGAGCGTCCCGTCCTTGCATGTGAACACGTCATCGGCCACATGCGCCGGCGCGCCCGTCCGCATCACGGCGAGCAGGGGACAGGTGTCCGCCGCCGTCGCGCGGTCGCCGGCGTGCTGGGCATGGATCGCGTCGTGCATGGCGCGGCCGCGCAGGTCGGCGGCGGTCCAGCCCAACAGGCCCTCGGCCGCCGGATTCATAAAGGTCAGGCGCCCGTCGCGATCTAGCGCGTAGACACCGTCGCCGAGGCTGGCCGTCATCGCCTCCATCAAGGCGAGATGGCCGCGCAGCTCGCCGGCCATTTCCTCGACGCGCTGACGCGCCCGTACCTGGTCCGTCACCTCGACACCGAGGACCAGGATGCCATCGATCGTGCCTCCACCATCCCGCGACGCCTGGTAGACGAAGCTGATGAACGTGTCGTCCAGATGGCCGTCGCCGTGCCGGTCCAGGCGCACCGGCATCTCCGTGCCGATGAAGGGCGCGCCGGTCCGGTAGACCTCGTCCAGGAGCGCGATGAACCCCTGGTCGGACACTTCAGGCAGCGCCTCGCGCAGCGGCCGTCCGACGAGGGCAGCACTGGACCGCCCCGAGACACGCTCATAGATGGGGTTGGCGAACGTGAAGACGTGTGTGGGGCCGCTGAGCAGCGCGATCAGGGCCGGCGCCTGCTGGAAGATGGTGTGCAGGCGTTCCCGCTCCACCTCGACCGCGGCGCGGGCCTCCTCCGCCTCCGCGCGCGCCGTACGCGCCTGGGCCAGGAGTTCCGCGCGCTCCTCCGCCCGTTGGCGCTCCTCCTCGATCGTGCGCGCATCGGCCACGGAGCGCGCGATCTGTTGCGCGACGAGTTCGATGAACCCGCGATAGTCATCGTCGAGGGCGCGGTCGGGGCTGAGCCCCATGACCAGCACGCCGGTCGGTCGGTCCTGGCCGGCCTGCGCGATCGGGTGGACGATCGCGGAGTGCGGACGGGCGGCCGCATCCAGCGCGGCCAGCGCCCCGACACGCGCCTCCAGGTCGGTCACCACGTCGGCCCGTCCCGTCTCCAACACCCGCGCCAGGGGCCAGGCGGTCGCCACGTCGGTCCCCGCTCCCAGGTCGACGACGGGGGGGTCGCTGCCGTCCCCGGCTCCAGCGCCACCGTCGCGGCGAGACGCGCCGCCCCGCCGGTCGCGTCGAGGAGATAGAGCAGGGCGAAGGGGATGTCCGCCGGATTGTCGGCCAGCGCCCGCGCGGCGCTGACGCAGGCCTCCCGCACGGTCGTGGCCGCGCCGGAGCGCGCCGCTAGGTCGTGCAGTGTGCGCAGACGCCGCTCACCCAGGACGCGGGGCGTCGTCTCCAGCACCGTCACCAGGATGCCGCCGACCCCCTCACTCTCGTCGCGAATGGGGCTGTAGCAGAGGGTGAAATAGGCCTCTTCGACGTAGCCGCTGCGCGCGATGCGGAACAACTGATCCTCCGCGTAGACCACCTCGCCACGCGCGCGGACCGCGTCGTAGATGGGCGCGTTGAAGGCCCACACTTCGGGCCAGCACGCGCGCGTCGGCTGGCCCATCGCCTCTGGATGTTTCGTCCCCAGGATCGGCCAGTAGCCATCGTTGTAGATCTGGACCAGGTCGGGTCCCCACAGAATGATCATGGGGAACCGCGAGGCCAGACAGATGCTCGCCGCCGTGCGCAGGCTCTGCGGCCAACGCGCCACCGGTCCGAGCGACGTAGCCACCCAGTCGAGCGCGCGCGCCTGGGCGCCCATCGCGCCGCCTCCGGTCAGGACCTCCGCGACGGCAAGGGCCAGCGTGTGATCATGGGGCCGTCTCATCGAGCTACCTTTCGCGTGACCTGGCCCCCGCTACCGCGCGTCCACGGCCAACGTCTGTCCGATCGCACCTACCACCCCGCGGCCATCCTCCTCCAATTGCTTTGTGATGGCCGCACATGCGCCTTCATCATACGCCATTACGCTGTGGGGAGGACAGGCGTCCACGACGATGACGATGACGCAAAAAGCACGCTTGTCGGTCATGGCACGCTCATTCCTCCTCTACTCCCTGGTCTCGCTGTCGACCCGCCGGCGCCATAGAGCGGCGCGTCGGCTCCAGGGACACCACCAGCGGCTCCGCTCCCGCGCGGCGCCGGTCAATTCACCGCGCAGCACCACCACCAGCCAGTCGGCCACCGCCGCCCGCTCCTCGGCAGCCAGCGCCCGTTCCTCAGCGGCGACGGCGCGGGCCTCAGCCTGGAGCCGCGCGGCCCGCTCCACCGCCACGTCGACCCGGCTTACGTCCTCCGCTGGCTGAGACGGGCGCGCCACGGCCACGTCGTGGGTGAGGCTGTCCTCATCGTCATCCCCCGTCAGCAGTCGGAGGGTCGGCGTCCCGGCGTCGGGGCCATCCTCGACACCGACCTGCGACCGCGGTGATCCCCGTTCGCAGCAGGGGGCCCCGAAGGGCAGGATCACGCGCCGGTTCGTACTATTGACGACCAGCGCCCCGGCCGTGTAGACGGCGCTGACCGCGGCGAGGAGGCTGGCCCAGCCGCACGCGCGGATCAGCGCGGACGCCTCCACGGCGATGTCGCCCGCGCCCACCAAGCCATACGTTAGGGCCAGGAGGAACAACACGCCGACAAGGGCCATGCTCCGCCACAGGGCCGCGACCATGAGTTGCGCCGCGATGAGGGCGAACGAGGCAAAGACAAGGCCCATCACACCCCGACCGGCGCCCGATCACGTGAGCAATCCCGTCCGCGTGAACCAGAGGTCCAGGGCGACGGTGGCGTTGAAGGCGCCGATACAGCCGAAGACTGTGCCCAAGAAGGTATCGCCCCGGCCATAGCTCCCCAGGGTGGCCAGAAACGGGACGAGACCATCGCAGATGAACATGATGGCTGCGGCTACCGGCATCGTGCCTGGAGGGAACCAGCCGGCCAAGACGGCGCTGAGGGTACAGGTACCGCTGGCGACACCGAGCAAGCCGAGGACGGCGGGCACATTGGCGCGTCGTTCCTCCAGGTGGATCAACGCGAACGGCCTCTGAGCGCACGGCGACCCCACGGGGGGCCGGCTTTTGGTAGTAGCCATCCGCAATCTCCTTTCTCGTGCGCGGTGTCCATCTCATTCATGACCCGAAGTGTACCGATCCGGTCGCGGATCGGTGAGGTCTCTCCGGCATCCGGCTCTCCCATCGCCCCTAAGAGGGGGGCGTGCGTCGCCCTCCCTGATAGGCGCGGCGGACGGTCGGTCCCGCGCGCCGCGCCGCGCTCTCCGCCGTTCGCGCGACGCTCTGGACCTTCTGGTGCACGTCCGGCTCACGCAGATAGCCCGATAGGCGCTCCACCTGCGCCGCAGCGCGGTCGGCATACTGGCCTATCGCCGCGTGATCCTTGGCGCGGAGCCGCTGACCTGCGTGCTGTAGTGCCCGGGCGACCGTCCCCACCGTGTCCGCGACGCGGTCAATCTGGCCCGCCAGCCGGTCCGCGGTTTGCGGCACAGCCCCCTGGTCCCCCTCGGCCTCCTGGCCCCCGTTTTCTCGGGTCAGGTCGATCCCCTGACTCCCCGTTTGTAACTCTGATCCTTGCGCTGTCATACCGATACTCCTTTACTGACACCCCCACGAGACCACAGGTCGCCCGTGCTGTGTCGCGCCGTGGCACCGCTAACCGCTAGATGGTGTGGGCTTTCTCCCCTTGTCATCGGGCGAGGACGTGGCAGTGGTCAAGGGGAGACGGATCGCCCGTGGCGCGGGGAGGGACATCTGTCCCCCTGAGGCGCGGCGCACGCGCCGTTCCCGGGTCCCGCACAGAAATGGCCGCACGAAGGACTGCCCGCACCGGCGGCATTGCAAAGTCCAGGTGCGCCAGTTGACCAGCGCCGCGTGGCGATCTCTACAGGCCGGACAGGTGCGCCGGACCGCGCGCTCCCCGTAGCCGAGGGCGCGATAGGGCCGTGCCGGGCTCACCTCCATCACTGTCTCTCCTCGCTTCCGCCCTTTAACGTCGTGCAACGTCGTGTCGTACCCAACGGCGTCGCCCTTGGCACGCGCCGATCTCACAGATGTGCGGGTACAGCGTGCAGTCTAGACCCTGTTCCTGAGAGGAACCTGAGAGAGCGCCACTGCGCGTGGTTCCGGTCCAGGGGCGTTTCCGCTCGTGTGAAAATGGGCCATCGTGGCACGCGTCGTTCAGATGGGCAGGCTAAGACGGCAGACACAACCAGCGCCTTGAGGCCGGCCGCGGCATACGGCTAGGTCGGCATGATCGGCCTGACGATGGGGGAGACGATTCATGAACGAGATCACACAAGACGCCAAGAAACTCGCCGGTGAACAGCAGGGTGGCCAGCAGCAGGGCGGCGGCCTCGTGCAGGACGCCGAGAGGCTTGCCGGTGACCATTAAAGCCGCGCCGAGCGGAACCGCCTGGGTCATGAGGGCGTAGCGGCGGGTGAATGGCAGCAGGGAGCTCGCGGCGGCGGCTATACCAGCCAAGACCCCCCGGCGCCGGCCCGTGCCCATCCTCCGCTCAGGACGATGTATTAGTGTAGCCCTGGCGCGCCCGTTCCACCCATTAGGAGGCGGTGTCGCCGGCCGTCATGTCCCCTGAAAGTTGCCGTCGCGGTCATTCCGCGGATCGCCCGTGTGCAAGCTTAGATGCACATCCCCGTGGGCGTCGGTCCTCTGGAAGGCGCGCAGGGGGATGTGCAGGTCCGTGGGGAAGATCCAACCCGTCCGCACCACGATATAGCTGCCGTGCGCGTTATACGCCTGGATCGTGCCGACCTTCTCGCCCCCCGTGCCATACACGGTCGCGCCTTTCGTGATCTGTTGTGCCGTCATCTGTCACGGTCTCCTTGTGTCCGTGTGGAGGGAGGACGCTGAACGCTGTGCCGTGGCGCGTCTTTACCCCTCCGCACCCCGCATGAAAGGTGTCGCTCCCTGCGAGGACCGGGTACAAGGTGTAGTCTAGCAGTCTGTCGGAGAGAACGAAGCGATGGTTTGCATGACTGGGATGCCGCTGTCCGGGTGGGGCGTCCTGGCTGCGGCCATGCGTCGATCACATGTGGCCG
>JAABVA010001552.1_pt1 | contig 24340 bp, 24 predicted proteins | sample 5560331 | NCBI WGS metagenome assembly JAABVA01 (sample SAMN12812661, study PRJNA571458) | rock metagenome | isolation source: Antarctica rocks | place: Antarctica: Victoria Land, Mt New Zealand sud | collected 2016-01-07
GTGCGCGTAAGGCTACTGCTGGTGGTGTTACCTATCTCTTCGTCGATGGCGGCATGGCAGATAACATTCGACCCGCGTTATATAACGCTCGTTATACTGCTTTGCCTGTGGAAGGCGCAACACGACCTATTACAGAAACGGTGTGTATCTCTGGACGATATTGTGAGTCCGGTGATATGTTAATTGACAGGGTACAACTGCCACGAATACAAGAAGGCGAGTATATCGTGTTACCATCGGTGGGTGCCTATTGTCTGGCGATGGCAAGCAACTACAACCTGGTTCCGCGTCCCGCCGTAATATTGATAGATGAAACGTACATACATGTAATGGAACATCGAGAAACATATAAAGATATGTTGGTACGTTATGGCGATTTATGATACTATCGTTATAGAAAAGTGAGTCGTACTTCTATGTTACAAGAGCAAGATGGCCTGCAAGCAAATGCTACTCCACAGATAGACGAGCATGATGAACCAACTGAACCCATGCGCCGCTCTAATGTTTCTGCGTTTGCATCCTCTAATGAAGGCGAGATTGTAGCACCCAATGCGGAAGATATCCCATCTCCCAAATTGTTAACACAGCCTTTCCCACATCAATATGTCCAGCAACTCCCTGTTACTCCGAATGTGTCTGCTTATGGCTCTGGTAATAACAATGGTGTGTATCCATACTTGCCCCCAAAACCAGATATGCAAGGTGGAAAGCGTCCAGCAGGTGGCGTACACGTTCAAGCAGGGCCTGCATCAGTGCCTGAACAGAGGCGGAAGGAAAGGCAGAAATTTATACCAGTTACGGTGGGATTATGCTTTGTTGCAATCCAAATGCTCTTGCTTGTTCGCTTCATATTCAAACTACTACAACTGTCCTCGGATAGTTCCTGGATTGGGGCTATATATGCTGTAAGTAATGTGTTTGTATTACCTTTTCGCATCCTCTTTCTGCAATTTGCCGTTCCCTTATTTGGCACAGCAGAAGTGTATACGCTGCTTGCGGTTCTCATATATGGTATCATCTCGCGCATCGTTGTGCGTTGCCTGAAAATCCTGTTGAAGATCCGCTAGCGAATGTGTGTATCCAGCCAGAATTGGCAAAAAGCAAGAGTGTTGGGGAAAGAGGAACGTTAGTCTTTCCCGAACTCGTCTAACACATCCAGGCTGTTGATGAAATCGCGATATGCGTCAAGGTTTTCTTCTTCCTCTTTGCTCACTTCACCGCGTTTTTGCTCTGGACGACCCAATGGCTTTTGTGGCTCATCGTTTGCTTCCAAGGCAACACCTGCACGTTCTAGTACGCTCTCTTCTACGAAAATTGCTGTCTTGGCGCGAACGGCGAGAGCGATAGCGTCGCTAGGACGGGCATCAACCTCGACATGCCTCCCTGACACATCCAGAACAATACGTGCGTAGAAGATTTCGTCGATGAGATCGGAAATCACAATACTCTCAATATTGGCCCCTAATTCGCCTATGACATTTTTCAGCAAATCATGGGTAAGCGGGCGTGGCGAATTGGTCCCTTGAAGTTCGACGGCAATCGCATATGCCTCCGCTTGCGCTATCCAGATAAATAAATAGCGTTCTTGCTTCGTTGCTTTCAAGATGACCACCCGCTGTTGCGTAGCCAGGTTTATTCGCACGCTCTCAACTGTCATCTCAACCATGTTCTTTTGACTCTCTTTCATGGCGTTGCATCTGCATCCGTCGAATATGTACCGCCCTTATTGTACCTCTATCGAAGGGTTATAGGCAAATACCTTAACCCATCTTGTGATGCAGCAACCTATCTATCCCACAATGCTCTCTCAGGAGTATATCAAAATACGGCAAGTATTCCTAGCCCCCGCTCGCCGAAAAATACGAAAAGAAATTCTGAAAATCCGTTCCAAAAAAGCTTGTATTGCCTGCCCTGATATGGTATTATTTTCTTGAATGGCCGTTCTAGTTTTTTGTGGAAGCGAGACGCGATGCCTTTATTCTCCACAAAGCCAAAGATGCCCTGTTCTTATATCAAAGCAGAGTATATAGGTAAGAGACGAACGGTACTAAGATGTGTGGTAGTATCAGGGTGCATGTAGGTGCGTATTAGAAAGGCAGGAGTCCGTCCATGTCATCAGAGCAAGCTAGCGAAATACAACGCAAGATGTATGACTTCATCGAGAAGTACATTAAAGCCGAAGGGATGCCGCCCACAAATCGTGAGATTGGGCGAGCAATGAATATTGCCAGTACAGGCCATGTAGACTATCATTTGACAAGCCTGGAAAAGAAAGGCATGATTTCACGGCAAGAAAAAAAGAGTCGTGGTATCAAGCTCACAAAGCCAAATAGTGGTATCGCAGTGAAAGGCACTATTGCTGCTGGTCAACCTATTGACATCTTTTCATCGGAAGAGCAACAGACGATCAGTGTCGGCGATAGTGTTGTTGATGCAGAGAACGCCTTTGCTCTCGTCGTGAAAGGTCGCTCGATGATCGAGGACCACATTTGCGACGGCGATTATGTCGTGGTGAAGCCACAGTCCACATGTCAAAATGGTGATATTGTTGTTGCGGTACACATGCAAGAAGGTGTCGAAGGTAGCGCAACGCTGAAACGCTTCTTTCAGGAAAAGGAACACGATAGAGTGCGACTACAACCTGCGAACTCGGAACTCGACCCAATTTTGATTCCACGCAATATCTGGGATCGTGAGTGGCAGGTGCAAGGAAAAGTAGTCGCAATCTTCCGTCAATGCGGAACCGCAGCCTAGCTGTTTGTTTGCCTTTTTGACTGACTGCCATTGCACCATCGAGAAAACTACTGTGGAGCGTAAAAAATTGAGCGCGTTATGTATAGTGATGCTCACTTATACGTAATGCGCCCGACAATTCTTTCGCTCCTGTCTTTATTTCTGCTTTTGATGCCCATTTTACCGCCTTTCCTCTTGTGTTCTTCCGCCAGGAGTGATATACTCTGAAGATAAGATACATCTTATAGCCGCGATTGTTTAGCACGCCTTTGTAGGGTGGAAGCGCAGAAAGGAAGCATCATGAAGGCTGTTGCAGCAGCATTAGTGCTGATTGCTGGTGCCGCAGTGGTTCTGTGGTATGGCAATACACTTAATTCCTGGGTACTAGGTGGTTTGATTGGTGGTTTAGCAGCCTTGCTTCTCAGTATTCCTATTTCCCTCACAGTATTTTCCTACCTCTCAAAGCGACACGACGAGTGCTTGCAAGCAGAAGAGCAAGAAGAGCAAGCTTTCGCACAAGAAAACTATGCCTATCAACATCTTCCGGCGCATGCTGCCAGGAGGCCGAGCGAAGTGGAAGGGTATGTGATTACAGAAGATACCCCCGAATATGATTGGCAAGAAGAACAAATGTATTCACCCAGAGTACCGCGTGCTTTACCCGCCCCCGCTCCACAACGTCAAGGAAATGTACAGCAAAATCAGACACGAAGAAACTCTGAAAGCTTGTCTACTGCTCAACAGGGAGCGCATGTCCCCAATCCTCGCCCGCAGCAACCTAAGCCAAAGGGGAAAGAAACAGCGGTTCTACGTGCTACTCCAAAAAAAATCAATGTGTTGGGGGGACCTACCTTCGAGCCGACTTCTCAGCTCAGCCAGCATCGTTCGGAGGCTCTTCGTGTAGCGCGTTTAGAGGCTGCACAACAACGACAAGATAGTGCTGAGGACGTATCTCCCGTAAACAATTCTAAAAGAGGTTTATCAGTGCGTCCAAATCAAGCACTGGCAAAGCAAAATAATCAGGGAACCTCAATTGTGCGCCCACGTCCTACGCGCCAACTGCCTCAACAAACGGTTCTGCAACCACGACAACGGCGTATTGTTGATTCAGTATCACCACAACCAAGTGGGCGACGTACTCTTCCTACAAGTAATGAGAATACAGGGGCGATTCGCAGAATGGACCCAAGCACTGATTCTATGGCAGATCGCTATCCACAAACTGGACCCTTACGCCGTTCGTCACAATCGGGTCAAAATGCATATTCCTTACAAGAACGCGAACAACGCTCAGGTGCAGATAGTACCACTGGTAATGTGAATAAACCACTTGTGCGCCGCGCTCCATATATGTATGAGGACGATCCCCTACGTCAGGAACTGGCTCAGCAGCTGGAGGCACCGACGGTACGTCGTTCCTCGCGTTTCGATGAAGATGAAGAAAACGAATAACTTGACGATTTTGCAGAGCCCTAGCTATAGCCTCTTTTCTTGAAGTATGCTACTATACGCAAAATGGTATCTTTGTGAAGGAGGCTTTTCCTGTGTTAGCACATTTAACTGATACGTTGATAACACTCGTTACAAATTTTTATGTTACTTTTGGCTTATTCGGCATATTAGTGGCTATGGCTATTGAAAGTTGCTGTATCCCATTACCAAGCGAAATCGTGATGCCCTTAGCCGGTATTATGATCGCTAGCAATAAAATACTACCTGGCACAAATTCCACGGTGAGTCTGATTCTTGTGGCACTTTCTGGAGCTATCGGGTGTCTTATCGGCTCAATTGCAGCCTATGGCATTGGCTATAGTGGTGGTCGTCCTCTCATGTTAAAATACGGACGTTACCTGCTCATTTCTCAACATGATGCAGATAAAGCAGACCACTTTTTTCAACGTTGGGGAAATGCTACAGCTTTCTTTTCACGTCTTCTTCCTGTAATACGTACCTATATCTCTCTTCCTGCTGGTATCGCAAAGATGCCGTTCATACAATTCTGCATTTACACCTTTCTTGGCTCGTTTCCCTGGTGTATTTTGCTTGCATATATAGGTATACAGATAGGTAGCCCCAGCAATTTGAGTAAGCTTAGCCCTATCTTCCATAGCCTCGACGTTGTGATTCTGGTTGTGCTTGTGATCCTTGTTGCGCTTTATATCTGGCGACATATCCACAATGACAATAAAGCTCGTGCTGCCGCAGCCTCTGTTCAGGCAAATAATCAAAGCTTTGTACAACAGGAAATGCCTACATCTCAAACGTGGAATCAGCAACCTGCTCCATTTTCGCCACCACAACAAGGTCAGTATGATCAGCAGGGTCAGTATCCTCAGCAATCACGACAGTTTCAGCCACCACAACGAGCTGGACAAACCGACTGGCAGCAACCATCAGTTCCCCAGCAACCATTTCCACAACAGCAAAATTGGCCGCCTGCTTCAGATGACCGAACAATACGACGCTAGCATCTCTCTATAACAGTAGGAAGATCATCTAGGTCTTCCTACTGTATCTTTTTCCTGTTTTCTTTACGTGCTAGACTCATAAACAGTTTTTCTGTATGCCTGTTGGGAGGATACCTATGGCTATCGCAACACTACCATTTGGTCGTACCGGACATATGAGTACGCGCACGCTCTTTGGTGCTGCTGCTCTAGGCTCTGTGACACAGGAAGAGGCGGACCGCACGCTAGATGTACTCTTGCGCTATGGTGTCAATCATATCGACATAGCCGCCAGCTATGGCGATGCAGAGCGCAGAATTGCTCCCTGGATGAAAAATTATCGCGCAGAGTTTTTTCTCGCAACAAAGACCGATTCACGAACAGCGAAAAAGGCGAAAGAGGAGTTACAGCGTTCTCTTGAACGTATGCGCGTTGACTATGTAGACCTGTGGCAATTGCACAATCTCGCTGATCCGATTGAATGGGATATTGCGCTGAGTCCAGGTGGAGTGATTGAGGCGGCGATTGAAGCCAAACAGCAGGGATTGATCCGTGCTGTTGGAGTGACTGGGCATGGACTGCAAATTGCCGCTACTCATCGGCGCAGTCTCGAACGCTTCGACTTCGATTCGGTTTTGCTGCCGTACAACTACATTACGATGCAAAGCCCCTACTATGCGGAGAATTTTCAAGCGTTGCTGGCAACTTGCCAACAGCGCAACATTGCTGTGCAGACCATCAAATCTATTGCATATAAACCCTGGTTAGGACGCAAACATACCTACTCTACATGGTATGAGCCATTGCAAGAGCAACAAGATATTGATGTCGCGGTACATTGGGTTCTCAAGCAGCCAGGTATTTTTCTCAATACGGTTGGAGATATCAACCTGTTGCCCAAGGTGCTTGATGCCGCCAGTCGTTTTCAAACAGGACCATCCGATGAAGAAATGCAGACAATGATGCAGCATCTACACGTAGAGCCATTGTTTGTATAAATTATAATACTGTGAGATAAAACATGGACATGACAGGGCTTGCCCTGTCATGTCCATGTTTTATCGAGAGTTGAACACACTATAGTTTTTCGTCAATCAAGTTGTTGATGCGCTTGCGTAGTGCAATCATCACGGCTGGCAGGATGATCGCGCCAACCACCCATTTTGCAACGGTCTTCTTCATAGCTTTGTCTTACCTATCCTTTTCGACTGTTAGTGATGAGACATCTCATGCATAAAAAACTGCTTAGAGCAAACGTTCGTTCCTACTAGTTGTAGTACGTGTCTGCTTTCCCGGAAGTTGCATTTCATACAGCTTATTATGCATAGCTCATCATTTGAAAGACGCATTATGAGCGAAAAATGCTTGACATTCTTGCTTGCTAATGCTATAGTTTCATCTATCAGCTATGCGGGCGTTTAGCTCAGTGGGAGAGCGCTTCGTTCACACCGAAGAGGTCACTGGTTCGATACCAGTAACGCCCATCCGAACTCCACAATTATCCTTCTCTGAGGAACTTTTCCTCTTATATCAGCTCGTCGGTATAATACCTCAACTCTGTTACTCTCTTGCTTTGTTCTATTTTCTATGGATAGACGGACGGAGGCTAAAACGGTTGATGTACCCGCAGAAATTGCACAATGAGAGGTATGTAGCTTATAATAAGAGTGAGTTCATTTTTGACGTGTCGGAGCGTGAGGAGTTTAGAAGTATGCCAGGTTTAGCAGCGTCTACGCACATTTTTAACCCTGTTGGCCTTGTGGTCCTCCTGGTTTCCTGGATTGTTCTCTTCAAGTGTACCCATATACTGTTACCATTACTGCGCCACGATCCCCTTATCGGCTGGGGGGTCGGTCCCCTCGGCGTGACGATTATGTCACTTCATGAACCCTCACTGCTCTATATCTGGCTCGATGTGCTGTGTCCAGCTTGTGTATCAGGGAGTGTTCTCTATGTTGGATTCTTCACGCGGATCGCTCCTGTTTCTCTGCCACACAATCTGCTTGTGCAAATTCTAATCGTTGTATGCGGTATCCTACTAACCAGCACTTTTGACGTTGTGAACGCATTTCGTGATGTACGCCATCCGCTCTGGGGTGAGGCACGCATTCTACGCACGATTCTTCTTTTCCGAGTTACCTGGACAAAAGTCCATTTTACGCCTTTTGGCTATACCTATCTCAACGATCACTTCGGCTTTAGTCCAATGGATTTGCTGCAAGCATTTTAACAAGGTGAGTGGAAGAAGTGGCAAGAACAACATTCATGCCACTTCTTCCACTCATTATGATGTTCTAACGGGGGGTATACGTGGAATAGTGAAGGAAAAGATGGAGCCGCCGATGCCATTATTGTCAGAAAGCCAGATATTTCCACCGTGCTTCGTGATGATGGCTTTAGCAACATAGAGTCCAAGACCAACCCCCGAATATTGACGAGTAGTTGCATTACTAATACGATAAAAACGCTCGAAGACATGTTCGTAGTGTTCTGGGCTGACGCCGATGCCCTGATCAATAACACTGACAAGATAGTTGTTCTGTTGCTCTTGCAAGCGAACGATGACATGACCACCCTGTGGCGAATACTTGACGGCATTATCAAGCAAGTTCCCAACAACCTGTTCTATACGACTCTTGTCTGCGACTACCTGCGTATCAGAGACCTGAATATCGAGGAAGAGCGTGTGTTGTTCAGCACTTGCTTGAACCGAGCGTACACATTCTGCCAGCACATCTGCCAGGTAAAAGTTGCTATACTCAAGGGTGAGTTGACCCCACTGAATGCGCGAGCGGTCTAGTAGATCGTTTACCAAACGTTCCAGGTGATCAGTCTGGCTTTGTACAATCATGAGGCTTCGCAGATCAACGCTTTCTGGTAGGTCGGTTGCCGAGAAGTCTTGCGTTTGTTGCGTTTCGTATGCCTTGCGAATACGACGCTCTAGGCGTCGTACAAGATGTTGTGTATAGCCTTTGATGCTGGTAAGTGGTGTGCGTAGCTCGTGTGACACGACGGATACAAACTCATCCTTCAGACGCTCGACCTGCTTACTCACGGTGATATCGTTCAGCACAACAACTGCTCCGATGGGATAGATGCTGTTCTCACTTGCATCATCCAGAGGCGCAACGCTCAAACTTATTATGAGAGGTACTTTTTCACTACTATCACCTGCTATTATTTCTTTGTTCTCGATGGTCTTGCCATGAAGTGCTTCGTGTACGCAATCAGCTACAATGTGTAACCATTGTATGTTTTGGGTTTGTGCGAGTGTGCGTAGTGGTATGCTCGTCGGAAGGTCATCGACAATCTGCGAGAGTAGATGGCGTGCTGATTGATTCATCGAGATGATTGCCCCTTGATCATCGGTAATCAGTAAGCCTTCTGTCATACTTCTGATAATGAGTTCGAGGCGTCGCCGCTCGTATTCAGCCTCTCTCCACAGAGCATGTTCACGCTCGCGTAGCCCCACGTTTTCCAGGGCAACCGCTGCATAGTCAGCAATCATTGTGGTGAGTTTGAGGAGATCACTATCGAATGTGCCTACTAATTCATCGAATAAGGTCAAGATGCCAATGATTCGATTTTCAACGGTAAGAGGCACATTCAAAACAGAACCGATATCCGTTGTATCAATGGCTTCCTGTGTGCGGAATTGCGCCACTTCGTCGGGCGCATCGAAGTATGCTGTCTCAGCAAGTTGTTTTACATCGATGGACGGGAAACCCAATACCTGTGCCGCACTTGTAATACGTTGCAGCATGTCTTGAATAAAGGAGGCACTGAGCGGCTGAGAGGGAATGATGTACAGTTGATGTGGATTGCCTTTGAGGAGAATACAGCAAGCTGAGAAGCTGTACAAGTCTTGTAGTGTCGTCATAAGAGTGCGATGGACGTGGAAGCGGTCAATTGCAGCAACGAAGCGTTTTCCCATGGTATTGAGAAATTCCATTTCGTAGCTGATTGCTTGCAGATGATCCTCTATACCATCCATAGTTCGTGTTGTCTCGTACTTTTGCTCATGTGAACGATGATACGTGTCTGCTGTACGATCCACATCATCCGTAATGTCGTACTGTGACTGCACATTGCCCTCCAAACGTGCTTATAGCTGATTCTGTTGTAAGTGATGAATAATCTCAGTGTGGAGTGGCGGCGTGATAATATTTCCTGTCAACTCGGTTAAGCTCGCAAAGCATGCATCTAAGAGTGCATCGAGACCTGCCGAAAGTTCTTGCGGAGTTATACCGGAAAGTTGTTCGTGGATGATTGATGGATTGATATCGGTATAAGGCATGTCAACAAAAAAGTAGAGAAAATTGTAGTCATCCATAACACGCTTCGCGGCAACCTGCACGAGGACACGAGTTGTTACTTTGCCCAAAAGTGGGGCAACACGTTCGTCTATCAACCGTAATGCTGTCAAGTACGCCTCGGTGATTTGCTTACGGGAGACGGGAGAAGTGTTATCTGATATAGGTGGCAAGGAGGTTCTCCCTTCGCTTTTTACTACGCTCACCAAATCCAATTATACCATAGTTACATGAAATTTGTAAGTGTTTGTAACGCGAAATGTTATTATAAAACAAACTACAATTTTGTCGGTACATATGTACAAAAGAAACAATGTCATTGTATGGACGAAACAATACAAATGTAACATAACAAAAAAGAGATGTGTATAAACATTGTGTTTGTACACATCCCTTTTTTGCCATATGCAAGTTAGACAAGACGAAAGAGTCGAGCTAACCAGAGGCGAAACCCTTTTAGTGGTGGCTTTCCGTCGCTTTGTTGATCGGCGGCCATCTCGATTAAGCGTTGACGCCCCCGTTCTTGACGTTCGCGCTTCTCCTCAGCTTCATCTTGTACAAAGTAGCGTTCTCGTTGCTCATCAAGGGCATGAGCGAAATGCTCTGGCCGGATGATGAAACGACCCGCTGGGACAGTCGGACCTTGTGTAGCGGTATCCTGCCCTGTATTCTCTTGTGGCGGAGTGCTACCATCTACCGCGTCGCCCTCGATGGCCTCTGTCACATGTACGCGTCCAAGTGCTAGTTTGGGACTAATCCAATCGCGCAGAGCCAGCAAAGCCGCTCGCCGACAGATTGCCTCAATATCCGCCCCACTACGTCCTTCAGTCAGACGAGCCAGTTCTTCGATAGTGATTTCTGGCGCGAGTGGTCTATCACGTAGATGTACTTTGAAAATGGCCTGCCGCTCGATCTCATTGGGGTATTGCAATTCGACAATCAGATCGAAACGACCAGGGCGTAACAATGCGGTGTCGATCATATCGGGGCGATTCGTGGCTGCCACCACAATGACTCCTTCGCGTCCCTCGATGCCATCCATCTCGGTAAGCAGTTGTGCAATCACGCGGTCCCCCACATTGCCATCATTGCCACCGCCACGTCGTGGTGCCAATGAGTCAATCTCGTCAAAGAAGATGATGCTTGGGGCGGCCTGTTTCGCACGGCGGAATATCTCACGCACACCCTTTTCAGACTCACCGACAAATTTTGAGAGCAGTTCAGGACCTTTGACCGAGATGAAACTAGCCTCACATTGATTTGCTAACGCACGCGCAATCAGTGTTTTACCTGAGCCGGGAGGTCCTGCGAGCAGAACACCGCGCGGCGGCTCGACCTTCGCATTCGCATACACCTCTGGATAGCGCAGCGGCCATTCGACGCCTTCAGTCAACGTATCTTTGATGTCTTGCAAGCCGCCGATGTCGTCCCACGAAGTTTCGCTCACTTCGACATACACCTCACGAGTCGTCGATGGCTCAACCTCACGCAAGGCCGCCTGAAAATCGCCCATCGTGATATTCAGATTGACCAGCGTCTCATAAGGAATATAGCCTTTTTGATAGTCGATATGGGGCAGGACGCGCCTTAGCGCAATCATCGCCGCTTCACGGCACAATGCCTCAAGGTCGGCACCCACAAAGCCCGGCGTAAGTTGTGCCAGACGTGCAAAGTCAATGTCATTTGCTAATGCCGCATCTTTGCTGTGAATACGCAGTATCTCTGTACGACCGCGCACATCGGGAACACGTAGTGATATCTCGCGGTCGAAACGGCCTGGGCGACGCATGGCCGGGTCGAGTGCGTTCGGCTGATTGGTCGCACCGATCAGCACGACTTGTCCGCGTGACGCCATACCATCCATAAGTGCGAGCAATTGCCCAACGATACGCCGTTCAACCTCGCCACCTGTCTCTGCACGTTTCGGAGCCAGCGCGTCCAGCTCGTCAATGAAGATGATGCTCGGTGCTTTACGTTGCGCCTCCTGGAATACGCTACGTAGTCGTGACTCACTCTCACCATAGAACTTATTGATGATTTCGGGGCCATTGATAATGAAAAACGAGGCATTTGTCTCGGATGCTACCACGCGTGCAATCAACGTTTTGCCTGTCCCTGGAGGGCCATAGAGCAACACACCTTTGGGCGGCTCGACGCCGAGGCGGTCGAACACTGCGGGATACTTCAACGGTAGCTCGATCATCTCGCGGATACGTTGCAACTCTTTGCCGAGGCCGCCGATATCCTCGTAGCTGACGCGACCAGGAGTGCCACTTGCAGCACCGCGTGCCTGTGCGCGAACAACGGTTCCAGGCTGAACGACGACCGCCTCGACATCCGTTGTAGGGCGCGAGGGAGGCAGTGGTAGATCGCCTGTATTCCTCTGTTGGAGTGTGTATGTTGGGGTCGTAGGCGTGGTGCCGATAATAAGAAACTCGCGTGGAGCTGAGCCAGGGGCTGGCGTGCCGACACGTAATAGATCACCGATAACCACTGGCAGTCCTACAAGGTAACGTGCTATGTATTGTAAATCGCTCTCTTGTATTGGTACACCCGCACTTAGTGGTAAAAGTGTGACCTTCTCCGCGTTACGTACCTTCGCCTTCCGTAGCGTGACGCGTTCGCTCAGGCCGGATGCACTATTCTGACGCACTTGACTATCCATCTGTATCGTCTGACGACCACGATCAGCCGGACCGCTCGGCACCAGTTTTGCCGCCGTTGTGCGTCCGCCTGTAACCAGAACGACATCTCCAGGTTGGCAGCCGAGACGTGCGATATCGGCGGGGTCGATACGAGCAACGCCGCGTGCAACCTGGAATCCCTCCACGACCGTCAACTGCAATTCGTCCGTTAACTGTGTTTCTTGTACTGATGATGACTCATTGGATGTAGTATCAGAAGATGATTCATTCATAGTAGTGGTATGTGCTTGAGTCGTAGTATTGACCGTGCTTCCCGTATTTTCTGGTGGAAGTTTGGTGGTAGTAGCTTTTTTCTGCGGCTCCTCCATAATGCCCTTCCGTCCTTCCGTTTATAAACATGTGTATTTCCTGGTGGTCTATCATATGTACGAGAGGATATAGGAAAAGTTAGAATCGTGGCCTTCTTAAAAGTACTCTACTCCAAGACAAGCTAGTTGGGATGTATGTCTTTAGCTTTATACTATAAATGAAATAATTAGAATATACTTTGATAAAAGATTGACAAAAGGCTTTTTATCATGTTATTCTTTTCCTTAGATATTCAAAAACTGAAAGGACAAAGCTATGAGTGAGCAGTGGTATCGTCCTGACACTGACTATGAAAAAGATGTAATCTACTTCTCTGTTTCGCACGTTGAATCCAATGGAATAACGTTTTTATAGTTTTTGAAATGAGTGGCTTGTTTCATCTCATAGAGTGTAGGCAACCTCAACATGCATGAGTGAGTTGAAGAACTTGTTCAGGTTGTAGTATCAAATATATTAAGGGGAGAATACAAATATATGGCTAATTACGCATCAGTAGTGGACGTTGATGAATTATCCTCATACATCGCAGGAAAATGGAGCATGATGCGGCCTCTTGTAGCTGAATGGGCCGATATTGCACGCAAGGCTGTTCTGAAACAGCCCTATAACGAGCGACGGCTTGCGGAACTTGAAAATCGTATCAATACTCTTCGTTCAGAACTATGGAATGCTGTTTTTGTGGCATCAGAACACTTCACAGAGGAGCAACTCCAAAGACTGCAAAAACAAGCATTCATCAGCAAGTCCGCCTGGAAAAACCTTAAAAAGAGTACAGTGCTTACCCGTAAAAACGGCTTCTCGCTGATTACTTACTAATGCTTAGATATGCTAAACGAGCCTGAAAAATTTCCAATGTTAGCTGCAATTCCTGTTGACGCGATATATTCAGGCATAGAAGATTGAATATTACGAGTGAAATGACGGTCGTTCTGCTGTCCTTTCACTCGTAGCTTTTTTGTTGCTGAGTGGTGTTCTTTGGCGGATGTGCTATATAGTTTGAAGTCAGCGAAAACACCTCGAAAGGGCCACAAAAGTCGAGCACTTCGACTTCATCGAAAATGACGATGCCAACGTTTAGTGTTTCATTTTCTTGCAACAAACTCATATTTTTATTCTTTCATATGCTAGTATTCTACCAATCTTCATATTGCAGTATCCCTACGAAATTTGGTTATATTAAGATTGGTGCTGTACTATGATACACATTGTATAACACGTCTTCGTTCTCTCAGAAACTCTACAGCTATGCAGCACATTAGTATTAGTCTCTCAGCATTCTAAGCTTTCTCAACATAATCTTACCTTGATAAAGCTCCAGCGTGCTTTGAGTGCTTGCGTTGCGGCGATACCATCCATGCGCGTCATACGAATATCCATGAGGATGACATCGGGTGGCGTTCCTGTCGTATACAGGCGTTCGATGGTTGTAAGTGCTGCTTCGCCATCGTTCGCTGTACCCACAACCTCAAAATCTGGCTCTAATTCAAGTAGTTTACGAAATCCTTCGCGCACAAGTGTCTGATCATCAACGACCACAATCCGAATATTTCCTACCATGTTGTTCCTCAACTCACATCCTGGCGATAGGCACACGAACAGTGACGCGATAGCCCACTGGTTCCTCTGGTCCGTATGTGATCTGTCCGCCTAATAACTCAAGTCGTTCGCGTAGTCCAAGCAAGCCAAACCCACTTCCACTTTGTTGTTTCGCGTTACTCTCGCCTGTGCCATTATCCAGTACCACCAGTTCTATCTCATTCTGCTCACAGCGTAGACGTACTAGCACCTTAGTTGCATAAGCATGTTTACGAATATTCGTCAGAGTCTCTTGCATTGTCCTATAGAGTGCAAGTTGTAGGTCTGAAGAGAATGCAGGAAGTTGTGTTTCAAGGTCAAGTGTTAGCTCTGTATCGTTGTTTACGTTTCTGAACTCGTTAGCTAGTTGGCTTAGAGCATCTGGCAAACTCAATATAGCGATACTCGATGGACGTAGAGCGGCAACGGCATTGCGTATCTCTTGCATTGACTGGGCAGCGACACGACGTGCCTCCGCGACTTCGATGATTGCTTGTGCCGGGTTGCGCTCCTGCAACTTGCTAATAGTTTCGAGCTGGATACTCAGAATAGTCAAATAGTGGCCGAGGGTATCGTGAATTTCGCGTGCCATACGTGTACGCTCGCGGTCTACCGTCAATTCTTCCACCTCGTTCACATACTTTTGTAACTGCATATTTGCCTGTTCGCGTTCCTGATTTGAGGCTTCCAGTTCGCGCAGCAACAACTCGCTGCGCTCTTGTTGTGCAATGAGCAGCTTGTTGGCAACCGAAAACGCGGCGACAAATGCAAAGCCTGCAAGCAAAAATAGCCAAGGCTGGCTCAGCCCTATGGCACCATTGGTGAGATAGTTTTGCCGTCAATCCCTTGCTTACACTCTTAGGACTTGCAATGATTGCTACATTTGTCGGCACACTTATAGGTATTGTTGTCGATCACCGTGTAATCACAGGCGTACCTGCATGGGTGAAACCCGCCAAATTTGCCATTTCGACTGGCGTTTATAGCTTCACTTTACTCTGGATGCTGAGTTTTGTGAAGGGGCATAAACGTCTGGTGAGCTTTATTGCTACTACTATTGCGATAGGTACTCTTATCGAAATGATGATCATTATCGGGCAAGTTATCCGAGGTACAACGAGCCATTTTAATTTTCAACACCACTTGATGGTGTACTATATACAATGATGGGAGTTTTTATCACGATTGTCTGGTGCATGACGCTGGTTGCCGCTCTCCTGTTACTCAGGCAACGTATGTCTAATCCCGTGTTTGCGTGGTCGCTACGCCTCGGTATTCTGCTCTCACTCGTTGGCATGGCGGTTGCCTTCTTGATGACACAGCCTACAGCCTTGCAGCTAGCAGCATTGAAAGCAGGTGGTCATCTTACCACCATCGGTGCCCACAGCGTCGGCGTTGCCGATGGTGGCCCTGGTATACCGTTTTTAGGGTGGAGTACCGTTGGTGGCGATTTGCGTATTCCCCATTTTGTTGGTTTGCACGCACTACAAGTTGTCCCTTTTGTGGGTTGGTTGATACTGCTTCTACGTCCAACTCTTCTACGTGTTGGTCACAAGCTAGCTCTACTATGGACATTCAGCATGAGTTATCTCGGTCTGATTGCTCTGCTGACGTGGCAAGCTCTACGCGCACAATCAATTATTGCGCCGGATGCGTTGACGTTGCAGGCGTTCGCGCTACTGAACGGCTGTGTAGCCCTCGTGGTGATTGCTATTGTAACGCATGCGCGAATGCGTCCTATACCTCAACCGCGTGTCGTTGGGTAGAGGTGTAGGGACCGATGTATCGCGTCCTTTCGACGACTGAAATGCCACTAGGACGCGATACATCGGTCCCTACAACCAACGATCAAAGCAAAAGCCCTACCCTACGGTCGGAGAATGATACAGGTTGTCGTGCCGTGTGCGTAGAGCCTGCCGGATGCATCGGTTATACGTGCTTCAGAGGTGGCAATGCGCCCTCCAAGATGAATGACCTTGCCTTCGCAGTAGACCATACCCGTGCTGCTCGTTATAGGACGTAAATAATTTACCTTGATCTCCAACGTCGTGTAACCTACTCCTGCTGGTAGCATTGTGTGGACCGCGCAGCCCAGTGCCGAGTCCAGCAGGGTAGCGGCAAAGCCTCCATGTACGGTACCAATCGGATTGTAGTGATATTCGGCAGGCTCAGCGGTAAAAACAATGCGCCCCTCCTCGACTTCAGCTACACTCATGTTCATGAGCATGGCAATTGGTGCAGGTGGTATTTCGCCAACTTGCATAGCACGTAAATATTCGAGGCCACTCATCGCGCGTCCTTTTTTTATACCGATTGCAGGGTCTTCCCAGTTGATAGTACGGGATCGTTGCGGTTCTTGAAGGTCACTCATTGAAAACTCCCTTTGCTACATGCCATTGCGTATAATTGATGGAGGGCCAATCGGTCCTCCATCAATTATACGCAATTTTATAATTTTTCTTCGTCTCAACGAACGTTTGGTATGGTAAGAATGTACATAGTCGTCATCTTTACCCTGTGAGCTTTCTCCAATATCTTACATATGCCCACGTTTGGGGTTGACAACTCTCCAGCGTGTGGTGTATGCTCTCAAACAACAAATAACAACCTGCGAGATGCTCCAGTAAAGATGCTGTTGTAGCGTTCGTGGGGAGCGATTACCGAAAACAAAACGTATTGTATGCAGTGCATGGAGTGAAAAATGTCGGCAACAATGAGTACAACACACAAGGCAATGGATGCCTGTCAACGTTGCGCTCAACGTATGCCGTTTTCATGCTCTGAAAAATCAGCTATGTATACAATGTACATGATGGCTGCAAGCACGCTCATTATCGGAACCGGCGCAATTGCGTCGGTTTCTTTGTTTGGTGTTGTGCTATTAGTAGCCCTTCTCCTTGTAAGCCTTGTAGTAGTGATTAGCCTCCTCCTTACACGCCTTACCGGACCGATTAGTCTTGAGGGTCTGGTAGGGCAAACAAAGGAAACGGCAGGGCTAGCCACACACATGACACGGGGAGAGTAACAGGGGGCAACGGCGCACCCAATCCAAAGAAGGTATCCTGGCGAGGACTTCCCACTATCGGGATGTCCTCTTTTTTTATTCAAAAATTCTCTGGAGGATTGAGCAATTATGGCAATCGCAGCAAAAATGATTCAACAGGCGGCACAGACACAGCAACAGGACGAGCGAGAATTGGCGGGTAGTGCCATTCTTTGCGAGGCTCTCATTCGTGAAGGAGTAGAGTTTCTCTTCGGCTACCCCGGCGGTGCCATTATGCCATTCTACGACTCGCTTACCTCGTATCCAGCACTCCATCACGTCCTTGTGCGACACGAACAAGCTGCCGCGCATGCGGCAGATGGTTATGCACGCGCCACTGGTAATGTTGGGGTGTGTGTCGCCACAAGTGGTCCGGGTGCTACAAATCTAGTTACGGGACTCGCAACCGCGTTCATGGACTCGACTCCGATTGTCGCCATCACAGGGCAGGTTGCCAGCCACTTTATTGGGCGAGATGCATTTCAGGAGACCGACATTATCGGTGTTACACAGCCAATCACGAAACATAACTTCCTGATACGTAGCACCGACGAAATCGCCGACATCGTGCATGAAGCATTTCGCGTTGCACGCAGCGGTCGTCCTGGTCCCGTATTGATCGACATTCCTAAAGACGTGCAGATCAAGAAGGCGACCTACCGACCAGCCGCCTCGAAGTCGTCGAGCGAGCAAATGCATACCATAGTACCGCAAACACTCCCCGCTTATCAGATTGCTCAGGCTGCTCACCTCATTGCTCAGGCTGAGCGTCCACTCATTATGGCTGGTCATGGTATCATTCTATCAGGTGCTTATAACGAGCTTCAAGCCTTTGCCGAGAAAACCTCGATACCTGTCATCACAACACTTCTCGGCCTGAGTGCCATTTCAGATATGCATCCACTGCATATTGGTATGCCAGGTATGCACGGGCCAGCGCACGTCAACCGCGCGATTGGCGATGCCGACCTCATAATTGGTGTCGGGTTGCGTTTCGATGATCGTGTCACTGGCAACGTTGCGGCCTTCGCTCCTAATGCTCGCATTATTCATATAGACATTGACGCCTCCGAAATGCACAAGGTGAAAGTCGCAACGGTGCCTATCGTCGCGGACGCGAAAATCGCGCTTGTCACATTGACCGAGGCTGTCGCTCTCCGCCAGTCGCATGCGTGGTTGGATGAGATACGCAGTTGGGAGGCGCAGACGCGTGAGCGACAGCAACAGATTCAGCACAATGAGGAATGTCCCGACCCTGCCAGTATTCTCAATGCGATCCGTACCGCAACAGGCGGTAACGCCATTGTGGTTTCAGATGTGGGACAGAATCAGATGTGGACCGCCCGTTTCTACGAATGGACGCGTCGCAACAGTCATATCACCTCTGGTGGACTTGGTACAATGGGCTTTGCACTTCCAGCGGCAATGGGCGTCAAGATGGGTATGCCAGACGCACCTGTATGGGCTGTGGCGGGCGATGGCGGCATTCAGATGAACATTCAGGAACTGGCAACTCTGCAACAGGAAGGAGTCGCGGTCAAAGTTGCCATTATGAACAATGGCTATCTCGGTATGGTACGTCAGTGGCAACAGTTTTTCCACTCGCGTAACTATTCCGAAACGCCGATGACAGGTCCCGATTATACAAAGCTCGCGGCTGCTTATGGGCTAACAGGCATGCGAGTAACGAGGCGTGACGAGGTAGAGGCGGCAATTCAGCGTGCGATGGAGACCGAAGGAACCGTCATCATCGACTTCGTGATTGAGTCTGAGTCGAATGTCTATCCAATGGTGGCCCCTGGCGCAGCGATCACCTCTATGATCGAAGAGACGGAGAACGTGTAACATGTCAAATACAACGTTCACACGTTCAGGGCAAACCGATGCCCCATTGGGAACCGAGCAGGCGCATACACTTATCATGCTTGTCAATGACAGACCGGGGTCTGTAGATCGCGTCGTAGGGCTACTTCGTCGTAGACGCGCCAATATGCAGACCCTTGTCCTCGGGCAGAGTGAGCGGCCAGATGTGGTGCGTATCGCTGTCGGCGTGAACGACTCGAATGTTGGGGTGGAGCAACTTGTTGAGCAACTGCGTAAGATTATCGACGTAGTGCATGTCTCGAATCTCTTACCAAAAGAGGCATTTGTGCGCGAACTGGCTCTGATTAAAGTTACCGCTATAGGCTCACAGGCTCAGGAAGTTCGTACACTTGCTCAACAGTTCGATGCCCACATTGCCGATACGACAGGAGATACCATGATACTGGAGATGCTGGGCAACGCTGAAAAAATCGCGACGTTTCTCAAACACCTGATGCCATATGGCATTCGTGAAATCGCCCGCTCAGGGAGTATCGCAATGGCAAAAGGAGATTTGTAGGGGTCCGATTTATCGCACCCTCGCACGAGCGAAGCAATGTGCGAGTCTCGCGAGGGCGTGATAAATCAGGCCCGTACAGGGATTCCATTATCGTATTTGTCGGTCAAATTTATAAGAAGACAATTGAAAGGAACATAGACACATGGCACATATTTATCTGGACACGGATGCAAACCTGGAGTTGATACAGCAGAAACGAGTTGCCGTCATTGGCTATGGCAGCCAAGGTCATGCTCACGCGCTCAACATGCGTGACAATGGATGTAACATCGTGATTGGCTTACCTACCGGAAGCAAGAGCCGCGAGAAGGCCGAGGCCGATGGTTTACAGGTGATGACGCCTGCCGCAGCCGCTGAGCAAGCCGACGTTATCATGATGCTTATTCCAGACCAGTACCATCGCGAGGTGTTCGAGCGCGACATCAAACCAGGACTCGCACCAGGGAAAATGCTCATGACGGCTCATGGCTTTAGCTTGCATTACGCGCAGATCGTGCCACCTCCCGACATTGATGTAGCGATGGTCGCGCCTAAGAGTCCCGGTCATATGATGCGTCGCCTCTTTGTCGAGGGTGTGGGGGTACCGGCACTCTGGGCGGTCTATCAAGATGCAACGGGCAATGCCGAAGCCTTGACGCTCTCCTACGCCCGTGCGGTTGGTAGCACTCGTGCAGGTGTCTTACGCACAACCATCGGAGAAGAGACCGAGACAGATCTTTTTGGAGAGCAAGCGGTTCTCTGTGGAGGTGTCACATCGCTGATCCGTGCGGGCTTCGAGACGCTAGTCGCGGCGGGCTATCAGCCGGAACTGGCGTACTTCGAGTGTATGCATGAGATGAAATTGATTGTTGACCTGATGTATCAGGGTGGCATGAGCTATATGCGCTACTCTATCAGCGACACTGCTGAGTATGGCGATTACGTTTCAGGTCCACGTATCATTGACCAGCATGTACGCGACGAGATGGGCAGGGTTCTGCGCGAAATTCAAGATGGCACCTTTGCCAAGAATTGGATACTCGAAAATCAGGCTGGTCGTCCTAGCTTCCTGGCAATGCGACGCGAAGGCGCACAGCAACAGATCGAGCAAGTTGGTAGCGACCTGCGAGCCATGATGCCCTGGCTCAACCCGAACCAGAAGAAAACCAATGTAGGGGCCTGATTTATCACGCCCTTGTCAGCAATCACCGAAACCATTTGTCTATCCCTTGTTTAAGGAGGAGAAAAAGTTATGGAAAACTCTGCCATCGTAAAGATTTTTGACACAACCCTGCGTGATGGCGAGCAGTCGCCCGGAGCCACAATGACCATCGAAGAGAAGCTACAGGTGGCCGAGCAACTTATGCGCCTGAACGTGGATATTATTGAGGCAGGTTTTCCGTCGGCCTCCCATAGTGATCTCGTGGCGGTCAAAGAGATCGCACGTCGTGTGCGTGGTGTGGCCGTTGCTGGCCTCGCCCGCGCTGCCACCAGCGACATCGATGCTGCCTGGGAGGGTGTGCGTGATGCTGAACAGCCAGTAATTCATGTGTTTCTGGCAACCTCTGACATTCACTTGAAACACAAGCTGGGTATAAGTCGCGAAGAGGCATTGCGGCAAATTTCGTCTATGGTGGCCTATGCGCGGAACCTCTGTCCTGTTGTCGAGTTCTCGGCGGAAGATGCCACACGCAGTGATTGGGATTACCTCAGCCGTGTACTTGAAGTGGCAATTCAGGCGGGGGCGACAACCGTGAATGTTCCCGATACCGTCGGCTACGCCATGCCGCACGAATATGGAGCATTGTTCCACTATCTGCATGAGCGCGTTCCAGGCATAGATACTGTGACTATGAGCGCACATTGTCACAACGACCTGGGTATGGCAACTGCTAACACCCTGGCGGCGATTCAAGCAGGGGCGCGACAGGTGGAAGTGACCATCAATGGTCTTGGTGAACGGGCAGGGAATACAGCGGTCGAAGAGGTCGTGATGGCTCTCCGCACGCGCCCCGACTCGTTCGGAAATGTCGATACACGCATCCGAGCAAACGAGCTACTTGCGGCCAGTCAGATTGTCAGTCGCATGAGTGGTATTCCGGTTCAGCCCAATAAAGCCATTGTCGGCTCCAATGCCTTTGCACATGAAGCTAGGATGCATCAAGATGGTGTATTGAAAAATCGTCTCACATATGAGATTATGACACCACAATCTATTGGTTGGACCGATACACGCATCGTGCTTGGCAAGCATTCGGGGCGTCATGGTCTCGATGCTCGCCTGCGCCAGCTTGGACACAAGTTGAATGCAGATCAATTGAAAACTGCCTACAACCGCTTTGTCAAATTGGCCGACAAGAAGAAAAACATCACTGATGCCGACCTGATGTATATTGTCGATAGTGGTGTGGAGACGCCTGCTGGTATCTAATTTCACATCGTCTGTAGGGACCGATTTATCGCGTCCTTGTTGGCGATTGATTGCCACGAGGACGCGATAAATCGGTCCCTACATATAAAGGAGTACATACTTGACACAGATCGACGCATCAAAAACGCCAAAAACTACTGAACAAGATAAAGGTGTACCAATGCTCACCGCAGAGGAAGGCTATGCTTATTTTGAAGGCCGCATTGTGCCGATGGGCGAGGCCAAAGTAAGTATTGCGACACACGCTCTTCACTACGGTACAGCCTGCTTTGAAGGCATTCGCGCCTATTGGAACGCTGATCAGAAACAACTCTATATTCTCAAATTACGTGAACACTTTCTGCGGATGGCGGACTCCTGGAATGTGCTACGTATACGTCCAAAAGAGTCGATAGATGACTTATGTAGGATCACCACTGAGCTTGTACGCAAGCATGGCTTTCAGAGTGATGTATACATTCGTCCACTGGCGTACAAATCTTCGGCAACCATTCGCGTCACGTTGAGCGAACTGGAAGACGCGATTGCAATTTACGCATTTCCAATGGGCAATTACGTCGATATCAATGCTGGTTTGAGTGTTTGCACATCATCATGGCGACGTGCTGGCAGTAATGCCATGCCCGTGCGTGCAAAAGTGACGGGGGCATACGTCAATAGTGCCCTTGCCGTTGATGACGCAAAGGCATCGGGCTTCGACGAAGCCATCATGTTGACGCACGATGGCAATGTTTCGGAAGGCAGTTCGTGTAATGTCTTCCTGTTTCGCAATGGCAAGTTTGCCACACCAGCTGTCTCGGACGATATTCTTGAAGGTGTGACACGAAATGCATTGATTGAGATGATTCGCAACGAGTTTGGTATGCCAGTGGAAGAGCGGCGTATCGACCGTACAGAACTCTATGCGGCGAACGAGATTTTCCTATGTGGTACAGGTGTGCAGGTTTCTCCCGTCACCGGCGTAGATCGCAGGAAGGTTGGTGCAGGCATTCCTGGCCCATTTACGACCAAACTGCAAGCATTATACCTTGCCGCCTGTCGAGGCGAAAACGACAAATATCGAGATTGGCTCACGCCTGTCTATGAATAATGTACATAAGGAAAGGATGCATCATGCACAGGGCATCAGAAAGGCAGGTTGCTAGCGATGGCACTGGTATTACCTGCTTCTGTTACCGTCTTAACACCGGCAACGTCCGCTAATCTGGGTCCCGGTTTCGATAGTTTGGGATTGGCGTTGCAATTGTATAATCGTTTTGAGGTCGAAGAGAGCAAAGGCGATCCTCAAAACCCGATAATTGAAATTGATGGCGTGTTAGGGTCAGAACTGTCAACCGGAGCGGACAATTTGTTCTTCCGATCTTTCGCCTTGCTTTTTGAACGTACACATATCGACGTGCCAGCAGTTCGTATTCGTTTGACCACCAATATTCCCCCCGGTTGCGGGTTAGGGAGTAGTGCCACTGCTGTCGTCGGTGGTCTGGTTGCGGCGAACGAGTGGCTCCGTTTTAAGGGGTTAGAGGTACCAAAAGAGGAACTGCTAGAACTTGCGGTGGAGGCTGAAGCTGGCAACCATCCTGATAACGTTGCACCCGCGCTGTTAGGGGGGTTGGTCGCAACGACGAACATGGAGGGGAAGATACACGCGATTAAAGCACCCTTTCCCGACGCGCTCAAAGCGGTGATCTTCACACCCTCTTTCCCGATGGATACGATAGCGGGTCGCAAATTACTGCCTGCTAGCTACTCGAAGGCCGATGTGACATTCAATACTGGACGGGTAGCCCTATTGCTGACCGCTTTACAAATGGGACGTTATGAGGTGATTGGTGAAGCTATGCAAGACCGCTTGCATCAGCCTTACCGTCAAGCCCTCTTTCCCGCTATGCCCGAAATTATTCAGGCCGCAGTCGCAGCCGGAGCGTATGGTGCATGTCTTTCTGGTGGTGGCTCGTCGTTGATTGCTCTAACGAGTTCGCGTTTCAATGATGTATTGCGAGCAATGGAAACGACTGCTCGTGCCGCAGGTATTCAAGGAACAAGCAGAATACTACGCGCAGATCAAAATGGCGCACGTGTACTCAATCCGTCGCGTAGCCGCATACGAAAGGAAGTAAGCGCACGTCATGGTGACCAATTCTACTGGTCTCCAGCCAGGCCGGGGGGCGGGCGAGGAGAATAATTTGGTGCAACAAATGCAAATGGTTCCTGCTCTCGATGCTGTGCAGGCGCTCGCCTCTACCACGTTGCGCTGTGTTGAATGTCAGACCACGTATCCCGCGTTAGAGTCTGTACCGCGCTATCGTTGTGCTTGTGGTGGCGTGCTTGACGTTGAGACGAATTTTGGAAACGCCAACTTCCATGAGTTACAGACGCGAGAAACCACCTTTTTTGATGATGCAGGTACCTTGCCGTCTGT
>JAABVA010001553.1_pt1 | contig 24331 bp, 23 predicted proteins | sample 5560331 | NCBI WGS metagenome assembly JAABVA01 (sample SAMN12812661, study PRJNA571458) | rock metagenome | isolation source: Antarctica rocks | place: Antarctica: Victoria Land, Mt New Zealand sud | collected 2016-01-07
GGCGAAGCGGGATGGCAGGCGGGGCATGGCGGCGTCTCTTGGCGGGGACACCCCAGCTTAACGCACCGACCCGCTCCGCCACCCAACACCCGCTAGCGCCGCCAAGATTGGCCAAAGTCGAGCTAAGCTCGCGCCGTAAGGGCGGGTTGCTCCTGCACACCATACACCATCCGATCCGATTCATGATGTGGCGCAACTCCAAACACCAACGGGGTTTGGCCCGCGACGCGGCGGCTGATACAAGCGCCGCTCCCCTCAGCAGACCGAGACCGCGGCGATGGCCGGACATTCCCAATTCAAGAACATCATGCACCGCAAGGGCGCCCAAGATGCGCGGCGTGCCCGGCAGTTCGCCAAGATCATCCGCGAGATCACCGTCTCCGCCCGCGCCGGCCTGCCCGACCCGGCGGCCAACCCCCGCCTGCGCGCCGCCGTCACGGCCGCGCGGATCGCCAACATGCCCAAGGACACGGTGGACCGCGCGATCAAGAAGGCGTCCGGCACGGCCGGCGGCGAGGATTACGCCGAGGTGCGCTACGAGGGCTACGGCCCGGCCGGCGTCGCCGTCATCATCGAGGCGCTGACCGACAACCGCAACCGTACCGCCAGCGACGTCCGCAGCGCCTTCTCCAAGCACGGCGGCTCGCTCGGCGAGACCAACTCCGTCAGCTTCCTGTTCAACCGACTCGGCGTGGTCCGCTATCCTTCTCGGGTCGGCACTGCCGATGACGTGCTCGAAGCGGCCATCGACGCCGGCGCCGAGGATGTCGCGACCGACGCGGACGGGCACGAGATCATCACCGCTCCCGACAGCTTCTTCGCCATCCGCGACGCGCTGGAGGCGCGGTTCGGGGAGCCGGAAAGCGCCAAGCTCGACTGGCGGCCGACAATGGTGGTGACCCTGGACGAGGAGCGCGCCGCCGGGCTGCTGAAGCTGATCGACGCGTTGGAGGAGAACGACGACGTGCAGAACGTGACCGCCAATTTCGACATCCCCGACGCGGTCCTGCAGCGGCTGTCGGTTTGACGCGCCTGCTCGGCATTGATCCCGGGCTGCGCTTCACCGGCTGGGGCATGGTCGAGTCGGACGGCAACCGGTTGCGCTACATCGCCGACGGCGTGATCGCGACCGACGGCGACGCTACGGTGCCGGAGCGGCTGAAGTTCCTTCACGACGCGCTTACCGCACTGTTCGTGCTGCATTGCCCTGATGAGGCGGCGGTGGAGGAGACCTACGTCAATCGCAACGGCACGGCGACCCTGAAGCTCGGCTACGCCCGCGGCGTTTGCCTGTTGGCGCCTGCGCTGACTGGGATTCCGGTGCTGGAATACGGCGCCCTGGCGGTCAAGAAAGCAGTGGTGGGAACCGGCGGCGCGAGCAAGGAGCAGGTCGCCGCCATGGTGCGCCGCCTGCTGCCGGGCGCCACGCTGCGCCGGGCCGACGCGTCGGACGCGCTGGCGGTGGCGATCTGCCATGCCCACCACCGGTCCACTCGGTTGCGCGTGCTGGCTGGGACGCGAATGGCGTGATCGCGCTGCTGACCGGCCGGGTCGACTCGCTGGAGGAAGGCCGCTGCATCGTCGATGTCGGCGGCGTCGGCTACCTCGTGCACGCCAGCACCCGCACCCTGTCCGCCCTGCCGCAGCCGCCGACGGTCGCGCGGCTGCTGGTCGAGACGCAGGTGCGCGAGGACGCGATTATCCTGTTCGGCTTCGCGGAACCATCGGAGCGCGACTGGTTCCGGCTGCTGACGACGGTGCAGGGCGTCGGCGCCAAGGTCGCGCTGAACATCCTGTCAGCGCTGTCCCCGCGTGACCTGGTGGGCGCTATCGCGGCGGGGGACCGCGCCAGCCTGACCCGTGCGCCCGGCGTCGGCGTCAAACTCGCTATCCGGCTGCTGTCGGAGCTGCGCGACAAGGCGGGGGCGATGCCGACCGACAGCGGCTTCAGCGGCGCGATCGTGCCGACTGGCGGCATCGAAGGAGATGCATTGTCGGCACTCGGCAACCTCGGCTACCGCCGGGCGGAGGCGCTGCCGGTGGTGGCGCGCGTGATGGAGCGGCTGGGGGAGGGCGGCGCGCTGGGCGTGGTGATCCGTGACAGCCTGAAGGAGTTGGCGCGATGAGCGACCGCACGCTCTCGCCCGACCGCGCCGAGGAGGATGTCGGCGAGGTCTCGCTGCGACCGCAGACGCTCAGCGAGTTCATCGGCCAGAAGGCGAGCCGGGAAAACCTGGCGATCTTCATCCAGGCAGCACGGGGCCGGGCGGAGGCGCTCGACCACGTGCTGCTGCACGGGCCGCCGGGCTTGGGCAAGACCACCTTGGCGCAGATCGTCGCGCGCGAGCTCGGCGTGGGGTTCCGGGCGACCTCCGGCCCGGTGATCCAGCGGGCCGGCGACCTCGCCGCCATCCTGACCAACCTGCAGCCGCGCGACGTGCTGTTTATCGACGAAATCCATCGCCTGCAGCCCGCCATCGAGGAAGTGCTGTACCCGGCGATGGAGGACTTCCAGCTCGATCTCATCATCGGCGAGGGGCCGGCCGCGCGCAGCGTGCGGATCGACCTATCGCCGTTCACCTTGGTCGGCGCCACCACCCGTGCCGGGCTGTTGGCGACGCCGCTGCGCGACCGGTTCGGCATCCCGCTGCGGCTGATCTTCTACACCCCGGCGGAACTGCAGCTGATCGTCTCGCGCGGCGCCGAGAAGCTCGGTTTCAGCCTGACCCGGGAGGGCGCCGAGGAGATCGCCCGCCGGTCCCGCGGCACGCCGCGCATCGCCGGCCGGCTGCTGCGCCGGGTGCGTGACTTTGCGGCCGTCGCCGGCGGCGGCCCGGTCGGGCGCGAGGAGGCGGACGCGTCGCTGACCCGGCTGGAGGTGGACCGCCTGGGACTGGACGCGATGGACCGCCGCTACCTGCGCCGGATCGCGGAGCATCATGCCGGCGGCCCCGTTGGCGTCGAAACCCTGGCTGCGGCCCTCGCCGAGGCGCGCGACACGCTGGAGGACGTCATCGAACCATACTTGATCCAGGAAGGGCTGATGCTGCGCACCAGTCGCGGCCGCATGCTGGGCGAACCCGGCTGGCGTCACCTTGGCCTCGTTCCGCCCCACCCGGCCGCCCCGCTGCTCGACCTGATCCGCGACGATCCGTGACGCCGCACCGACTGGACATACGGATGTATTACGAGGACACCGATGCGGGCGGGATCGTGTATCACGCGCGCTATCTGGCCTTTGCCGAGCGGGGACGGACGGAGTTCCTACGGGCCAACGGCGTGCCGCTTGCAGACCTCGCAGCCACGAAAGGGTTAATCTTCGTGGTGCGACGCGTCGAAATGGATTATCTGCGCCCCGCGCGGCTTGACGACGTGCTGACGGTGACAACGACGCCGACCGAACTCGGCGGCGCGACGGCAACCATGCAGCAGGCGTTCTCGGTGGCGTCGATGCCGGTCGCGCGGCTGGACGTGCAGTTGGCGTGCGTGCGACGGACGGACGGCCGCCCGGCGCGGATTCCGGCGCATTGGCGCCAAGCTTTCGAAGAGGTGAGACGTGGATCGGACGGTTGATGCGGCCAACCTGGGTGCAGGCGGGGCAGCGAACGCGACAGGCGACATGTCGATCCTGACCCTGTTCCTGCAGGCAGATATCGTCGTCAAGGTGGTGATGGTGATCCTGGTCCTGGCTAGCGTATGGGTCTGGGCGATCGTGTTCGAGAAGATCGCGACGCTGCGCCGGGCCAACCGCCAGGCGACCGTGTTCGAGGACAAGTTCTGGTCCGGCGGCAGCCTCGACGACCTGTATGACCAGGAAGGCGCCAAGCCCGCCCATCCCGTCGCCGCCGTGTTCGGCGCCGCGATGGGCGAGTGGCGGCGCAGCGCCCGCGTCGCCGGCGCCGACATGAGCCGCGGCGGGGTGCGCGACCGCGTCGACCGCGCCATGACCGTGACGGTGCAGCGCGAGATGGAGCGGATGGAGCGCTGGATGATCTTCCTGGCCTCGGTCGGGTCCACGGCACCGTTCATCGGCCTGTTCGGCACGGTCTGGGGCATCATGCACAGCTTCTCGGCCATCGCCGCCGCGCACAACACCAGCTTGTCCGTTGTCGCGCCCGGCATCGCGGAAGCGCTGTTCGCCACCGCCATCGGCCTAGTCGCCGCCATCCCGGCGGTCATCGCCTACAACAAGATCAGCACCGACCTGTCCCGCTTCGCTTCTCGCATGGAAGGGTTCGGGACCGAGTTCGGCGCCATCCTGTCCCGCCAATCCGAGGAGAAAGCCTAGATCATGGCCATGCAACTGGGCCGCAACGGAGCCAGGGGACGCTACCGCCCGCTGGCCGAGATCAACGTGACGCCGCTGGTCGACGTGATGCTGGTGCTGTTGGTGGTGTTCATGGTGACGGCGCCGCTGATGACGTCGGGGGTGAACGTCGACCTGCCCAAGACCAACGCCGCGCCGATCCCGCAGGACACGCAGCCGCTGACGGTATCGATCGGGGCGGACGGGAAGGTGTATCTGCAGGAGACCGGGATGGACCTGGCCGAACTGGTCGCCAAGCTACAGGCTGCGTCGCAGAACAACCCGGACCAGCGCATCTTCGTGCGTGGCGACAAGGACGTGGCGTACGGCCGCATCATCGAGGTGATGGGCACGATCACCCAGGGCGGCTTCACCAAGGTCGCATTGCTGGCCGAGCAGACTGGCGGGCCGCAGGCCCCGAACGGCGGCGCGCAGGCCCCGACGGTCCGCGCGCCGCCCGCCCCCGCTGCCCCCGCCCCGGCGAACGCGGCGCCTACGCGACGCCGCTGAGGTCCGCCGCGGTGTCTCCGTTGCTACGCCGTAGCGCCGCGGCTTCACTCGTGTTCCACCTGGTGGTGGCGCTGATGCTGCTGTTCGTCGTGCCGCGCAGCACGCTGGAGAAGATGCCGGAGCTCGCTTCGTTCCAGGTGGAATTCGAGGGACCGCCGCAAGAGGCGCGGAAGTCGGACGTGTCCGCCCCCGTTCCCGCCAGCACGGTGGCGCCTGAGCCATCGCCGGAGCCGCCGACGCCGGAGCCGCCCAAGCCCACTCCGCCACAGCCACCCCCGCCACCACCGCCACCTCCCCCGCCACTGCCACCTCCGCCGCTGCCGGTGCCTCCCGCGCCGACCCCGCCGGTTCCGACGCCGGAGCCGACACCCGCGCCCCGGCCACCCCCGCCGCCTCCACCGCCGACGCCGCCGAAGCCGCCCCCGCCAACGCCGCCGCCACCCGTGCCGCCCCCGCCCAGCCCGCCGAGCCAGACCTCGCAGCCGAACGTGACCAAGAACCCGGCGCCGGATAGCCGGTCGTTGGAGAACACGCTGTCGAAACTGAAAAGCCTGCACCCCCAGAACCAGGTGCCAATAGCGCGCTATAGTCCGCCCCAGACCGGCGCGCCCTCCCAGGGCGGAAGCCTGATCGGCACCGACAATACGTCGCTGAACGCCCAGCAGCGCGGCGCGATCGGCGATCAGGTCCGCGAATGCTGGAACCGCGACGCCGGGGCCTTGAAAGCGGAGACGTTCCAGGTGCACCTGATCGTTAAAACCGACGACCAGGGCGTGGCGCACCAGGCCGACATCGCGCCCGGCGACCCGGCGCAGCCTGTCGGCAGCCCGCTGCACGCTTTTGCCGAGCGCGCCCGCCGGGCGGTCCTGGCACCGCGTTGCTCGAACCTGCCGCTGCCGGCGTCGATGAAGGGCCGAACCCATGTCTTCGACTTCACGTTCAAACCCTGATCGCGAGAACATCATGACCAGCCACATCATCGGCCGCCGCGGCATGCTTGCGGGCACCGCGACCCTGCTGGCGGCGCCCGCATCTGCCCAGCAAGGCACGGGCCAGACCGCCGCCATCACCGTCGACCGCGCCCGCACCGAGCCGATCCCGATCGCCATCCCGGCCTTCTCGGGCACCGAACTCGCGGCGCAGATCACCGGCGTCATCACCGACAACCTGGCGCGCTGCGGGCTGTTCAAGCCGATCGGCGGCGCCATCCCCATCGGCAACCCGGCAGAGCAGCCCAATTTCCAGACTTGGAAGGCGACCGGCGCCCAGGCCCTCGTCACCGGCAGCGTCGCCGGCGGCGGCAACGCCGTCCGGGTCGAGTTCCGGCTGTGGGACGTGCTGCCCGGCACGCAAATCCAGGGCACCGCCTATACCACCACGCAGGCCAACTGGCGCCGCATCGCCCACATCATCAGCGACGTCATCTACGAGCGGCTGCTCGGCGAGAAGGGCTACTTCGACACCCGCGTCGTCTACGTCGCCGGCACCGGCCCGCGTGACCGCCGCACCAAGCGGCTGGCGATCATGGACCAGGACACCGCCAACAACCGCTTCCTGACCGATGGCACGTGGCTGGTGCTGACTCCGCGCTTCCATCCATCGCGCGACGAGATCGTGTTCATGAGCTATGCCAACAACAAGCCGCGGGTGTACCTGTTCGACCTCGGCTCGGGCCGCCAGCAGGTGCTCGGCGAGTACGAAGGCATCACCTTCGCGCCGCGATTCCACCCGGACGGCAGCAGCGTGATCATGTCGGTCACGCGCAATGGGGGCTCCGACATCATCAGCGTCGGGCTGGGCGGCGGGTCCGGCCGCCAGCTCACCAACTCGGGCGCCATCGACACCAGCCCCTGCTATAGCCCGGATGGGTCGCAGATCGTGTTCAACTCCGACCGCGGAGGCGACCAGCAGCTCTATATCATGGATGCGGCGGGCGGCGGGGCGCGCCGGATCAGCTTCGGCAATGGGCGGTACGCGACACCGGTTTGGTCGCCGCGCGGCGACCTGATCGCGTTCACCCGCCTTGGCGCCGGCAGCTTCGGTATCGGCGTGATGCGGCCCGACGGCTCGGGCGAGCGCATCTTGTCGGAAAGCTTTTTGGTGGAAGGGCCGACCTTCGCGCCTAATGGCCGCGTCATCATGTTCTACCGGGAAACTCCCGCACGGGACTCGCGTGGCGATGGATTCGGCTCGCGGCTGGTCTCGATCGACATCACCGGGTTCAACGAGCGGGCGATCGCGACGCCCACCGACGGTTCGGATCCGGCTTGGTCGCCACTACTGGCATGAAATCGCAGCGGGTACGGCCAAAACGCGACACGAAAGGTTGACCGGAGCCAAATTCGCTGCGTAATCGCAAGATGCCGGAACGAAGCTTCCATAAAGGGAACGAAAAGATGAATATGCAGCTCCTCGGCGCCTTTGCCGCTTTGGCTTTGCTGTCGGCGTGCGCCAGTAAGGCCGACAATGCCGGCGCCTCGACCGGATCGGGCGCGTCCGCCTCGACCTCGGGTCCCGTGGGAGGCAGCGAGGAAGACTTGGTGGCCAATGTCGGCGACCGCGTGTTCTACGCCTACAACACGTCGAGCCTCACCGGCGATGCCCGTGGCACGCTGGACAAGCAGGCGACCTGGCTGGGCCGCTATCCGCAGGACCGCGTGCAGGTCGCCGGCAACTGCGACGAGCGCGGCACGGAGGAATACAACATCGCCCTCGGCCAGCGCCGGGCCAACGCCGCGCGCGATTACCTGGTGGCCCGCAGCGTGTCGTCCTCGCGCATCACCACCATCAGCTACGGCAAGGATCGCCCGACCGCACTGGGGTCGGACGAGACGTCCTATCAGCAGAACCGCAACGCCATCACGTCGATCCAGTAATCCCGGCGCTTTCAGGACGGTCCGGCAGATCCCCAAGGGTGCGGGCTTTGCCGGATTTGGCGCGGCAGCCTAGAATCCGCCGGACTGTGCGGAGATGGACATGAGGGTTCTGCTGACGATCGTCCTGCTGTGTTCGGCGGCCGTGCCCGCCTGGGCGCAGCTGGACAGCCGCGACGCGATTGCGCTGCAGAACCAGATACTGGAATTGCGCCGCGATATGCAGGCCCAGCGGCAGGGCGGGGGAGGAGGCAGCCGCTTCGCACCGTCGAGCGGTGAGAACAATGACCTGTTGCCCGCGCTGCTTGACCGTGTCGCCACGTTGGAAGACCAGCAGCGCCAGTTGCGCGGCCAGGTGGACCAGTTGCGGAACCAGTTGCAGCGCCAGGGCGAAGACTTGGGCAAGCAAATTTCCGACCTGAGTTTCCAGTTGCAGAACAATGGGGGCAGCCCGACGCGTTCCTCGTCTCCGCCGTCGAATTCCTCCCGTGGCGATGCGCTGGGCGCCAGCGGTCCCAATAGCAACGGCCCCGCGCCTGCGCCGCCGCGCCGCACGCCCGAATTGGCCATGCAGGACGGCAACGCGGCGCTGGCCCGGCGTGACTACCCGGCGGCGGCGGCGGCGGCGCGGGAGGTGCTGGCCATGCCGCGCACCCCGCGGGCGGTAGACGCGCAATTCCTGCTCGCTCAAACGGAGGCCGGCCAGCGCAATTACGCGGCTGCCGCGCCGGACTTCTACGACGCGTACAGCCGCTCCCGCACCGGCAGCCGTGCGCAGGATGCCCTGCTCGGCGTGGCCAATTCGCTCATCGCCCTCAACGACAAGCGCTCGGCATGCGACGCCCTGGATAAGCTGCGGGCGGAGTTTTCGCAGCCACGCGCCGACATCCGCGATGCGGTGTTGGGCGCGCGTCAGCGAGCGGGCTGCCGCTGACGCCGCTTGATGCGGGCGAGTTCGCGGCCCTCATGGCGCCGTTCGGGCCGTGGGGCGACCGCCACGTGGCCGTTGCCGTGTCGGGGGGGCCAGATAGTCTTGCGCTGGCGTGGTTGGCGAAAGGCTGGGGCCCTATCACGGTGCTCACCGTCGACCACGGCTTGCGCGCAGAGGCCGCGTCGGAGGCGAGTCGCGTGGTCGAGTTGGCCCGGTCCTGGGGCGGCATCGCCGCCGTGCTGACGTTGACCGGCCTCGATCGTGGCCCGGCGCTCGCGGCCCGCGCCCGCCGCGCCCGGCATCGCGTGCTCCAGGACGCCTGCCGGAAGGCGGGATTGCCGGACTTGCTGCTCGCGCACCACGCCGGAGACCAGGCCGAGACGGTGGCGATGCGGCGAGAACGCGGCAGCGGCGCCGCCGGCTTGGCTGGCATGCCCGCAGTTGCCGAAGCGGCGCATGCGCGGGTGCTGCGGCCGTTGCTGGGAGTGCCGCCCGGCCGGTTGAAGGCGACCCTGCGCCAGGCCGGGCTGACGTGGACCGACGACCCGACCAACCGGGATGTCCGCACCGGACGCGGCCGGGTGCGTGCCTTGCTGGCCGATCTTGACGGGGCAGGCGAGGGCGTGCGCCGGATCGTCGATGCGTCGGTGGCCGCAGGCCGCCGCCGTGCCAGCGCGGATGCCGAGATCGCCCGGGTATTGGCGGGTTGCACGATATGTCCCGGCGGTTACGCGGTGGTTCCGAACGCGCCCATCATGCCCGAGGCGCTCGCGGCGCTGCTGCGCGCGGTCGCTGGTTCGGACTATGCTCCCTCGCCGTCCCAGGTGGCGCGTCTGGCCCGCGCACCAGGACCAGCGACTTTGGGGGGGTGCCGCATGTTGCCGGCGGGGCGGCTGGGGCCTGGCTGGCTGGTCGTGCGCGAGGCCGTTGCCATGGCTGCCGCACAATCCAGCAATCGCTGGGATGGCCGGTTCCATCTGCGGGGAACGCTTCCTGCTGGTGGCACGGTTGGGCCATTGGGTCCGGATGGTGCCAGACTCCGGTCCCAGATGCGGCTTCCTGCGGCGGTGTTGCAAACGCTTCCGGTGCTCAGGATCGACGGCGCTCTCGTGGCATCTCAAAATATTGCGTTTTCTTCACCGGATGTGCATGATCTAGGGTTCATGATCGAACCTGATTGCTGGCCACCCGCGGGTGCGCCTTTCGGCGTGCTCGGCTAATTGCGGGGATGCGAAGTCGCCGAAGCCACCCCATGTTGCAATCGTGCACCGCTGGTTCGCCAAGTGGGGCCGAGGATCTTCACCGTCCGGGTCCGTTGGATCTGGAATATGAACTGGATGGCCAGGAAAGTTAGATGAGCAATTTCGGCCGCAACCTAGCGCTTTGGGTCATCATAGCCCTGCTGCTCGTGGTGCTGTTCAACCTATTTCAGCCTGGGGGGACACAGAAATCCGCTACCCAGGTCGCCTACTCCGACTTCATCAATGAGATGAACTCGGGCCGGGTTCGCGATGTCGTGATTCAGGGCCGCACCGTCACGGGCCAGCTAACCGACACCCGCAGTTTCCAAACCTATACGCCTGAGGATCCGACGCTGGTGCAGCGCTTGACCGACAAGGGCGTGCGCGTGATCGCCAAGCCGGAAGACGATGGCGGCAACACGCTGATCCACTATTTGCTGTCCTGGTTCCCGATGCTGCTGCTGATCGGCGTCTGGGTGTTCTTCATGCGCCAGATGCAGTCGGGCGGCGGCCGTGCCATGGGGTTCGGCAAGTCCCGTGCTCGCATGTTGACTGAGAAGCAGGGCCGCGTGACCTTCGACGACGTCGCCGGCATCGACGAGGCGAAAAGCGAACTGCAGGAAATCGTCGAGTTCCTGAAGGACCCGCAAAAGTTCCAGCGGCTCGGCGGCAAGATCCCGAAGGGCGTGCTGCTCGTCGGCCCGCCCGGCACTGGCAAGACGCTGCTGGCGCGCGCCATCGCCGGCGAGGCCAACGTGCCGTTCTTCACCATTTCGGGCTCCGACTTCGTCGAGATGTTCGTGGGCGTCGGCGCCAGCCGCGTGCGCGACATGTTCGAGCAGGGCAAGAAGAATGCCCCGTGCATCATCTTCATCGACGAGATTGACGCGGTCGGCCGTCACCGTGGCGCTGGCTTGGGCGGCGGCAACGACGAGCGCGAGCAGACGCTCAACCAGATGCTGGTCGAGATGGACGGCTTCGAAAGCAACGAGGGCGTGATCCTGATTGCGGCCACCAACCGTCCGGACGTGCTGGACCCGGCGCTGCTGCGTCCCGGCCGGTTCGACCGGCAGGTCTTGGTGCCAAACCCGGACGTGGGCGGGCGCGAGAAGATTTTGCGCGTACACATGCGCAAGGTGCCGTTGGCCAATGACGTGGATCCCAAGACCATCGCGCGCGGCACGCCGGGCTTTTCCGGCGCTGACCTCGCCAACTTGGTGAACGAGGCGGCGTTGCTGGCGGCTCGCATGGGCAAGCGCACGGTGGCGATGTACGAGTTCGAACACGCCAAGGACAAGGTCATGATGGGCAGCGAGCGGCGTTCGCTCGTGATGTCGGACGCCGAGAAGCGGATGACGGCCTATCACGAATCCGGTCACGCCCTGTGCGCCATGCACGAGCCGGATTGCGATCCCGTCCACAAGGCGACGATCATCCCCCGCGGCCGAGCGCTTGGCCTGGTGATGAGCCTGCCCGAGGGCGACCGCCTGAGCGAGAACAAGGCGCGGCTAACGGCCCGCCTGGTGATGGCGATGGGCGGACGCGTTGCCGAGGAGATAATCTTCGGCGCCGACCGGGTCTCGAACGGCGCAGCCGGCGACATCAAGCAGGCGACGGGCATTGCGCGCATGATGGTCACTGAGTGGGGCATGAGCGACAAGCTCGGCATGATCGCTTACGGCGATAACAGCCAGGAGGTGTTCCTGGGTCACTCGGTCACGCAGAACAAGAATGTGTCCGAAGTGACGGCGAGGGAAATCGACGGCGAGATCAAGGGGATCATCGATCAGGCCTTCGCAAAGGCGACGCATATCCTGACCGAAAATGTCGAGGAGTTGCATCGTCTGGCTCGTGGATTGCTGGAATACGAGACGCTGTCCGGAGATGAAATCCGCACGGTTCTCCGCGGTGAGCCGGTGATCAAGCGCGTTGTGGACGAACCGGCGGTTGAAACCCGCCGGGCCTCGGTCCCGAACACGCAGCGGCCGGTGGCGCCACCGGCTGGCGGCGGCCTCGGCCCGGCGCCGCAGCCGGGTTGACGACCAAAGCTGCCCCCGCCGGTTGGTGGGGGCAGTTCCATTTCCGGCCGGGCGTAATGGGTATACTGAACGTGACGCCCGATAGCTTTTCCGATGGCGGTGTCTTTTTCGATCCAACTTGTGCGGTTGCCGCGGGCCTAGAAATGGCTGCCGCGGGCGCCGCCCTCATCGATGTCGGTGGCGAATCGACCCGGCCAGGCGCTGTCCCAGTCACGCCGGTTGAGGAACAGGCCCGCATCCTTCCTGTAATTGCCGGCCTGCGTGACGCCGGCGTCCCCATCAGCGTCGATACCCGCAATGCTTCGACAATGGCGGCAGCGCTCGACGCTGGCGCAATAGTTGTAAACGACGTGTCCGGCTTAACTTACGATCCGGCAGCGGCGGCACTGGTTGCGGCCCGGAGATGCCCGGTGGTGCTGATGCACATGCGGGGCACACCCGTCACGATGAAGGCCTTGGCCCAATATGACGACCCGGTGGCGGACGTCATTTGTGAGCTTGGCCATCGTGTCGCCGCGGCCCTAGCAGCCGGCGTGGCGCTCGCGCAAATCGCCGTCGATCCCGGCATCGGCTTTGCGAAGGATACTTCGCACAATGTTGCTATCCTGCAGGGGCTTTCGGCGCTGGACGTGTTCGGCTGCACGATCCTGGTCGGCCTATCCCGCAAGCGCTTCATCGGCGCGCTGAGCGCGGCGACGTGCGAGCGGGACCGCGACGCCGGGTCGCTGGCGGCCGGGCTATTTGCGCTGTCCCAAGGGGCCCGGGTATTGCGGGTGCACGATGTGGCAGCCACCGTGCGGGCGGTGCGTGTCTGGCAGGCGCTGGCCGGCTAAGCTACAAGCCCTACCCTATAACATCGCGGAGCTGTCATCGCATGGCCAACGACAGGCGTCTTTTCGGCACCGACGGCATCCGCGGCACCGCCAATGCCGAGCCGATGACGGCCGAGATGGCGCTGCGGCTGGGGCAAGCGGCTGGGCTGCTGTTCGTCCGCGGCAGCCACCGGCACCGCGTCGTCATTGGCAAGGACACACGGCTGTCCGGCTACATGATCGAGCCTGCTTTGGTCGCCGGGTTCATCGGCGCTGGCATGGACGTGACGCTGGTAGGGCCGCTGCCGACGCCAGCCATTGCAATGCTGACCCGCAGCCTGCGGGCGGACCTCGGCGTGATGATCAGCGCCAGCCACAACCCATTCGAGGATAACGGCATCAAGCTGTTCGGCCCGGACGGGTTCAAGCTGTCGGACGCGACCGAGGCCGAGATCGAGGCGCTGATGGCGTCGGACTTATCGAGCAAGCTGGCATCCTCCGCCGCCCTCGGTCGCGCCGCGCGGCTGACCGACTCCGCCGGGCGCTACATCGAGGCGGCAAAAGGCACGTTCCCGCGCGGGCTGACGCTGGAGGGACTCAAGATCGTCGTCGATTGCGCGAACGGGGCCGGCTACCGCGTGGCCCCGACGGTGCTGTGGGAACTCGGCGCGACCGTCATCCCGATCGGCGTCTCGCCGGACGGGTTCAACATCAACCAGGGCTGCGGCTCCACTGTGCCTGAGCATCTCTGTGCGGCCGTCGTGCAGCACGGCGCACATTTGGGACTAGCGCTGGACGGCGACGCCGACCGGCTGCTCTTGTCGGACGAGACGGGCCGCCTGGTCGATGGCGACCAATTGCTGGCGCTCACGGCGCAGTCTTGGCACCGGGCGGGCAAGCTGCGCGGTGATGGCATTGTGGCAACCGTCATGTCGAATTTGGGGCTGGAGCGCTTCCTGGACGCGCAAGGCCTGGCGCTGCACCGCACCAGGGTAGGCGACCGCTATGTGGTCGAGCACATGCGGGCTGGAGGCCAGAATATCGGCGGAGAGCAGTCCGGCCACATCATCCTGTCCGACTTCGCCACCACCGGTGACGGCCTGGTCGCGGCGCTGCAAGTGTTGGCCGTGCTGGTCGAGCAGCAGCGCCCGGCCAGCGAAGCTTGCCGTCTGTTCGACCCGTTGCCGCAGCGTTTGCGCAGCGTCCGCTTCTCCGGCCCGTCGCCGTTGCTGCACCCCAGGGTCCGTGTGGCCGTTGCCGAGGCCGAGGCGCTGCTGGCCTCGTCGGGTCGCCTGCTCCTGCGGGAAAGCGGGACTGAACCGGTCGTACGGGTGATGGCGGAGGGTGAAGACGAGACGCTGGTGACCCGGCTAGTGGATCATTTGTGTGACGAAATCACCGCTGCCGCCGAGCACACGGACGCGCAAGCGGCGTGAAGGGGCGCGTCCTCGTCATCGCCGGATCCGACTCCGGCGGCGGGGCGGGCATCCAGGCCGACATCAAGACCGTGATGGCGCTGGGCGGCTACGCCACGACCGCGATCACCGCCCTGACCGCGCAGGACACTCACGGGGTCCACGGCATCCATGCGGTGCCGGCGGCGTTCGTGCGCCAGCAGATCGCGCTGGCGTTGGCCGACATCGGAGCTGACGCGGTCAAGACCGGCATGCTCGGCGACCCGGCGTTGATCGAAGCCGTCGCCGATGCATTGGCCGGCATCGGGCTTCCGTTCGTGCTCGACCCGGTGATGGTCGCCAAGGGCGGCGCGCCCCTTCTGGCTCCCGCCGCCGTCGCGATGCTGAAGCGCCGCCTGCTTCCGCTCGCGTCGCTGATCACGCCCAACGTGCCGGAAGCCGCCGTGCTCTGCGGTCGGGCGATCGATACCGTCGCTGACATGCACCACGCCGCGGAGACGCTGCTGACCCTGGGGGTTCCAGCCGTGCTGCTGAAGGGCGGCCACCTGGAAGGACCCGAGGTGACCGACGTGCTCGCGATGCAAAACGACACGATCGTGTTCACTCGCCCGCGGATTGCCACCCGCCATACGCATGGCACCGGTTGCACCTTCGCCTCCGCCATCGCGACCGGCTTGGCGCAAAGAATGGCTTTGCACGCCTCCGTCGGCCGCGCCCGGGATTACGTGCAGGCGGCCATCGCCTCTGCGCCCGGCCTGGGCGGCGGCCATGGTCCGCTAAACCATTTCAATTCCTCGGTTGCCTCCCCGGGCCCATCCCGCTAAGCCTCCGGGCGGGCCACGTCCCCCCACCGGGACGCTTCTCTTCTGAAAGGGAGAGCCAACCATGGCATTCGCCGCGACACCGCAACTCCGTCCTGCAAATCCCGACTTCTCCTCCGGCCCTTGCGCCAAGCGCCCGGGCTGGACGCTCGACGCGTTGTCCGGCGCGTGGCTCGGGCGCAGCCACCGCGCCAAGGGGCCGAAAGCGCGGTTGCAGGAGGTCATCGACCGCTCCCGCGCCATTTTAGGGTTGCCGGGCGACTGGCAACTCGGCATCGTGCCGGCTTCCGACACCGGCGCGATCGAGATGGCGATGTGGTCGCTGCTCGGCGCGCGGCCGGCCGATATCCTGGCGTTCGAAAGCTTCTCGGAAGCGTGGGCGACCGACGTGGTCAAGCAGCTCAAGCTGGCCGATGCGCGCGTGCTGGCGGCCGAGTACGGGCAACTCCCCGACCTGTCCCAGGTCGACCCGGCGCACGATCTCGTCTTCACCTGGAACGGCACCACCTCTGGCGTCCGCGTGCCCGGCGCCGACTGGATCGCCGCCGACCGCGAGGGCCTGGTGCTGTGCGACGCCACCTCGGCCGCCTTTGCGATGGACCTCGACTACACGCGCCTCGATGTCGTCACCTGGTCCTGGCAGAAAGTCCTCGGCGGCGAGGCGGCGCACGGCATGCTGGCGCTCTCGCCCCGCGCGGTCGCCCGGCTCGAGAGCTACAAGCCCGCTTGGCCGCTGCCGAAAATCTTCCGCATGACGTCCGGCGGCAAGCTGTCCGCGGGCATCTTCAAGGGCGAGACGATCAACACACCGTCCATGCTGTGCGTCGAGGACGCCGTGGACGGGCTGCGCTGGGCGGAGTCGGTCGGTGGCCTGCCGGGCCTGATCGCCCGGTCGGAGGCAAACCTCGCCGCGGTCGCCGCATGGGCGGAGCGTGCCGATTGGGTCGATTTCCTGGCAGCCGATCCGGCGACCCGGTCCTGCACCTCGATTTGCCTGCGTGTCACCGCGCCCTGGTTCACGTCGCTGTCCCCCGACGGACAGGCCAAGGCGGCCAAGTCCCTGGCGGCGCTGCTGGACGATCAAGGAGTCGCGTTCGACATCGCCAGTTACCGCGATGCCCCGCCAGGCTTGCGGATTTGGGGCGGCGCGACGGTCGAGACGTCGGACATCGTGGCCCTGCTGCCCTGGTTGGACTGGGCACACGCCACCGTTGCGGCCCAGCACGCGCAGGCGGCCGCCTGATGCCGCGGGTCCTGATCAGCGACAAGCTGTCCTCCGCTGCGGTCGAGATTTTCCGCAACCGCGGCATCGACGTCGACCTCAACACCGGCCTCGTCCCCGCCGAGTTGCGCGCCATCATCGGCGACTATGACGGCCTGGCGATCCGCTCCGCCACGAAGGTCACGCGCGAACTGCTGGACGCCGCTCCCGACCTGAAGGTGATCGGCCGCGCCGGCATCGGCGTGGACAACGTCGACGTGAAAACCGCCACTGCCCGCGGCGTGGTGGTGATGAACACTCCCAACGGCAACGCCATCACCACCGCGGAGCACGCCATCGCCATGATGTTCGCGCTCGCCCGGCAAATCCCGGAGGCGACCACTTCGACCCGCGCGGGCAAGTGGGAGAAGAACCGCTTCATGGGGGTGGAGCTGACCGGCAAGACGCTCGGGCTGATCGGCTGCGGCAACATCGGCTCCATCGTCGCCGACCGCGCGCACGGGCTGAGGATGCGCGTGGTCGCCTACGATCCGTATCTCACCGAGGCGCGGGCGCTTGCCTTGGGCGTGGAAAAAGTGGAGCTGGACGCGCTGTTGGCCCGTGCCGACATCGTCACGCTCCACACGCCGCTGACTGACGCGACCCGCAACATCCTGTCCGCCGGCAGCATCGCCCGGCTGAAGCGTGGCGTCCGCATTGTCAACTGCGCCCGTGGCGGGTTGATCGACGAAGCGGCGCTGGCGGAGGCGTTGCGGACCGGCCATGTCGCCGGCGCCGCATTGGACGTGTTCGAGACGGAGCCCGCCATCGACAGCCCGCTGTTCGCGCTCGACAACGTGGTCTGCACGCCGCATCTCGGCGCCGCCACCGCTGAGGCGCAGGAGAACGTGGCGCTGCAGGTTGCCGAGCAGATGAGCGATTTCCTGCTGACAGGCGCCGTTTCGAACGCGATCAACATGCCGTCCGTTTCGGCCGAGGACGCGCCGCGGCTGAAGCCTTACATGGAGCTGTGCCGGTTGCTCGGCACGTTCGCCGGGCAGCAAACGCTTGCGCAGGATGGCGTGCTGCGCCGGGTCATGATCGAGTTCGAGGGGCTGGCCGCCCCGTTGAACCACCGTCCGCTGACCGCGGCGACGCTGGCTGGGTTGCTCACGCCGGTGATGGCGAACGTGAACATGGTGAACGCTCCCGTGGTGGCGCGCGAGCGGGGCGTCGACGTGAGCGAGGTCGTGCACGACCGCCCGAGCGAGTACCAGACGCTGGTGCGCGTCACGGTCGAGACCGATCGCGGCAACCGCACGGTGGCGGGGACGCTGTTCGCCGGGTCGCGCCCGCGACTGGTCGAGATCAAAGGCATCAAGGTCGAGGCGGATTTCGGCCGCCACATGCTGTATGTCACCAACCAGGACAAGCCCGGCTTCATCGGCCGTTTCGGCGCGACGCTGGCGGAGGCGGGGATCAACATCGCCACCTTCCACCTGGGCCGGGCGGCGGCGGGAGGCGACGCAATCTGCCTGGTCTCGCTCGATGAGCCGGTGCCGGAGGACGTGTTGGCCGCGGTTCGCAAATTGCCGCTGGTGGTGCAGGCGACGCCGTTGGCGTTCTAGCGGGGGGCCACCCGCCACACCGTCCCATTGCCGTCCTCCGTCACCAGCAACGCGCCATCGTGCGCGACGGCGACGCCGACGGGACGGCCCCACACCGCGTCCTCGTTCACCACGAAGCCGGTCAGGAAGTCCTCGTACTCGCCCGTCGGCACGCCGTCCTGCGTCCGCACGCGCACGACCTTGTAGCCGGTGCGGCGGGACCGGTTCCACGAGCCGTGCAGCGCCACGAACGCGTTGCCCTGGTACTCCGACGGAAACGCGGCGGGGCCGTGCCCGGCGTAGAACGTCAAGCTCAGCGGCGCCGAATGTGGCTGGACCAGCACGTCGGGCACAGTTACGTGAGCAGCCAAATCGGGGCGCTCGCCCTTGTGCCGGGGGTCCTGGTTGGCGCCGATGTAGTACCAGGGCCAACCGTAGAAGCCGCCCTGCGACACTCGGGTCACATAGTCCGGGGGCAGGTTGTCGCCCAAGCCGTCACGCTCGTTCACGGAACACCACAGGTCGCCGGTGCGCGGGTGGACCGCCAAGCCGACGCAGTTGCGGATACCGGTCGCGAAGGTGTGCGGGTCGCTGCCATCGGGGTTGAACGCTAGCACGTCGGCACGGCCCGCCTCCGGACCCCAGGCCGCACCCAAACCGTGCGCGCTATCCCACTCGCGGGCCTGCCCAGCGTCGTGCTGCGACATCTCGCCGGCGACGTTGGAGCCGGAGCCGATGGACACGTACATCCGGCGTCCGTCAGGGCTGAACTGGATATCGCGCGTGGTATGCCCGCCGGTGGTGACGGTCAGCCGGTCCACCACGGCCTGCGCCCGGTCGCGCGCCTTCAGGTCGCCGGACCGGTACGGGAAACGCTGAACCGAGTTGATGTTGGCGACATAGATCCATTGCGGGTCCGGCCCGGGCGGGAAGAACGCGATCCCGAACGGCTGGTCGAGGCCGGTGGCGAACATCTCGATGCGGTCCGGTCGTGTCGCGCCGTCGGAGGCGCGCATGACGCGGATTTGGCCCGAGTTGCTTTCGGCGATGAAGATGTCGCCGTTGGGCGCGACGCGGATGGTTCGTGGATTTTCCAGGCCGCTGGCGAATAGCTGCACGCTGAATCCTGCGGGGGCCTGAGGCGCCGCATCGCGGGGCATATCGGCGAGGCCCGGGCCGTTGCTGGACGAGCGAGTCGCGTAGGGCGCCGGCTGATCGCCGGGCGCGATGTGGCGAACTAGTCCGGGGCGGTCCTCCCGCCAGTCGCCAAACGCGGCCGACCCCGTCAGCGTGGCGGCATGGGCCGCGCCGGTCAGCAGGGAAAGACCAGCCGTCAGGCGGGCGAGAGTGCAGCAATCCATCGGTATCCTCCAGGCTTGGCGCAGCAACGCACGAGCACGGCTTCTGTCCCCTGCCGGGCAATGCTATAGGCCCGGCTTCATGACCTCCGACCCTCCGTTCAATCCAGCTTTGCTTCCGGCCGGCCTGCGCGACCTGCTGCCGCCCGAAGCCGAGACCGAAGCCATCGCGGTCGATCGGCTGATGGAGGTGTTCGCCGCCCATGGCTACCAACGCATCAAGCCGCCGCTGCTGGAATTCGAGGCCGGGTTGCTTGCCGGCTCGGGGGCGGCGATGGCGGAGCAGACGTTCAGGCTGATGGACCCGGACACGCAGCGCATGATGGGCTTGCGCGCCGACATCACGCCGCAGGTCGCCCGCATCGCCACCACACGGCTTGCCGGGTCGCCGCGCCCGCTGCGGCTGTCCTACGCCGGGCAATGCCTGTGCGTGCGGGGTAGCCAGATCGCGCCGGACCGGCAGGTGGCGCAAGCCGGGATCGAGCTGATCGGCTGCGACAGCTTGGCCGCCGACGCCGAGATGGTGCTGGTCGCCAGCGAGGCGCTCGCTGCGGTCGGCTTGACCCGGGTCAGCTTCGACCTGACCTTGCCGCAGCTCGCGCCGACCTTGCTAGACGAGGCTGGGCTTACCGGGCCGGCCCGGCAGGCGCTGGTGCACGCGCTGGACCGCAAGGACGCTGCCGCGGTCGCCGAGCACGGCGGCGCCCTCGCGGGCACGCTCACCAGCCTGCTGCTGGCGGCGGGACTGGCCGAGCCCGCGCTGGCCCAGATGGAACGGGCGAATCTTTCGCCTGCCTCGGCCGCCTTGTGCGCCCGGCTGGCGGAGACAGTGCGCGCGATCCAGGTCAAGGCGCCCGCGATCAAGCTGACCATCGACCCGATCGAGTTCCGGGGTTTTCGCTATCATACTGGCGTCTGCGTGACGGTGTATGCGCCGGGTCGCCACGAGGAGTTGGGGCGTGGCGGCCGCTACGTCTGCGGCGAGGACGAGCCCGCGACCGGCTTGACCCTGTATCCCGACGCGGTGCTGCGCGCTTGTCCGGTGCAGCCTGTCCGCCCGCGCGTGTTCGTGCCGGTTGGACACGATCCGGTGGCTGCTGCCCGCGTGCGCGCCGAGGGTTTCGCCACCGTCGCCGCCCTTGACCCGGTGGACGACCCGGCGGCCGAGGGGCAGCGGCTCGCCTGCACCCACATCTTACGGGGCGGCATGGCCGTTCCCCTTTTCGCGGAGTAGCCGATGGCCAACGTCGCCGTGATCGGCGCCCAATGGGGCGACGAGGGCAAGGGCAAGGTAGTCGATTGGTTGGCCAGCCGCGCCGACATCGTGGTGCGCTTCCAAGGAGGCCACAACGCCGGGCACACGCTGGTGGTCGGCAACCAGACGTACAAGCTGTCTTTGCTGCCGAGCGGCCTGGTGCGTGGCAAGCTGGGCGTCATCGGCAACGGCGTCGTCATCGACCCCGAGGCGCTGCTGGCGGAGATGGATCGGGTGCGTGCACAGGGCCTTGACGTTTCCCCGGCCAAGCTGCGCATTGCCGAGAATGCGCCGTTGATCCTGCCGCTGCACGGCGCCATCGACCGCGCGCGGGAGGCGGCCCGCGGCGACCGGCGGATTGGCACCACCGGGCGCGGCATCGGTCCGGCTTACGAGGACAAGGTCGCCCGCCGTGCCATCCGGGTATGCGACCTGGCAGAACCGGCCACGCTATCCGACAAGCTGGACGAGTTGCTGCTGCATCACAACACGCTGCTGCGCGGCCTCGGCGCCGAAACGTTCGAGAAGCAGGTTCTGCTCGACCGCCTGCTGGCGCTGGCCCCGCTGATCCTGCCGCATGCCGAGCCGGTGTGGGAACGGCTCGACCAGGCGCGCCGGGCGGGTCAGCGCATCCTGTTCGAGGGCGCCCAGGCGGTCATGCTGGACGTCGATCACGGCACTTATCCTTATGTCACGAGCAGCAACACGATCGCCGCGACGGCGGCCAGCGGAGCCGGCGTCGGACCGGCGGCGGTGGGCTTTGTGCTCGGTATCGCCAAGGCCTACTGCACCCGAGTCGGCTCGGGCCCGTTCCCGACGGAGCTGCTGGACGGCACTGGCCGCCAGCTCGGCGAGCGCGGGCGCGAGTTCGGCACGGTGACGGGGCGGCCACGGCGCTGCGGCTGGTTCGACGCGGCGCTGGTGCGTCAGGCGGTGAAGGTTGGCGGCATTCAGGGACTCGCGCTTACCAAACTGGACGTCCTCGATGGCCTTGCCGAGCTGCGGGTCTGCACTGGCTACGTGATCGACGGCCAGAGCTTCACCTATCTTCCGGCTGCGCCTGGTGCGCAGGCGGCCGCTCAGCCAGTTTATGAGACGATGGAAGGCTGGTCCGGCTCGACGCGAGGCGCGCGGTCGTTCGCGCAACTGCCAGCGCAGGCGGTAAAATACGTGAAGCGGATCGAGGAATTAGTGGAGGCGCCCGTGACGCTGCTGTCCACCAGTCCGGAGCGCGACGACACGATCCTGATGCGGGATCCATTCGAGAACTAAATGCCTCGTTAACCTCCGGCGTCCAGTCTGGAGGAATGGCGCAGGCTCTTAGCATCGTTGGTGCCCCTCCCGAAATCGGGCCTCACCTGATCGGCGGTCGGTATGCGGTCGATTTCACGCGGCCTTTGCCGGGGGCAGCACCGGGGGAGCAAGCCTATGCGATCGACGAGCGGGGGCACGCGCTGGCCTGATGGCAGTGCAGGCGCAACCGGGCCTGCCACCACGGGCACGGGTACTTGCAGCTATGTTGCCGGCGCCGATCGCTGGCCTGCTATGTCCGATCGCCCATGGCCCGGCTACGCTTCGATCGGGAGAGCAGGCCTATTTCGTCGTTTGCGACGCGCCAGTCGGACGTCCCTTGTCGGAAATACGCCAGGCATGGCCCGAATACGAGCTGATCGAGCATGTGCTGCAGCCTATCGCGAGCACGCTGGAGGCGATGGCCGCCCGTAATGTCACCCATCGGGCGATCCGGGCGGAAAACATTTTCCAAGTCGCCCGGGGCGAGCGAGTAATTCTGGGCACCGCTTGGACTCAGCCGGCCGGTTTCGCTCAACCCGCGTCATACGAACCCCCTACGTCGCCTCCTGCTTGCCTGCGGGACGGGGTGACGGCAGCACCGCGGATGACGTCTACGCTCTCGGCGCCTTACTCGTCGTGTTGGCGCTGGGCGCCGATCCCCTGGACGGTCTCGCCCCGGATGCGGTGATTCGGCGCAAGCTCGACCTTGGCAGCTTCGTCGCTATGGTCGGTGACTGGCGCCTTCCATCCGCCATCGCCGAACTCGCACGCGCGATGCTGGTCGACGATCCCGATCATCGACCCAGCCCAGCGCTGCTCGGCAACCCGGAGGCGATGCGCTCCCAGCGCTTTGCCGTCCACCCGCCACGCCGGGCACAGCGGGCGCTTGAGATGAACGGCCAGATGGTGTGGAACACGCGCGGGCTCGCTCACGCGCTTGGCCGCGACCCCGAGCCCGCCGTAGCGCTCGTGCGAGACGGTATTGTATCATACCCGTTGGCGTAAAAGCTGACCCCTCCCTTTGGCGTAATGCGTGGACCAGATTGGGCCGCGAACGCCGGCACGGTCAGGTCGAGACTTATGGCAACTGGTATCACAGTGGCTCAAGCGCAGCCTGGGCGACACCTCACTCGCGACTCGCATCGATGGAGCCGAGCGACTTCGTGCCGCCGCTACCGGCGCCGACGCGCGCGAGGATGCGCTGCTGTTGACGCGCACGGTTGCCATTCTGAATCCATTAGCGCCGTTGTACTGGCAAGGCGCCTCGGTTTGGCCTGACGGCGTCGGAACTGCGTTGGCTTATGGGCACGCGGTCGCCCCAGTCCAATCGGCAACAATCGAGGAGGCGATCAAGGCGGATACAGTGTCCGCCTGGGCTGGAGCACGGACAGAACGGTGCAATCTTAGCGTAACGAGGACCAATGCCCAACATTGGCGTACGGTGTTGACCGGGCCTAATCTGAGTTTCGCGCGGTTGCGCTTAGCCTATGCGCTCAATCCCTTGCTTGCCTGCAACTCGCCATTGCTCGCTGGACAAGTCGTGATGCGCCCTGCTGATCTGCTGCCGGCGCTTGAGGCGATTGCTGCGACGACGCGAGCTGCGTCTCCTATGGACTCTCACATCGCCGCATTCCTGGCCGGCAAACGAGATGACCGAACCTGCACCGACATCCTCGATCCTGGCGGATTGCCGACGATTGATGCCGACCCATTCGCCCAACTTCGCTTGCTCGCCCGGTTGCAGGCCAGCATTTGCCCCACGCCGCTGCCAAGGCTGGCAACTTGGTTGGCCGAGGCTGCCATTCCAGCCCTGACCCGTTTTCGCAGCCAAAGTTGCCGCACGCGGCTCGAATTACATCTGCGAACCCAGGCCAAAACCGGAAACTTGTCTGCTATGAGCCAGTGCCTCAACGAGACCTCCGAGCGTCAGAACGACCGTGCTGGTTGGGCGAACGCCCAAGTGCGAGCGCAGGAAATCGATGCGGCCTTGACTGAACGTACCGACGACCGAATGACGCGCAATGCAGCATTACGTAGATCGAGCGCCGACGTGGCCGGTGGAACTGGATTGCTTGCGGCGAGCGCATCGATCGTCATGGGCTTGCTTGCAGGATGACCCCGGCGCCGCGCCGCTCGTGGTTGTGGCTACAAGGACTAGCATGTGGGGCTCCTGCTTGCCTGGCGACAGCAACAGCATTGCTGCTTGCTGCCCTGCTGGCGCCGGGATTGATCATGTGGACACTGGACAAGGAAGTAGGAAAGCCAAATGCCCGCGCAATGCTGTTGTGTGGCATCGCCTTCGGCTTTCCAAGTCTCCAAGAACTATGGTCGCGAAGCTCTACGGTTGCTGGAAGCTTCGATGTACTTCAACAACCCGGGACGTTAGCATGGGCACGGGCCGGGGCGTGCGCCGGATGGCTCCTACGAGAAGGAGTTTGGAGACATCCAATGCTAGTATCGGAAGCGATGCGGCACCAAAAGGTCACCGCCTTGAAAGCCGAACGAGCTGCCCTGGAAGCCGAATGGGGCAGCATAAGCCCAACGCCCGGCTTGCCTACGACAAACCGGGCGCTGTCGCTCTAACGCGCGGTTAGGCTGCCATTGGAAGGGCTAGGCGCTGCTCTGCAACTTGCTGCTTCATCGACTTCTGGAGCTTCTCAAAAGCGCGG
>JAABVA010001554.1_pt1 | contig 24324 bp, 25 predicted proteins | sample 5560331 | NCBI WGS metagenome assembly JAABVA01 (sample SAMN12812661, study PRJNA571458) | rock metagenome | isolation source: Antarctica rocks | place: Antarctica: Victoria Land, Mt New Zealand sud | collected 2016-01-07
AGCTTGAGCGAAACATCACATATATCATGAATCTACTTTGCAGCAAGACGAGCGAAGATTCTTCTACATATGCTTAGCATATGCAGCATTTTCTTCTTCATTCTCGTCGTTCTGCTCGTGATTTGCACTATTTCGTATCACTTTTCTCATCGTCTTCAATATTTGCATTGAGAGAATCTTGAGCGAGCTGAGTTTCTTCTTAGTATATGCGTGACATATGCGAAGTGTGACACTCATCTTCAAGTCATTTAGTCAACTCGTTATCTCATTCGCTCGATTTTCAGCGTCGATGCTTTCGTCGTTCATCGATATTTCTTTATGCTCAGTTGATGCTGCGCATATGCATCGACGAGGCTTTGATGATCAGATGTGAATTTTATTGTGGTCTCGCTTAATGCTCTTGACATATGCTTCGCATAGGGCCCGAAGCTTTTCCAACCCGACGTCAGATCTTGGATGTGCGGGGCATATGTCAATTTTAAAGTTCAATCCGACGCCAAGAATTTTTTCCGACCCCGGCTCAACTTTTCCAACCCCCCGGCCAGCTGTAATCCGAACTTATTCTAGTGAAATACATTGACGCTAGGTTTTCAGCGATTAATCACTTCGCTATTGTTTCTTATTGGCGCGATATGTTGATCGAGCACAAAGCAATTTCCCTAACACGTACTAAAAGCTGCTAATACTAGGAATTTTAATATCAGCTTGCTGTTTTCACGAGCTTTAGCGAATATGCGCAGTCGTATGTGGGGGGTGCCAAATGGCTCCACCACAGTAAGGTAGCCTCAGCTGTGTCGGGCGCAGGTTTAGGAGTTGCCAGCGCATCAGGAGCTGTTCGAAGGTACATTTTTTGGTTGGAACATGAGGTCATATGGGGCATTTGGTAGGTAGGTTGAAGCTGGATAGGAGTCAATCTATGAGGAAAAAGGTGGAAACTCTAGTAGCGGGCCCCCAGCCATTATTTAGGCGGAGATTGCCACAGCCCCTATCCACTATTTTCTTGACGATATGTGAAGCTCAAGTAACACCGCTGAGAGCGGTAGATTGCTCAGCACAATGGAGGTAAATTCTGGTAGCAGGTATCCTGCCTGCCTATCGCAAGATGTGTATGGGCATGTCGACCTAGATGCTCAACACCAGATGCTATCTTCGGAAGGATCCCGACTCTTCTCTGGCAAGGGAACCATCGAAGAATGGAGAAGGGAGGATAATAGCCAAGGTGACGGGACTTTAATCTTCTCCAATGCGGTGCTGACTACTGAAAGTGACGACACAACAAAATATAGATTTGGTACTTTCATTTGCTGGCAATGTAACCCATACGTTTGGTCCTTACGTACTAATTTCCTATATAGCCAGACAGCGAAAAACACCATGACGCCATGTTGTAGGTGGACTCATATCAAAGAGGTCGTTCAATAGGAAGCAGCTCATATATCGCTCAGTTTCATCTCTCAGCCATCCTCCTGGAGCCGCCTGGAAGCATCTGCGGATGCCACCAAAGAGCTACTGGCTACTCATTCTGTGTCCCCAAGCTTTCTCGACGCGTTACACGCCTTTGGAGCGAAAACAACGGGGGATGATGATCCCTTCTTTAGCCTTTGTCACCGCCAGACCACTCGCTCGTCAGAGAAGGAAGATGATTCTTATACTGGTAGGGAAGATTGCCTGCCGCACAACTCGTCACCCTAACGCACAACAGAAATTTGTTATCTGTTGCGTTCTTTTGAGAAGCACGGAAGAGTAAACCTGAAGGACCCTTGGTCACTTAGACAGATGGCAATTTACCAGAAATACGATCACAAACTCCAGAAATCAGTATGGATCTTTATTCAACCATTTCCACGGTGCAGGGCTGCATTGTGGAGAGAATTTCATTGTACTGCAAATCAATCGAAGACTTTGCATTTGCATACCATACTAATTGGCCTCGGTCTTTCGAACTGGCGGTGGTATCTAAATGATATTCGGCGACTGATTTTTCAGTTTGTGAGTCTCCAATTAATGCAATCTGACACCAAAAACCGAGACTTATTTTTGAGGACTAGAACCAAAAGGCCACACATTCTTCTCTCTCACCGAAAGTCATCGATTATGAGACTGGTTTTGAAGACTGTCAACTTCTGCATTGTATCAGTTGTAAACTCTCTACAGCGCAAGAGATCCTCAAGTCAACTTTGCAAGTAGCTTATATGGTCAAGCACGACTGCAACGAGAATGAAATCCAAAATGGTAGAGCGGCTACAGATACGATGGATCTTCTCGTTGGATTCATCGAGGAAATCGACGGTTTCACCCGTACAGCCACAGTGCTTGAAAAGCAAGCGGAGAGCACCTCAAGACTTGTAGGTTTTTGCTTGTCAGGAGGCAACCAGGTAACTAAAATACGCATACACAGTTATCAAAGCTCCTGGCTTACAGGAAAGCGGACCTTGCCAACGCCCATACTGTAACTTTGAAGCAGTTAACCACAGAAGGAAATGCGCAAAGCCAGTGTCTAAAAGAAATGAGTGAAAAATCTAGGCAGGACTCCCGTTCTGTGAAAATAGTCACTTTCATTGCAACGTTCTACTTACCCGCAAGTTTTCTAGCTGTAAGTTGTCAATCTCCTCCAACCGTGACAATGTTAGTAGTTGCTAACCCTACAGACCGTTTTCTCGACCGGCCTCATTCAGTTACCTAAATTAGCCGAACCAGAGTTTTTGTCCGTTTTACCGGCGATGTGGATATACATAGCTGTGAGTATGAGTTTAACGACGGTTACAGTAATCATTGCATATCTGTGGCTTCGACTTTCAAAGTGACAGCTGGACAGAATTTCTAAAGGATCGAAGGATGGTGACTGTGACTAGGCAGCAGCATTTGGCCGAAGGTTTCTTGTAGATAATACTAGCCAATTATAGTGGAATTCCAAAGAGCCAACATAGGCCCCCTTGCGCGCTTAGGCTGCCCCTATTATTGCTCAGGCTATGTTCCTTTTCTACACCCTCATATTCCTGATTAGGATAGCCGTGCTCCCTCCGGAGGACCAAATTGTCATCTGGTAGCCCAAAATTCCGAGTATATCTGATGTATATATGTCCTTCCCTTCACCAAACCCTTATGAAATCATCTCTTCCCGACCGCGACCCCACTCTCCTCTAGAGACACTGAAATGCGCTGCACCATTCTTTCCCCCATCAGCAGCACTCAACAACGAGGGTCATGATTACCTGCATCTAAGCTCGCGAAGACTAATACTTTCACTATTTGTTTCTACTAACTAAACAAAGGAAGAGATATAGGGAGAAACAGAGTAGGTAAGGCACAAAGCAGGATGAATGGGCTTTGAGGGCTGAGAGTAGTAACTTGCACATGAGTGACTACTCAATACAGGACGGGACTGGCAGGATGGCAAGCCGGCTGATAGTCCCTCTCTCCCTCTCCCTCCTCCTTGGGCGTTGACGGTCATTATTTCTTCTTTCGTTCTGCTTTTCTTCAGATAAGTCAAGTCAGGGGAAAGTGGACGACTTTTTGGTCTTGGACTACGCAGATGAAGTCATCTTAGCTACCGGTTTTTTCCTCCAGAGCCCAAGCTTAACTAACGACGAGAGCATATCGAGCGTTTGTTCAGGAGCAAAGCAAACGATGGGCGTGAATGACGCCGACTACAACCTGCTCTTTTCTACGTCGTCTTTCGGACATGGATGAGCTTAGGGCGGGGTACCATAGGGACGCGCAACCTTCCCGTCGTTTATTTAGGAAAAGTTTGAAGAGGATCCGTAGCCTACCATCGCCCCATACGAGGCTTCTCGCTCCTGAACCTTACAAAACTCTCTCGTGCTGGTCATGCTTCGTCAAACTTCTATTCAATTCAGCTTACTGATTCTGTTTTTCTTGCTCGTCGGCCTCATACCCTACGCTCGATGTTGCTCCAAGTCTACCATCATGACTACAAACCCTGCTCTTCTGATCTCCCAATTATCTTCTTTGGTTCCTAGGGCAGTGAACAGGTTATGGAAATAGAGATCTAAGGTAGAACGCGCGTCCTGATGTTGAAAAAGTGTTTAATTCGAGCTCTTCCGTTTCTGAGCGATACCTGTTTCACCTTCTGCATGCATTGTCTGCTAGGCCCGACAGAGCTATCCCACTGCAAATATGTCGCAAAGCTATCCTACTTGAGATATGTCCATTTATAGCCACTTGACTGATCCTCAGCTGCACCCATGTTTCGGCGCCATATTCTTCTTATCTCTTACTTTGTAGATATGATGCCATCTTCTAAATGACCAGCTCCAGTGATAAGTTTCGTATAAGAAGCTCACCGAGCGTCCTCTCTTCTTTTCTTGATATGACTTATAGTATAAGTTTATTTTGGAGTTTCGGCTAGTTATAGTCAATGTTTCCATGCTTCCCTTTCGAATTTCACAAATAAATCGAAATATCAGGCAAGACTCTTCAAGCATTCGAAAACATTGTCTGGATATGGTAGACTACCTGTTTTATTATACCCATTAAAACCAATCGCTAAGGCCTACCTGATAGCGGAAGGAAGCTTGTGGTTCTATGCACCCAACAAAGGGGCTCCCATTGCTTTTGCGGTTTTATTCCTCATATCGGGCTCTACCCACTGTTGGCAATGCTTGTGAGTATCTCACAGGGCCCCGAACAAATCAACTAGTGCTCACCTCCACTCACAGCCACTTCAATTGCTGGAAAACAAGCGGTCTCTTACCGTGGGCAGCGGTCCTCTTCGTAGCCGGCTTTGTCTTGCGAGAAGTCGGTGCATACAACTATGATAAAGTTGGCATTTACTTTGCAAGCATATTCTTGCTACTCCTTGCACCGTGAGTAATCCGAAGCACAAAGAATCCTCTAGCCTACTAATTAATATCCTCCCAGTCCAGTCTATGAAGGCGCAAACTACTTCATCCTTGGCCGTATCCTCTATTACGTCCCTTATCACTCCCCCATCCACCCTGGCCGCGTCGTTACCACCTTCATTAGTCTTGACGCTGTCATTGGAGCCTTGACAGCCATCGGTGTCGCCAAGTTTTTTGACAGCACCATCAGCACCTCTCAGCAACACCTTGGCAAATTCCTTCTTGAAGCCGCTCTGCTGCTGCAAATCGCCTGCATGACTCTCTTTGTCGGTGTAGCCGCAAAATTCCACCTCAACTGCCACCGCGCTGGCGTCTATAACCACCAACTCCGCGATGTGCTCGTGGTTTTGTATTGCAGCTGCACACTCATAGCTATCAGGACAATCTACCGCACCGTTGATTATTTTGCTGCCGCGTCAGGAATCAATAACCAACAATCGCCAAATGCTTGGAGTCCGGCACTCCGCCATGAATGGGTTTTCTGGGTTTTTGAAGCGAGCTTGATGCTCGCTAATAGCATCTTGCTTAACGTCTTTCACCCTTTGCGCCACTTACCTAGGTCTAATGTGATCTATCTTGCGCGCGATAGCGTGACGGAGGTCGAGGGACCCGGTTATCTGGACGACAAACGACCCTTCATCATCACCCTTTTGGATCCGTTCGATATTGTGGGCCTAGTCAGAGGAAGATTTGAGCAGACGAGGTTTTGGGAGACGCATGATGGCATTGGATCTAGTTCCCGGGGCGTTCGCTGATCAATTTCTAGCGATTGGATAAGAGTGAGTATTCGAACTGGGAAGGGTTAGATGAGAGAGATATTTAGTGTATTGGGTGGCGGTGTCTTGAGTGTGAGGGGCCACGTTGGCGGTAGTGAATCTATTTAGTAAGTACGACGAGGTCTACATACGCTGTGAGATTAACACCGTGCCTCGAGTCCCCAAACATGCGACAGCACTTTATCCGCGATTCGATCAGGGGCCATGGGACTGGAGAAGCTTCAAAGCAGGTGGTCCGACTGTTGTGATTACTCAGGTGTGAACTCCTGCTTCGTTATTTCACTTGATGCCAGCCATCCTGGCCTAAATTTCTCCCAAATTCTCAATCTGCCCGGCGAGTATTCGCTCATTACTTAGGTATTTCCTTGATTCTTCTATTATGCATGCCTATTCACCTCGCGTACGCTGGCATGTTTCAGCTCATGCTCACAGTCCAAGCGCATGGAACTTAAGCCGCCATCATTACTGAGAACGTCATAGCTGTTTTGTGATAAATTTGAGGTCTTCCCTCGGCGCATCTATTGTTCGAATTCAGAGCATTGCCATAAGTCCTAGAACTTTGTTGCAGAATATCTTACTCGACCATGCATCTTATCCTCCTAAATTTCATTCTGCTCTTACTTCTACCCAATCCAACTCTGCAAGCAAAAGTCACGATTGCCACTAGCCACCTTGTCAGGGACCCGCAACGCTGGGCCGCACAAACCTGCAGTAACATTGTCGCGACCAAATGCTGTGAGCCCCTTGACTTGAACATTCTTGGCTTCGGTCACGGATGGTTCCGCGCCACGATTGTCCAGTTCAACCAACTCCCTCCTGTCTCGCTATACCTGAGCGTGTGGCGGGCACAGGGCACGGGATACTCTTGCAGCGGGCCCACCTTGGGCGATGTAGTCAGTGACGGCGAGCCAAGCCTCGAGTACAGCGACGCCTCGGGGGTTGGAGGCGCATGGTACACTGTATCAAACCAAACGGTCGTTGCTACGTCTCCAGAAGTTGTCTATCCGGACCGAATCATGTATGGCGGGGCGATTTATACCGAGCTGAAGGGAGAAAAAGGCATTTTCCGCAGTCCTGTCGGCCAATACATCTTTGGGGTCCCTTTCAGTACGTCAATTTTTGTATTCTACGCTATTGAAGCTCGACGTGCTTTCTAATTTGTTCGGCGCAGGTGTTGGCCCGCGGCAGTCCAGAAAACCAACTATCTCCAACGACCTCTCGGGTGGGGGCTGACTGCGGCTTAAGAAACCAAATTTCATCGAAAACCTCTTTGGTGGTGGTGCTGGCCGCGCGGGATACAACGCGGCACCGGTCTCAGCATATACCTCGAAGTGATGGACAGTAGGGTTGGATGACTTCCCCAGTGTCTGCCGCGGACCAAACGGTTGCTCTGTCTATCATAAAAGCACTTAAGCCCTTAAACCAGGTGGTCAATACTCCAGGGAGGGTTGCGGCAGCTCTCCGTTTTAGCGAAATCGAAACCTTCGTTGCTCTATAGCCGCGAGGTTCTGGATTCACAACTAACGAATACGGAGCTGTGGGCTTACTGTCAAAAACCTGCGCTTTAAGCTGTTCACCATGCTAGTCTCTCTCAATCCAACGAACCGGACGCCTATTATCAATCGCCTAGCCAGAAAATTCCCTTCCATTTTAACACTTCCTAGGAATACATTTCCTGCAGTGGAAAACGCGATACGGATCATGAGACCCATTTTTATGTATAAAGTCCAACTATTAGTTTTACACCAAAACCAAGAGACTTTGGAAAAAGAAAAAGGTCTAACAAAGAGAAAGATAACCACAACACCATTGTACCAGCGCTTTTAGGAATCGAACCTAATATAAACTAAATCACTCAACGACTTAAAAATAATGGATTAGAGTAATCCTTCAGAAAAGTCGTCTTACAGTGTGCAACATGACCAGATGGCAAAAAGCATAGATAACATCCCAGCCTTTGATTTCCAAATCCCAAGCATTTCGTGTCCCTCACATTTCACCCACCCTTCCTTCCAAGCACCCCTCTTACCGCCACGAGCACAACGCGCCTTATCACCATACTCGGAAGCCACAGCTTCATCAGGTCGACCCTCACCCAAAATAAAAAGGAAACGAATACTGGTAGTAAGTACATTTTGGTTATTTCATCGACGGATAAAGGCTACACCCGTACATGACACATGTAAAAAGAACTCTAACCTATCCTTCTTTATCTTGAAACCGTTCTGGCATACAGCCTCGAAGCACGAAAGTTCCCCATCTATTGTGCTTGCAAATCTAAATATCAATCAAGTCGAATAATATTATAATATAACAAACATGTTTTGAAAGTATTACCCTAATGATATCTCGTCTCATATAAAAAGACGGACTATCAAAAACAACTACTCGGCTCAAACCTCTGACTCCATAAAAGATCTTGTAATCTTCTCTCACGCCAACAACACAGCGAGTCCCCACACATACAGAATTTTATTGCCATATTAACAAGACACTCTCGCTCCTTCTGTAGCATGGAACAAAATGTTTGAAATCAGTATTATACGCAGATGAGTTGTCGAAACCGAGTGAAACGAACGGTGTTATTTAGTAGCATAGTGCCCCCCTTCAAGACCGCAAGCCCCCCGCATGGCTACTGCCCAAGCAACTTATATTGCCAGACACTGCCACGTTTGAAAAAGCAATAAAGCCTCAAATCCCGTTACTTGCTCGCCCGCAATCAAAGATCTGCGACACACACCGCAGACCAGACCGCCGAGATTTGCCATATTTAATCCAAGACCACCTATTTCGCTGGATAGTTATCGAAAGAGTCTTGCCCCCCCCCGGGGGAGCAGCGATATACACGGAGCTTCTCAACCGGCTATTGGAATCCTCCGCTTCGAAATTCACTCCCCTCCCCCCCCGGAATCTCCTTTCGACTCGCAATGGCGGTAGTAAACGAAAAAACTTTGAATCCCCTTTTCTGATTCCCGCCATCCTTTCGTTACATTATCGAAAAGCGATTCGCACACATCTTTTACGAGATCCAATGACGGAGGAACGTAAAACAGACACACACACACACACACAGCAACATAGATCGTAGACCGATAATACAAATATTAATTTTTTTTGGGGCTTCTTCCTGATCCACACCTTAACGCCCCCCCCATCGCACTCTGGGCCCCCCAAATCAAGGTCCCACCATCCCTCCCCCCCATCCATCTCACCCCCCCCCCAAATAACATCTTCCCCCCGTCCCTTATATAAACGCTATCAACCGCCAATATCAATACAACCCCCCTATCTCCGCACCTTCATGGGATGTCCTCTCCGTATCCCAACTCAAGACATTGTGTTGGTATATGAGGGTCAGAAGGAGTATGTGCATGTTTATATATTGGTTGAACTACTCTAGAAAGTAGGAACTACGGTGGGAGGAAGGAGGTGAAAACTCTGACTCCCGTGCCTTATAGGGCTAAGCGAGATTGCCAACCACACAGGGGCAGCAGTACTGTTCCCTGTTTCCAACACTCCCTCTTGGAAATCAAGCTCCATATTGAAGCTATTCAGAACCCCCTACTGAGTGTATATCCATGCTCTTTTCCTCGCTGGCCCCGATGCTCGGTGCCAGTCCCATCATTGACCTGGACCACAGGAATTTGCTGGGTTCCAAGGACTTGGTCAGGCCGTCGGTGTACGGTTTTAGATCTTCGTTGAGACCTAGAAGGAAGAGGTGACCCAGCATCCAGTCAGGTATTACATTTCCGGTGCTTGAGCACTTGGTGGCGGCTCGCTTGAGTGAGTCAGCGTAGTCCTGTATAGATTTGAAGTCTGATTGCTTTGATTGAGCGAGCTCTCTGATTGCCAGGCGTATAGTAGTCAACTCCGACTGTTCATATTGAGCCTTGAGAGTGGACCACATTTCGGTAGCGATTTCTATGTTCCCTATGTGGACCCGGGGTCCCTGTTCGGCACTGAAGGTGATCATTCCGCAGGCCCTGTCGTTCTTATCTTCCCAGGTAAGAAGATCACTGGCGTACTCCCTTTTGGCTGTTGAAGTGGCGTCGGATGATGGGATTCCCGGTTTCTCCAGCTTCCCAGAGGTGACCCACCAGAGACCTTTCGATTTCAATGCACTGGTGATGTCTATCCTCCATGATTCGTAGTTCTCGTTCCCTTTTAGCTTAGGAAATCTGTAGATGTTCGAGCTTTCCATTGTGATTGAGATATGGAGGATGGATTTTGATCGTAGGGAAATCTCGGCCGATTTTGGTGACAGCGAGTTCGATGCTTCTGCCCTTGCCCCTTGGTAATTGCGGTAGCGGTAATAGAGCTAACCCGGGCTCATTAACCTGTTAGTTTATGAGGGTTAGAAGGAGTATGTGCATGTGTATACATTGATTGAACTACTCTATAAAGTAGGAACTACGGAGGGAGGAAGGAGGTCCAAGACTCTGACTCCTGCCCTCTAGGGCTAAGCGAGACACAGGGGTAACAGTACTGTTCCCTGTTTCCAACAATCCCAACTCAAGACATTTTGCACACGCAAGGAGATACCAAGGATCCTGGTAAGCTAGGGAAGGGGTTGTGTGCATGAGCCAAACGATGAACGAGCGAATTTACAGTAGAAGAAAGGAAGAAAGAAAGAGAACGGGATGGGAGGATGAGGGAGAGTTTTTTGATTTTTTTTCGTATGGTTGGACTTTTAGCGTTCTTCTGAGTACATAGCTGGGGTTCCTTTTTTTTGTTTTTGCTTGGGGGGGGATCTGTCAATTTAGCTGAGGGACGACTTCTGCTTGGTATGTACAGTATGAGGGTTGCCGAGCCTGCAGGTAGGCATTACGCACATCATGGTGGTTTTACCTCGTGTGGTTCTTCAGAACGTTGTGCATATATATGGAGAATTTCAAGATGTCGCGTTTCGAAATGATCTAGCCATCATCTAAATGGTTTGAAAACCCGAATAGGGTGCCTGATGGACCCAACATAATGTAATGCTCGAAAGTCCGAAGACAAATGCCGCAGATATTAGTAGCCATCACCTCGACGTCCATCACCGTCATGCATATGTACAATCCCACCTCACCTCACCACCCCTTCATTCAACCACCACCCAAAATTCTCCCTACGCCCTCAAGAATATCCCATCCCCCTCACTCCCCCCTCTCTCACGGCCTTGGCTTGCTCAACCTCGCCCTTCTTCCTCCTTCCCCATCCTCCGGACTCGTCCTCTGCCGCTGCTGCTGCCCACCCCCGATCAACGCCTCCCTCTGCCGCACGCGCTGGTCCATCTCAATGCCTGCCTCATCGCCCGTCCTGGTCCTCGTCAGCGGCATTCTCCCTAGCGGACTCCTCGCCGTGCGGATTGGCTGCTGCCGTGTCGCCGACGGGGAACGCTCATGCGAGGCGTCGGGGACGGTGAGGTCGTTGTGGGTAAGGGTGCCGAGTTCGGTGGAGAGATGGCTAGGATGGGTGGGGCGGAAATTCGGGGAGCGGGAGCCGGGGGGGTCGGTGCTGATGAAGGAGCCTTCACGGGATTGGGGGTGGAGGTAGTCTTGGCCGCCGTGCGTGGGGGCAGGGGCATATTCAGATCCTAGAGATTCGACGGAGTCGTTCCAGTTTCCTTTGGGGTCCGCATCATCGCTGACTTCATAGACACGTCCTTGTTGTGGGACTTGGGTATAGGCACCTCCTGGTTCTCGCTGCGCTTGCTGCGCGAAGAAGTATTTTCTTCTGTCCTCGTCGCCCATGAAGCTCTCCACGCGGCGGGGCATGTAGACGGAGTTCGTGGCTGATGCGCCGCTCATGAGGGAGTCCATGGAGTCACGAGGATGCAAAGGGATGCGAGGGGCGTTGGGGTCGCGTGGAAGCATGTTGGGGAGGGTAAGGCCAGAGTCATTATTTTGCATGTACCAGCCGCCTGGGAGACGTTCGGCAGGCGCGAAGCGACCTTCGAGGTGTTCTGAAGGTTGGATAGGAACAACGCCAAGCTGTTTTTCCGGGTGGCGAGCTTCGGCAGCGGGTTTGAAGGTTTCTGGGACAATGTTGAGGTCATCCCCTGTCGCTTCGGCATGCTCAATGGCTTGTTGGGGTGTTGTGTTTGGGTCAGCTGCCCCGGCATCGGCTCTAGGTCCACCCCATGTCCGCTGGCCAGCGGTGAAGATACCGTAGACCATGTATACCCAATTGAAGAAAGGATTGATAACGAACATGACGGGGTACAGCCAAATTTTAAATCGGCGCAGTCTCGCTCCAAAGTAAAGCATGAGAAGCCAATTCAAGCCGAGTGAGACAGCAATGAAGCCGACTGGAAGGTTCTGGATCTTGTTGGATGTCGTGATGATGGAGAGAACCATGATGAAGAACAGCAAAGCGGTAGTACGAATCGTGTTCGTCATGAACCGAACAATGCAAAGAAGTGGATATCTTCTCCATAATCGGATATCTGTCAACATGCAGACTTCGTTGGTGATAAAGCCTAAGAACCATCTTCGTCGCTGTTTCAACAGACTCCGATACGTTTGCACAGCTTCCGTTTTGCAGAAAGCTCCTGTGCAAAGCTGAATCTGATATCGTTCTTTGGCCCCAATCATAAACAGATGGGTCAGCCATCGGTCCTCACCCAGATGACATTTGCCATAATCGAATAGATCGTCACATTGCTCCGCCTTGTCCGCGAAGTAGTACTTGGCCATTTTCCTGAAAGCCGAGAAACGTAGCATAGTGAGCGCCCCTGGTAAACAAGTAACGGAACCACAGCCGGATTCGACCGAACGTTCGAAGAGTTGTCCGTGAATGTACTCCATGTCCTGCAACAGTGTAATTAAAGTGTTCTTCTGAGTCGTAGAGGTAATGATTCCGGTCATGGCCAGCATGTTTTGCTTACTGCCTGGCTTGAGCTCCTGTACTTTTGTATTAGCCACAAGGATCACATGTGACCCCGACGCCCAAATTCAGGACTGGCGACAGTGGTTGTGTGGGGCATGACATACCATTTCGTACATGAAGTTCTGAATACAATATTTGTCCAGAATACAGTCAGAGTCGATGAAGAGAATGAAAAGATTGTCGTTGCGTTTCAAGTACTCGGTGTAGATCTTATCGATCAGCTTGAACGTCGATTTTTGGCAGTGTCGCTTCCCACCGTGGGGGAACCGCGAGACCGTAACTCTGGCCTGTCGATAAGTGACATCAATACTTTTGGGGTAGCTCGCCAATGTCAAGGGTACTCCAAGCTTTTCAATCGTCTTGAGGTACAATTCGTCTTCTTGGTCACCGTCAAAAGAGAGAAAGACATGAATACATGAGGGCGGATAATCGCAGTCGACGACCGAATCGATGGCTGTGACAAGAACTTCGGGCTCTTCTTTGTACACTGGCATGACGATGACTGTTTTGGGTGCTGACGTCTCATCCAAATTGAACTTCATTCTTTTTTGACGTCCCAGTCCCTTGGTCACCAGCTGGTAAACGCAAAACAACCACGGAATCGTGAGGAGACCGGCAAAAGACCAAAACGCAAACCATTGTAGGACCGACACCATGCTTTTAGGATAGTACTGTGTAACTCGTGCGGGAAGAGGTAGCGTAACGACCATAATCGGAAGAAAGATGGCTCTATTCGTAACGTGAGTTTTGAGGTTGACAAAATCCGAAGATCGGTAGCTCACCTGAAGCCCGTGAACAAAATCATCATGACAACGGCCAGTAATCTGATGCTCCAATGCTCGGCCTTTAAGTAGACTTTGGCCAAACAGTATAGGAAAGCAGCGAGCCAGAGGAACCACTCCAGAAATGCCGCCATCATCACGGCACCCATGATAGAGACATATACAATCTACAATCCATCAGTAGAGCTCCAATCGCCCGCCAGTGTGCCTCCTTTGACTCACGTCCTTTGTCGGCCATGGGGCCGTGATTGACGGTATCCCATTCCCGTTGTCGGCCGTCATCTTGAGCAAGGAGCGATACCAAGTAACGACGTAGGGAGATGGAAAGAAGAGAATCAGAGATGATAACAGTGGCTATCAGGTCAAACCTGGCCCCGGTCCAGTGCGAAATGCGAGCTCCCGAAACTAGGCGCGAAGTGTTTGTCGGAAGCGGCCAGCTGCAGTGAGGTTTCAAGTCAGCAATGATCAAGACATTGTTTGAGATGAAGTGGAATGTCTGATACTGCCTCCAACAGCTCGATGCAGAGCTGATCAAAGCAAGTGGGGGTGGTGCAAGGTGAGATACGATCTGTGCTGCGCTGGTTCGCTAATCTCACCTAGTAGGTTACGCAGAGTTTTCCTGCAACACAGGTGTTCCAGAAGATGTACCAAGAGGCGATTCGCAAAAAGCGCTATTTGAAATGGAGGACACCTTTGTGGAGAGTTTGTGCACAGGTGGATTTTCCAGGTTGAAGTGTTGTGTTGTGTGCGCAGCAGCCAAGCTTGGCAATCAGTCGCAGTTGGCCATGGCTTGCAGAGAGAGTGAATGTTGAAAAGTTGACTTTTCAGGAGGAGAATTGAACGTGGGAGGGTGTCAGAAGAAGGGTAGTGCGGTCAAGGTGAATGGCAGTTCAGAGTACCGAGTCGGGCCGCCTGGATAGGTGTCAAGTCCAACGATTGAGAAGTAAACGAATGTAAACAGGCTCAGGGCGAGTCTGAAGATCAAGGCATGAGAGAAGAGTATTAGGAATCGAAGGAGTTGAGGCTGTACGGGAGGGAGGTGGTAGGCAAGGGCTACATTGTTCTCGTAGGGAGGTTTGGTTGGTGGGAAATGTTGGCTCTCGCTTCAAACACGAGGTGCCGACAAGTGGAGGGCGTGCACAGGGGTCCAGGATGACGGATGGGTCGTGTCGTTTGCTGTTTCACCAATTCCCAACCGAACATGTGACTCGTGACTGTAGGGTCAGGAAAAAACCGTTTATTCTACAATACTCCGTAAACGTGTTTAATACCTCTTAGCGGTTTTTTCATGTTTGTTTATTGGTTTTATATTATATAAGCAAGCCAAACCCAGCTGGTTTAGCTCAGGGGGTTTGACCTAGCTGTCGCCAGCAATAGATAGACCTTCCTACCATCAGCCATGCCGCCTCAACGCGATGGCAAACCTCGCAATCAGGCTGTCATTGATGCCTTTCAGAGCATAATCCTACCAAACAGAATCGTCTCTGCAGTGAAGTGCTTATACTGTCACCGTCAAATGACGTTCGAAGTCACTCGTCAGCAGAATCTTCGCTATACACAGGGCATTGAAATCGATGAGGAGAAGCTTTTGGATATGGAAGATAGACTGCTGCAGGAGGAAGTTGCTATGGCTAGGCTAAATCCTTCAAACGATGAGGTGCTGAAGGAGTTTCTGAATAGCATCGTCGACGGTGAGGTGGCAATGGAGCATTCAAATAATTGATGCTATTTATATATACCCCTGTATTTAATACATGCTTCAATAAACGTGTTTAAAACATGTTTATTGACTATCCTAATTTGGTTAAGCAATAAACATGTTTAATACAATCCTGACCCTACCTTACTCGGAGTCGTGAGCATGATATAGCCGCTACTACACAGACGCTAACCCGGTTATCTATAAGTATGTAGGTACCTTAGGTAGTGTATTCTTAGCTCACTTGGTCCCACATCATTGGCGCCAAGCGATCCGAAATCCGGGATCTAAGTGCCCCTGAAAAAAGTCTGGAGAGAGAGAGAGAAAAGAGTGGGAATGTCCCCACTGAGCCAGAGACACAGATTAGGAATCTTACTTTGTACCAGATTCGAAGCGTTCACAACAGAGGCCAGATCCCATCCGTCAGACTCACTCGGCCTTATTGTATAGTGGTGTATGATTCACTGTGTACTCTAAAAGTTCTCAGACTTTCATCATTCCATGACCCCCCCCTGTGCGGCACCTGCCGAAGAATTGCCTAAAACGTCATTCTCAGGGGCTCTGCGCCTTATGCGCTTGAAAAAAGGTGACGTGACCCGAGGCAAACCTAAGGTAAAGGCAAGGCTTCATCTTCCTGTGTGTACCTAATCAAGATATCTGTTCTCCCAAAATCAAGGCCTTCATCGTCGCCTCTTTCTACTTTCTTCATGGGACTTCTATCCCAGTCTTTCAATCCTGTGCCTGCCCAATTTATGCTAGCTTCGTAGTGTATCTTGTTTGTAGAAATGCAACGTGCGTGAATCAAACTACGGTACCAGAACAAGAGACAATCCAAATCATGATTGATTCATTCGATACGTCCCTTGTTTCGATTTGTTCTGCCGTACCTGCTTTGCAATTGAATCCGAGTTAATCAATACACTTTGCCAAGATATCAACAAGAGTTACAAGACTGGCTACATCACTAGGTAAATGTGAGATATATCTTTAGTCGTAACAAAACGGCAAGGTTGTCGCTTAATTGACAGCCTTTAGCCAACAGTTGCTACGGCGGAAGATTTCAAGTTTTCCCATGCCCTAGAGAGAACCGGCTGTTGACTGACGTTCGAATCCTAAAGCATGTTGTTCTAGGAATGAATGTATATGGACAAGTCAACTGATCGGCTACTCAAGCTAGATACGTCATATTCACGTATAGAATTGTCATGGACGTTAACTCTCCCGCCAGAAGAAACAAACCGGTACAAATCAGAATTGACGGAGGCTTTTACTGACTAAAACCCAGATACAAAGTCAAAGCCATGGAACATTGGGCATGGTTTTTCCGCCCATTGGCCAACCACCAATTCAGCAGTCGGTCCTATGGCTTTCTGAACCGCTTCCACATTTCCATTCCTCCCCGAGCGAGTCTCTATTCCAGTGCCTCTAAGCTCCATTCTCTGCAGTGAAGACCACCCACCGCTTTCGAGGCACGGAATGACCATACGTCTGAAACGGGCATCCATTCTACGGATCCCGCCTTTGAGACACATAGGCCGTTGAATCATTGTATTTGTCCCTTGTTCTATAATCAGGATTTTGAGGGTCGACTTCACCGACTCGATAAAGGCTACCCATTCAGAGTAAACTTCTTCGTCAGCTGGCGTTGGGAGGAAATTTTTCGGACGACAACCACATATCTGGCCAGCCTTCCGGAGGAATAAGAAAGTTAATGAGAGACATCCGCCTTCGAGTACTGGAAGTAATCCTCGCATAGGTCCCGGGAAAACAATGCCACGGCTGCCGTCTGGATTTTTGTGCTCTGTTCTACCACCCAAGTCATAACCATCGCTGCTGAGCATAGGTGTACCATCTGTATGCTGGCCCCAATCTTGGACATCATCGAGACACAGCTGCTTCAACTTCGTAGCGTCAACGGAATGAAGTATCGCGGAAGCAAGTTGGAATGAGAACCGGCCAAGTAACCGGATAGAGACTGATGAGGAGAAGAGACTTGATGGGCATTGGGCAAGATATGGTGTGCAAAGGACGTGCAACGATGCCAAGTCTAGCTTCTCAACGTTGACCATACTTTCGAAAGCGTTCCAAATCTTCGTTTCAGGAAATTGGAGTGTATCCTCGGCCAGCAGACGAGTGCCCTCGCGCTCGATGTCGGAAGCAAACGTGAGAGTCCAAGTGAGATGACGGACATATTTTCCATGTTCTGGGTACCTCAACAAACTAAGTAGGAAGGAATGTTGTCGGTGTATCATTGTGACAGGAGGCGGGCGTAGAGGATGCACATCCGCCCATTGATCCCTTTCGCCAGTGAAGTCGGGTTCTCTGTTGTGCGTGCTCAGGTCGACATAACGATATATTAGAGGTACAGTGCTCAGGAACAGTGCCTTCGAGGATTGCGCCAAGCTGAGCAAGTCATGCTGTTCGCACGATTCAAAGATTACATTGTGGAGTTCCGTGGGAAGACACGATAGATTTGGTGTCATCATGTTGCATGGAACAAGTGCGAATGTGATCTTTAAGGTTTGGTCGAAGAAATTCCTATGTATCGCAGTAACTGTTTTCGAGAGTGGTCAATCCACCTAGGGTTATGAACGCAGAAAAGTGGCGATGACACGTATGTGAAATATCACCGATGAACGGCGGTCAGAGCAAAGCACGAATCATAGGCGAACATCGATAAACGGGATATAAAATGGATGCCTGATGCCATCATGTGCTCGAAAGTCCCATGGATGCTTTTTCCGGTTTTATGCTGTAGGATCTCAGCCTTACGATTACCGCGGCGGTTGCCGGATGAAACAATCATTGATGTACTACCGTCCTGAGCTTCCTTTCAAATCATCGTGCGGCTTTGAACCTTGGGAACAGGTAACATACTGTATACAGATCCTAGTGGCACCACCTAGCCGCTGGCCGCAGCAAAAAATGGCGCTGAGTCTGTTACTCTTACGGTCCAACCTAGCTCCATTCAATCACCCATGTGTCAAGCGAAAGGGCAGGATATCCAGACAATCCGTTATGCCACTGTGCGTATCTTGCGCGGTAACAGATCCCCTGCAAAGCCAACTCTATGGAAGGCAGCGAGACTTGAAGTGCTCTTATGGAGACTTCTGCTGAGCTGGTACGCCATCCCCTTATTACTAAATGGAAAGGCGCGAACATTGTAATACACATGGGAACAGCCCATGTGGTTGCGAGCACATCTTAAAACTCAGCGTTGTTACTGCACCTCTTGGACTATGGCACGGGATCATTTTTCTGCTTATTCTCACTCCTTCAATGGATCACGCACTGTCAAAAGAAGCACATGAAACACAAGCACACAGCTTTAGACCACCTCCTTGATGTTTTTGTGGTTGCTTGCATGTCATTTCAACCACTGCTGGCCCTGGGACCACTATGGAACATCCAAAGAACCCTCTTTTCGTGGACTTGCAACACCAACAATCCCTTGGACCGAACGTCTGAAAAGGTTGCCTAATATATGCCTGGCTAGCATTTTTAAAGGGCCTACAGGGGCTGAGTTCTTCCTTCGCCAGCTCCAAAGAGTTTAGATACTCAGTGTTCTTTTGAGAAGATTCACAGCCATCTACTTTATCCAACTAATCCTCCTCTCATCGACCGCTTCCATTTGTGTTCATTACACTCCTACGCTGGACTATAATGTTCGTATGCCACTGCCAGTTTCAGGACTCATCCTGTCCAAATTCGAAGTACTACGCCTCAATGTGAATCCCGTCAATGACTTGGGTATCAGAGGCTTTTATCAGGCGGGATGCTTTCTTCTTTCTATATATATAGAGCCTACTCGTCTGGTTTATTCGGTGTTTCTTCAATCTTTTCTCCATACTAAACCGGCGATCTGAGAACGAGTAGTTACTCCATTTATTTACAATCGCCACTCCTATCATATATATACCCTCGGGGGTGGCTCTTTCAATCAGAAGATGATATCATTCTTTCTACTCTGTGCATCGCACGCGTTGTGCGCGTTGGCGCTAGGGTCGTCTCCGGTCAATCTAGCAGAACTGCAGAGTCGGGATCTAGAGAATCGAGAGACAGCTTGCATCGCCGTGGGCGACTGTCCAAGTCACCAGGATCCATCTTCTTCTTCCTCGCCCCCACCACCTCCACCTTCAACATCCTCTTCGAACCCTCCGCCTCCGCCCTCAACCACTAATACCCCTCAACCCTCTTCGAGTTCATCGTCGCCCCCTACTCCTTCACCTTCGGCACAGAACGTTACTCGATACCTTCTTTTTCCCAAGACAGGGGCCTCGAAAGATGAAACAGATAAATTTGAAAAATTACTCATCAAGGTTGTAGGCGTTCCCGGCGAAATTTATGAGTCGTCAGCTATCGGCCTGGGGGTCGTCTTCTGGACTGCACCTCTAACCGCAGACCAAGCCAAAGAGTGTGCAAGCTACAACCTTGTAAGCCCTTCACGAAAATCATACCCAATTTTCAGATACTAACAGTAAGATACAGACCATGGGCATAATTCCCGACAAAATCATCCACAGAGAAAATTTCGCTAGCGTTGCCCGACAGCGGAGACGAGACGGCAAAAATCGTATCTTCAACAATCATGACAGGCGGGACACACTCAACAGACAATCTGATGCGCCAGATCAGCTGAAGGTCGTATCACAGCCTGATAACATCCCCGTGAAAAATCTGAAGAACTTCGTGTATCGACAGGAGGCAGGGCAAGGCGTCACCATTTACATCCACGACTCAGGTGCCAACAAGGACAGCAATGTAGGCACCTCTTTCTCAGCCTTTGGCCTCGATGATAGGGACTGATTGGGTCTAGGAATGGAAACTAGCCCCCGGAAGTAAACGTTGGATCTTCGCCGGAGACCCCAACGACAATAGGTATATCATTAATCTGAAAGAAGAAGATGATGATCCTACTGGCCACGGCTCATGCATATACTCAATGGCCATTGGTTCGAAATACGGCACCGCAAAGGGTGCCAATGTAGTAATTGTCAAATATCCGGAGTTGGCTGATAACAATCCGGAAGACAGCTCTGAAGCCGCAGCATTGGACGCATTGACCAAGATCGTAAACGACATCAGAGAGAACAGTTTGCAAAAGCGAGCTGTTGTCAACCTTTCTTACGGTTTCCATGGGGGCATGGATGACGAAGCGCTTACCCAGGCAAAACAGCTAATTGGGGAACTACTTGCAGATGATGTTGTCGTGATTACGGCGTCGGGGAATGAGAATGTGCGTATTCGCTCATGAGTGTTCCCAACAAGTGGAGAAACTTTAACTGATCTATTTGTGAAATTAGGGAAAGGACGGGCGATCCGACATTGATGACTATCCTGCCCTATTTGCACGTGATTTTCCAAACTTGATCGTGGTCGGTGCTACCGATAATAGTGGTAAAGGAGCGAAATTTTCTCAGGGGGGTCCGCTTCTCAGTTTATCCGGACCTGGCGTGGACATTGTCTGTGCAGCGAAAACAGGTAGCTCGCCTAAAATACAATCCGGAACTTCGTTCTGTAAGACATTTCACTTCTAAAACCCTTATAGAAGCATATCGACTAATCAATCGCATAGCCACTGGATCTGTGTCCGGTCTTGCTGCATATTTCCTATCGCTTCCAGAACTCCAAGGCCAGCTCCAAGTGCCAGGAAAAACAGCTCAAAATGTAAAGGATTACGTTTTGAGCAAGGCACGGCCCCGAATCGATGGAGAGGTCAAAGTTCTATACAACGGAGAGAGTTCTGATCAGAATTGAGGGTACTTAATGTGCTGCTTCCCCCCCAATGATTTAATTTTGGGACCTGGTCCCATATCTCGCTGTCAATCCGTGGGAGGCAATGGTTTCTTGTTGTAATTGGGGTTTCGTATACGTTCATATGTTGTCAATGCACCGTATCTTATGTTTCTTAGCAGCTGCGATGGTTTTCGACGGTTTTTCATGGTTTAGTTTTGAGGTCTTGGTTCTATGTTTATAACGCTGTTGATCGTGCTCAATGAATGGCAATCATTGAGCAAGAGAACACAGTTTCTGCGATACAACCATGAGCACCACGGGTGCAAAGGAACGTCTTTCGTCTTCGGATCGGGAATCGAACCGGAACATCGTTGTATAGAACATCGTCAATGAAGAGCAGGGCAAAGACGATGCGTTACAACAAACAGCACAGGCACTCGTAAGAGTTTACTCGAGCGTCACGCGCTGGATAGAAGCTATAGGTTCATTATTGGTAACACAGTGCCAATTTTATTGTTTCGACGGCGTGAAGTCGTTGTGTAGTCGGCGAGCGGTTTTCTCCCCCAGAGGGTTTTGTCCGTTCGATACACATAGCATAGTTTCCCCCATGGGTCGGGCCTAAACCGATGTCACAAGGGTGTATGAATTCAAATCAAATCAAATCAAACGCTGTTGATCGGCGGAAGTCTACAATTTCTTATCATGTATGTTAATTAAAGATGAATGTGTATTACTGTGTAATGTTTCTAGCAGCTAGAATATTTCTCCGATGCTTTAATACTGGGGTTTCGATTCCGCATCTCGCTACTCAACACACCTCTACTCGTACTAAATAGTATGACGATCATTCCATTTCCACCATCCTGCTCGCCAGGTTCAAACCAGGCTGACCCATAAACCCAGCAACGAATACGCATACACCCAAGCTCGTAAATAATCTGAACCTCGAGCACATGCGGATCAACTCGAACAGCTTTCGTTCCAACTAGGTAGCAAACTTTAGAACCACCCCAGTCCTCGAATTCATCTCCTCTACTTATGCACTTACCACCTGTGGATTTCGAGATTTAGTAGAATATGATCATAGTCAAGCTCTGAATCAGCCTAAGCGACAGTTTTGAGGGTTTTTCTCATTACGAGTTGACGGTTTCCAACCATCTCAACCAGAATAAAACCATATCAATTCATGTAGTCTAGTCAACTTTATGGTACCGCAGACCGACGGCTATTTCTTATCTTTCTGCACACCTACCTGGATGACTTTTCTTATTCAACCGTAGCTTTCTTCTTGGGACCCTTGTGTTAGACTAGAGATGTACAGTATGTGGGGCTCTAGAAACGGCATTGATTCAGGACATCCCGGAATATATTTCCATTGCTTCTTTCATCACTGGTACTCAATTCCATCCGGTCAAACAAAGAACCTGAAACAAGGATCATATAGGTCTGTATCACCTCCCCTAACATTATCATTGAAACTCTGTCCACATGAGCTCACATCATCTCATAAGCAAGGTGAGAAGAAGTTGTTGACATACCGGTAAGGCGTGATTCGAACGGCAGTGAAACCGAAGCACTAATTGAAGGAGCGTAGATATATATTAACAACATACGATCATATGCCTGATGCCTGATGCCTCCGAATGGTGTAGCTTTACTTATCCCGTCTGGCATGGTGGTTGTTGCGGCAAGTTCAAGTTGACCGGTCTTTCACTATAGGCATAGACCTCTGGGTCCTGGTCCATCTTACCTTTACATCATAACGTGTACGATTACTACCCACAATGACCTATTTTGCCACATAGACTGACCAATCACTGAACATTGTTAGCCGCTGGGATCCAAATTCTAGCGGCGGTGTTTAAACTTCATCTCAAACTTGAAATATGTTTATTCTCCCACTTCATCACCAACATACTCTATCAAAGCAGAAGCAGAAAAGATATATCTTGGAATAGCTCGCTATGTCGCCACCCACAACTCCATCACCTCTTCCACCGACCAATACGAATTCTCAAGCTTCCTCCAGTCTTTCACCCCCTTCTACACAGTCGCGTCTGGCTCAGAACACTATTAGCTACCTACTTTTCCCCAAGAAGGGGGCCTCAAAAGATGAAACAGATGGCTTCAGACAAATCCTTGACAGTGTCGTTGTTGAAGCAATAGGAGCTGCAGTAGGAGCTGTGATAGAAGCAAGGGGAGTAGTCGTTCAATTAGGAACATAGTTCCTAATTAGGAACATAGTTGTTGCAATGCCCGCTAGCCTGGTTGAGGCTAGCGTCAGTTGCGACACACAAAACATAGATAGACTCTGCTGTAGAAACACACATCTTTAGTCAATGATCAGATCTACACTTCATCAGGTTATGAGTATCGAAAGCGTTGACTGTGCAACCAAGCAGTAGATCTGACTATTGCCAGCTTGAATAAGCAATTCGACATCGCTGTCGTCGTCAATCTTCCTCGAAGAACTGTGTTAGTATCGACTTTCAGCAAAACAATATCTTTCTTCTGAATCAAGTCGTCAAAGATGATCAAGAAAGATGAGACATGCACGTTCTTTAAGCTGAAAATGTCACGGTTTTAGCATGTGTTACTCGGAAGATGTTGGGAAAAGAGATGTTAGGTCACTTAGATGGTGTTGAACAATATTATAGATAATGATAGACGTGAGATTATCAGTGATGTTATGAGGGCCCTTCGATACGAATGATATTCAGCGTTCATGAGATATAAGAACCTCTGAATGATCTCTTTCTTTTCTTTCTTCTTCGTGCAACGTCTTGTATCTAAAATCTAGTTATTAGAATTTCATTCTGATTTCATTCAGCCCTCAGTTCGTGACATTACGTTGCATCACACTACATCATGAGTCAATTCGAGAATATCAGCAACATTCTGCCGTCGACATCTCTAGCCCCGATCAACGAATTCATCACTGTCGTTCAGTTTCGAACTCACATCAACAATGCTCTCGAAGCGTGATACACTTTTCTGATTGAACTTCAAACTTGATTCAACGACATCATCATTCAGTATATTAACTGAGTCTCAGTCTATCAACAAGAACATGAGCAAACTCAGATCGAACTTAAGCAGTTTCAGATCAATAATGAAACCTTGTCAGAAATGATTCAAGAACTCAAGAGCATAAGCAGAATCAATATCAAATCAGAGAAATATTCGAATTCAGAACTCTATATCGAAGAGCGAGAGAACAAGCTAAATCAGTTCATCTTCGAGCTGATCAGCAAGCTGAAGTTGAACGCGAATCGTTATTCAACTTTCGAGTTTCGTCTTCTGTATGAATACAGTCGCTTATCGAGAAACGCTGTCGCTCAAGCGTTGTCGCATATGACTGTTCAGCATGACAAGCTAGTCACGATTGAGCAATTAGTTGCCTTGTTAAGACAAGTCTTCGATGATTCAGACAAGCAAGAAATCGCTCAGCGATTCATTTCAGCTCTAAGAATGCGAAATCGCATCTTCATCGAATATCTGTTCGATTTTCAGCAGCACATTGATGCAATCGAATATGACGTCGTAACTCGAAAATTCAATCTGAAGAATGAACTATTCAGCGAGCTCAAAGCTCT
>JAABVA010001556.1_pt1 | contig 24285 bp, 26 predicted proteins | sample 5560331 | NCBI WGS metagenome assembly JAABVA01 (sample SAMN12812661, study PRJNA571458) | rock metagenome | isolation source: Antarctica rocks | place: Antarctica: Victoria Land, Mt New Zealand sud | collected 2016-01-07
GGGGTGGGAAGGGTTTCGTGGTCCGAGGGATACATATGTGCTGAAGAACCATATCCCGAGCCCAGTATCTTCTCCAGCCGGTTTCGAATAGCCTCTGGGCAAGTCGGGTGTCCTACGCTATCTGCTGGTTTTATACGGCGAGTTTGAGATTTGGGGTCTTTGGGGCTTTATAGCGACGTGATTTGGGCGTTGAGAGTTAGGAGTGGAGAAAGGAGAAGGGAGGGGGGAGACGGGTTAGAAGGGGTGGTGGATGGGAAGGATAAATGGGGATGGGAAGATGATAAGAGAGCATGAAAGAGTGAAGAAGAGCGATCTGACAGGAGTACTAGTGAAGAGATAGGCTTCATACATGCGTTGTCATGTGTATTCCAATGGTTGTTTTGCGAGTAGAAGATTTTGAAATTGAAGATATATGAGTGAGGCAGACAAGATTTTCGAAATAGCTATTCGCAGAAGAACGCTTCGTGTGGCATTGGCTAGTTCGAAAGCCTCTATATACTCCTTGCAGTGGTCTGGAGATGTTCAATATTGTATTGATTCAATCCGTGGGGATTGGTCTCGATGAAGGATTCTGGAGACTAGAATTTCGTACGATTATGCTGGTGCCCATTGATTGAAAGTGGGTGGACTGCCGACGCGGTCGTTTAGATGATGAGCGAATAAGTCGAAAACTTGGAAATTGTGCATAAAAGACTGCTCTGGAGGCGGAGAAGGGCCTTTGTGATCTGTAAGGTGGGTGAGAATGTGTGGGCGGAACTGTCATCTGGAGAAGATATTTCAAGAACGAAGATCGATTCCTGATTGTGTGAGTATATCATATAGATCGCAAAACAGGTTTTTTTTTGGGCTTGAGCTATGGTTAAATGTAGAACTGCTTACTGTCCGTGCCTGATTTGCTTTCTATATCCTACTATTAGTTGAGCTGGAGACTGGAGTCAAATGAAAAAAAAAAGTCTTGCACTGGAGTTTGAATCTTAACACCGTCTACATACACTATCACGGAGCCGCTAATCCGTTATGGGTTCCTATACCACGTCAGTAAAACCAACATGTAACTTCCGTCCGCGGAAATTATTATCTTCTTGACCGTCATCGCTCATTGTCGCCAAAGCCTCCTCACTCTTCTCTATCTCTTCTTTCGTAATGTCGCTAGTATCGCTATATTCCCCGTTGCTCATCAAAAGTATACGCAAACGACTGTTGTATCTTTTCAAAGACTTGCAATAACGCCCAAGGGGCAAATGTTGGAGCACCCGAGCAAGCTTGATACCTCGCAAAGGCTCAAGCGGCTGGAGGAATTCTTTTGGTCTGCAGGGTGTATCGATAATTAGGTATTGCAGTTGATTTTCCTCGGCGAGAACTTCAGCAAACGCCCGTACTGGTTGATCAAAATAAATATCATCATATCCGGTAGACCCATCCTCGTATTCAGATGTCTCATTGTCAGAGCCAGACGTCGCATGCTCATATTCGGACGACCCTTCCGATGAGTATACATCAAGTACATCAGGGTATCTGGTCCAGAGGCAGCAGCTTCTAATACGCTTGGTATTGGGGTCGACGACTGCTCCATTTGCTCCTCTAGCCAGCTGTCGTGTTCAAAAAAATCTTGCCCAGCTTGGCTGTCTTGTTCGACGTATTGGCTTGGCCACTTGTTGGTCCGAATCCAAGTCTCAACCGGATCAGCGTTGTTCTTGCTGGTGTCGCTCTCTGCTTCCTTCTGTGGTTCTCCTTCGGCCTTGCAGCTTGGAGATGAGGTTCGAGGTCGTTTCGAAGGAGGCCGGTCTTGGTCTTGAGGAGAAGACTGTCCAGCTTCTCGTTTACGTTTCTGGTGGAGCTTTGAGGTCTGGGCTCTGAGCCTTCACAGAAGCAAGGTGTGAGCCACACACCTAGCGAGAATCACTGTAGCTTGATCCTCCGGACCTCCCTTCTCCGAAACTAGCTCTCACTCTTGGCATGCCTTCAAAACCCGACTTAGGTTCCACCGCCTCGATATCGAGTTTGACGGAGCGGAGCCAAGACTGGACGACACGAGAAGTATGCATGGGCTAAAATTGAACGTTCAAACCAATCACCCGATATCTAGGGTTATCGACGATATAGCACGCTACACGATTGCATCCCTATTCTATTTCGAATTAGAATCTATCCCGGAAAGGCATGAAAACGTACATGTAGGTACTGGCCACATATTGTGCTTTTTGCGGGAAAGTGATCGAGAATTCAAAGTCTTCATCAACCAACTATCGCGCAGCTCCGCATACTTCTACTTGAACAGTTTCCCCATTTCAGGGAGATTCGGCGACCATTCATGTTTAGGAGCAGATGTAAATATCCGGAAACGTGTACAGCTGAACATTGGTGACAGCTTCACAATCTCCCTCAAGCAAGAAGGCTTGAAGACATGTAACATCAATTCGCCGTATTCAGTAGCTAAGCTGGTGGTGGCGCAGGGTCTCAATGTTTACTTTGGCAGAGCAGACCATCAGAAGAGGAAGAGATGTGCCGATACTGGCCTTCCCGCTGCTAAGCGACAGCGCAGAATATCGTTGTATGCAAAAGTCTGGTTCAGTTTTCGGGTTTTAGCGAATTTGGCGGGGAAAACACACAAATCAGCCTCAAATTTGGTGCAAATAGAGCAAATACCTAGATATCATCCCCACACCCTCAAAACACCCCAAAGCTTCATTTTTGAAGCTATACAAACCTCAGCCTCACACGGGGGCAATCCTAGATAGTCAGAATGCCCCCCAGGCGTACCGGACGCAAAAGGGCTCCCTTCAAGGCTCTGCTTCACCTAGATGCACCCAAGGCTTCTAAGGCACGCAAAATCGCCCCCGTATCTAAGGATTCTATCGTATCTAAGGATCCTATCGTACTTTCTTCAGGGGCAGAGATCTCTTCACCCCCGACGCTTTCAGATATAGAAGACCTTCCTTTGCTCAGGCTTAACTCTCTCAAGGTCCCTCAGCCTAATTCCTTCAAGGCCCCTCAGATTTCTCAAGCCGTAAACGCACTCATCTCGGACGAGCTTGTGATCTTTGTCGCTAAGACTGCTGCTACTCTTGCTGCTTGAAGAGCGCGTGTGTCATCGTCAGCGAAGCTTGACTGATTTGAAGATGAGAATGAGAATGAGAAGGATCTAGATGACAATCAGTCTAAGACTCAAGCAACTTCAAATCAATTCACAAAGCTCACTGCATCGATGAAAAGACGACAATCGATGAAGTCAAAGTCATCGCTAGAATCGCTCAGATCGTTCATGAACATGACAGTCAAGTATGAAGTCACTCTCATCATCAGTGACGTCTTGCAAATTATTATAGATGATGAAAACGACGTCAATCTTCAAGATCTGCGTCAAGAGCAGATGCATAAATGCTCTGAGCATGTCGATTTCATCGATCTGAAGTGTATGCTAATATCTATAAAAGTCATCGTCATCTGATATTTAATAAAGAAGAATGAGCGAATGACTCTGACACTGCACGATTTTTGAGAGAAAGTAGCTTCAAATGTTCGACAGAAGTACTCAGCAGACAAAAAGAATGTAGACATTAATCTAGAACTCATCTTCGATCGCGATAAGACTGATATCGCGTCTTCGGCGCTTGTAGCTGAACTTTCAGCGACGAAGATATCACTCACTCAAACAGCGAAGCTGAAGAAGAAAGTCGATGAGCATGATCGACTTCGTGCAGACATTGTAGAACAGATGAAAGTTCTTCAGATGAGTCGAATTTGCAAAGAAAACTGTCACAATAAGAGAAAGTACTGCTGAATCAATGAGTCAGACGTTCATCATCGACTGACTGCTGATCATATAATATGCTGATCAGAAGCAATCAGTAGAGACGATGAGTCTGCGTCACTTACTAGATCTTCAAGAACGCTGATCGAAGTTTTGATGACAGCGAGATCTCAAGTCAAGCGTGTCAATTCTTTCTCAGCATCTTCTTTAATCATTACATTGTCATTTACTTTTATACAGTCATTGCAGATCACGAGTGAATTAATCAGCATAGCAGACGTATTGACGCTGCAGATGATACAAAGAGCAACAGCTGAAGAAGAAAGAAAGATCGAAGAGCGAAGAATTAGACAAAAGAGAAAGAATCAACAAAAGCACATGAATAGTCGCAATAAGCTGAAGATGCTCAAGAAGACTGAGACTTCTTCTATGTTCGATTGACATCGACATACATTGTCTGTTCATTCTAGCAGTTCTGTTCAGAGCGATGATCTTCGTGATTATATCTTCTGACATGTCTTCAGAGTTAATAGCATTCAGACACGTTCTTTTTGACACGTCTTCGATGAGCTGAATGCTCGATATTACAATCTACAAACGATACAAAGCTGAAAAGAGCGCGATGAAAGTCATTGAAAGAGCTTAAACATATTTGCTGACATTGACATACAGCTGACTCGTGATGTCAGCAAGTATGCTCGCTCTAAAGATTCTGATTCAGATGACAAATTATCATTCAAATCAACGACTAAAGATACATCGACAGCACGCTCTAGATCTTCTACATCAGCTCAGCAAGCTCGTACTTCAACAGTGCAGACATGAAGTCATTTATATAATGCTCAAGCTCGAAGATCTGCTCTAGAGTTTCAAGTCAAGATCTCAGTCTTGCAAATATCAATCAAAGAGAAGAGTTTGAAGAAAATGAAGAAGATGAAGAACACTTTAGATGATTATTCAGAGATAGCGAAGAAGCAACATGATGAGCTTGACTACGATGAATTTATCTATATCTAGATATCATCTGAATATATGAACTATGTCAGTCAGGCGAAAAAGTGCCTCAGAATCATCAACTCGCTCTCTTTGTGATTTGACTGCTATTCTTAGAAATTCATCAAATTCTTCGTTAGATTCGTCATATCATCAAACAAGCTCATTGTTTCTTTTAATTCATGCTTTCAACATTGAAAACGAGCTTTCTATGAGATTATAGTCAGGCGAGTAGAGTGACAATTTGACAAGATGCATCTCAAAGCTTTCACATAGCTCATCAAGCTTTGCTGATTGATGAATTCTAGCATTATTCATGATCATCATTGAACGTGATTCTATCTCTTCAGAATTGCATATAGAAAGCATCTATGATCACATGAAGTTCAGAAAGATCTCTTTTGTTATGAAGTCATGATGCATCTCTCATGCAATGTATTCATCAATGAAAAACGCTGATAAAATGCTTCATCTCTTCGATCATTTTAGACTTTGAGTGACGTGCAGAGATAAGTCAATCGAGATTCAGTCATACTTTCGATCAGCTAACGAGCAAGCATTAGCATGACTAGAAAGTAGAGAAGAAAGTTGAGTCTATCTGTTCGCTCACAAGCAACGCTTTCATCGAGAAAGACTAGCTGATCAGAAGTTCAGCTCATAAGTCATCGTTTTCATTCGCTGCAAAGCTTCTCATCACGCTCAGCAGTGACTCTTTGAGCGATCTTTCTGCTGTATCTAGCTTGTTTGAGCATTCTGCTGATCGTGCTTTGACTGATGACAATGTCAAACTCGTCGTACAGAAATCAGATCATGTCATTCTGATAGACGATGAGTCGTTGACTGAGAAAGTCAAGAAACTTCTGAGCATGATACTCACTCAGAATCTTCGATCTATCAATCGTATCAAGCGCAGACGTCACATCGCTGAAATGAAGATGTTTTTTACGCATAAGATTGATCTGCTGCCTGGTAACATGAGTGACTTTGTGTATGAACGTTGTGCTATCGCCACGGGCTAGGTGAAATTGAATCTCGTCTCTAAGATCCTGGGTAAGAGCTTGAGGCATGGTAGGTAGGATTCAGGATTGCCTCCGTGTGAGGCTGAGGTTTGTATAGCTTCAAAAATGAAGCTTTGGGGTGTTTTGGGGGTGTGGGGATGATATCTAGGTATTTGCTCTATTTGCACCAAATTTGAGGCTGATTTGTGTGTTTTCCCCGCCAAATTCGCTAAAACCCGAAAACTGAACCAGACTTTTGCATACAACGATAAGGTCAAGCATGAATAGAATAGCACTGAGAAAAGACAAGAGTAAAGAGGCAGCGAACGACAGAATCTGACCACCAGGAACAAGGAGAGCGACGCCAATACTGGCTCCGCTGAGTATCGTCTGATCCTTTCACCATCTTCGTTGACAGGCATAGCAGAGGGAACGATCAATGCAATCTACATGAGTGCGCGGCGCGGAGAAAGGTACGCATAGATGTGAAGAGGTGAAGAATGGGTAACTTCATCTCCTACTCCCAGTGTTCTTTATTACGCGGTCTTGTTGTAGCTGCCAAGCGATCTCCCTCGCTGCGATCTTGCTTAGGAAGGCTTCTAACCAAACCAAATCCGGATTCATGGTTCCAGCGCTCCCGATATCTGATGATAGATGGAGCATTCTCTGTCAACTGTATACTTGTTCAGTACGTGCGACGTTTAACACGGTGGTATACTCTACCCTTTCGAGGTACTTCCCATGACACGATCGGCACCAGTCTTTCTTGCAATCTTTACAATAGAAGCTGGTCTTAACGTTGTCTCGACAAGTCCAGCAGATGGATGTATCATGAGGTCGGAACTCAACGCTGCGTCTCCAGGAATGCTCCCTGGGCTTTCTGATCCATTCGGCCGTAGGACCGCAGAGTAATCTGGAACATAGGTTTGGATGCACGTCCCAGCTAACGTCGCCTCGAAGAGTCACATAATCGAGATAATCCATAGGCTTGGTTGTGGCAAGGTTCTCAGGGACAAAACTATCATACGAAGTGGCTGGATTCCCCCTATATAAGCACCAGAACCATGCAACGTAGGCCCATGATCAAACCCTCAAGCTAATACCTAGGCCATGTGAGGCATTACGAAAGAGATAGCGTATAGATATCACCTACAGCTACTGTTGACTTTATCACAGCCAGATAGATTATTTGAAGACACTTTACACCTAAACAATATAACGAACCTACTCAAGTATGCTATTCGTTACCCCCCTAGAGAAGACTCTCATACTACTCTCCACCGAATCATCCTGCTTCTCTCCCAAACTCGAACGGTGATTGCAAAAGAAGCCAAAAACACAGATTGACTATGGAAGTGCCATCTACTATATGCAGTAATAAGACAGCTGTGCTTTAATCATGACGAAGACTTCTGCACAAGCAAGTAAAGTACGTTGATAATCAAATATTCAAGTGAACAGCTAGTTTGAAATATGTTCATATTCAAATGAGAAAGGGTATTTACTCAAGCATGCTATTCGCTGTCTTCTTCTAGCTCAATTCTCACGCTGCTGTTCATCAAATCATTCTGCACTTCTTCAATCTTCATGCAAAATTTGCAAGAAAAACCCTTTCGTGTCCGCCTATACAAGTAGTCACTGGTGCGTAGTCCTAGTATCCTAGGCGAAGCGAGGTTGAGTACTGTAGAGCCGAGAGAAGTGCGGCGTTACAGAACCTTGTGAATGGTACTATCAAAGCCTACTCTCATGACCTTACCCAAACATATTAACACCACCAGCTCTTGACAAGAAGACAGATCTGCCGTGGCCTTCCCCCAAGATTTTGACACTCTGGCCTTTAATCTCCAACGCATCTCCTCCGGATGCCACACTTTGATCAGGATAATCTCTCCAAATCTCATATCCATCCCAATGGCCATCCTTTACCGCCAAATCTACAACTCTCTTTGCTTGTTTCATATTGGCCACCTCCATCAATAGAAACTTCGCGTCAACCTTCGCTGCGATCTCCAGGAGCCTGGGGTAGAAGGCATCACCAATTGCCAATTCTTGTTCTAGAGTACCTCCCTCCTCATCAGACAGGGTGTAAGCATATGGGGGAACAAGAGCACTCTTGGGTTCAAAAATCCTCACTGAGCGGGACGTGTCGGTAGTGAAGCTGTAAGGGGATATATACGGTGGGTTCGAGATTACTATATCCCATGTTCCGCTTAAGATAGGGAGATCATGGAAGATGTCGCCTTGTACAAACCGCACCTGCTCACGTGCGACTTGACGCAGGTGTGTCTGCGCAATGTTCCAGCGGAGGTTTTGATTTGCCAGTGCAAGAGCTTGACGCGAGATGTCAACACCATGTAGTTGGGTATCTGATAATTTCGCGGAGAGGATGGCATGGAGGAGGAGTGCAATGCAGCCAGTGCCGGTACAAAGATCCAAGATACGGAGCTGAGGCCACTTTAGCAGTCTGTCGGCGGAAAGAATAGGCTTATTTCTGTTAATTAACAGATGCGCCAGACGAGTTGTGTAGGCTTCAGTCTCGGGACTAAATGCATTGTTAGCTGTAGAAAATAAGATCGTGGGCATCGTAGACTGACCGAGGGATCAATACCCCTCGCTTGCAGATGATATCAAGGTCTCCGAAAGGTTGATTGCCCAGGATATATTGCAATGGCTTTCCCCTAGATCGTTGGACACATAATTGGTGTAAGTGCTGCCATGGTCGTGGAGGAGAAAGAGCTTTTGTAGTGGCCAGGACATGCTCGCGCAGCCATCTCAGCTCATTACGAGCGGAGGAAAGATCACGGCATGTCCGAAGAAGTAACGGGAGTAGTGGGTTGATATGGTGGGCATGACGAAGGAGTGAGTTGGAAAGTCGTGGCATTCAAAACATCCATGTTGGAGATAAAGGAGGACGAACATCGAGCGATTTAAAGTGTTTATATTTCGGCAATCAATAATTCTAGCCCGAGGACCGAGAGAGCCAAGCAGCGCAGCTCCTATATTTCACGACTCCATAATCGATATTTCTTCCCAATTCCACAAGATGGCAACTACACGCTCTCTTTGGAAGCCACCACAGAATTCTGTTTGGTCATATCGTTTCCCCTCCTGGTCAGGTATTCGTCGGATATCTCAACTCCCTCCATCCCCAACCCCGTCCTTCCCCGTCTTGGACACATGCCCACCACCAACGTGCGCATGCGGAGCAACCCCAGCCGGCCTTGACATTGATCAAGAGCGATCTTTGTCGGGTACCGTAGCTCCGTACGCCCAGCATGTCATCATAAATACAGGGAAGTTCGATTGGAAGAGCAGAATAGAGGACGAGGAAGGTCCCAATCTGGCGCGCGAGCTGAAGGCTTTACTTGGACCCAAAGGTCGTTTTCATGATGTGGGTAGGAGATGCCATCTTTTGAACGCAGCTTGCTCTTCCTATTTCACCTTTGAGTCAATTCTAATCAATATGGAGAGCAGCCAAATAACAACATCCTGATCACCAACTCCTCATCCATAGCTGAACAAGGGAAATCGGAGGTATCCTACAGTTCGGTCCAAATATTCCCTCATTTCCGCGCTATAAACCACATTGTCAACACCCCACGAGCTATTGAAGCTCTCGTGACGCAGTTCTTACTCCCCGATACCCAGAGTTGGAACCATCCAGATACCCACGAGCCTTACACGGTTCAGAAGATCACGGCACCCAGTATCCTTATTTGTGGCCATTCATCTCGTGATGCGCGTTGCGGTACCATTGGGCCTCTTCTTCGCCGTGAATTCCAACGGCAAGATGCGCGCCATCCTTACAATTTCCGAGGCACACAACGTCCATCATTCATAACCCAAGCAAGCCAACCTGCTGCGCGTTCTACATTTACTCGTATTAAAATCAAGAATCCAAAATCCTGTTTGATTAGCCATGTTGGTGGGCATGCCTTTGCCGGCAACGTCATCCTCTACATTCCGCCTTATTGGCAATTACCGAACGGAGAGACGTCGCCGCTGGCAGGAAAGGGTATCTGGTATGGACGGGTAGAGCCGAAACACGTTGAAGGAATATACAAAGAGACTGTCGTTGAGGGAAGGGTCATCAAGGAGCTTTTCCGAGGTGGAGTAGCGCAGGGAGGAGAGATTTTGAGTTTATAACAAAAATTCCGACATCACGCATGATGGTCCGAAGAATCCCAAGGTCCTTTAGTCACTTATTTTCTACAGAACGGCAGCAAAGCTCGTTTGCCCCGTTACGTGACGGGATTCGACGGAAGCCCATCAGCAAAAGCTTGACCACAGGAGTACATCTGCCGGGTATAACCGCTTTTGGAAATTTAAAGGTCGTGTATCACTTACTAGTTCCTATACTCTTACCATTAGAAGGCATACACTTCAGTCAGGACCTGTAAGCCTCTCTCTACCAGCATTCAAAAACGAAAATGGAGAGGACTTCCAAGACGGGGAGTATACATTAGATGCTAATATCTTCGAATGCATATCGTGCCTCGAGAGGCGTACCGGGATCATAGCCCTGGTAGGCGCAAGGGACGATATCAAAGCATACATGTATAGATGTCGAGGTATAGACCAGAAGACTGCGTAGAATAGAGTACCACCTTAGTTGTTCAACAGTATCGAGGAGATGAAGTTACGAGATAGATGAATAGGTGCAGAACCGACAGAAAATATGGGGTTCGACATGGTCAGTCATCCAATTGGCTACGTTCGATCAATATCTAGGCCGTCCGGCATGATGGAAGATTGTCTTGACTTGATTAGATTGGAATGAACTGCTGTGACTTGTTTGACAGGTGATTCGGAAATTTAACAGATCTTACTGCTAGCACTATTCCATCGCAGAATGTCATGGTATACACTGCAAAACAACTTCTACCTATCTCATCGGCATCTCTACGCACAGAACGATCACGCTGCCCCACTGCCCCATCCACCCCATACCAAAGCCTCGCCTCCAACCCCCATCAGGCCCACCCCTCCATCTGCAACGGTCCACCATCCCACTCACTCCCCCCCACCTGCACCTCCCCCCCCTCCTCCTCCCCCTCCGCCAACCCCATCCCCCCAACCCCCCACCCCATCTTCTCCAACTCCCTCGCAAAGAAATTATCCTCCTCCGCCACCTCTTCCCCCTCCCCTTCCCGCCTTTCCTTCCCTTCCATCACAGCCCGATAATTCCGCAAATGCCACCAATGCACCAGACCCCTCCCAGCCTGCTCCAGCGGCACGGCTTCCTCGACAACCCCATCCACGTCCCCGCCGCACAGCCATTCATCACGCAGCTCGGGCTTGCAGTGCAGGTAAATCGCCGTGATGACGCGCATGTTCGTCTGGCGCCATTTGCGGCCGCAGTAGGGGACTTGTGACTTGAAGAGCTTGAGGGTGTAGAGACGCAGCTCCGGCTGCGGGATCTTGAGCGCTTTGCGCAGGATCGTGCTGCTCTTGTATTGCACGAGCAGCAGCGCGCGGTGGGCTTTTCGCTTGGTGATCTTCTGGAGGAGGCGCAGGAGGGTGATGGTTGTGAAGAAGAAGCGGGGGGAGTAGGTTGTTAGCGGGGTAGTGGGAAGGGTCCCCGCCGTGGGGTAGCCGAGTTCGTCGACTTCAGGGCGAGAGGGTTTGGTGTCTGTGGGGAGCGGTGGGGAAGACGGTGGGGAACGCGAGGCGGGAGAACGGCGGTGTTTGGGAATGGCGGGTGGTTGGGCTTCGTCGTCGCTGGAGGTGGAGGGAGAGAGTGAGGGCTGGGGCGGGGTGGTAGGGGGATGTCCGGAATTGGTGCGGCAGAAGTTGAAGAAGCTGCGAGGAACCGTTGACAATGACTTCCGGATAGAGATGGGGATCAAACTTACTCGAGATCTTCGCGATCATTCTTCTGATCTACTGCTCTGTCTATGTCTTGATGGGCAAAAAGCTTGAGAATTAGTGGTATGTAATTTGCGTCAAGAAGTAGTTGGTTCAGGTATTCGAATTTGAGGATGTCTAGACGGCAAATCAGCTTCCATACTACATCAACAGGCTTTCGAGTTGGCTGGCTCACGCGACACTTTGAACCATTTCAGGAGCATGAGGAGAACACCAGAGATAGCCTTCGATGTAACTTCCCTCAAGCGTATGGCATTGAGCTCTTCAACTGCCGGATCGGTGCCATCATCGTTGTTGGCCAGTTGCCCGTTTGCTAAACCATTCAGATGAATTGCCGAAGCTCCATTGATCTTTCGTTTGCCTTGAGATGCATCACCGTTATCCTCAGCAAGAGATAAGTTGTTAGGGACCCCGTTTTGTCCGCTACTTTGCGTCACGAGCGCGGAGACATTGGCAAACACGGCTTTCCACAGAACAATGACTACCGACTGGAGATGAGGCAGGGAATTTCGCTTACCAAGAGTTAGCCGGTGATTTACTTGTGGGAATTTCAATACATACGTAGAAATTTTCCACAGCATCCAGTCGTCGTTGTACATCTTCGTTGTCTGTTTCCTTCTCAAATTCGGGCGCTTTAAGTTGATACTCAGCTTTGTTAGACAGCTCATCTCCTTTCATGTTGGTCTCCGCCACTTCAGGATCGGATAAATCGTCGTCCTTGCCGGCCTCATTCCATCCTCTCTCGTACGTGATGAATTTCTCGCGCACATCCCAAAGTTGCCGTATCGATCTTGACATCCGCATCCTACTAGCAAAGAGCTGTCCAGCTTCCTGAATGGAAGCTGGAACATCGTTACCGTCCCATCTCTTCTCGACCAGTTGGTCCTGCAAGGTGGCACTACCTTTACCGCCAACGATATTAGTTGTATCGTCTAGAGGGGGGTATAAGAAGGGAAAGTTTTGATTAGTCTGGTAGTTTTGCTTTTTGCCGCCCTTTCCGCCAGGTCCTGCAGGTGAAGGCGGTGGAGACGGCGCGGGCGTCGCAATATGTACAGGTTGATTAAAGATTGATCCCGCAGTACCATTAACATTGACGCCAGCGCTGAGTCGCAGGCTCTCTTGGCTAACGCGACGGCTAGGATGGTTAGGAAGTGGAGGTAATATCGAATTATTTTCGAGTTCAATAGGTACTAGCGGTGGTGGAGGGCTGTACGCTGGATACTTTGAAGTTATTTCTTGTCGAAACAAATGGTAATCGAGTGGTGATGCTGTGATAAAACCCTCCCCATGCTCGTTGTCAGCCTCATCAGAAGCATCGCGAAGAGCAGCCTTAGATTCTTCCACTTCCTCTGTGCTACCAAACACCAATAGGACGGATTTCCAGAACGTGAGAATAATCTTTAGCAATGGAGTTAGTAATATAATTGAGGATCATGGTCAACGCTATGCTTACTCTTGAGACAGGGAGCGGAGACGAGTCTTCCCACCTCAGCTTTGCAATCGTCCGAGCCAAAAAAGCCAAGAAATCGGGCGTTAGGTCGGCTGCCAAGTACACATATTAGAAATATGTGACAGTAGGGGGTCCATAGTCATACTGATGGCTTGCCGAATAGAAGTCTCTTTACTTTCACTAATTTGCCATCGCCCAACTTCAACAACACAGTAGAGTGCAGTGAGCACTTGATTGGTCTCGATCTGCTTGAGAAATTTCATGGAAGCCATTTCTTCGTCTTTCATGGGAGATAAGTCGTTGAGATTGTCGGAATCTCTAGGGTTTAGTTAACAGGAATATTCACAAGCAACAAGAGTTACGCAAAGCCCAAAGTGGTAGTAGAATGACTGACTTCTCATTATCACATGATCTTGTAAGAACATCGAAAAGCTTTTGTAATGCGCCAATCCTACAAAGAAGCTTTGCTCCATTCACTATCCATCTCAGCTGAAGCTTAGATTTGCTATATTGCGAATTGCCTTTCACATCGAATATGTCTTTCTCGGATCCCTCCTCCTCGACTACTAAGCCAGCAGTATCACCCCAAACTCCTAGCGCAATGTATGATATGCATTCTAGACTTTTGACTCGTGTCGAAAGTTCCGTGCTGGTTAAAGCTTGGAGGGCTCCAACCAGGAAATTCTCCCTGTCCGCCGCCTCAACATCAGTCCATTGTAGGGCTTTCTCTGAAGGAGCGATGCGAGTAGCTTGTCCCTGCTCCCATTTTTCATCGAATGTCTGTTTTGCCCGAAGCAACATATAACGCTCTTCATCACTGTATTGGAACCACTCCTCAAGCTCCTCTGGAAACTCCCGAGTATCTGTATACTCGTATGCGTAAGCAGTTGGCTCAAGCTTTGGTAAGTCGGTCACTAGTCTTCTGAGTTGCTGCAAGCTTAGGGAATCGGTTGGGTTCCCTCCCTCATCCTGCTGCTGAGGTGGTGCAGGTGGAGGGGGTTGCTGAGGTGGAAGTGGCGCAGAGCCATCGCGACGAATGGTGGGGCGACTGAGAGGTCTAGGAGGACTAGGTACAGCGTTGGCCAGGATTTTGGGACTTCCTCCTGCTTGGGCGTCTTGAGCTCTTCGTGATTCAATGCGTTCATTAAACTCAGAATCAGTGGTGTCGGTGGGGGAGATCGTCGAGATATCGGCTCCAGACTCGTCCACTTCATCTGCCTTTACGATGATAGCATTTGGGTCGTTTGCCTCTCCCTCGCTGACCGCCTCAGTGTACTCCATAATCGAGGTACAGCAGACACTTCAGCGTTCTGACCATCAAACCTTAGCGATAGCCTGTGTTGACGTCGCCTCAGTTAATCTCATTTCATGATTAAGCCGCTCTGTCGTCCTTCCGCATTCTGAACGTAGCAGAACACAACTTGGGTTCATCGTCTCCGCTTCATCATTGTATCTAAAGCTAAGCCAGAAGAGTTACAACACATGGACATCAGACCGTGAAGGCGGCAGGCGCGGCTATCCCCGCGGCACTGCAGCAAGCTGAGGCTATGTAATATCTTTCAAAATAGCATACACCAAGGATTAGAGAACATGGAATCTATCTACTAGAAACCAGCAAGCTTCTTGCAAGCTTCGTGCAAGCTCCAATATTCATATGGTTGCTACTGCCCTCGGTGTCAATGATTTGCCGCCATGGGGAGCAGGTTATGAATTCTGCCGCCGGTGTTGAAAGAACTCCAGCTTGTGTTGAGGAATCAATGTCAGAACCTTGAGATAGTATTATGCAATGCCATCTGACAAATGAACGTTCAAATCAAGTAGCCGTGATTTTTCGCTGACCTTTCCGAACAAGACTCGGAACCAACCTGAACTCGGAGTTCGTTTGTAATGAACGAGTCTTTGAAGTAGACCATAATCCTTTGAAGATTCCGGGTCATGGAAGTAATGATTGCTTTGACCAAGTACAATGGTATTGTTTATCGATGACAATTGCTTATACAGTACAGGGATGCTTCACAATTCGAGGAAATTCACTTTAAACTCTCACAGTTCACAGCCTCCACAATCCAGCAGCCTAAAACTTGCTACCGTAGTGGCCACCTCCAAAGCTAGACAAGTCAACACCACATCGTCAATTGACATCAATGATGTGTAAAGGATACTCGGAAACCCACCAGGTCTGTGGCCATTTCAAGCGATTCGTAGTCACCGACTCGTGCATCTATGGCGTTACCGAACAAGGCCAATGCGTAGGCAATTATGCTGAAGTATTACACACAAAGAACGTACCCCAGCCATCGCTCTGCCGAAGCTGCCACCAACGTGAAGAGAGAAACATCATCGAGCGTTATGAGAAGGAGATCCGTGGACTCGAGGCAAGGATCGAGAGCCTGAGGTGGAACAGGAGAGCAGAACCGGAGGCCGCGATGCGAGCTGATATGAGAGCAGAAGTTTCGCGTCTCGAGGAGCGGCTCGGCGACGCCCGAGACGAAAAGTCGGAGCAATTGAATGAGTTTAGAACTCTCCAGGGCGTGTGGGGAGACGGGTGAGTCGTCTGTCTTTTCAACCTCCTGACTGCTGATACTGACATTTACTAGGCGTCGATACCAGGGCTTGTGCTGAATCGTGGTAAGTCTGCAAGAAATAATCTCTAGAGTACTGAAGTAGCCATCTTACTACATAAATCAGTGATCTGGTATAATTTTACACTTCCATGTTTCTTCTGCAAATAACATGCCGCTTTCCGAAGGTATCTTAAATAATTCACTGCGAGAAGATGTCATGACCTCCCTCAGACAACCGTGTCAATGAAGGCTAAGTCCGTATAGATCATTAGCCAGAGATCCAATACCTGAGATCTTCATGTCTTTTTCAGGGCTGCTATTGCTCGCACCTCAATTGAATGAGAATTGCATCATATGCAGGTCCGTAAACCGAGCATCTTACGAAGTTCGCGCCGTCAATGGCTCAGGCAGACGCGCCTATTTCTTTCTTTACCCAATTTTCCAGTCCTCCTAATGCAATGATTTTTTGTACATTCGGAGGCAGTTCTCCAACCTTCTGGGTCCAGACCGGGCCTCCTTCACCCTCTTGGACTTCTACTAGGCTTCTTCTTACGTCCCAAACAAATTTCCAGCGAGTGCGTCGAGTCAAGACCTTCTCCTGCTTTGGGGTGGTTTGGGGACCAGGAGGTGGTGAGTCTAAAGACTCGCGATTCTGAGAAGGCTCTGTGATGGCTTGCTGAGATCCTACCGTGTCAACCGTAGTAGGAAAGGTCTCTCTCAATCTTTGCACCAGACGCGGAACCTCAACACCCATGAGTGCGTTGTTGATGCTGTTCCTGGAGAAAATGTTTCCAAAGCTTCCGGAAACAACCAAAGGTATTTTCTTCGCAAGTATGGCCGTGGCTGCTTGTTCTCTGGAACTTCCACAGCCAAAATTGAAGCCAGCAACAAGGATGTCCCCTTCTCGTACGATCGATGAAAACGCAGTGTCATAATTGGACATGCAAACCTCAGCCATTTTCTCAACAGTAACATCATCCTGGTAAGTGTATTTTCCGGGATAGATACCATCCGTGTTGATATTGTCAGCATCACAAAAGACAATTTCACCCTCCACCTTTTCTGGAAAGCCAGGAAGAATTTCGGTCAATGAACCATTCTCCTGCTTTGCCTCCTTTTGACCACCTAAGATTTCGCTCTCTGCCGTTCCGACCATACCATCGAGCTGGCCAATTATCTTCTCCAGCGCCTCTTCGGCGGTGATCATCCTATCCTCTTCTTTGATTCCATCACCCTCGCCCATAGCAATCCCTGACCACCCTTCCGGCTGTTCGTACCAGCCTGGGCCAGTAATCTTTCCGGACAAAGCGCTAGCAGCGACGACTTCGGGGCTTGCAAGATATGCCTTTGCGCCTGTTGATCCCATACGACCCTTGAAATTTCTGTTACTGGCGCTGATTCCGACTTCTCCAGGCTCGAGTAGTCCAGTCCCAAGGCCTATGCAAACCCCGCATCCAGCTGGAAGAGGCTTTGCTCCTGCATCAAGCATGGCCTGCCAGTCGCCAGCTTCTTCGGCGGCCCGCTGCTCTGGCATTGAAGCAGCAGCAATGTAGAAATCAACGCCTTCCGCGACCCTGGGAATCTTCCCGTCATTGTCATTGGCAGCATCTTTGAATACCTTTGCAGCCGCGGCAAGATCAGATGCACGAGAATTAGTACACGACACTAAGTAAGCCTTATCGACTTTGATATTCTGGGCTGAAAGCTTGCTTATTGGTGTCGCGACTTTTACTGAGTTCGGTCCAGACACGTACGGCGAAAGGGTAGAAAGATTCATATATAGTTGTTTTGCGTATTTGGCTCCTTTGTCTGCAGATAGTGGGTTGAACAACAATCGATCTATGAGAGGATGCGAAAAACGAGTAAAAGTCGTAGCATCAGATAGTTCTGAGGACTTATATAAGGAGGTTTCAGTGGCTTTGTACCGGAGCCAGCCTTGGAGAACTGAGTCAATTGGAAACAAACCGGATAAGGCACCCCACTCAGTTGTCATATTGGCGATTGCTAATCGATCATCAACCAGTAAGCTCTTCAGAGTATCACTAGAGCCAGTAAACTCAATTGCATGATTAAGGACCTCGTCTCGGTTAAACAGTCCACATAAAGCAACAATTACATCCTTCCCAGTGACACCTACTGGTAAAGTCCCTGTGAAAGTAATCCTCGCAATTGAAGGTATCTGCCACCAAGTACTTGACGTTGCCCACACACTCGCAGCATCTGTCCTGACGATTGGTGTGCCCAAGCATCCAATTCCGCCATACATGTTTGAGTGGCTATCTGAAGCAACAACGAGAGTGCCGGGCCACGCGTAGCCCTCCTCTACCATTATTTGATGTCCTATTCCTCGTCCTGCGGGATAAAAATCGACTCCCTGCTGCTTTGCAAACTCCTCGATCTGCCGGTACTTCTTCAGATTGGCATCGCTTTTGTTCTGCACATCATGATCCAAAGTCATTACGATCTGTTTCGGCTTCCGAATCTTGGACGCCCCGATAGACATGAACTTGAGCGCGACAGGCCAAGAATTATCATGTGTCATACAATGGTACGGTGAGATCGTGACATAATCGCCAGCTTTGACTTTCTTGCCCTTCGGAAGGCCAACAGAATACCGCTGGACAATCTTCTCCGTCAAGGTTTGCGGCACGGGTGGTGATGTCTTGAGAGACGAGAGGATGGTAGCGGAGGAGGGATCCTCGAGCTGCGAATGAAAGACATTCTGGTGCAAACCTGGAGTAGTGGCATACGCGTGATGGTTAATGAGCGTCGGAGTTCGCACCTCTATCGTCTTCGTTGCTTTGCACCTGAGTAGGCAAGCCCCCTGACGTCTCTAGTACATATCAGCTAATGTCCTCCGAGAAGAGAGACTCGAAACGCACGCACCAGCATCGTAGATGGGAGCTTTTGCTAGAGCCAGCTACAGTGAAAATGCAAATGTGGGCAAGAAAAAAAATTCAGTCAGCCGAGGTCGGAGCGCAAGCGCCATCGGGGTTCAGACCCGACTTCCCGTAACGATTAAAGTATCTATCTACAACTTCTCATCAATCTCTTTGTTATTCTGTAGACATTTTACTGTTTATTTGAATTGTTGACTTGGTGGGGGTTGTCAAGGCCTGAATCCTAAGTAAGAAGTGGGACCTGCTTGTCAAGTTGTCAGAATCCACAGTCTCTTCGTTTGTCTCGCAGAAGCTTGGCCAACTATCTCGGTTGACTACCTCATCGAGGTTATAATTTTGGATCCTTTTGATTTACCTTTCTACACATAATTCGCTGCCAAAATGCCTACCCGGGAAGAGGTGGCGTACTTCGGTGCAGGTCCTGCGCCGCTCCCAACACCTGTGCTTGCTGCTGGCGCTGAAGCTTTCTTAAACTATGAATCGTCAGGCCTATCCCTCGCGGAAATATCACACCGCTCCGCCACCGCTACTAAGATCCTTGCAGATACCAGAGCCGCTCTGGCATCTTTATTGGAGATTCCAGACAGCTTTGAAATTCTTTTTGTTCAGGGCGGCGGGAGTGGCGAGTTCAGCGCCGTAGTGTTCAATATGATTGCTGTGTGGGCAGAAAAGAGAAGACGGCAAGCGGAAAGCGAGTTAGGCGGTGATGAGGAAAAGATACTGGACAGGGTCAGAAGGGAGGTTAAGGAAGACTTACGGCTTGACTACTTAATTACCGGTTCCTGGTCACTCAAGGCGTCTCAAGAGGCCGCACAACTACTGGAGCCTCTAGGGAATGGATTCGTAAATGTAGCCGTAGACGCAAGGCACCAGAATGAGGGGAAATTCGGTACGATACCAGAAGAAGAAACTTGGAAGCTAACACCGTCAAAGCGCGAGGGAGGGAAAGGAAGTGCATTCGTGTACTACTGTGACAATGAGACAGTAGATGGTGTTGAATTCGCCGGCTTTCCAAAATCCCTCGAATCGTCAATCGGAGACAAGGACGACGAGAGACTGGTAGTCGCAGACATGAGCTCGAATATCCTTAGCCGCAGAGTCGATGTCTCAAAGTTTGCCGTGATATTCGTATGTCTTATATCCTACATTTTACTCATTCAGCATTTTGGCTCTCTGGCTGATATCTTGCAGGGTGGCGCACAAAAGAACATTGGCATCACCGATGTTACGCTCGTCATTGTCCGCAAAGACATTCTCGCCACCGTCCCATCCTCGTCTTTTCTGCATGCGCTGGGTATCTGGTCTCCACCTACGATACTAAACTGGCCTGTCATTGCAAAAAATAATTCTCTCTATAATACCATGCCAATTTTCAGCATATGGATCGCCGGCAAAGTTATGCAATCTCTCATCTCTACCCACGGTGCGCAGAAGCTTTCTGGGCAAGAAGACCTCTCGAATACAAAAGCCAAGATCATTTATGACATTCTCGACGCTCACCCAGACGTCTACCAGGTAGTGCCGCACAAAAGTGCACGTAGCCGGATGAATATCTGCTTCCGAGTTCGCGGCGGTGATGCAACAAGTGAGAAAGCGTTTTTGGAAGGAGCGGAGAAAAGAATGCTCCAAGGGCTCAAGGGGCATAGAAGCGTGGGTGGCATCAGGGCGAGTAATTACAACGCTGTTTCAATGGCAAATGTAGAAAAGTTGGCGACATACATGAAGGAATATGCGGAGCACCGCCAGTAAATCAGAAATCGAAGGGACAAAAAGGTTGGAGGCCTATGAACGGGAAAAGCTGTTTGCCGTCGCCTAGGGCCATAGGCATCGTGTGCTTGTTGACTACCCGTTACTAAATTCAACATTAAGGATTGTCCAACGGGAGGTAAGATGCTCGGCGTTGGGTAAACATCAGACTCGCTCCGTAGTGCCTAGCTGTAGAATTTATGGCACTGCACAAAAGTATTTAATTCAATCCTCGCCAGATCCAGAACGATATCTATGCCGCACTTTGTTCTCGTCGTTTGAGATTTCTCATAACGACCTGGTATTCTTCTTCTATTTCCGTGCACTGACAGACCAGGATCGTCCCAGATACCCGTTCAATCAAATTTTTCTTTGGTCTGTTCCTTGCCGCTGAAAGTATTGATGGATCTCCTTCAGAGCACGGGCAACAATCGTCGCCAGAATACAGCTCATATATTTTTTTTCTGGGAGTCTCGTCTTGCATGGCACAATTTTCATGTAGCCACATCGACTACGTGCTTCACGAATTGAAAGTGCTCATAAATAAATACACAGCGGTATCAAAAAGGAACCATGGTACACACGAAAGTAAGCAACGCGAGAGTTGCCGGTTTAGAGCTGAGAGATGGCAGAGCATAAGAGAAAGGGAATAAAGGGACTGCTCAATCTAGTGTTAAAGCAGAACAATGTGTTCAAGCATCAAGTGGGTGATGGTATGCGGGAGCTTGGGGCATGCAGTATGACTAGTCGGTACATATGCTGCTTCATATCTTTGTGGATTTAGGTGCGGTCTCGGGATATAGGTTGTGACAATAGCCTTCTTAGATTAGTATTTTATCTTTTCTTTCTCGATAAGCCATTTCCATATGGTCCATTATTCTTCCTCCTCACCTCCCATCTTTCCCACCCAGCCTCCGCCAAATCTTCTTCAACGACCAAATCCCTCATCCTCAGCTTTCTCGCGGCTTGCGTATCGATAGCCCACTCCATCCAGCCCTGCCTTCTAAGTAACGTCGTCACCGAGAACCATGCAATCGCACTGAAAGCCCCTGCCCCACAACCAACAAGCACTTGTTCCACGGTATGGTAATTTAGGTAAACGCGGCTTGCAGCTACAGCAGAGGCACAGAGCACCGCGATTAAAGATAGGAAAGCGCGTGAAGTGAGCGTAAGAGGAGTATGGTATGCGCTCGAAGGCTTAGGGTTGTGCCGAAAGAGTAAGAAGAGTGTCAGGGAGAGCGAGAAGAAGGCAACGAATTGGGCGTGGGAGGATGGCATGCCATAGCCTTTACCATTCATTACTAGTTAATGCGCATTAGCCCGCAACCAGTTACTTGCATCATTCCATTAGAGTAAAGTACGTTCAGGGCGTTCTTGCTTGATAATGCGTTTGAGCAGGAAATTCAGCGCCTCGCAGCCCATTTGCCCTGCAAACATGAGTAGAATTTCAACCTCGCGCGAAGACCATATCAGCGTGGCATAGACCACACATAGCGCCTGAGGGACCAGGGCGAGCCATGCGCAGATGTAGGAGATTGGGTCCCCAGGGTTCTAATCGCGTGTTAGAGACGCATCGATCACCAGGACAGAGCGATGCATCGAGCAATGGCCTTACATAATGGACATGCGTTAAGCTCAACGACGCCAGTGAGGTGTCCCCCATCCTGCTAGCAACAGCGGAGAATTCGAGGAGAGGTATTCGACTATCCTGTTGTTCTACAGATAGGGCTAGCTACGCTGCCGCTTTTTCGATAAGGCTGGCTTTGTCAGCGAGGCAAAAGCGGCTCTCTAAAACCTAAAATGGGTTGGCGCGTTTCTCTAATATCATCAATCTTTTCCTTTGCCATCTCCAGCATTGAAGTGACTCACTCCCCAAATACGACTCACCAACAGTCTGATCCATTTCTTGAACTTTTATTCATTTAACCTATCCTTATGAAGGCTTTATACCGTTAGACGGGTGCATCCCCATCAAAAATCCGAAGGCATTCAGATCCCATGCCTGTTCCCCGCGCCACACACTACCGGTATAATGGCCGATGACCTCGAAGACTCGGAGGATGAGCGGGCTATCGAACTCTCAGCTATTGCAGCCATCTATCCAGAGCTCTCCATCGATCCATCCAATCCATTTTCCGCCTCTATAGAGATCCCAGTCGAGCCCATCAAGGCTCTGGCCGTAGTCTTCCCTGCACAAGCAAACGGGGAACAAGTGGCAGCAAATCCAGATCTTGACGACAAGGGACAACTGATCCTAGCGAAGGAGGCTGTTGGAAAACAGCTTGCCACCGCCGAGGAACCAGCGTTGGACGTCACCTATCTTTCTCATCTCCCTCCTCTGACTTTGCAGATTTGCCTGCCAGAAGGATATCCTTCCGAGGAGCCCCCGGTATTCCAATTACATACTCAGTCCTCATGGCTCCCGGAGCCAAAGCTCCGTCGGCTTGGAGATGCTGGCCACAGTATATGGGAGGAGATGGGAAGGGATCAGGTGGTGTTTTCATACATTGACTACTTGCGGGACGCGGCAGAAAAAGGCTTTGATTTGGTCGAGAAACAAGGAGGTGCTTTGGAAGTCTCACAAGATCTCAAGGTTTCTCTCCTGGATTTCGATCTAAAAGCGATGCGGGTCAAATTTGAGCAGGAAACATTTGAATGTGGGGTATGTCTGGAACCAAAGAAGGGTGCTCTATGTCATCGACTGCACTGGTGCTCCCATGTCTTCTGTGTGGAATGCCTTCAGGACTACTTTAACAACTGTATAACGGAAGGAGATATTATCAATGTTAAATGCATGGCACCTAAATGCGGAAATGACGACAACTCCAAAGCAATTCAAGCTGTCCGGCTCACACGACCGAGAAAGCGTAGGCGGATAAAAGACAGGACTCTAGACCCGAGTGAACTACTCCAGATTCCCCTGTCACAAGATCAAGTCCAACGCTATGTCAAACTCAAGCGCAAGAAAATGCTTGAATCTGATCGCACCACCGTCTACTGTCCTCGCCAATGGTGTCAAGGCCCCGCACGTTCAAAGAAGACTCAACTGAGTTACAACGCCGAGTCCGACTCCGAAACAGATGAACCACAATCGTACGACCCTAATTCTAATGACTCTACTCTTCCCCCGCCCGCTGAGCGCCTTGCAATATGCGAAGACTGCTCGTTCGCCTTCTGCAAAGTTTGCAAAGCCTCCTGGCATGGCGAATTTTATTCATGCTTCCCGCGCAAGCAATTTGAACTTACGGCAGAAGAAAAAGCGAGCGAGGATTATATGCGCATACACACCACACCCTGCCCGACTTGTGACGCCCGCGCTCAGAAGACTATGGGTTGTAATCATATGATATGTTTCAAGTGCAACTCGCATTTCTGCTATTTGTGCAGCTCATGGTTAGACGCGGGAAACCCATACCAGCATTTCAACACGGCGAACAAGCCTTGCTTTATGCGGCTTTGGGAACTCGAGGGCGGCGATGGAGGTGAAATCGGCCACGGCTTCGCAGGCGGCGAGTTTCCGCTCGACCTCGAAGATGATGCATCAGACGATGACACCGACTCCGAAGACGAAGAAGCCCCAGTCATGGCCCCACCACCGCCTCCACCAGCGCGCATCCCCAACCATCCCCGCCGTGCCGCCCGTGCACAAGCCCTCCAAGCCAATCGCAACGCCAACGAGGCCGCTCGAGGTAATGAAGCAGCTCAAGCACGTCGTGAGGCTGGAATCCAAGCCAACGAAGACCAGGCGCAGGCGCGAGTCAACCCTCGCGCGGCGGCCGGATTACAGAGACCTAGGGATCCGCTCCACGGTCTTGTGGAGCGCGGACCCCCGGTGCAGGGGCTGCAGCGGTTCCTGGAGATGGTCAGGAGGGATGAGGAGGATGAGTGGGATAGTGATGAGATGGAGGAGGAGGGTGAGGGCGAGGGCGAAGGCGTTGAAGGGGATCGATGGGAGATTCCTGTAAGGTGAATGGGGGAGGGGGAAAAGGGGGGGGGGGGTGGGGGCATATGGTGA
>JAABVA010001557.1_pt1 | contig 24280 bp, 21 predicted proteins | sample 5560331 | NCBI WGS metagenome assembly JAABVA01 (sample SAMN12812661, study PRJNA571458) | rock metagenome | isolation source: Antarctica rocks | place: Antarctica: Victoria Land, Mt New Zealand sud | collected 2016-01-07
GGATGGTCTTTTGTGGGTCGTCCACTCGTGAGCAGAGTATAGCGTGTCTCTGTGTCTTGTTGGAGCATTGCCGCGAACAGGTTACGTACATAGGAGCCGATACCCGCCCCCTGGCGGATAGCGGCTGTATAATCGAGTGCGATACGCATACGGGGAAGCCCTCTTATTCAGGTGATGATGCTGATGCCCCAGGTTTACCGAATAACCCAAGTTGCTCACCACCTAGAAGATGAAAGTGTAGGTGGAAGACGGTCTGCCCGGAGTCAGGGCCGACGTTGGTGACAATACGATAGCCGCTCTTGTCGATGTCTAGCTGGCGTGCTATGGTTTGTGCTGCGAGATAAATAGCTGCCAGTAATGGGCCATGTTCCTGTGTAAGTTCTGTCATCGAACCAATGTGTTGGCGGGGGATAAGCAAAATATGCTGTTTTGCCTGTGGATGCAGGTCGCGAAAGGCCACAACATTCTCATCCTGATAGACAATCGTTGCAGGTATCTGGCCTGCCGCTATCTTACAAAATATGCAATTCTCGTCCATTGAATATGCTCCTTCACAAATTGGTTGTAGGGGCCATACTTCATTACGCCATCATCGTTGTACACATTTGGGGTGAGGGCGTGCTAACGCTGTTTAAGTTTTTCCATTTGGAACGGGCGACCACAAGGGTCGCCCCTACCATACAGGATGCCGTGTCACACGAAAGGAATATAGTAGGGGCGACCCTTGTGGTCGCCCGTCCAGAAACACGCCACTCTTATTTTGTTTCTTCCTTCACACCTTCAACCACTGCGTTTGTATCTGTACCATTGAGTGTGTCCGTTGGTACTGGCGCAGATGCGGTATCTATAGTTGCTGATGCCTCGGCATTTGTCTCTACGTTAGCATGTGTTTCGACCTTTGCTACTGCGTCAGTAGATGTCTCACTGTTTGGTTCAGTAGCGACGGGTGGCTCAACCTTTGCCTCAGCATTGGTTGGTGTCTCAGCATCGGTTGATGTTTCGGCCTTTGCTTCGGCAGATTTCTTCGACTTCAGTACAATGCCATGCAGTTCAGGCGGATTGTATTGCGGCAAGCCCATTTGGGCGCGTATCATTTTAATCGCTTGATAAACTTCACCGGCCTTCATGGTAAGTTGTTCGGCAATCTGCTTATGAATACCTACATCTGGTAAGGGTAGATACGGCTCGTAAAGCACTTTGATTTTCGCGAGGTCCTCTTCGCTACCCTTATAACTTTGTGCATCCCACCAGCTTGGCATATGTAGACGGTCGCGCAAGTCTTTAATAATTTGCTTGACCGCTGTTTTAGGAATTTCAAGTTCGTGCGCGATCTGTGTGCGAATGCCGTCAAACTCGATAGGTGTTGCAAGTTCCAGATACCGTGCCTCAACCTGCGTGATCTGCTCCGCCGTTGGCTCAAAAGGCTTTGGCGGCTCTATCTTCTCGCGTTTCGGTTTTGGCTCTGGTGGCGGCTTAGGTGTCTTTACTTTTGGTTTCCCACCCTTTGGTCCACCCTGTCCTGCTGGACGTGGCGGTCTTTCAGGCTGGTCGGGACGTGGACCGCGATTGAAGCCGCCTTCCATTGGTTGACGTGGTCTTGGACCTGCATCGGGCAAGCCAGAGCCTCCACCAACACGATAAGGACTATTTGAGCGGGTATTGTCACGGTAATTACCAGAGCCACGATCACCGAACTCGCGCTCACGATAATTTGTCGGCGGCCCTTGTTCCTCGCGCGTATTCCCACTAGCGTTGTTATCCCCCGGCTCTCTACGAGTTTCGCGTGGTGGCGGGGAGAAAGGTATTTTTGGACGTGCAGGCTTATCTGGCTCGGCGACTTTGACATCGTTCAAGCTATCAAGCCACTGGTTGGTGCCACTTTGCACCTGCTTTGGTTTAGGTTTAGGTGGCGGCGTTTGTTGGGCCGCAGTTGTTTTCGTCGCAGCCTGCGCTTGTGGTGCTGCTTTGGCAGCTAATTTTTCTTTTCTGGCTTTTTGTGTACACTCTGGGCATGTGGTATCTTTAGCATTTGCCGACTGAAACCACTTGCCACAGGTGGCGCAGCGCATCTTGGTCTTACTTGCCATGTGCAATCTCCCCTGTACCACTATAAAATGGCTATTTTGTCTTTGAAGCGTCGGAATGCCTTACTATTATACCCTATGTTCGCTCATTGTCCATAGGTTTTGAGTGTTCCGTGCTACAACAAAACTCTGGTTTCTAGCGACAGGAGGATTTACTTTTTCTTTTCCGGTTTTGAAGCATCTTCTTGTGCCTCTAATGCTTTATTGACCTGCGATAACTTTTGCGGTACCGTTTTCAACGCTTGTGCGATAGCGGCGAGCAAATCGTGCAACTCAAAGGGTTTGTAGACCACGAGTATATCCTTTGAGACGAGATACCCCTCCATCTCGCGCACCGACTTCTCTGAGGCGGTACAGATAATGACAGGGATGACTGCGGTTGCGGGTTGCATTTTCAGCAATTGCAACATTTGCCAGCCCAGCTTTTCCTCGCCAAAAACAACATCCAATATGATGAGGTCCGGGTTGAGACGCATGATCTCACCCACTTTTTGCAGTGGGAATGAAGATAATGTGACCTTGTATCCCTCATCTTCCAGTAAAAGGCGGAATATTTCTAAGATATCTTGTGTGTCATTGACTACTAAAATGTGTGCTACCAATTTCTTTCCCCCTGCTTGCTGTACCAACTATTTCTACGGTGATAATATCATAGAACCAATCCGATAGCTATTTTTTGCAGGAAGCTTTTCGGATTGGTACTTACTAGGCTCGGGAATAAGGTTGTTCGGATTGAACAATGACAACAAGGTGGTTGTGTCTCGAATAGAGGTGTGAGACAATCAACAGGTTGATTATACATAATGCAGAGATAAACAGAGAGGGAAATAAACTTATGGCATATACAGAAGAGGAACTTATCATCAATATTTCTGGCGAAAAGGTGGCACTGGGACCATTTCAGCGCGGCGTCGTGCCACTACTTTCCAAGTGGGACAACGACTTTGAAGTGTCCTTCTTTTCAGGCGACCCTCTGCGCTCAATACCGAGAGAAACAACCGAGTCGCGTTTTGAACAGGGGAGCCGTGAGATATCGCGTGATAGAATAGATTTCATAATTTATCAGAAGGAAACGCTACGACCCATTGGCTTGACCGAACTACGCCGCATCAATTATCGCAATGGTACCGCCGATTTTGGTATTCTCATCGGCGAGAAGGACTGTTGGAGCAAGGGCTATGGTACGGAGACAACGCTGCTTATGCTCGATTATGGCTTCTCGGTACTGAGTCTGCACAACATCACACTTGAGACCTATGCCTACAATGAACGCGCCATCAAAGCCTATCAGCGAGCAGGCTTTCAGATCGTAGGCCGCCGCCGTGAGGTCAATCGTTGGGGTGGCAAGCTCTACGACGAAATCATCATGGATTGCCTCTCGACAGAGTTTCAGACGCCACTCAAACGCGTGTTGAAGCTGCCATGAAAGCTATAGAGGAGGGTGATGCTTGATACACCAGAAGTGGTCATGTCTCCATGAGAAACCTGTTACGTATTGGTACGTTTTTGATCTTTTCTCCGTCTCCCACGTGGTTGAGTATCAGCTTCGGCGATGTAATGCTGTACAGCTTCTCGTGAGACGTACCAATACTGTCCTCGCTTGGTGGCTTCGATTTTACCTTTCCGTGCAAGCTGACCAAGATAGTCAACACTGATCGAGAATTCGTGTGCTAGTTCTTGTAAAGGGAACAGATGTGCTGTGCTTTCAACACAGGCTTCCAGATAGAGATCAAGAGCATGTTCTACGGCTATGCCAATCAGATCAATCAGTGGTGTGTAATCGCCCAAATGAGCAGCTTGTAATGCTTGAATATAACGTGTACGCCATTCTCTGAGAACTAATGCTGGTGGATAGCCTGCTTGCATAAGCATCAAATTGAGCAAGAGCCTCCCTACTCTACCGTTTCCATCGGTAAAAGGATGGATGGCTTCAAAGTCGTGATGAGCAATGGCAGCACGGGTGACTGATTCATATTGTAATGCATCATCGCTTTGAAGCCAATGGAGCCATTGTTCCAAATAAAGAGGTACGTCACGGGCAGGAGGTGGAGCAAAATTGGCTCCTCGGATATAGATCGGCACTGTACGAAGTTCGCCTGCACGTTCGTCGATTTTGTCCATGACCAGCCGATGCAATCTAAGCACAGTATCACCTGTAATCTGATTATATGCAAGCTTCGTTAAAGTATCAAAAGCTTCAGCATGGTTAATTACCTCCAAGAACTCTCGCAACGGGTGCCCATTGATGGTTACTCCGTACTCCAACACCATCTGAGTCTCGGCTAGCGAAAGAGTATTCCCTTCGATTGCGTTGGAGTGGTAGGTGAGCATGACACGCAGATCACTATGCAATCGTTGAACGGTGAATGATGGTAAAGGTCGGTACTCATCAAGTCGCTTCTTTTTTTGTAGTAACCGCCGTGCGATGCGCGTATCCATTCGTACTTGTTGAACCATAAAAGAGTGTCCTGTTATGCAAAATAAAGGGAAGGAATTACTCGACGATGCGAGGATTGAGCGTATTGTAATTGATCGTCGAGTAATTTGCAATAGAGAGATTAGTCTTCAGGCGCAGCGAAAAAATGCTCGACCTCGCGTATACTAGTCGTTCTGCGAGCGGGTGGAAGTGCATTCAACACCATTTTGCCGTAGCCCTTTGTATACAGGCGTGTGTCGAGTATCGCCATGACGCCCCGGTCTTCGCGAGTACGTAGCAGCCGTCCGATGCCCTGCTTGAGGCGCAAAACAGCTTGAGGTAAGACATAGGTGCCGAACCAATTTTCGCCCGCCGCCTTCATCAAGGCAACCCGCGCTTCATGTACAGGGTCGTCGGGTGGGTCGAAGGGCAGTTTGTCGATGACGACGAGCGATAGGGCATTCCCCGCAATATCGACACCTTCCCAGAAGCTCTTGAGGCCGAAGAGAACGGAGTCCTCTTCCTCGCGGAAACGCCGTGTCAATTCAAGCCGTGTCATATCGCCTTGCTTGAGCAATGGATACGGTAAGTGTGGCGACATCAGCTCATAGGCACGTTCCAACATGCGTTTACTCGAAAAGAGTAGGAAGGCGCGACCACGCGACGCCTTGACCAGCCTGTACATCTCACGTGCGATAGCCTTCATGTAATCATCAGAGCCAGCACCATAGGTTGGCTCCGGCAGGTCGCGTGGAACATAGAGCAGAGCGTTACTCTCATAGTCGAAGGTAAGCGGCAGAATACGCTCTAGCACCTCGTCCGGCTCGTCATTGGTCTTTTCGAGTCCAACGCGGCGACGGAAATAGCCGAAATTCGGTCCCTTCTCCTCTGGATGCATCGGGTTGGGGCCGATAGTCGCGAGGGTAGCAGAGGTGCAGATGACGTTACACTTCTTAAAGAGTTTTTCTTGCAGCCAGTGTGTCACATCGAGTGGAGCGGCGGAAACTTGTAGCTGAATACCACCGCGTTGCCCTGATGTTTGCACGCGCTCGACATAATACACAAACTTGGTAGGTTGGGCCACCGAGAAGACGATACGAATGTTTTCAGCAAGGTTCTGTGTGCGTTTAAGCAGTTTGTCGTACAGTTGCCCCTCTTTATCGGGCAGGTCTTTCGGACGTTGCTTGCGAAGTGAGTCCGCCAGATCTGAGATGATTGTCGAGAGCTTGAGACCTTCTTCTAACGGTGCTTCGAGGTTGGCACGCCCCTTGAAGCCGGGGTCGGCGACCTGCGCCAATCGTGCCCACATCAGGTTCGATTGCTCCATCGCATCATGTTGCAAACTTAGCTGGCTATGATTGCGTAAGACACGCTGGTTGAGGAGCGTCTGTATCTGCGTTGGGCCGATGGTGATAGTAAACGAGCGCGTCGCCTCTTCCTCTAAATGATGCGCCTCATCAAGAATGACTACATCGCGTTCAGGGAGCAGGAAACCGCCGATAGCCGCGTCGAGCAATAATAATGTATGGTTGACGACAATCACCTGAGCCAGTGCTGCGTTCTCGCGCATCTGCCGCACGTAGCAGTCCGAAAAATAATTGCACTTGCTCCACGCGCACTGGTCATTATCCGTCGCAACCTTGCTGCGAATATCGTGAGAAAGCTGAAAGCCTAGCGTCTCGAAGTCGCCTGTAAAGTCTGCATCGGGGTCGTTTGTGATATCAACCAGCCGCTTGAAATCCGCGTTTTTCGCGTAGAACTGCATGCCCGTTCGCTCGCTCTCCATGCGGTCCAGGCACACATAATTGCCGACGCCCTTCACCAGTGCCGCCTCAAAGTGCTTGATATGCTGCTGCACAAACGGAATATCCTTATAGAAAAGCTGCTCCTGCAACGCCTTGTTCGCCGTGCTGATAAGCGCGACCTTGCCAGAGCGCACGGTGGGAACGAGGTAGGCAAGCGATTTCCCGGTACCTGTTGAGGCTTCCAGCAGGGCTGGTACATTCTCGCTCAAGGCGCGTGCAACCACCATTGCCATCTCGACTTGTGCAGGTCGCTCTTCATAACCAGGGAGTTTCTGTGAAAGAACTCCTCCTTGACGGAGATCAGATTCAACAATTGCTTGTAACCGCGAATCACTTACTGGAATAGCCCGTTTTTGGGGTCGTTCCGACTCTAATATAAAAGGTGCTTCTTCAGATTGGACAGGTTTAGCAGCCTGTACCTCAACCGCTTTAACCTCTTTGTGCTGTTGAATTGGTGCGGCAGGCTCAATAGCTTCCACCCCGACAGCCGTTGCATCTTCGTCCGCAACTGGTACGGGCGGTTTGACAATTTTGTGTTGTGCAGCGAGAACAGAGTGTATTTTTGGTGCCGGAGTCATGGCAACACCCATCAATGCCCTTAAATAGGCATTGCCGAAATCTTGTATCGTGGGGAAGCGTTCTTCAGGCTTGAGGGAGAGTGCCTGTAGCAGGACACGTTCGACAATTGAGGAGATGTTACTGTTGATGCTATTCGGCATTGGCAACGCTGTCTTTGCTTGTTGCTCTAGTAGGAGTTCGCGTTCACTCGCTTCGTAGGGGCGGCGTCCACAGAGCCATTCGTAGATCATGACCGCGAGGGCGTACTGGTCGCTGGCCGCTACTGGCAGTCCTTGCAGGTGTTCGGGAGCCATATAAGGCAAGGCGAACTCCACATCATCAAGCGTCATTTCAGGTATACTCAACGAAAAGTCCGTAATGTACGGGTTATTTTTTTCGTCAACCAGCAAGTTACCAGGATGTAGATTTCCGTGTAGCGTATTTTGAACGTGCGCGTAATGCAAAGCACTCGCGACAGGTAGAACGATTGGACGTAATTCGGCAGGCAGACGTTGTGTGCCTGTTGCAAAATGTTGACGTAGCGTTTCGCCGTTCTTACGTTCCAGCACCAGATAGCCAAAATCGCCATCGAAGTCGAAGGTTTGCGTATCCACAATGTTGCGATGCTTGAGCTTTTTGAGGTGCCCCGCACGTTTGAGAAAGGCTTCTCGCGCCTCTGGCGACTTCAACGGAACGTTGACGCGCTTGATGATTACATCTTTGCGGCCCGATTTGCTCTGATACAGGTTGCTCGTAGAACTCACGCTGAGTGTACTGCTGATAGTGTAAGGGCCAATATGCTCAAGTTCTACGTCCGGCATCTTCTCTACGCTCTCCTAATTCCCAAAAAATACGAACACTTGTTTGTCTTGTAGGTGCAGTATAGCATAGGAAGCCAGAGGGAACAATGTGTAATTGACATATGCCCTTGACACTTGCTGCTCTATAAGGTATATTAGTGTAATAAATACACTAATTAAAAATATCCAGATCACTTTAACCTTATTATAGCACCGCGCAAAGCAATAAAATGTATTACGAATTATGTCGAGTATACGGAGGGTTTTCTATGGAAGAAAAACAGCAACACAGCAGTAATGAACAACACAGCAATTCCCATGCCAGCATGCAGACTGCTGAGGCTAAAGCGCACCACTATGATGCCAGTAAATATGAGCGACCGTCGGTTACGGTGGATGTGGTGATGATGAGTCTACGCCAGCGTGACCTGCAAGTTCTACTGGTGAAGCGGCGTTCATGGCCTTACGAGGGTATGTGGGCTATTCCTGGTGGCTTTGTCAACATGGATGAGTCGCTAGAGACGGCAGCCAAGCGCGAATTGCAAGAGGAAACAGGGCTACAGGATGTCTATCTGGAACAGCTCTACACCTTCGGCGATCCTGGCCGTGATCCGCGCACGCGCGTCATCACGGTTGTCTACTTTGCTTTGCTCGACTCAGAACGTTTACAGGTGCGGGCCGCCAGTGATGCCGCCGACGTGGGCTGGTTCTCAGTCTATAGCCTGCCCCAGCTTGCCTTTGACCACGCCCAGATACTTGATTACACGCTGAACCGTCTGCGTGGTAAGCTCGACTACACTACGATTGCGTTCAGCCTGTTGTCCGAACAGTTTACTCTACGTGAGTTGCAACGTGTCTACGAGATTATTCAGCATAAAAAACTCGACAAGCGTAATTTTCGCAAGAAGGTCCTCTCAACTGGCATCTTAGAGGACACAGGTGCCAAGAAGATGGAAGGCACACATCGTCCCGCCCGTTTGTATCGTTTCAATCCAGAGGCCGAGGCGAAGTTATAATTTCTTTATGGTTGTGGAGATGGCAGGGAGACCGCTAAAATAAGACAAACGTTGTATGAAATAGGGCACAACGGACGCCCACAAGGGGCTACCCTACTCTACACCGTTCTTGCGTGCGACACACGCCGTCTATAGTAGGGTAGCCCCTTGTGGGCGTCCGTTATGATTATGCGTATATTGCTATAACACGAAAAGGGGAAATCATGACATCTATCATCGAGCAAGGTTCAGCATTTTTACAGGCACTTGTCGCTTGGCAACAGCAGTTACCCAACCTCTCCTGGAATGAGCTACACGAGGATATAGAGGCAGAGCGTGTCGCGCTCTTTAGCGTCGATATGATTAAGGGTTTTTGTACGGAAGGACCGCTCTCCAGTCCCCGTATTCAGGGAATCGTGCCAGAGGTTGTTGCGACGTTCGAGCATGCGTATACTGCAGGTGTGCGTGACTTCATTCTTGCTCAGGACGCCCATACGCCCGACGCAGTTGAGTTTGAGAGCTATCCTCCCCATTGCGTCGAGGGGACAAGTGAGGCCGAGACAATACCTGAACTGGCGCAACTGTCCTTCGCCGAACTCTTTACCATCGTGCCTAAAAATTCGCTCAACCCTTTTCACGGCACAGAACTATTGGCATGGCAAGACATCCATCGCGACCTGAGCATGGCTATCGTTGTCGGCAACTGTACCGACCTGTGCGTCTATGAAATGGCGATGCATCTCAAACTCTATGCCAACGCTCACAACAGAAAAATGCGCGTCATTGTGCCAGCAAACGCCGTGCAGACCTTCGATACACCCATCGAAACAGCGCAACAACTCGGCATTCTCCCGCATAACGGTGATGTGCTACATCTGCTGTTTCTGTATCATATGCGCTTGAATGGCATCGAGGTTGTGAGGGAGATTACTGTATAAGTATTTGAAGGACGCTTTGATGAATGTGTAATAGGTAAATAGGAAATATTTCATGGCTAAACCTGTTCTTTTGAGAGAGGGCAACTAGGAAGACGCGTCCATACGTATCGGTAACCAGAACACAAGTAACATCGCTTGTTCGCCAACAGTTGCTGTTTGCAAAATTTCGCGTAGTGCAACACCATGTGTGGGATATGTGCGTATCAAATAGGTCGGGTGCGGAAACGATTGCTCAATTCTCAAAAGCGCATTGCGGATGTCGTCGCGTGTCTGCATTAACTCGAAATCGCTTGCATTCCGCATCGCTCTTTCCCAGGGCAACGTCCTTATCCAGAGGCTTACATTTTGCAGGAATGGCACAAAACGTTTGCGGATAAAATGATCGAGGTTCGTCTCGTCTTTAATAAACAATTCGTGTAGACCCATACCCTTTGCCAGAATACGTAACTCCGTCATCACTTCCACGTCATCATAAGCCTCATCGTAGCCTTCAAACGTGCCAGATATCACATCTAGTAGTATCCGTATAAAAGTCGGGAAGTATGTTGTGCCAATACGCTTTCGTGCATGTCGTAGTGGTTTGTAGTCCAGGCGAGCAACCGCAAACCGCTCAACGATATCCATGAGGGCAGGGAGACCGCAAGGGTCTCCCCTACATATATCGTATAGGGAAAATGTAGGGGAGACCCTTGCGGTCTCCCTGTCTTTCTCCAATGGTTCTTCCACGCCCATCTCCTCCGAAGTCTTTAGCGCAACACAAATTTGTACAAGTTGCGATCGACAACGGGTTTAATGTAACACGAGTACGCCTTGTAAGTAAGGATGGGCAAGTCTTTGAAGACACTGTACAAGATAGCCTCGTCCTTTTTGCGGCTACTCAGGAGCAAGAAATACAATTGCCCATGCAAGCAGAGCTGTATAACTCAAAAGGCGAGCTGGTCTGGCGTGAAACCGTGTTAGATAATCGCACGCCTGCATGGTTGAAGTTCAGGAAACAGTGAAGGTGTCATCTCACACCCTCTCCACCTCTAGCACATCCAACAGTTCATCGAGCGAATGGACGAGCAGACAGTCAACCATACTTTCTTCAATACGATGGAGACGGTCTAACAGCACGGGAGTCATGCCGACGGAACGCGCACCCAGTACGTCGTTGATGTAGGTGTCTCCAATGTGCAACGAGTAGTCGGCGATGCTGTTTGTGCGCTGTAAGGCGAGGTCGTAGAGTTGTGGTGCTGGTTTCGCGTGGCGTATCGCAGCGGAGATGATAACGGTATCGAAGTATTGTATCAGGTTCAAATGACGCAGAATGGGGCCAAGCACAATGCCCCAATCCGAAATAACACCCATTGTATAGCCTGCACGTCGTAGTGCCTCAAGCGTTGGCAATACATCGGGATACGTTTCCCAGCGTTTGGGTTGCTCGAACTCGTCGGCAATCGCACTCCCAAGTTGACGTAGGCGCACCTCGTCGTGTTCCGCGATGAGTGGGCGCAGTATGTTCATAAAGTAGCCCACCCACATTTCGTTGATGGCCCGCTCGTCGCCCCATAGATGGCGATTGAGGCGTACCTGGCTGAAATAATAGTCATCGGTCTCTTGCATGCGCTGTTGCATAGCGTCCAACTGCACATGCAGACCGAGACTATGGCAGACCTCAAAGCATATCTCTGCCTCCGTTGGGAGCGGACGCAGTAGCGTGAAGCCTGCGTCGAAGAAGACGGTACGTATAGATTGTGGCTGCTCGAATGACATACTATCCTCTTTGCTCCCTATTTTTATCGCGATTACCGCTTGACCTCTTACAAGTTTTGCAATTTATCAGCCTGATCGACGGTAATCAGATTGTCGATAAAGCCATCAAGCTCGCCGTTCATCACTCCTGGCAAATTGTGCCGTGACAGCCCGATACGGTGATCGGTCACGCGATCTTGTGGGAAGTTATACGTGCGAATCTTCTCGCTACGATCACCTGTCTGCACCTGTGAATGGCGTGTCTTGCGTAGTTCTTCCTGGCGTTTCGCCTCTTCCATATCCCATAGGCGAGCCTTCAGCACGGTCATAGCTTTGAGCTTGTTTTTCAACTGCGATTTCTCATCTTGACAAGTCACAACAAGGCCCGTTGGCAGGTGTGTTAAGCGAACCGCCGAGTCGGTGGTGTTCACGCTCTGACCGCCGTGCCCCGTTGAGCGGTAGACATCGACACGCAGGTCGCTGTCTTTGATATCGATCTGGATATCGTCGTCGGCCTCTGGCAACACAATCACCTTCGCAGTGGAGGTATGAATACGCCCGTTTGCTTCTGTAACAGGAACGCGCTGCACTCGATGCGTACCGCCTTCGTACTTCATACGGCTATACGCACCCTTGCCCTTGACGACAAAGGTAACATCTTTGATACCGCCTTGCCCGGTGTCGTTGATGTCGAGGATTTCAATCTTCCAACGTTTTGTTTCCGCGTAACGTGTATACATACGGAAGAGTTCACCTGCGAACAATGCTGCCTCGTCGCCGCCTGCGCCGCCTTGAATCGTCACGATGGCGTTCTTCTCGTCCATAATATCTTTTGGCAGTAGCATGATTTTGACATCTTCAAGCAACTGCGTTTTGTGTTCCTTGAGCTGTTGCATCTCCTCATACGCCATGTCGCGCAACTCGCCATCTTCGCTATCGTACATCTCTTGCATTTCAGCGACCTTCTTATCTGTATTGAGAAGTTCGGCGTATTTGTTGGCAACATCTTCTAAGTCGGCGTGTTCACGACCGTAGCGTTGCAGGGTTTCCAGGTCGTTCAGCACCTCTGGCTGTGCCATGAGATTGTTGAGTTCTTCGTAACGCTGTGCCAGGCTTGCCAGTTTATCCATTAAATCCATAGTAGTGTAATTCCTCCCGAAAGTCCGCCCGACAGAACGTGTATAGAAATGAGCATAATAAGCATTATCTGTCCTGGTCTGTATCTACTCTCACTAAGTAAAACACAGCGGAGCGGCTAAATATTGCATAAACAGGGAAACATGAGATCCCGAAAAATATTGGAGGTTGGAAACCTCCAATATTTTTCGGGAACACTCTTATCTTCTATTGCAACTTCAAATGCGCCACATCGTTCAGCACGAAGACGACGCGGTGATCGCCATTGGTGTGCATGAGCGTAATCGAGGTGTTGGCACAGGGAAAAAAGAAGTCGCGTTTCAGTCCGATAGCTTCGGCGGCATAAGCATTAATCGTGCCACCGTGTGCGAAGACCAACACACGTTGCCCGATATGCTTGCTTGCGATTTCGTCTATGCTCCTGATAACACGTTTGCGAAATGCTTGTGCGGACTCGCTATCAGGGACTGCATCCCAGGTACCCTCGGTTGCTACCCGGCGAATAATCTCGACCTGACGGTCGTGTAATGCTTGACTCAGCGTCGTAAGGTCGTCACCCTCTTTAACCATTGGCAAAGGGGAGACGTTGCCGAGGCGAATTTCTTTGATGCCCTCTACTATCGTAAGTGGCATTTTGAGGTATTCGAGTAGTGGCGCGGCGGTCTGCTGGCAACGCAGCAACGGGCTGCTATAGGCGGCGTCGAAGTGAGTATCTTTCAGTCGCTCGGCGAGTGCTTGAGCCTGCTCACGTCCCGTTTTGCTCAGAGGCAGGTTATCATAGATGCCGCTAGGAATAATCTCCTCTGCGCCTGGAATGGCGTCACCGTGTCGAATAAGAAATAATTCGGCGGCATTTGTGCGCCTCAATAAAAATGGGTCGTTTGTGTTCATTTGTTGTTCCTTGATAATCCTATCTGGTTTCGTTGGTGTAACAGCGCAATCCCTGGTTCCGACAGGTCGGAACCAGGGATTGCGCTGCATGCTCTCTACTCTCTTAATTACGAATTGAATTGCTTCACTACCGACCGGGCCAGCGAACGTTTATGTACCTCGTCTGGTCCATCAACAATATGCATGACACGGCCATGCGCCCACATCGAGGCCAACGGGAAATCGCCGCTTACACCAGCACCGCCGAAAAGTTGAATGGCGCGATCAACAACGTTCGTATGGAGGGCAGGGGCAGCAATCTTAATCATCGCGATCTCGTCCTGAGCCGCCTTTTTGCCTAACGTGTCAATGGACCATGCAGCTTTGAGCGTCAGGAGACGTGTCTGCTCGATCTCGATCTTCGACTGCGCGATCCAATCCTGTACCATGCCCTGCTCCGCCAGAGGTTTACCAAAGGCGACGCGCGTAGCAGCTCGTTTGCACATCAATTCCAGGGCATACTGTGCGGCACCGATGGAGCGCATGCAGTGATGGATGCGTCCGGGGCCGAGACGTGCCTGGGCAATCGCGAAGCCGCCGCCCTCTTCACCGAGAATATTGCTCACGGGTACGCGCACATTATCGAATGTAACCTCACAATGGCTCTCGTTATCGACATAGCCCATCACCGTGAGATTGCGGACAACTGTGACTCCTGGTGTGTCTTTGGGCACAAGCACCATACTCTGCTGCCTGTGACGATCAGGAGTGTTTGGGTCGGTCTTGCCCATCACAATAAAAATCGCACAACGTTCGCGTGCAGAGCCAGAGGCCCACCACTTGCGTCCATTGAGAACATATTCGTCGCCCTCGAGCGTGATCGAAAGCTGAATATTGGTGGCATCGGAACTTGCGACATCGGGTTCAGTCATGGCGAAGGCTGAGCGAATCTCGCCGTCGAGCAAAGGATACAACCAGCGTTCCTTCTGCTCTTCCGTCCCAAACTGAGCCAGGATTTCCATGTTGCCTGTGTCGGGGGCAGAACAATTAAATACTTCAGAGGCCCAGCCTACACGTCCCATAATCTCCGCGAGCGGTGCATATTCCAGGTTAGTCAGGCCCGCTCCATATTCTTCGTCTGGCAAAAAGAGGTTCCACAACCCTACGGCTCTGGCTGTTTCCTTCAATTGATCGACAATTTCAGCATGATGATGTGGATCGCCAGTGGCGGCAATCTGTTTGTTATACGTAGACTCGTTAGGATAAATATACGCGTCCATAAACGCACTAACACGCTCGCGTAAATCGTTGACCTTCTCCGAATAGGCAAAGTCCATGCTTCAAGCTCCTTCGTTGTGCTAGCCATCTTTCTGCTCAGACTATACCACATTCATTGTAAGGACGTATGTGCCTGCTTATGTCATTTAGCAAAATTGGTGAATGTAGACGAACGAGCGACCTTTGTGGTCGCCCGCCCTTTCTTGTGGTCGCCCGTTGACTTCTTATTGATTGTTTCCTGGGTAGTTATTTGATGGGGGCGGATTTTGGGTTGGTGGTGTGCCTTGATATGGGTCCTGTGCAGGGGGTGCCTCCTGATATTGTCCCTGTACTGGTGGTGTGCCTTGATATGGACCTTGTGCAGGGGGCGTACCTTGGTATTGTCCCTGCGTTGGTGGCATCCCTTGATAGAGATTTTCTTGATACGGTTGTGCCTGTGGCGCGCGACGTCTGCCAATAGCACCGCCGATGGCACCCAGAGCGGCACCCAGAGCAATACCTAATATAATGCTGAAAATGGCAGCACCAATGGCGGCTGTAGTAATAAACTGATTGGTAACAAGTGCGCGTGCGTTTGGGTTAGAACCGAGTTGGTCCAATGCACGTTGACGAAGCGTATCGGTCAGTGCAAATGCAAGGATGATGGACACTATACCTGATATGAGGTAAGCAATAAGACCCGCCATCAGCCCTGCGATAGCACCTGAACCAACACGTCCTGTTATAGCGGACGCACGATAGCCCGCGTAGAGAAATCCTACAAGCCCAATTACCAGGAGAATATACCCTAGGATTGTTCCTGCCGTACCTAAGTTGGCGAAGGCGGTAATCAAACCAACGATAGCAAAGAGGATACCAAGTGCGACGCCGACAATAACCCCTTGTCGAACGCCTGGATTGCCACTACGAGGTGTAGCTGCCATACAAATCTCCTTCTCATGTGAAGATAAAAACTATCTTCGTCTAAAGCTTACAATACACTGTTGTTGCTATCAACTCTTGTTACACGATAAACATTATGCCTGAGTTTCATCTTCTCCTTCCTATATGTATAACGCACAACGTTGCCTAAGATACAACGTGATTTTTTTGCTTAATGGTGCCGATAGAGAAAAGCAAAGTGAATGGAATAACTCTCTCTACCCACCTGTTATCTATGGCAGTTAGCAATAAGCAAACGAGAGTGCTAAATCTCTATAAAGTGGTGCCGAATTGTGGAATAACTTCCTCACGCCCAACGTTATAGTAAGTGAATTAGCAATTACTGCCTAAGAGTGCTAGACGCGAGAGGCTCGTTATGTTATACTTTAGCAGTCACTCGCTTTGTTTGCTAAATCGGATGTTTGACATCCATGCCATATAGAATTAGAGGAGCATCTAAAAATATGAAATGCGAACGTTGTCAAAAGAACCCTGCCAGTGTACGTGTTGACCAGATCGTCAACGGACGCCGCGAGCAGCACTATCTGTGCCAGCAGTGCGTTACTGAGCTTATGGGTGCTATGAATCAGATGGGCGACTCCGATGGTTCGCCCGATGCTCCCTTTGGTTTCTCCGCCAATAACAACAAATTCGCCGCCTCCGCGAATGGCGTCAATACCGCCACCGCTGAGCGTCAGGCTAAAAATAGTAAAACTCCCACACTCGATGAATTTGGGCGTGACCTGACCGCCGAAGCCGCTGAGGGCAAACTTGATCCCGCCGCCGGTCGCCAGCGTGAAATGCGCCGTATGATTACCGTTCTTGGTCGTCGTCAAAAGAACAATCCTGTTCTGATTGGTGAGCCGGGTGTTGGTAAGACTGCTGTTGTCGAAGGACTTGCACGCCGTATCCAGGAAGGCAATGTGCCCGCTAATCTGCGCGGTAAACGTATCATCTCACTGAATATCGGTGGCATGGTTGCAGGTGCAATGTTCCGAGGACAGTTCGAGCAACGCATCAAGTCAATTCTTGAAGAGTTGCGTAATGCTCCTGAGATTATTCTCTTCATCGACGAGTTGCACACTGTTGTTGGTGCGGGTGCCGCAGAGGGTTCTGTTGGTGCAGGCGATATGATTAAGCCAGCATTGGCTCGTGGTGAGTTGCGGTGTATCGGTGCTACCACACTCGATGAGTATCGCAAGCACGTTGAAAAAGATGCCGCCCTGGAACGCCGTTTCCAACCTGTCATGGTTGACGAGCCTTCCGTTGAAGAGGCTATCGAGATGCTACAAATAGTACGTGGCAACTACGAGGCCCATCATGGTGTTGGTATCACAGATGAGGCCGTTGAAGCAGCCGTCAAACTTTCTGATCGTTACATCAATGACCGTTTCCTACCGGACAAAGCTATCGACGTTCTCGATGAAGCTGGTTCATCGCTGCGCTTAGAGGCCACCGAGGAGGGCATTGTCAGCCCTACACTCGTTGCCGACCTTGAGAGCGAATTGGCCGACATCCAGGCCAGGAAAGAGGCCGCAGCTACCGCCGAGGACTATGAGCATGCTGCTAAACTGCGTCAGCAAGAGTTACTCGCCATTGAGAAGCTTGAGAAGGCGCGAACAGAGGCGCAAGGTTCGAGTGCTTTGATTGTGACACCGGAGCATATTGCGAAGGTGGTCGAGAACTGGACTGGCGTTCCTGTCAGCCAGATGCTCGAAAGCGAACGGGTCAACCTGCGTAACCTGGAAGACGACCTGCAAAAGCGTGTCATCGGTCAGGACGAGGCGATTACCGCCGTATCACGAGCCATTCGTCGCTCGCGTGCTGGCTTGAAAGACCCCAAGCGTCCGATTGGTTCGTTCCTGTTCCTGGGTCCTACAGGTGTAGGTAAGACCGAATTAGCGAAGGCATTGACCGCCGAACTCTTTGGTGGCGAAGACAACTTGATCCGCCTTGACATGTCAGAGTACATGGAGCCACATACCGTTGCACGTCTCTTCGGTAGCCCTCCGGGATACGTTGGCTATGACGAAGGTGGTCAGTTGACCGAGCAGGTACGCCGCCATCCATATAGTGTGATCTTGCTCGACGAGATCGAGAAGGCACATCCACAGGTCTTCAACGCCCTGTTGCAAATTATGGACGATGGTCGCTTGACGGACGGTCAAGGTCGCACGGTTGACTTCAAGAATACCGTTGTGATTATGACCAGTAACGCTGGTAGTGCCGACTTGAAGCGTGCCATACGCATTGGCTTCTCTACAAAGAGAAACGGTGAAGAGAGCCGCGACGAGCAGCACGAGGTGATGCGCTCAAAGGCAATGGAAGGTCTCAAACAGATGTTCCGCCCAGAGTTTATCAACCGTATCGACCAGATCGTGGTCTTCCACTCGCTAGCTAAGAGCGAACTATATGGTATCGTTGACCTCATGTTGGGTCAGGTACGTACTCGCTTGAGCGAGCAAGGCATTGGACTTGAGGTAAGCGACGAGGCACGCGACTTGCTGTTGCGTGAGGGTACGGACGAAGAGTACGGTGCGCGTCCATTACGCCGCGCTATCCAGTCCTACGTCGATGACGCATTGGCTGACGCGCTCCTCGCTGGTGAAATCGCAAATGGTGTTACGGCCCTGTTGACGGTGCGCGATGGCAACATCGCCATCGTCCCACAAGAAGTAGCACAGGCTGCATAAGCTTTCTATAGTGAGACAAAAAACAAGGAGTCCATTGACCCCACGAGGTCAATGGACTCCTTGTTTTTTGTCTCACTTCATTTATTTTTTATGGGAAGCCATCTCTACACCAAGTTTGTGCGATAGCTGCATAAGCTTCTGCTCCATCGCCTCTTCCTGTTTGAGATTCTGTTCGAGTAGTTGGACACACTGCATCTGCCCCAGCAGCGTAGCCTGTTCGATGAGTCCCTTATAGGAAGCAATCTCGTAATGTTCACTCTTCGCGCCTGCACCAAGATTGAACAGAGTCAGGATATCGGCGGAAGGTTTCTCTTTCATAAAGCTATCATGCTCTGCCTTCATTCCTGCCACCGCCTGACATGGGGATGTTTCAGGGGTGACGCCGATGGCATGAAAGCACTGTTCCAGGTTGCTGATGTGCAACAGCGTCTCTTGCTCGTGCTGCTCAAAAGCTTCCTTGACCTCCGCGTGATTGCTCTGCTGAGCCAGGAGCGGAAGCATCTTCGACAACTTCTGTTCCGCATCAAAGATGTCGCCGAGTTCGTGTATAAAAAGGTCCTTTGGACTATGCATTGCCATTGTGGAACTCCTTACTAAGCTCTTACATGACAGGGGCAAGCCCTGTCACTACTATATATGGATTCACATATTAAGTCACGTAGTGCGATTAGTATAGTAGTGACAGGGCTTGCCCCTGTCATGTTCCACTACACCATTAGTACGTCTTACTGCTTAAAAAAGTGACACCTCTCTGTATCTTTTCATCCCCTTGCTTTCGTGTTAGTGGTAACACGAGAACTTGTGCTATAAAGGTTTTTTGCCTTCTAATAAACTGAGCCGTTGCTCTTTTACATAAGAAATAGCGTTTGCTGGATGATTTCCTCGCGGAGAAAATGGATGAATGTAAAGCGGAATGAAAATAAAGATGCGCCCTCAACGCATGTTATCTATGAACAAGGCCAGAGTACGTACAAAAACGGCTCTCATAGCAAGAGCAAAGGTAGAGAGGATGAAGAAACAGCTATGCAGCTAGGCGAGAGCGAAGAACGCTTTCGTTTGCTGTTTGAACAAGCAAGCGTGGGAATGGCGTTTGCTTCATTGCAAGGGCAGTTGGTACAAGTCAACCAATGCTACTGCGATATTACTGGCTATGCAAAAGCATATCTGCTCAACCATTCACTGATAGATATCACACATCCTGATGATGTTGAGAAGAATGTCGAGGTGTTGCACCGTCTCTTAAAGAGTGAAACACAGGTACGCCCCATTGAAAAACGCTATATACGTCGTGATGGCTCTTTTATCTGGGCAAATGTTTCTATCTCGCTGATTCGTAATGCTCAAGGAGTTCCTCTGTACTATATGGCGGTGGTTATTGATATCAGCGAACGCAAAAGAATCGAAGCGGAACGTGACCTTATTTCGCAACAGGAGCAGGCAAGTCGGCAACAGGCATCCCGATTGGAGCATCGTACTCAGACCTCCCTCGAAGGCTTGCTCACAATAGCGCAGGCACTGGTACAAATTCCAGGTCAAAGCGATAATGCTGATGAGATGCACACAGTTGGGCGACGACTTGCTGAACTCACACGCGATATCCTTGATTGTCAACGGGTCGGATTGTTTGTTATTGAGCCGGAGACCGAAAGGTTACAATCTCTCAATGTTGTTGGCTTATCGCCTGAACAGGAAGCAACGTGGTGGCAAGAGCAGCAAATAAAGAATTTACAACCCTGGACGGCAAAGATACTGGAACGTTTACAGAAGGAAGACGCGCTTGTACTGGATGTGACGCAACCACCTCTAAGTGCTGCCTTCAATCCATACAATAGCAAAGTAATATTGATTGCACCAATGCGTTTAGGGAATCGCATTATTGGCTTGCTTATGTTAGATCATGGTTCTGTAGAGCATAACTATACACAGAGCGATATTGTGCTTGCCAGTGCTGTTGGCACACTCTCTGCTTTAGTCATCGAACGGCAACGTCTTCTTACCGAGCAAGCAGAGGCACGCGGACGCGAGGTGGCATTACAAGAGGCGAACCGTAGAATGGAAGAGTTTCTCGGTATCGCGAGTCATGAATTAAGGACACCATTGACAACGATTAAAGCGAACGTGCAGTTGGCGAAACGTCGTTTACATGCTGTGGCTTGCGAGTCTATCCCTGCAGCAGCAACAAGTAAGATTGACGCCGCTCAAGACATGCTTTCGCGGGCTGAACGTCAGGTTGGTGTCCTCAATCGTCTTGTCGGTGACTTGATCGATATCTCGCGTATTCAAACAGGGAAACTGCAATTACATCTACGAAAAGAGCCGAGCGATCTTGCCGTTATCGTGACCGAGACGGTGCAAGAGCAGAGGAAAGCCACGCCCAACCGCACAATCACCTTGTCTTTACTTCCTGATGAAGACACTATCCTGGTGATTGCCGACTCTGATCGCATCGCACAGGTGCTAACAAACTACATGTCGAACGCATTGAAATATTCTGCCTCTGATAAACCTGTCGCGGTGCAAGTAACGAGAGAAAAAGGTTCGGCGGGCGAGGATAGTGTGTGCGTCTCTGTACGCGATGAAGGACCTGGACTTTCTTTCACAGAACAAGAGCGTATCTGGGAATGCTTCTACCAATCAGAAGAGGTGAAAGTGGTGAGCGGCTCTGGCGTCGGCCTTGGTCTGGGATTGTACGTCAGTCAGACTATTATCGAGCGACATCATGGGCATATCGGCGTGGATAGTACTCCTGGCGTTGGGTCAACATTCTGGTTTACACTACCTTTTGTACAGAATAAGTTTGTTACTGTAGAAGAGGAGTAAGCATTTTATGAAACATCCATTGCGTCGTGCCACGGCATTTGCCGCACTCTCGTTGAGTGCGGTAGGTGCGTCTATCGCTTTCAAGAGTGTGTTGCCACGCCGTTTCGCAACGTGGTACACGTCACAGGAACATACCTTTCAGAAGAGCCAATTCTCATTGCCTACGATAAATATCACAATTTTGCGTTGTGCCAGTGTTGTCGTGCCCGAATGGATTGCCGTTCGTGGCGCGTTCTCGCTTGCACCTCGCCTCATCTCACATAGTGCTGTCTTGATACGTCATCCAAAGGCAACGTTTCTCTACGACACTGGTATCGCTAGCGCAATTAATCACTATTTTCAAAACCAATCCTTCCGCTTCAAAAACACATTAGGCAAGTTCACGATGGAACAGTCAATTGCCAGTCATCTGCACAGCCTTGCCATCGAGCCGCGCGAGCTGGACTTTGTGTTGCTTTCGCACTTGCACTGGGACCATGTGAGCGGGGTGCCCGATCTTCCTGGTGTCCCACTGCGAGTCAATCGCGTCGAGTATGAGGCGGCGTGCTATGGCCTGTTCGACCTGCATCATGGACTTACACGCGCCTTGCTTGGCAACAATCCCATCGAATTGTTCGATTGTAACGGCCCTGATTACGACGGATTTCACGCGAGCCACGATCTCTTCGGTGATGGTTCTATTATGTTGCTGCCCCTTCCTGGACATACGGCTGGCAACACTGGTATGCTTATTCGTCGTGCTAACGGCTCGCCCCTCTTCTTGCTAGGAGATGCCGCGTGGGTTGCCGAAAACTACCAACGACCCGCGACCATGCATCCGTTCATCTGGAATAGCGTCACCAGTGATGATGCAACGGCGTGTCAAACACTCATCAACCTGCACCACTTCTCGCATCGCCACCCCGAAATCCCTCTCATTGCCATGCACGATGCGTCGGCACAGGAGGCGTTTATATCTGTAGAGCATAGCCAGATGGCCCAAACTACCGAAAAGTAGGGAGACCGCAAGATTCCTTGCGTCTTGCCTAAGTGGGGAGACCCTTGTGGTCTCCCAGCCCCCTTGTTCATGGAAAACGTGTGTGCTACACTTGCGAGAGAACAGAGAATGAGCATCACTACACATAATAGGAAAGATATGAAAACAGCCCAGACAACAAAAATACCAGAGCAGCGTCTTGTCGGTGTGCGCTTATACAAAGACGTTGCATTGCGTAAGCAGTATGCCGCGACTATTCCGCGTTGGCGTCGTGCGCCTGTCGGCTACTTTATGAGTATTTTGTTTGTTGGGGCTGCCTTGCTTAGTACGCTTTTCTTCCGCAACATACTAGGCGTGGTGGTGTTCTCCGACGCTTTCTTCATCCTGTCTGTCTTGCTGACTGCCCTCTTCTGGGGCGTTGGCTCCGCTATTTTTTCGCTTGTATTAAGTACCGTTCTTATCGACTATTTTTTTGTCTCTCCCGTAGGACAACTCAACCTCTACAACTGGAATGGCATCTCACAGGTCTTGCCATTTGTCATTGCGGGCCTTGTGATCGCGTTTATCACAGGACAACGCGAACGTGCGCGGCTCCAGTCCCTCGCTGCAGAGCAAGAGTTACAGGCGTATGCCGAGGAACTAGAGGCATCGAACGAGAAGCTGAAAGAGGCAAATCACCAGCTAAAAGACACCGACGAACTCAAAGACCGCTTCCTCTCGATTGCCTCCCATGAACTCAAGACACCCATCACGAGTATTCGCGGTCAAGCACAACTCGCGATTCGCCGCCTTGCCAAACAGAAAACTCCCACGCCTGAGATTGAGGGCATGAGTACAACGCTCGAAAAAATCAACGAGCAGACGACGCGCCTGACCTCGCTGATAGACGAACTGCTTGATGTGAGCAGTATTCGTGCAGGCAAGGTCGAGCTACACAAACGCGACTGCGAACTGGTTTCCCTGTGTCACGACGTGATAGAAGATCAACAAATACTGACAGGGCGTACTATTGTATTGCGTGCTGAAACACCAACTCTCAATCTGTCTGCCGATTGTGAACGCTTAACGCAGGTGATCGTGAACTTAGTTACAAACGCCATCAAGTATTCGCCAGAGGGCAAACCCATCGAGGTTGGTGTACAGCAAGAGGAGACGCACGCCTGTATCGAGGTGCAAGATTCCGGCAAAGGTATCTCTGAGCAGCAACTACCCCATATCTTCGACACCTTCTATCGCACTCCCGACGCGCAGTCCTCCTCGAAATTCGGCTTGGGTCTAGGGCTTGCCATCTGCAAAGATATCGTCGAGCGGCACGGTGGTCGCATCTGGTGCGAGTCGAAGGTCGGTAAGGGCAGCACCTTTTTTGTAGAGTTGCCGCTGAAGTAGAGGATGGGGACAGACAAGAATTGTCTAAATAAGGTGATGTACATGACGTAGAGTAGCTTCAGTGTTCTCTTTAGATTTCTTGCACCATAACCAGCTTTTCTGTGTCATTTCGATGCACCATACCTATATCGTAGCACATGATATAATACGCGTAGAGAGACAAGGTATTCTCCATCGGAAAGAAGTGAGGACGCGGATAGATGGCAATGCGATCTGCTCGGCAGTACATATCATTTGAACAATACCTGCTGCTCATCAGCAATTCTGACCAGCACTATGAATATCATGATGGTCAAGTCCGTCTGCTGGCTGGCGGGTCATCGAATCATGCAGCCATCGCGCTCAATTTTGGAGTAGCACTCGATCAGGTATTGGGCGATGACTCTCTCTGTCGTCCATATGTGGCTGATAAGTTGGTTCGCGTAACACCCACTAGAGTAGTGATTCCTGATGTGGTTGTCTCCTGTGATATGGCAGATCACGGCGAGTCTCAGATTATCCAAGCGCCGATTCTGGTTGTCGAGGTGCTTTCTCGGTCAACAGAAATGACAGATCGTTTTGAGAAGCTCGCCCTCTACCAAGCAAAAGAGAGTATTCAGGAGATCGTTTTTCTCAGTCAATATATTCAGCGTGTCGAAGTATTCACGCGCTCCACCACGAGCTGGCTCTATCAGCAATATGGGGCTGGACAAAGCTTTCACCTTGCGAGCCTGAATGGTACCATAGAGATACGACAGTTGTATCGTCGTTTGTCTATTCCTGCGATGGTTGAGCAGGTGGAGGAAGAAGAGGGACCTACGAGTGAGCTTCCAAAGTAAAGAGAGACCCAGGTTGTGGTCGTACCTCATTGGTATGGCAGTCATCTCGTA
>JAABVA010001563.1_pt1 | contig 24215 bp, 21 predicted proteins | sample 5560331 | NCBI WGS metagenome assembly JAABVA01 (sample SAMN12812661, study PRJNA571458) | rock metagenome | isolation source: Antarctica rocks | place: Antarctica: Victoria Land, Mt New Zealand sud | collected 2016-01-07
CCGGTAGCCTCCTGCGCGTCGTGGTGCGGTGTGCAGCCTACCGGCGCCCGTGACGCTGGCCCCGTCTTCTAGAGTGGTGTCCGCGAGAGGCCCTCGTAGCCCAACGGCAGAGGCAACGGATTCAAAATCCGTCCAGTGTGAGTTCGAATCTCACCGAGGGCACCGCGTTCCAGCAGGTCAGGCGCTCGAGATTGGGTCGATACGGCCCCGTGGTCCCGCCAGTGGTCCCTAAGCGTTCGAACACCTACGCGAACAGGGCCGCGAACGTCTCGGCTGCCTGCGCCTGCATCCCCGGCATCACGTGCTGGTAGACACGAAGGGTGGTCATCACGTCACTATGGCCGAGCCGTTCTGAGACGACTTTCACCGGCGTCCCGGCTCGCAGAAGCGCAGTGGCGTGGGTGTGGCGCAGGTCGTGCACTCGAACCACGGGCACAGCGTCTGTGCCCAGTGCCCTGCCCGCAGAGGTGAGGTGTCGCACGAAGCGCGAACTGAGGGTGTCCGGGTCCATATGCCCGCCGTCGAGCTGGCCGAAGACGTAGGCGCTCTGTCGGACGAGCCCAAGGCCGACCACCCCCCTGGCTTTGCGCCATTCGCGCAGGACACCGACCGTCCCGGCGTCCAGGTCCACTACCCGGGCCTTGGCCGTCTTGGTCTGCCCGATGTTCATCGTCCGGTGACCGTCGAGCATGACGACGCCGACCGACCTGCCGACACTGACCGTGGCCCTGTCCAGGTCAATGTCGGACCAGCGCAACCCCACCAGCTCGCCGCGGCGCATCCCCGTAAATAGCAGTGTGTGCCACTCCTGCCAACCATCGCGGTTGTCCTTCACCCAGCGCAGGAACGCTGATGCCTGTTCGGTTGACCACGCTGACATCTCCGGCGGTCGTGCTTCCGAAGCAGTGGGCGGCTTGGCTCGTGTGCCCGGGTTGACGATCAATAGCCCGTCGTCCACGGCTGCCTTCATGGCCGATGAGACAAGCGTATGGACGAGTTGCACAGTTCGGGGTGACAGTCCTTGCTGCCCGGCTTGATTGCCGCGCTTGAAACCGTCCTTCTCGAGCTGGCGGTACAGCGTCGAGAGTCTGGTGCTGGTCAGCTTGTCGAGCTGTATTCCGCCGATGTACGGAACCACATGCAACCGCGCGTTGCGCCGATACCCCTGCATGGTGCCGGGCCGCAACCGTAGTCCGTCAAGCCACTGGTTGAGGTACTGCTCAATCGTGAGCTTGGTCGGCGACATGTAGGTGTGGTCCTCGATCCTCCCACTCACCTTTCGCAGCTCTTTGGCCGCGGCCGCTTTGTTGGGGAAGCCACGCAACTGCACCCGCTTCGGGTCGCCATGTTCCTGCGGGACGTAGGAGCGGATCGAGTACCGGGCGCCTTTGCTGGTCTCGTACCTGCTGATGCCACCCTCGCCCGCCTGCCTACGACTCGACATGGTCGCCAGTCTTTTCCTGCAAGCAATTGCGTATTTCCGTCATCAATTCTCGAGATATCGCTGATCGAATACCTGCCATTCGTCGACGGTTGCCAAACGCTTTAAGGCGATCGAAGCGGCGCTCACGTTCGATTCTGAATCCCACCCCCCACAATTCTACAGCTAACGAATCCAATGCCATCTCGGATATTCCCAATGAACGGGCCGCGTTTCGCTCTGATTCGCTGGTGGTAGCGTATAGCGCCTGACTACGGAGATAAGGATGGTTTGTGACTGGAAAGGTGGCGCGAAGCTCTGCCCGAGTTATTTCTGCGTGCTCGTTCAAAATAATTCTACCGTCGCCCGGAAACCATTCACTAAGCTCGACTTGATAGACGTTACACAGAATGATTAGCTCCTCTAATGTGAACGATTCACGTCTCCCACCTTCGATGGCCGCTACCTGAGCGCGAGACCAGGCCAGCCCCCAACGCGCCAGCAGGTTGGCCGCGTCTTGCTGGGTCTGCCCTCGCTCGTCACGGAGTGCTCGCAGCGTCTGCCCCACTACTGCACCGATCCTCATCGACGGCACCTGCTCCGTTGTCATTAGACCAGTAGACACCCAGGCGCGTCGCTTGACAACACGCTACCCGTGTGGTGCTCTAGGAGCGGGTCTTCATTACACGTTCCTCGACCTGAGAGGCTTGCTTCCATGCGTACTCCAATCACCAGATCACCCTGTATGACGCTCGCGGACGCCCGTAATTCCGACGCCGCCGCGCTCACACGCGCCGAGGTCGCGGCCATCCTTAACGTAGACGCCCGCACAGTCACCCGGGGGATCGAGTCCGGCGAAATCCCCTGCCTCAGGCTGGGTCGGCGACGCCTAGTGCCCCGCGAACCATTCATCGCGCTGATGTCCGGCGAAATCGACTGACGGAACGTCCAAAGAACGCAGTGGCGCCCTTAGCTGTACCCGGTGTTGGAGCCGGAGCCGAAAGCGCCACAAATCCATCCGATTCTGATATCAGGAGTGATCCCACTATGAAGATACCTGTGCCGCCACCGTCCGACGTTGCACGCCCGATCAATCGTGTCGAACGATGGAAGGCCACACGGAGACCTGGCCGATTCGTGCGTGTGGTGTTGCGCATCGCCGAGGACTGCGCGACGGTCGGCCTTGCGGTAATTCCGCTTGATTCGGGAGGGGCTCGCCTCCAGCTGGGCCAGCTCGGCACGGGCGTTGCCACGATCGGCGCGGACCGGATACTTGTTTGGTGGACGCGGTGGCTGACGGCCAACGTTGGTGTGGGCCTTGGTCGTACTCGAGGTGGACAAGCAACATGACGACGATCATCAGACGGCGCCCGCCTACACCGAGTCGCGGCGAAGTAGCTTCACCAATCACAAAGAGGCGTCCACCGATTCGGCGGCAGGACAGCCCGGTGATGCACTCGAACGTCGCGTCCCCACGAGACGCGGATCTGAGTGCCGATGCCAGTGGTGGTGGCGTTCGTATGATTCCGGTGGTCGACGAGGGTGACGACGTATGTCGTGCCGCATTCGCCTATGCCGCCGCGGGCATTTACGTACTGCCGATCGACCCGCGCACGAAGAATCCAGGGTCGGTGCTCGGTCGGGATTGGCCGTTGAAGAGTTCGCGGATCCCCAGGAAATCGGGTTGTGGTTTGCGGGAACGAACTACGGGCTGGCCCTGCACCTTGGCCGTTCCGACCTGATCGCGTTCGATGTCGACCACCCTTCGCAGCTGCCGTCGGTGCTGCGGGAATTGTTCGCCGAGACCGACCCGCCATTCCAGTCCTCGCGGGAGGGAGAGCCTGACCACGGTCACCGCATCTTTCAGCAACCCCAGGGTCGTTGCCTCGGCAACGGCCTGGGGAAGCTACCGGCTGGGTGGGGAGAGGTGCGCGGCAAAAACGGCGTGATTGTCGTGGTACCGACACCGCACTCGGAGGCCGATGAGGGTGGTCGGTACCGGTGGGAGGTTGTCGGTGAGATACCCGTGTTGCCCGACACCATCGCGAACCTGCTGCCCGATGCGATGGCCGCTGACGAGGCGGCCACCGACTCCGAGGTGCGGACCCTCCTTGCCACCTACATTGAGGGCGACCACCCCGGAAGGCTCCGGTTCATCGTGGAGCGGTACACGACGAGGGTGGGCGCCGGGGCCTCGCGTCACGACACTTTGCTCGGCTGCCTTACCTGGGGCAGCAAAGAAGTTCTTGCCGGGAACATCTCGGCTCGACGCATGACGTCCGAACTGCGGGCTGTTCACCTGACAGCTCTAGCGGACTCGAACCATCCCAACGGTGTCGCACCGAATCGGCGCGATTTCAACGACGCGCTGCGCTGGGCCCTGGCTCAAGCGCGAATGGACCCATTGACGGACACGATGCCAACAAGCCATGCCACCAAGATGGCTCGTCGTCTGCGACCTCCGCGCAATCCGCAGAACCCTTCCACCGACGTTGACGTACGCGAAAGTGCGGATACTGCGGAGTTGCGCACCGAGTTCGACGAGTCGGTACCGACACCGCTTGACCGCAGCACCATGCTGCCGAATTTTCCTGTGGACGTGATGCCGCCCGTCGTTGCCGACAGGGTCCGCGAGGTGGCCGAAGCCACCCAAACCGACCCCGGCATGTCGGGAACTGTTGCCCTCGGTGTGATGGCCACGACGGCTGGTGGTTACGTCGAGGTTCACGTGCGGCAGGGCTACTCCGAGCCGACGAACCTGTTCATGGCGATAGTCGCACGTCCGGGCGAACGCAAGTCTGCGGTCTGCACGCTCATGACGAACCCGCTGGTCGACCTCGAGCGTGAGTTGGTGCAAAACACGCAGTCGTTGATTGTCGAGCAGCGGATGCGGAAGGACATCGCCGACAAGCGCGTCGAGGAAGGAAGGGCACGGTGATGTCGTGATGCGGGCCTGGCTTGCGCACGCCGATGCCCGCAACAAGACGCTCGCGGGGAAGTACCGCACCGACACTTACTGGCGACCATCCGGACCGCCCGCACCTTCAACTCAGTCGGGTACCTCTTAGAGGTGTTCCCAGACATGACTCCAACCTTCCCAAGGTTCGAAGTCTCCGGACATGCCGGGGTGGTTCACCTCCTAATCAGCACCTCTGGACACTGCGGACGGCGCGTCGCGATTGGACGTGCACATCGGATCTGCCGCCAGACCAATGGGACGAACTGGATGAACGCGGTGAACGGACGCGCCGCCTCGTGGGCGGCCACTAGACAAGGCCGACGATCACGTGCGAGCCGATCGCATGGGAGACCGGCCGGCCCCGCGATCGCGGTGGGGCACCGCGGCGAGCATCTCGCGTGATAGTGGCGGCGGGCGTGGTCCACCAAGCACTCGGCGGCGATGACGGCGCTGACCCGCTTGGCCACCGGCCGGGCCACCACGACGATGCGTTCAAGTCCAGCAGCGCGCAGCCGCACCTCGTCCCCGATCCGAACCTGCTGGGCCGCCTTCGCGGAGGTGCCGTTGACGCGCACGTGTCCGGAACGGCAGGCTGCTGCCGCCGAGCGGGTCTTGAACAGCCGCACCGCCCAGGTCCAGCTGTCCACGCGCACACTGGCGGCGTCGTCGATCAGCAGGTAGTCCGCCGGGAGGGCAATGCTGCCCGCGCCTGACGATACTGGCTGGGTGCGACCGGGGGCTACGGTTGGCCGGCGCGCGGTTGAGGGTGACGGAGCGACCTACGATTGGCGTCGTCCTCCTCGCCAGCGGCGCTCAGCCTCGAGTCAAGAGAGTTTTGCATGCCTGATGCCGGGTACCGACTGTCGTTCACGACTGGCGGCTTGTTGCGCCCAGAGGCCGTTGCTATGGCCTCGATCGTGCTGTCTACCAAGGACACGGCTGAAGCACGGCACCGTGCGATAATGCAGAACCTGGTCCAGCAACGCACCACGGCGTCAACGGTCCGTGTCACCCGCGAGGTGCTCCAACGGCTGGCCGGACTACCGAGGTCCGGTGTCGAGCTGGTGGCGCGAGGTGCGGTGGACGAGTCCCGTCACCTTCTGTGGCTGGCCGCGTGCTTGCGCTACCGGTTCCTGCGTGACTTCGGCCGTGAGGTGCTGCGGGAGCGGTCCGTCACGGGTAGGTCGTCGCTGACCTATGCGGATTTCGACACCTTCTGGAATCTGCAGTCCTCGTGGGTGGACGCGCTGCGTGACGCCGCCGATTCGACGCGGGCCAAGCTCCGGCAGAACACGTTCCGAATGCTCCGCGAAGCGGAGCTGCTGAGCACGGACAACCGGGTACTCCCGTCGACCCCTTCTCCTGCAGCCGTAGAGGTAATCATGACGGCCTCACCTGAGCTCCTACTCAGCTTTCCCATCAACGATGCGCAAGTAGCCGCGGAGATGGCACCCCGAAACGGAGCACGATGACCAGCGACCGCGCGGCTGCAATGACGCTGAGCCAACGTTTTGAGCACGCCTACCGAGTGATGTCCTCGCCGAGCTTCCTCGGCATGGAGGGCCTAGGCAATGAAGTCCCCTACTTCATCCTCCCGTACTCGCCTGCCGACGAACCGCGCGTGGGAAACGAGCGGCGCCGGCTGGTCACGAAGCTACGTACCCGCGGCGTAACGGTCTGCGAAGTCGACCTGTGGTCGTTGGCCACCAAGCTGTGGCAGGACACGGGGGTATGGGAGCAGATGCTGACGTCCGAGGCTTCGCTACCCAAGGCGACCTTCGGTGAGGCGGTGGGCAACGCGGTCTCGCCCGGGTCGTACCTGTCCCCGCGCATCGCAAACGCCGTCACCGAGCAGGATCCGCGAACGCAGGTTGTGCTGCTGTCCAACGTCGGACGCTTGTTCCCCATCGTGCGCTCGCACACGATCCTCAACACCCTGCAGCCGTTGCTCTCCGACATTCCGCTCGTGCTGGCCTTCCCTGGCTCGTACCGACAATCGCCCACTCAAGGATCCTCGCTGGTGCTCTTCGACCGACTCACGGACGACGACTACTACCGTGCCTTCGATCTTCTAGAACTGGAGGTCTCCTGATGCGCATCGAGCAAATCCTCGCAAAGGACATCGACCGGCCGCTCGACGGCGTCGTCAAGGCCTCGAACTCGGCTCAGCTCGGGACCGAGGTCGACGAGTACGTCATCACCGACGAGGTGGCCCGGCACCTTAGCGACCTGCTCGATGTGTACACGCACCCGGGAGACCCCCAGTCGAACGGTGTGTGGATTGCCGGGTTCTTCGGCTCCGGTAAGTCGCATCTGCTCAAGATGCTGGCCCATCTGCTCGGGGAGGTCGACGGTGCTGGCATCACCCGAGCCCAAGTCGTTTCCACGTTCGTCAGCAAGGTGCCGGTTGGTGACGCACTGCTCAAAGCAGCGCTGGAACGCTCGGCGTCAATCCCGGCCCGGTCCTTGCTGTTCAACATCGATGAAAAGGTCGACAAGAACGAGAAGAACCAGCCTGACGCTTTGCTCAAGGTATTCGTACAGGTCTTCTACGAGGCCTCCGGGTACTTCGGGAAGTCACCGTACATCGCCCGGTTCGAACGCGATCTTGCGTCGCAGGGGCTGTACGAGCAGTTCAAGCAGGCGTTCGCACGGAACTATGGGCAGCCGTGGGAAAAGGGCCGAGAACTCGCTGTCTTCGCCGAACCCGCCGCCGAGAAGGCGTACGCCGAGGTCACGGGCACCGCCTTGGAGCGGCCGTTGACGGCGTACCGGGACAACTACTCGGTGTCCATCGAGTCGTTCGCGGAGGAGGTCGCGGCTTGGCTCGACCAGCAGCCGGCGCCGCGGACGCGTCTTGGATTCTTCGTCGACGAGGTCGGCCAGTTCATCGGGCAGGACACCAAGCTGATGTTGAGCCTGCAAACGATCGCCGAGACCCTCTTCACTCGCTGCCACGGACGGGCGTGGGTGGTGGTGACGTCACAGGAGATCATGGACTCGATCATCGGCGACCGCACCCGGCAGCAGCAGCTGGACTTCTCGAAGATCCAGGCGCGCTTTGCAATCCAACTCAAACTCGACTCGAAGAATGTCCGTGAAGTGGTCTCCAAGCGGCTGTTGGAGAAGACTCCGGACGGGGCGGCGAACCTCGGCAGGGTCTACACGCAGAACGCTGACCGTTTCCGCTCCCTCTTCGCATTCCAGAACCAGCGGGCGTACCAGAACTATACGACCGTCGACGACTTCGTCGGTACCTACCCGTTTGTGGACTACCAGTTCGAACTGTTCCACACGGCGATGAAGGGACTGTCCGACTACAACGCGTTCACCGGCCGGCACGCCTCGGTCGGCGAGCGGTCGCTGTTGGGCGTGACCAAGGAGATCGGCTCTGCGTTGAAGCAGGCCGAGGTCGGGTCGCTCGCGACCTTCGATCTGTTCTACGACGGTATCGAGAAGTCTGTGCTCGGGGACGTCAAACGCAATGTGTCCCTGGCCGCCCGGAATCTGACTGGACCGGACGCGCCGCTGGCGGTCCGCGTACTCAAGGCACTGTTGATGACCAAGTATGTCGACCAGTTCGAAGCCAGCGCGCAGTCGCTCGCGGTACTGCTGACACCGGAAATCGGTACCAACGTGGCCGCACTGCGTGAGGACGTCGAGCGCGCCATGCAGCTGCTGGCAGCCAACACCTATGTGCAGCGCACCGGTTCGACGTACACCTACCTGACCAACGAAGAGCAGGACGTCGAGAAGGCGATCAAAGGGTTCGAACGCAACGACGCCGCGATCAAGAAGCTGCTGAACGAGGAGGTGGTGCAGGCGTCCGGGGTGGGGGCGAAGGTGCGCCACGACGCGACCGGCGCCGACCTCGGCCTGGAGCGGTTTCTCGACGGTGAGCGGCAGGGACGCTCGGAGAAGCTGGGTGTGCACTTCGTGACCCCGCTGGGCCTGTACTCGCTTGAGGACGTCAAGTTCCGCTCTGTCGGCGCAGCGGGCACCGTGTTCGTGTTCCTCGAGCTGGACCAGCGCACCATCGACGGCTTCGACCTGTACGTCCGCACCCGCGACTATGTGCAGCTGCAAATGACGGCGGGACTCGCGGAATCCCGCCGCCGCATCCTCGAGGCGCACCAGCGGAGCAATGTGGAGCGCCAGCGCGAGGTGACGAGCGTGCTGCGTCAGGCGGTGGCCGACGCGCAACTGGTACACAACGGCACCGTGCTCGCGATTGGCGGCGGCTCCGCGAAGGAGCGGGTACACGCGGGCCTCCAGGTCGCCATCGAAGCGCTGTACACCCGCATCAACGAGGCGCGCGGGGTGTCGTCCTACAAGGAGACCGACCTTGCCCGCGTGCTGCGCGAGGAGGACACGCTCAACATCGACGCGAAGTCTTCCCTGGACACGCTCGCGCAGACCATCGTGGTCCAGCTGCGCCAGGCCAAGGTGCGCCAGGTGACCAGTAGCGTCGCGTCACTGGTGGAGGAGTTCGCAGGGCCGCCGTACGGGTGGTCGCCGACCACTGTGTTGATAGCGATCGCGCGCGCCGTCAGGACCGGGCGTGCACGGCTCAAGCTCGACAGCCGCGTGCTGGTGCGCACGGAGATCCCTAGCGAGTTGCGAAACACCGGCAAGCAGCGGCAGATCGTCGTCGAGGAGGTGCGCGAGCAGGACCCGGCAAAGGTCCGGATGTTGCAGCACTTTCTCAGCGCCTACCGCGATGCCTCCGATACTTCGTCCACCGCAGAGGATTTGGTGCGCCGTGTTCGAGATGCGCTGACCCAGGACCTCGCGGAGGTGTCCGGCTGGGCGGGCATGGACTACCCGCTCGGTCCGGACGTCGAGCGGGCCATCGCGGCTATTCGCGCCGCCGCCGAAGGTCACGACGACGACTGGTACCTCGGCGGATTCCTCACCGGCTCCGACGAGCTGCTGGACCTCAAGGAAGACGTACTGGATCCGGTGCGGGCGTTCCTCAGCGGCGCGCAGCGGGCCATTGTTGATGATGCGCGGGCGTTTCTGGATCGCCGCAGCACCGAACTCGACCCGTCCGGCACCGCCGACGCTGATGCACTGCGGCGCGCCCTGGAAAGCCCGACGTTCTTCCGCGGCAACGGAGTACCGCAGATCAAGCAGGGCCATCTGCTATTGGAGGAACGGTTGGAGGCGGCAGTGGCCGCCGACCGCTTCGCCCTGCGCAGTCGCGTGGAGCAGAGCATGGAGGAGCTGCTGCGCGAGGCGGTGTTCACCGACGCGACCGCGTCGGCGCAACAACAGGCGCGCACCGAGTTCCAATCGATGCTGGACGAGATCGACGCCAAGGCCTCCCTGGGTCAGGTCGCGCTGGCCCGGTCGAACTTTGACGTTCAGTACGAGTCGATCGTCAACGTCTTGATCGCCTCGGGGGTCGAGCGAACAGTTCCGCGGACGACCGATGGTGGAGATTTCACGCCACGCACCGGGGCTCCAACAGACCACCCGACCGCGGCCGGCGAACAGGGCCGCACCACCACCACAGATCCCGTGAAATCGACCGTTCGGCTGAGTTCGTTCGCGGTGGAGGGCGTCCCGACGATGCTCACTACCCGCGCGCAGGTCGAGCAATACCTCGACGCGTTGCGTGACAGCCTGCTCACCGCGATCCAGAACGGGAAGACGATCATCCGATGAAGAACACCGCAGCGTTGAAGAGCTTCGCGACCGCCGCGCGGACCGCCTTGATCGAACAGATGCGGGCGCGGGTCACGCAGTTGCTGGCCGACGCCAAGGCGGAGGCGGAGTATCCCCGCGAGTTTGCCGCGTTGCGCGCGGCGGTCGCCGCGCACGGGGCCGGCTGGGTAGCCGAGACCGCCGCCTACACCTGGTTCAACCGGCTGACCGCGGCACGCTACATGGACGCCAACGGCTTCTCCGGGCCGTACGGCGTCGTTTCACCTGCAGCTCGGTCCGCGTCGTCATTGCCGGAGATACTGGCCCGCGCGCAAGCGGGGGATTTCCCCACCGAGATACCCGAGGGTGTCCGGGCGACGGTGACGGACGTGCTCACCGGCCGGCGCCTCTCGACCGACCCCGACGCCGAGGCGTACGGGTTGTTGCTGGGTGCGGTGTTCCGGGCCTGGCACCAGCCGATGCCGGAGGTGTTCCCCGCGGCCGTGGACTGGATCCGGCTCCTGACACCGGTGGACATCCTTGCGCCCACATCGGTGCGGGCTCGGGCGGTCGACGTGATGAACGCCGAAGCCTGCGAGAACGTCGAGGTGGTCGGCTGGCTGTACCAGTTCTACAACGCCGAACTGAAGGAACAGATCAACGACTCCAAGGCGCCGATCGACGCCGCCGAACTCGCCGCAGTAACCCAGCTGTTCACCCCGCACTGGATCGTCCGGTACCTGGTGGAGAACTCGCTGGGCCGGCTGTGGCTGCGCTCCCGGCCATCAAGCGGACTGCGGTCCCAGCTGGACTACTACGTCGAGCCAGTTGCAGGTCAAGACGATACCGGGGTGACGGTCGACTCGCCGGAGGAGATCCGGGTGCTCGACCCAGCGTGCGGGTCGGGCCACATGCTCACCTACGCGTTCGATTTGCTGTACGCCATCTACGAGGAGGCGGGCTACACGCCCAGCTCGATCCCCGAGCTGATCCTCACCCACAACCTGCGAGGTCTGGAGATCGACGAGCGGGCGGCGCAGTTGGCGTCGTTCGCGTTGGCGATGAAGGCGCGTGGCCGCGATCGGCGCTTCTTCTCCCGGCGAGGCCCGGATGGCCGGCCGGTGCAGCCCGACATCGTGCGCGTCACGCCCGTGGTGTTCGACGAGGTTGAGGTCGAGCGGATCATCGGCGCCGTTGCGCCGAACGAGCGGGAACCGTTGACGCGGGTGCTGCACGCCTTTGCCGATGCCGACATCTTCGGGTCCCTGATCCGCGTGGACCCCACGGCGCTCGCCCTACTCGAGCTGGTTGTCAGCAACCTCGATGAAGAAACCGGGCTCGACATGTACGCCGGGTACTCCGTCGATACGGCTCGTGCATTGCTGCGCCAGGCGCGGGCGCTGGAGGACAACCAATATCACGTAGTGGTGGCGAACCCGCCGTACCTGGGTAGCGGGAACATGGGATGGCAGCTCAGCGAGTTCGCAAAGAAGCAGTTCCCTGAGACCAAGTCCGACCTGTACGCAATGTTCATCGAGCGCAACGCCGAACTCGCCAAGTCAGGGGCATCGGTAGCGATGGTAACTATGCATTCGTGGATGTTCCTGAGCTCGTACCGGACGTTTCGCGCACATCTGCCCTCCTGGGGACACCTCGCCTCAATGGCCCACCTCGGCACGCGCGCCTTCGATTCGATCAGCGGCGAGGTCGTCCAGACCACCGCCTTCGTAATTGACATCGAGGCTCGGCCGAGACAGCCGGGCGCGTTCCTACGACTAATAGACGGACGCAGCGAGGCAGTGAAGGACGCCGCTCTCCGTAGAGCAGCTGCTGACCCCGAAGCCGCGACTCGCTACACCGCGACGATGAGCGACTTCGCGATCGTCCCGGACGCCCCTATTGTGTACTGGCTCTCGGCGGCCCTGAAGGGTGCATTCGCAAGAGATTCACCCCTTGGGAATGACTTATGTACCCGGGAAGGATTGACGACAGGCGACAATGACAGATTTCTCCGCGAATGGTTCGAAGTCTCCTCATCTGATTTTTCGCGCCCTGAGGATAATTCTCCCAAAGGCCGAACGTGGGATCAGCTCTGGTATCCGTATCAGAAAGGCGGAGCATATCGAAAATGGTACGGCAACGCCGAATTGGTCGTGGATTGGCAGGGTGACGGGCGTCGCCAACGCATAAATATTGATGCCTCGACGATGCGGGTACGTTCGCACAATTATAATGGGAATTATGCGTTCGTCGCCGGTTTTACTTGGACTGGTATTTCAAGCGGCGGGTTCTGCGCACGAGTGTCGGACGAGGGGTACATGTTCGACGCTAAGGGCCCTATGGGTTACCCGACAGAAGCGGCTGATACTGGTCGGATCGTTGGTCTGATTAACTCGAGTGTCGGCGCACGCGCTCTCGAGCTCCTATCGCCCACTATGGACTACAAACTTGGACATCTTTTGGCGATTCCATCGTTGAAGGATTTTGCATCAGCGCCAGACTCGCAAATCGTAAACGAGCTCGTCTCTCTTTTCCGTACTGATTGGAACGACTACGAGACCTCCTGGGACTTCGAGACCAACCCATTGTTAGCGGTGGGCATCGGCCTCCTCGAGGCTCACGGGAAGTCACGCTGGGACGACGCGGTCGCCACTACCATACGGGCGCAAAAGTTGGAAGAAGCGAATAACCGGTACTTCGCGAAGCTCTACGGGCTCGAGGACGAAGTGGAGTGCGAAGTCCAGCTTCGGCGAGTTTCCCTCACTCAGAACCCTTACTTCCGCTACGCCCCCAACAAGAGTGTCCAGCGCACCGACGCTGAGTACCACGCACTGTTCTTCCGGGACCTGGCCAAGGAACTCATCTCCCACGCCGTCGGCGTCATGATGGGACGCTACAGCCTCGACAGGCCGGGCCTGGTGCTCGCCGACGCCGGCGCCACGATCACCGCCTTCGACCGGACAGGCCCGGACGCGCAGTTCCGACCGGACGCCGACGGCATCATCCCCATCACCGCCGAGCGCTACTTCGAGGACGACATCGTCACCAGGCTCCGGGAGTTCCTCGCCATCGCGTTCGGAGCCGAGCACGTCGAGGCCAACATCTCCTGGTTGGAATATTCGCTCGGCTGCGGCAAACGCCGGAACCTGCGCGACTACTTCCTGAACGACTTCTACGCCGATCACGTCAAGACCTACTCGAAGCGGCCGATCTACTGGCAGGTCTCCTCCCCGAAGGCCGGGTTCAGCGCGCTGTTCTATCTGCATCGCTACACCCCGGCGACTCTTGGGCTCATCCACCAGGACTACGCCGAAGAACTGCTCGGCAAGCTGAAGGCGCGCCTGGACACCATCGAACATGCACTGCCGTCTGCCGACAGGAGGGAGGCCACCCAGCTTGCCAGGGAGCGCGACATGCTCACCGCTCAGCGGCGCGAGGTGCGGGACTGGATCGACGACGCACTATTCCCCCTCGCCTCCGCCGAGATCCCACTCGACCTCGACGACGGCGTCAAGCAGAACTACCCCAAGCTCAACGGCGTTGTGAAGAAGGTGACCGGGCTGTGAGTTCCGTGTCCGCCGAGCGGATCGCCGAGCTGCTGGCCGAACGGTTCGCCACCACGCCCGTGCTCACCTGGCGCGATATCGACGGTGACCACGCCGACGCACTCGATGCGGTCCCGGCCGCCCTTGCCGAGCGGGGCGTTCAACTCACCACCCACCGGATCGCCGGCGACGAATTCGGGATGAAGCACCGGCTATACGCGGCGCTCGACGGCCAGCATGTCGAATCGGCTCGCCACCTTGTTTATCGCACGGGCGAACCACCGGCTCCGCGGGAGAACTGGTTGCTCGACATCGAGGTCGGCTACGGCACTTTCACCGCCGACACCACCTCGATACTCGTGCACGACCTGGGGCTCGACGATCGTGGCGTCACTGACGTTGTTGCGACCCACCTCGGCGTCTTCGACTCCGCGAAACGCACCCACGCGGTGCGCGAGCACCTCGCGACGCTTCCCGCCGACCTGCCTACTGTGCAGCTCGCCGACACCCTGCGCGCGGCGATGAGCGCCGCTGCCCTCGGCCTGCACGGACAAGGCTGTCACCGCCTGCACCGCATCATGGAATCGCTACTGGACGACTTTGCCAACGACAGCACCGACGGCTACAACGCTCTCGCCCGATACGGACTCACCGAGTTTCTCTGGGCCGGCGCCGCGCGTATCTACGGGTACGCGTCGCCGGAGCCGACGGTCGCGGGGTTCGGTACCTGGCTCTTCGACCAGGCGTGGCGAGGCTGGCCCGACGCCGCCAACCCCGCTCGCATCGACTTCGAACGCCTGCGCGACGACCGCAGCATGCGTGCACTGTTCACCAGCCTGGCCGATCGCGCCCAGGACGACCTCAACATCGCCGACCGGCTGCGCGCCAGCCGGCCGACGGTGGCCGAGCTCGCCGAGACCGACGTGTTTCCGGTCGTTGACTCGGCCGTGGTCGACGGGCTCGCCGCCGCGGTGCTGGGCCGGGCGCTCCCGCCTGATCGGATCGCTGAGATCGTTCGGCGGCGATCAGCCACCACCTGGTTCGAGGACCACTCCAATAGTTACCGTGCCCTCGCGGCGGCCGCCGACTGCCTCAGCCGCATCGCAACATTCACCCCGGTGATCGCCGATGCCACCGACGGCGTGCGTAGCTACGCCGAGCACTGGTCTGCCATCGACCGTTGCTACCGCACGTTCCGCCATCACCTCGAACTGGCCGAGACCGATCTGCCGGGCGAGCTGATCGACCGCGTCGAGCATGGGTACGTCGAGGACTATCAGCGACCGCTGGCTGAGGCCTGGCAGCAGCAGGTGGACACACTCGGCTCGTGGCAGATCCCAGGCGTCACCCCGCTGGGTGACTTCGCGAACGAAGACTTGCCCGCCAAGGCCAAGACACTCGTCATCATTTCCGACGCCCTACGCTACGAGGTGGGCGCCGAACTCGTCGACCGGATGAATGGCGACGACTGGTTCTCCGCCACCATCGAACCCCGGCTCGCGCCGCTGCCGTCGTTTACCCAGCTCGGCATGGCCTCGCACCTGCCGCACACCCGACTCGAACTGGCCGATGACGCTACCGTTCGTGCCGACGGCAACAACACCGCCGGGATGAAGGCCCGTGCCGTGTTGTGGGCTGCGGCAGACGTTGCGGCGCTCGCCTACGACGAGGTCACCACGATGCGACCTGATGAGGTCGCCAAGATGTGGTCGGCGCACAGCGCCGTCGTCATCTACCACGACGTCATCGACGCCACCGGTGACAAGGCTGTGTCCGAGCAGCGCACTCCCGAAGCCTGTACCCGAGCACTCGACGACATCGCGCGCTTGATCCGCATATTCGGCAAGGGTAAAACCCGGGCCAGCCGCGTCCTGGTCACCGCCGACCACGGCTTTATGTTTCAGACCTCGGAACTGGGCCCGAGCGACTTCCTCAGCGAGCCCGCGCACGGCGACCAGATCGTCGCCAAGAAGCGGCGCTACGTGCTCGGCCGTGGACTGCGCGAACATCCTGCCTTCACGCTCTGGAGTGCCGAACAATTAGGTCTCGACGGCGATCTGCAGGTGCAGATCCCACGGTCCCTCCACCGGTTAAGCATGCAAGGTGCAGGAGTGCGGTTTGTGCACGGCGGCGCGACGCTGCAGGAGGTCGTGGTCCCGCTGGTCACGCTCACCCAATCGCGGAGCAAGGACACCAGCAAGGTCACCGTCGACCTCAACACCAGCAGTCCGACTATCACCTCCAGCACGGTGCTGGTGACCCTCACCCAACGGGAGCCCGTCACCGGTAAACGCCGCGGGCGGACGCTGAGCGTCGGGGTATGGGCCGACGACGGCACGCTGCTGTCGAATCAACGGACGGTGGAGGTCAACAGCCGCTCGGAGGACATCCGCGAGCGGCACCTCCCCATCGAGCTTGTGCTCGGCGACGACGCGAAGGACTTCAACGGCCGGACCGTCCAGATCCGCGCCGACGAGGTCACCCACGACACCCGTGCTGACTACAAGGCGACCAGCGTGACCTTGCAGCGCGGATTCGCCGGCTTCTTCGACGCCCTGTAAGCCGCGAGGGCGTCGGTGCTCCCTAGTAGCGTCATGCAGCAAGTGAGCCGAAGGGGGAAGGGTGGCGCGACGATCGATTCCGCCTGGTGAGCTCTTGTCGCGCCTGAACTCTCCGAGCGGACGATGGCACCAGACTGGGCGTTGCGCAGGGGAGATGACCAGCCTTAAGGAGACCGACGAGGAAGCCTGGTTCCTGATCAACGCGCTGCTACAAGACGCAGTGAAGTTGGGACTCGATCCCCTCGACAACCGTGAACACCCTGACAGCGAACCGCATGGCAGCTACCGATGTCCGGTCGGGCGAGACATCTACCGAGGTATTCCCCAGCCTCCAGATGCCCTGCCGTGGCTCGGCGAGATCGACGTCGACGGCACCACGACCGTCCGCGGGCGTGACGTGCACTGGCGCTACTACTTTATGGAACCGCGGCTCGACCCGGCCGTCGCGGACGACGTCCTCCTGGGCTGCTCCATCCGGGCGAAAGGCATCGGTGCGGATTACCGACCCGTGGAGCAAACCCATCACATGCGCGACGCAATCGAGGCGGGCAAGCGGTGGTGCCGCCATCAGAAGCCAGCCTATGCATGGCGACCATCGCTGTGGGACAGTAGGCAGTGACTTATAAGTCAGACCCCTGCGGCGGCAGGGAGGGAGGGCACAAGCCATGGAGCTGAACAAGCGTGACCGCCTCGGCATCGACCTTGCTCGGCAGCAGACGAAGCTGATCCGCGAACTCAAAGTTGTCCGGGTGTCGTCTGGGGCGACGGTCACCGAGGTCGCGACCACGATGGGAGTCGACGATGCTGTCGTCTACCGCTTCGAGAAGGGCGGCACCAACCCGACGCTCGCCACGGTGCGTCGGTACGCGCTCGCCGTAGGGGCAATGCTCGACCTTTCGGCGGCTTCGTTGTCCGACCACACCAAGAAGACCGTCCAAGAGGCTGCTGACTCGATCGTGAGCGAACCCGCCAAGCACGCCGATTTCGTCATTTTCCACACTCTCGACGCCGCCCCGAGCTGGTTGACGGGGAGAGTGACCGAGGTCGCCGACCAACCACCCGCTACCCGGTGGAAGGTCGCAGTTCGTGGCTGACAACCCGGCGTTGGCCGACCTCAGGCTTCGACACCTCGACCCCAGCAAGCTCCTGTTCGAACATCTCGACGCGTCCGACCCGGACTGGCGACCGTCATGGTTCGCCGGGATCAGTGCAGGCGGGTTGAATCTCACCGGCTGGATCAATGGGACGGTCAAGGTAACCATTGAGGCTGGCTACGTCCGTGACCGCTGCGCAGTCGCCGTCGCCATCACCGGCTTCTATGCCACGGATGAACAGCTCGCAATGGAGGTACCAAGCGGAGACACCGTGGAAGCCGACGGTTCGATGATCGCAGGCGCGGCGGAGAGCGAAAGGCGCGAGTTCTCCGCTCTGGCGATGCGGGATCTGTATCCCTACCTGCGGGCGGAGCTGCAGATGCTCAGTAGCCGTATGTCCGGTTACCCCGGTATTGCCTTGCAACCGGAGCCGCAACTCAATGCAGAGATGGAGGCGAATAGCGCGTGACCGAGGCGCTCGTCCCGACTCCGCCAGTCTGTAGCCTGTCGGCGCTAGACGCGAAGGCGAACTCCGCGTTTCCCGGGCTGGTGGTCCGCAAGGATCTCGTCGGCAGGGTTCGGGGTAACGCCGTCGTCCCCGGCTACGTCCTGGAGTTTCTCCTCGCGCAGTATTGCGCCACAGATGACGAGGCCACCATCGAGGCAGGCATCGAATCGGTCCGCGACATCCTCGCCCAGCACTACGTCCACCGGGGCGAGGCTGAACTGATCAAGTCCACCATCCGCGACCGGGGTCGGTACCGGATCATCGACAAGGCATCCGTTGTCCTCGACGACAAGAAAGACATCCACACTGTCGCATTCGCGAATCTCGGGTTGAAGGGTGTGCCGGTCGACGACGGCACCGTCAAACGCCATCCGAAGCTCCTCACCGGCGGCGTGTGGTGCATGGCTGACATCGAGTACGCACCCGGGGAGGCGCACGAGGACCGCTGGAGCATCGCCGGCCTCAAACCCATTCAACTCGGACAGTTCGATGCGGACACCTACGTTGCCACGCGGGCAGAGTTCACCACCGATGAGTGGATCGATCTGCTCACCCACACCATTGGATTCGCACCCGAAAAGCTGTCCCGCCGTGCCAAACTCCTGCAGCTTGTCCGGCTCATCCCGTTCGTGGAACGCAACTATAACCTCGTCGAGCTTGGACCGAAGGGCACCGGCAAGTCCCACATCTACTCGGAGTTCTCACCGCACGGCATGCTCATCTCCGGCGGCGAGGTCACGGTTCCCAAGCTATTCGTCAATAACGCCAACGGTCGCATCGGGCTCGTGGGCTTCTGGGACGTCGTGGCCTTCGACGAGTTCGCCGGGCAGAAGCGCGTCGATAAGGCGCTGGTCGACATCATGAAGAACTACATGGCGAACAAGACGTTTTCTCGCGGCGTCGAGACCATCGGGGCCGAAGCCTCCATGGTCTTCATCGGCAACACATCGAGGCCGGTGCCGGCCATGCTGGCGCACTCCGACCTGTTCGAGGCGCTCCCCGAGTCTTACCACGACTCCGCATACCTCGACCGGCTCCACCACTACCTTCCCGGGTGGGAGCTGGAGATCATTCGACGGGAGCTGTTCACCGACGGCTACGGCTTTGTTGTCGACTACCTGGCGGAGGCGCTCGCCCACTTCCGCAGCCAGGACTTTTCGGACGTGAGTTCCCCCCAATTCACGCTCTCAGAGGACATCTCCACCCGCGACAGGGATGGAATCCGGAAGACCTTCTCGGGTCTGATGAAGCTCATTCATCCGCATAGGGGGGCGTCTATCGACGAAACCGAGGAGCTCCTGCGCCTCGCGATCGAGGGGCGCAAGCGGGTGAAGGACCAGATTTTGCGCATCGACCACACGATGGATGCCGTCCGGTTTGGGTACACCGAGTCCAACGGGACTTGGCACGAGGTTGCGACCCAGGAGGAACTGGATTTTCCGCAGTTCTACCCCCGGGACGCGCACAGCAGCGATCAGGTGGCGCCTACCGCGACCACGGCGACGGCAACCGGCAGCTTTCCCGGGCCACCGACCGGTGCCGATGCTGCACCGGTGAAAGCGGAACTGCCTAAAGGCCCGATCGACCTTCCCGACAACGCTGTCGGTCACTCGTATGGCAGCCTGCTACTCCCTCACCTGCGCGGCGCACACGACATCGAGATCATCGACCCCTACATCCGCGCGCCTCACCAGCTGCGCAACCTCTTCGACCTGCTGATCGAAATCATCATCGCCAAACCCATCGACGAACTGATCAAGGTTCGCCTGATCACCTCCGAGGACACCTCTAGGGCCGATTGGACTGAAAGGCAGCTCACCGGCCTCTGCGAGATCGTGGACTCGGTAGGACAGGCAGGTGTCGCGCTGACTTGCGATTTTGACGACACCAAGCACGATCGTCAGATCACCACCGACACCGGCTGGCGGATCTTGCTGGGGCGAGGCCTGGACGTCTTCCAGCCCTTCACAAGCGGCAGTCGATACGACCTGCGCCTACGACTTCAGGACCGGCGCCGAACCAAGGCCTGCACCATCACATATCTACGAATGTGAGATCCGGCTGTCCACCCGGGCACTCGTCAGCTCGGCCATCGGGTCACTCGGCCGGAACCCAGCTGACCGCGCGCTTTTCGGCGAAGGCGCAGATGCCTTCCTGGGCCTCGGCGGAGGCGAAGAAAGACGCGGACAGGGCAGTCTTCTCGGCGAACTGGGCTTCGAGGTCGCCATCGCGTGCACCACCTCAAGGTCCGTCTGGACCAGGACAAAGTCTGTCTGCTGGTGATGATCGGAGTCCGCGGGGAGGGCACCAAGGAGCTGATCGCACTGGCCGATGGTTTCCGTGAGTCGGCCCAATCGTGGGCCGACTTGTTGCGGGAGGGCAAGCGGCGCGGGATGGCCGCGCCAGTCCTCGCGATCGGTGACGGCGCATGGGGCTTCTGCAAGGCCATCCGCGAGGTGTTCCCCGACACCAGCGAGCAGCGCTGCTGGTTCCACGCTGGGGGCAACGTGCTTGCCGCACTGCCGAAGTCGGTGCACCCCGGCGCGAAGGCGGCGCTGGCCGAGATCTACAACGCCGAGGACAAGTCCGGCTCTTCGTCTGGGGGTAGGGGTGTCCAACCTTTCGAGTCGGGAGGTAGGGCCCTCCAACTTTTAGGTGTCGGGCGGACCAATATCTTGTAGGTGCGTTGAGGGTCGGCCCCGGAGCTATCGAGGAAATTACGTAGCGAAGATTCCGCTGCCTCCGGTGTGGGGTAGGAGACCGTGGAATCGACCGCGCACCCGAGGTCGTCGAAGATGGCGTATTCATATTTGTTGTCGAACTCGATGCGGCGCACCGGTTGTTTTCCCATTCCGAGCCTCCGAGTTGGTGTCGTGACCGCCCCTACGTGTCGAGCGACAAGGCAGGTGGACCCAGGACGAAGTCAGCCCCTGATCGGCCGATCAGCTTGGTGATACGGCCGCGCTTTGCGGCGATCTGCTCGACGACGTTAGGAACGTTGAGTTTGGTGGGTAGGTCGCAGCGGTGTTCCTCGTGCGGTTCGCAGCGACACAGTTGCCCCCAGCTTCGTCGGTCGGCTTGCGAGGGGTATTGCGCGGGGAATTTTGCATCCCAGCGTGTTTCGAGCGCCCACACCGTGTCGCGGGTGGCGAAGGAGACTTCGGTGACGTCCCACAGGTGGGGGATGGCCGCGAGTTCTGATGGCCTGGCCACCAGGGCCAACTCGTTGAGATAGTAGGTACGGCGCGCCAACTCAACAGTGAGAACGTCCCTCAGTTTGTTTGACTCGGAGCGTTGATTGACAAAAAACCATCCCGCCCCGATGAGGCCGACCAGCACCGGGCTGGCCGGCCACAGCTGGACGAACAGGCCCACACCGAGCAGAGCGCCGAGGAGCATCCCGAAGCCGGCAACGAGCTCTCCGAAGGCTTTGCCTGGGTTCGGGTCGCGAAGAACCAGGGACAGCAGGGCGAATACGCCAAGCGCGTCGCCGAGGTCCGAGTGGTGACGGTGGTGGTGTGCACCGTAGCCGGGGATTCTTGTGGGTTGGTTGCTGTACATCGCGGGCTCCAGTCGGTGCGGACCCCGATGCCGGCGGCTGGAGATCCATCCTTGGTCGGCACCGTGCGGTGCTGGCCCAGTTCTTCCCGCGGAAGCACCCCGATGGGAGGGTTGCTGGACAGCAGGCCGCAGGGCTGAACGCTGTCACTCTGGAACTAGGGACCAGCGTAAGCCGCCGGATGTAGCCGCACAAGTAGTTCAGAGAACTCCTGACATACGCCGGTAGTCGCCCGATGGTCCTCACCTTCCAACGCGGTGCTGCTGTCGCTGGTGCACTACGAATCCCGCGAGGTTCGCTCTCAGGTTGTCCCCAACGTCACCGGTCAGACACTCATCCCAGCCATGCAGAGCCAGGCTGACCTCAAGAACGTATGGCTACAGAGTGACGGCGCATCCTCCTACCGGACCGTGGCCGCGCACACCCGCTGATCACCAATCGGTGGACCGCGATGCAGGTCAGTATGTTGATCCCGGTGGTGTCGGTACGAACCTCGCGGAGGGCTTCTTCTCCCAGCTCAAGCGCTCGCTGGACGGGACCCATCACCATTTCAGCACCGTCCACTTGCACCGCTACCTGGCGAACTTCGACTTCCTATACTCCAACTGCCGCATAAGCGACACGGTCCGCATGGAGCGGCTGCTCGGCCAGACTGCAGGCCGCAGGCTCACCTACAAGCCGCTGACCGGCAAGTGAGTGGCTAATCTTGGCTCAGAGTGCGGATAACGGTACGCTGAGGAAGCACAACTAAATACGTTCGTTCGTGCTTGTGGTGAGCATGGTGCGCACGGCGGGATTCGAACCGCGGGACCGGTGCAACTTTCGAGGGCTGTTCGGTCCGCCCGATTCCAAGTCGAGTGTGTATTCCTGTTCCACCATCGTGCGCACGATGGTTTGCCGTTGGGTCGATTGTCAGACCGACCCAACGACAAACCGTTGAAGTTAGCCCCCAGCTATGGGGGCTCGACCGTGATTGTCACCGTCCCGTCCTGGTGGGTTGTGACGGTGATCTTGCTGGGCTTCGTAGTCATCACCTCCTAGCCCGCTAGTTGGTGCAGTACCGGATACCCCCGTGACAGCAGGGGTATCCGGGTCTGTGAGCCACTTCGTGGCGAGGTGGCGACCGTCGCGCCTGACACTGTTTTTGTGCTTGCCCAGAGTCCAGAGCGCAGTACGGACAGTCGCCTGGAGTTTTTCATCCGCGCGGTCTGGACCAACTTCACCAAGCACAGCTTCCTGGACCTCAGCGCTGGACCAGGAGCGGTTTTCGGATTCCAAGACGTCCAGCACCGTCGCCCGTACAGGTCGACCGTAGCGTCCAAGCCTGCGTCGACGGGGAATTCTTCCGTCGTCAGAAGTAGGATCAGTGTCGGACATATCAGCGGAGCTATCCAGATCGCGGGTGTCAGTGTTAGGCCGATCTGGCTCGCTTTTGGACGTCACCTCCACCGTAAAGTTGGGGTCCACGCCCGCTGTCTTGAGCAAAGCATGGATAGCGTTTAGGTCATCAACACCGGCCACGATTTGGGCTGCCACAGTCTTTTCCCGCAGCCGCAGGAAAGTGGTGATGTCGTTCAAGATCGCGCTCACGGGATCACGGTACCAGACCGTCAGTCCTTTGGAACATCTCACATCACTGACGGCCCTAGCAGCGGACGCCCTCTTCGTGCGGCCTAGTCGTCTGCTGATTGCGTGAACGAAAAACTCAACGCAGACGAACTTGATCAGCGGGTATCCCTCAACGGGCTGGACCCGGAGGAGGCGCTGCGTGCACTACTACAGGTTGATCCGGACGCTTAGCCGGTGACCGAGGCGCAGACGGAAGACGAGGACCCGGCTCACTGATCCCGGCAGTACAGCTAGGCCAGCCGTTGTGGCCGGGTCTCGTTGCTACACAACGGAAACGTTAGCTGGGTTTGTGAACTATGACATCGCCCATTTTTGGGCAGTGGCAAATGACTGCAAAAGGTTCGAACATGCGGCCTTAGATGCCGTAGAGCTGGCGCTGGCCAGCTTCTCAAGGTGGGGCCACTTTCTGCGTCACGCCCGGGCCCGCTTTGGTTGACAGAGCCTGGTACTCCAGTTGGAACGCACCGCCAACAGCCCGGGCGGTGATCAGAGGGTTGTCTGGTGCGGATCCGGTTATATAAGGAGCTGCGGGTGGCAACCGTGGGTGCCAGCGGGGCTGGTGTGCACGGTTGCCGCGGTGAGGCCTGTCATCCATCCCCGCCGAGGCAAGCTCGTCCATCGCCGTACGACGCCCTCGGCAGGTGCTCACCGATGGAGACGCTGCCGCGTCGGCCGCCGGTGCCCGTGTCTTGTTTCATCACACCGGATCATTCTCGTGGTCCCGTCCGTGGTCCCTAACGTGGTCCCGCCGTCCAAGTATTCTGCTGTATCTCGATGCGCGCCGTAGCATCTTAGAACCGTCTTTCGGCTGGTCAAAGGCATCTTTCGGCATGACGTGGTCTTGCATTGCAGGTACTGGGGAGGATGTTCGAATCTCACCGAGGGCACCGCTTAACCGCCGCCCCGGGCTAAGGCGAGCAACCACACAGTCAGCCCGCGTCATCCAAGGCTGGTGGCCAGCAGCCGGCCGGTTACGGACAGCAGCCTGGTTATGGCCAGCAGCCGCCGATGAACAAGAAGGACGCCAAAGGTCAGGCACGGGCCGCGAAGGCGTACTCAAAGTCGCAGCGCAACTGGTTCTCGCGGCACAAGTTCCTGACGGCCTCGGTGCATTGATCATCATCATCGTCATTTTTGCCATCGCCAACAGCATGTCCGGTGGATCGTCCTCGAACGAGGCGGGTTCGTCTGCCGGCGGTGCGACGACCTCCGCCAACGGAAAGACCGCAGCAGCCATCGGTACGCCCGTGCGACACGGAAAGTTCGAGTTTACCGTTACCGCGGTCGATCC
>JAABVA010001566.1_pt1 | contig 24185 bp, 25 predicted proteins | sample 5560331 | NCBI WGS metagenome assembly JAABVA01 (sample SAMN12812661, study PRJNA571458) | rock metagenome | isolation source: Antarctica rocks | place: Antarctica: Victoria Land, Mt New Zealand sud | collected 2016-01-07
CGTCGGCTTGCCAAGGACTACGAGCGGAAGGTGCCGACCAGCGAGTGCTGGCTCAAGGTGGCGATGATACGGCTCATGCTGAAGCGACTGGGAAGGGATTGAGAAGCCTTCTCACACACCCTCTTAGCGCCGGATCGCCGCGTAACCGGGGCTGTCGGACCTCGCCATGCCACCACCAGCTAGCCGAGAGGCGCCGCCCATCAGGCGCTTGAGTTCGTCGACGTTACTAGAGCGCTTCTCGGCCTCTTCGCGCGAGATCGCGTTCTTACGTACCAGATCCACGAGCGCCGCGTCCATTGTCTGCATCCCGAACTTGCCGCCGGTCTGCGTCGCCGAGTAGATCTGATGGTTCTTGCCCTCCCTGATGAGGTTCCGGACACCCGACGTCGGCACGAGTATCTCGCATTCCACGACCCTCCCCTTGTCGTCGCGCTTCGGGATGAGGGTCAGTGTAACTATGCCTTGCAGAGCGTTGGCGAGCTGGGTACGGATCTGGCTCTGCTGGTGGGTCGGGAAGACGTCGATGATCCGGTCGACGGTCTGCGGGGCGTCCTGGGTATGGAGCCTCCCGAAGACGAGGTGGCCGGTCTCCGCCGCACTTATGGCGAGGTGGATGGTCTCGAGGTCGCGCATCTCGCCGACCAGTATCACGTCCGGGTCCTGCCTGAGGACGTGTTTGAGGGCCTGCGCGAAGCTCCTGGTGTCCTGGTTGACCTCACGCTGGTTCACGATGCACTTCTTGTGAGCATGCAGGAACTCTATCGGGTCCTCGACGCTCATGATGTGCTCCTGACGTTCCTCGTTGATCTTATCGATTATCGCGGCCAGCGTCGTGGACTTGCCGGAACCCGTCGGTCCCGTCACGAGGACGAGCCCGCGGGGTCTGTCGGCCATCTGCTCTATCACCTTCGGGAGCCCAAGCTCCGCGAAGGTCTTGATCTTCTCCGGGATCACCCGGAACGCCGCACCCATAGAGCCGCGCTGCAAGTATACGTTCACCCGGAACCGGGCGACACGCGGCAGGGTCTAGGCGAAGTCCAGCTCCCAGTCGGTCTCGACCCGCTGGCGCTAGTCGTTAGATAGGATGTCGTAGATTATCTCCCGCGTAATGTTCGGCGTCAGCGGCGGGTAGCTGAGGGGTTGCACCTTACCGTCTACCCTGATCGTGGGCGGCACGCCCACGGTGATGTGCAGGTCGCTCGCCCCCGCCTTCATCGCATCGAACAGGTAATCGTTGAGCCCGCTCTCGATCATCATCCGCGCGTTGCCTCTCTCGATCCTAGACTTCCGATCATTATAAGGTTATCGTCTCTAAAGATTCAAAACTTCAACCGCCACTCCCCGGCTCCTGGGCTACCGGGCTCAACACCTCTTCGGCATGGGCGCGATGCTTCCGGGTGTCCATCAGGCGAGCGCATCGCTCATCGCCCCCACGTTTGGCTCTCTACCGGTCCAGATTCGTTGCGCCTGAACCCCCTGGTACAACAACATGCGACCGCCGGAGACGGTACGCGCCCCATCCTCGCGTGCCTGAAGTATGAGCGCGGTCTCCCTACCGGCACGGTAAACGGCATCGCAGACGACCTTCTCCGTCGTCAAAGAAGCGGCAGGGAACGGCGAGGGATCCCCGTCCTTCATCCCCAGGTAGGTCGCATTGACCAGAACCTCCGCCTCCGCCACTGCCTCGACGATCTCGTCGAGGGGACGCACGAGCACCTCTGCCCTCTCCGCAAACCCGGAGAGCCTCTCCCGGAGCCGTTCGGCCTTCTCCATGGTCCGGTTGAGGAGGCAGAGCCGCGAGACGCCCTCCGCGAGAACCGCAACGGCTACGGCCGCAGCCGTGCCTCCGGCGCCCAGGATCAGGACCCGCCGCCCGAAAAGGGATACGCCCGCCTCCGCGCAGGCCTCGACGAAGCCGCTGCCGTCGGTATTGATCCCCCGCAGCTTCCCTCCCTCTCCGGCAACGACTGTGTTTATCGCCCCGGCGCGCCGCGCAGCCTCGTCCAGCTCATCGACGAGTGGCAATATCGCCTCTTTGTGCGGCATAGTGACGTTGAATCCGACGAAACTCAGGGCCGAAAGGCCTTCGACGGCGGCGGGCAGGAGGTCTGGTGTTACGTCCATCGCCACGTACGCATAGTCGGCGCCATCGGCGGCGAAGGCGGCATTGTGCATGCGCGGGCTCAAAGTGTGCCCGATGGGGCATCCGATCACTCCCAGCAACTTTGTTCTTCCGGTTAACATACTCCGTCCTTGTAACTATCGACTCGAAACACCGTACATTTCAATAACTATTATCGGCGAAACAACACAAAACCTTTAGTCTACGCTGGCGCCGCGCACTCCTCTAGCTTTCCTCGGCTTCGGCCTTGGCCTGGAGGAACTCATCATAGTCGTCGGTGAAGAAGTGCTCTCCGCCGCCGGGCTTGAGTACGTAGTAGAGATATTTAGTATCGGAGGGTTCGAGGGCGGCCTGTATAGCGCCGCGGCTCGGGCTGGCGATGGGGCCGGGGGGAAGGCCGGTGTTCTTGTAGGTATTGTAGGGCGAATCGACCTCGAGGTCACCGAATGAGAGCCTCTCCTTCGGCTCGCCTAGAGCGTAGAGGATCGTGGCATCTGTCTGCAAGGGCATGCGGGCGCGAATGCGATTATAGATCACGCTGGCTATGATCGGCTGCTCCTCGGGGCTGGCGGACTCCTTCTCGATGAGGGATGCCGTCGTGAGGATCTCGTACTCGGTGAGGTTCAAGCGCTCCTCCGTCGCGGCGAAGTCGAGGCTCTGCGTCTCTATGAGATACTGCCGTAGGAGACGGTCCACGATCTGCTCTGCGCTGGCGTCGTTCTGGAACTTGTACTTCTTGGGGAAGAGGAAGCCTTCGGTAGATTTGATGGTCGAGTCGTCGAGGAATGCGTATTCGTAGTCCGTCTTTCTAGCTGCCGCCTCGAACTCCTCGGCGGGTACGCCGCCCTGCTCCGCGACCTTCTGCGCGGTCTGCTGCAGCGTCAGCCCCTCCGGTATGACGGCCTCATAGGTCGTGCCCGTCTCGCCGCTGGACAGGGCCGCCAGGACCTCTTCTTCGCTCTGACCCGGCTCGAACTGGTACTCGCCGGGTTTTATCTCCGTGGCGCTGCCCCCGACGCGAGCCTCCAGCTCGAAGATGGAGGCGCTGCTTATCACACCGGCCGCATCGAGCTTCCCGGCAACGCTCGAGAGCGTGTCTCCCTGCTCGACTACCACCGTCACGGGCTCCTCCGTCGCCTCCTCCCCGCCGCCGAACACCGCTCCGACGAGCCGGTATGCTCCGTAGAGACCGCCGGTAAGCAGAATCACCGCTAGTAAGAGGGGCATAATCGGAGTCTTGCGACGCCTGCGCGGACGCCTCTTCAGCCTACGATCCCTCCTCTTCGGAAAGAAAGACCGCACGGCTTCGAGACGCACGTCTACCTCCTCCGGGTACCGCCGTCCGCGGCGGCTACCTTTACCGCGCCGCCTCAAACGGCCCTTCGGTCCAGGTACTCCTGCAACATGCCGGCCGCCGCCAGGTGGTCCACCCGTTCCTTCACTCCCCCCTTGCGCCGCCCGGAGCGCCCCCTCGCACGGGCCCTGCTCCGCCCCTCGCCCCGCGAAGAGAGGGCCAGACGGGTGGTCAGACGCTCGTCCCACTCCACGAAGCACACCTCAGGGAACTCCTCCCTCAAGGTCTCCAGCCGGTCCAGTACCCGCCTCGCCTGAAAGCCGACCTCGCCGCCGAGCGTCTTCGGGACGCCGACCACTACCTCCGCGATGCCCTGATCCCGCGCGAGTCTCTTCAGGTAACCCCCGATCTCACCGCTCGGCACCACCTCCAGCGGACGGGCAAGCGTACCGCCGGGATCAGAGATCGCCACCCCCGTGCGCACCTCGCCGAGGTCCAGGGCAACTACCCGTGCGGGAGTTGGGTTTGAGATCGGACTAGCCCTCCAAGGGGCCCGCGAGCCTCCGGCTCAGGATGGCTTTCGCCTTGAGAAGGGCTTTGGGGATGGCATCCGTATCTCCGCCACCGCCCTGGGCCATCGTCGGGCTCCCGCCGCCACGGCCGCCGAGCATGTCTGAGGCTTCCCGGACGATCTCGCCGGCCCCGACCCTGCGCGAGACCTCGGGGTGCAGGTTGGCGATGAGGACCGCCTTGCCATCCAGGGCGGCGGCCAGGACCACCGCCGCCGGTCCCCCGAGGCGGTTCTTTATGTCGTCGGAGATCTGACGCAAGCCCTTGACGTCCGCCGCGACTACCTGCCCGGTGACGATCTTCGCCCCGTCCACCTGCTCGGCGCTCTCGACGAGAGAGCCGACCTCTTCGAGCCCCTTCTTGAGGGTCTGCTCTTTGGCGGCTTCGCGCGCCTCGCGTGCCTCGTCTTGCAGCCCGCCGACCGCCCCGGGAAGCTCCTCGACCTCGACGCGCAGGGTCTCGGCGATACGCTCAGCCTGCTCGGTAGCACCTAACAGGTAGTAGAGGGCCTTGCGGCCGGTGAGAACCTCGATCCGGTAGAGGTCCGCGCCGTGTTTCCTGTTCGAAGTGATCTTGAACGCCCCGACCTCCGCCGTAGCCCGCACATGCGTGCCACCGCACAGCTCGCGCGAGAAGCCGTCTATCTCGACGACGCGCACGAGGTCGCCGTACTTCTCCCCGAATAGCATCATCGCGCCCAGGTTGCGCGCCTCTTCCAGCGTGGTAGTGTAGTAGCGGACAGGCTGGTTCTCGGTGATCTTCAAGAGGCACTGCTCCTGAATGCGTCTGAGTTCCGCCTCGTCTACCTTCCCGGTGTGCCGGTAGTCGAAGCGCAGCCTATCCGGGCCGACGTAGCTGCCGGCCTGAACGACATCCTTCCCCAGGACGGCGCGCAGGGCCCAGTGCAGTATGTGGGTCGCGGTGTGGTTTGCCTCGACTTGCTGGCGGCGCACCCGGTTTATGGAGGCGGTGACGGTTTCGCCGGCCTCTACCGTCCCGCGCTCAGCTCTTGCCCGGATGACCTGGTAGTCACCGGCCGGGACTACGTCGAACACCTCTAGCTCGCCGTTCTCCGAGGAGATCCAACCCTCATCCGCTACCTGTCCACCGCCGGTAGTATAGAACGGGTTCTCCGCGAGCACGACGTGCAACTCTCCACCCAGCGCCTTCTCGACGGCGAGCACCCTGGTCTCGACCTGCTCCCGCTCGTAGCCAATGAAACGGCTCTTTATCTCCAAATCCCTGAACGCCGCCACCAGCCTCTCGTGGCCCTGCAACGCCCCCCGCGCCCGCTCGCGCTGGTCTTCCATAGCCCTCAAGAACCCAGCCTCGTCCAGCGAGATGCCCCTCTCCGCCAGAACCTCCCGCGTAACCTCGATCGGAAAGCCATAGGTATCGTGCAACATGAACGCCGCGTCGCCCGGGAAGTTACCACCCTCTAAGCGCCCGATCTCGGCCTCGAGAAGTCCCATTCCAGACTCGTAGATTTGGATGAACCGCGTGGCTTCGCTGTCCACTATGTCACGGATCTCCGCCTTGTGCTGGACCAATTCCTCCCAGTAAGAGCCTATGTAGTCCACCACGGTCGTGACTAACCCCGCGAGGAAAAGAACGGGGCTCATGTTTTTAGAACTGTTCGGGAAGATCCGCGTGCGAACCTCGCGGGTAGCGCGCCGGATTATGCGCCGCAAGACGTATTCGCGACCCTGATTTCCCGGACGTACGCCGTCGGCTATAAGGAAAGCCATCGCGCGTGAGTGATCAGCCAGAATGTATAGCGCCCGGTCCAGGACTTCGGATTGGCCGGCTTCGATACCACTCTCGTCCCGAATGCGCTCGAATACCGGAGCGTAGAGGTCGGTCTCGTAGACGGAGCGGACGTTTTGGCAGACGGCGACGGTTCGCTCGAGGCCCATGCCGGTGTCGATGCCGGGCTTGGCGAGGAGTTTGAGGGAGCCATCCTTTAGCTGCTCGTACTGGTTGAAGACGAGGTTCCAGATCTCCAGGAAGCGTGGGTCTCCTTCATCGCCGCCGGGACCGTACCTCGGGTCCTCGGCGGGATCGCCTTTCGAGACGTCCTCGCCGTAGTCGTAGTAGACCTCGGAGCAGGGGCCGCAGGGGCCGGTCTCGCCAGGCGGGCCCCACCAGTTCTCGCTCTTTGGTAGGCCGAAGATGCGTTCCTCGGGGACGCCGGCTTTCATCCAGAGCTCCTTCGCTTCGAGGTCCTCGGGGGCGTTCTCGTCGCCCTCGAAGATCGTGATCCAGAGCCGCTCGGGGGGCAATTCCAACTCTACGGTAAGGAACCCCCAGGCCCACTCGATGGCCTCCTTCTTGAAGTAGTCGCCGAAGGAGAAGTTACCGAGCATCTCGAAGAAGGTGAGGTGGGTCGAGTCCCCGACCTCCTCTAGATCGACGGTGCGGAAACACTTCTGGACGCTCGTGGCGCGGGGGATCGATGGCCTCTCCTGGCCGGTGAAGTAGGGGATGAACTGCTGCATGCCGGCGGTGGTGAGGAGGACGGTGGGGTCGTTGTGCGGGACGAGAGACGAGCTTGGGTAGAGCTTGTGCCCCCGCTCCTCGAAGAACTTGAGGTATCTCTGGCGTATCTCGTAGCTCTGTATAAGGGGTACCATTAGAGGCATTCTACTTTTTCAAGCCTTATTTTCCACCTCGGCGCGCATCGAGCCGTTCTCTGGCTTGCCGTCCCACGACTCGTTGATCTCCCCGAGCTGGCACCGGAGATCCTCGATGGCGCGCCTCAGGAGGCGCGAGACGTGCATCTGGCTGACGCCGATGGTTTGGGCGATCTCCGTCTGCGTCTTGCCCTCGTTGAAGCGCAGCTTGAGGATTTGCTGCTGCTGGCCTTTCAAAGCCTCTATGGCTCTCTGCAAGAGGATTTTGTCTTCGAGGCCCTCGATCGCGGAGTTCTCGTCGGCCTGGAGGTCCATGACCGTGTCACCCTCTTTGTCGTCCTGGCTCACCGGGGCGTCGAGACTCGAGGTGTTGTAGGCCCGGCCTAGAGTGAGGGCTTCGGCGACGTTCTCGATGTCGGAGTCGAGTGTCTCGGTTAGCTCCCGGATGCTGGGAGAGCGGCCGGTCTTGACCGTGCTCTCGCGGATGGCCTCTTTCGCCGACTGCCTCAGCTCCTGAAGGCCTCGGGGTACCCGCATCGCCCAGCCCTTATCCCGGAAGTACCGCTTGATCTCCCCAAGGATGTTTGGCGTGGCGTAGGTGGAGAACTCGATGTTCCGGTCCACATCGAAGCGGTCGACCGCCTTTATGAGACCCACGGAGGCTACCTGCATGAGGTCTTCTACCGGCTCGCCACGGCCAGCGAACTTCCTCGCCAGGAACTCGACGAGCGGGAGTTGCTCCTGTATGACAAGCTCACGCGCCCTCTGGTCGCCTTGCTTATGGTAGCGCACCAGCAGACGCCTGGTACGAGCCTTATCTGGGCGCCTGTAACGTCGGCTCACGACACCAACTCTACTACGGTGCGCCAGCCGACAGAGTCGCCCGCCTCACTCACCGCCGCTTCCTCGACCTCGGCGACGAGGCTGTCCTCGTCGAGGTAGAAGCGGTAACGCGTCGGGATCTCCGCCGCGTGCTGGCCCTCCAGAAGCTCGACGGCCTCCTCCAGACCGGCGACCCCGATCCGGGCCCGCGCCGCTAAACCCGCGACTACGAGACCGATGCAAGAACGTAAGGTCTCGTCTGGCGGGATAGTAAGGTATGTATAATCGGCAAATTCCCCGGGTTGCAAAGCGATCCTTCCTCCTGTTTTCTAGGTATCCTCAATGCGCGTCACCAACTCTCCGGGCGGCGGGACGGCCTCGGGGAGCGTACCTTGAGCCGGAGGTAGCCTGCGTCCGGCGTGGTTGCCCCCGTGCGACTCTAGCTCGCGCAGGATCTCCGCCCGGCGGCGTGCCGAGGCCTCGCGGGCCGCCGCGGTCGCCGTCTCGAAGCGCCGCCGGACCGCTTCGGGCAGCTCGCGCGCCCTCTCGGGTAGCTGCTTGCGAAGCTCCTCGTTCGTCGCGTAGAGCGCGCCGGCAGCCCCGAGTACGGCCCCCGCCACGAGCTTGCCCCAGCCGGGCAAGCCTAAGTCCCCTCTCCAGGACGCTCAGGAGTGTCCCCCGGCTCAGGGGTACGATCCTTCCCGCGTTCCCCCGAGCCGAAGAAGGCGCTGATACCCTTCGAGAGCCCGGCGGTGGCGGAGGAAACCTTTATGACCCCGCCACGCACGCCACGCGTAATTACCGTCGTCGTCTGGTCGAGCTCGCCGGTGATGGCGGCAACGTCGCCCACGGCCTCGTCGAGCTGGGAGAGTTGGCTGTTGATGTTGTCGACCGTGGCGTGGGTCTTTCCGAGGAGCGGCATGACCTCCTCGGAGACCTCTCTTATCGTCTTCTCGGTAGTCGAGAAGACGCTGGCGAGCCGCAGGAACATCCATGCCAGCAACAGGAACGCGACAGCGAGCGCCACGAAGAGGACGCCTTGCGCCAGATCAACGAACGCCTCTAACAAAGCCTGCCGCACCTCCAACCGTCTCACCCACGCTACAACCACCTCATTATACAGCTACATCTACTCTGGTTCGGTGGGATCAGGCCTCCCTGCATACCACCCCGCCGCCGACGACCCAGTCTCCCTTATAAAAGACCGCTGACTGGCCGGGTGCAACACCCAAAACTGGCTCTGTAAGGACCGCGCGAACCTCGCCGCCTCCGGCCTCCTCTACCTCGCACGGCACCGGCGAGCCGTTATAACGTACCTGGACCGACTCCGCCTCCGACGGGTCGAGGAACCAGTTGAGGCTGCCGACACGCACCTCGCTCACCTCCAAGTCCTGCTTGCGCCCCACAACTACCTGGTTCGTCGTGGGGCGAACCTCGGTCACGTAGAGCGGCGTCGGGGCGGAGACGCCAATGCCGCGCCGCTGGCCCACAGTGAAGTCCACTACCCCTGAATGTCGCCCGAGGAGGTGTCCCTCCCCATCGACGATCTCGCCGGGCTCCGTCGGCACCTTCTTGCGGACGAATCCCCGGTAGTTCCCGTCCGGGATAAAGCAGATGTCCTGGCTCTCGGGGGTGTATGCCACCGCGAGGCCCCTCTCTCCGGCGATGCTGCGCACCTCCTCCTTGTGGTACTCGCCGAGGGGGAAGACCGTACGCGCGAGAAGCTCCTTCGGTACGGGCCACAAGACGTAAGTCTGGTCCTTGGCCGCGTCAACGGGCCGGGCCATCGTGACACCGGCAGGCTCCTCGACGACGCGGGCGTAGTGGCCGGTGGCGAAATAATCGAATCCGAGCCTGTCAGCGAGGAAGGACGCGGCGTGGAACTTGACGTGGGCGTTGCACGAGACACAAGGGTTCGGGGTGCTGCCCGAGGCGTAAGAGCCGACGAAGCCCTGCATGACGCGCTTGCCGAAGAGCTCCTTGAGGTCGAGCGTGAAGTGCGGGAGTCCCATCTTGTGGGCGGTGTCCCGCGCGAAGAGCACGGTGTCCGGCGAACAGCACGAGCGGCTCCCCCGCTCCCCGTCGTGGAGCCGGAAGGTCACGCAGGCAACGTCGTACCCGGCCTCTTTCAGCAAGAGCGCAGTTACGGCCGAGTCCACACCGCCGCTCATCGCGGCGACGACGCTCCTACCCATTCGCCCCGGCCTTCCCGTACCCTTCCACGAGCATAGTCCCCGCCTCCCTGTTCCAGTGATCCTCGAGAGCCTTGTGCAGGGCGTCTAGGACGAGCGTGAGGGCGTGCTCCTTGCCCTCGGGTAACGGTCCACCCAGCTCACCTTCGAGGTCGGCCTTCGAAACACGCGCCGCCCTCAGCAAATGGCTCTCGCGAACCAGCTCCGAGAGCGCCGAGCCGGCAGCGATGCATGCCGCACAACCGTAGACTTTGTAGCGCACGTCTTCGAGTCGGTTCGAGGAGACCCCAATCTCAAACCGGGCGACGTCGCCGCACGCGGCGTCCCCCGACTCACCGGCGCCGCTAGGGCGTTCGAGCTTGCCGACGTTCCGGGGCCGTACGAGGTGCTCTATGACCTGCGGGTTGTAGCGGTCAACCATCAGTTAGTTCTCAGCTTTCAGTTGGTGTACAGGGGCGAAAGTTCGCGTAATTGCGCGACGGCCGCGGCCAGGGCTTCGAGGAAGCCGTCTACGTCTCCCCGCGTAGTGTCTTTACCGACCGTTACCCGTACCGCCGAGAACGCTTCTCGCTCGCCCTGGCCCATCGCCAGGAGGACCGGGGAGGCTTTGTGACCAGCGGTGCTGGAGGCGCAGGCCGAGCCGCTGCCGACGGCGTAGCCGAGGGCGTCGAGGTAGAGGACGAGGCTCTCAGCTTCGACGCCTTCTACGCTCAAGTGGACGTTGTTGGAGAGACGCTTCTCGAAATGGCCGTTGAGACGTACACCGGGGATGCCGGTCGCGCCGGAGATCAGGGCGTCCCGCAACGTCTCGTCGTGCCGGGTCCGCTGCGCGAGCTCGCCGGCCGCAAGCCTCGCCGCCGCCCCGAAGCCCACGATGCCCGCCACGTTCTCGGTACCGCTCCTCAGGCCTCTCTCCTGGCCGCCGCCGAACAGGGTTGGCTCCAGCCGGACGCCCCCGCGTGCGTACAGGGCGCCGACACCCTGTGGACCGTAGATCTTGTGTGACGAGAGGGCGAGCGTGGAGACGGGCACGCGCGAGACGTCTATGGGCAGCCTCCCGGCCGCCTGTACCGCGTCCACGTGGAACGGTACGTCCCGCTCACGGCAGACCTCCGCCAACTCCTGGACAGGCTGCACGGCGCCGACCTCATTATTGGCCCACATCACGGCGGCGAGGGCGGTCTCCGGGCGCAGGGCTTCAGCGAACCTGTAGGAGCCTACTACTCCATTCGAGTCAACACCGACCTTCGTCACCTCGCAGCCCTTCGATTCGAGGTAGGCGGCCGCGTTGCGGACGGCGGCGTGCTCGACGGCGGAGATCACGACGTGCCTCTTTTCGGGGGCCGCCGCGGCGACGCCGAGGACGGCCAGGTTGTCCGACTCAGTACCGCCGGAGGTAAAGAGGACCTCCTCCGGCGCGGCGCCTATGAGCCGGGCGACGGAGGCGCGGGCCTCTTCTATCGCCTCGCGGGCGGCGGCGCCGGAGGCATGAAGGGAGGAAGGGTTGCCCCTCAAGGTCATGTCCCCTCCGAGGTACGGGAGCATCGCCTCCAGTGCTCGCTCGTCGAGCGGGGTGGTGGCGGCGTGGTCCAGGTATACGAAGTCGTTGCCGAGCATTGCGCCCTAAGTTTAACTTACCAAAGCGGGTTTGCGACCGTCTCAGACGGTGATGGTATCCACGACCGCGCCGTTATCGACGAGCGCTACCTGGTCGCCGGGCTGGACGCTAAGCGACTCGCCCTTGGTGAAGGTGCCGATCACCAGCCTACCCTCGGCGTCCACTACATCCGGCGCGCTCCCGATCGAGGCTACCTGCCTGGGACCTACCCTGGCCCCTTGGTTGATCTCCACACCGTCGCCGGCCGCGTCGATCTCGCCGGTCTCCGGATCCTGCACGCTGAGGGCAAAGCCGGAGAGGTCTATCTCCTCGTCACCCTGATTGGCAATGGTGATGTACTCTATCCCGCCCCAGGTCTCGGTCAACTCGAGCCCTTTGAGATCCAGGGCGACGTCGCTGGAGTTACCCCCCCACGTCCGTCCGGGAGAGGTCGAAGAGCGCCTGGTCGAGGACGCCCTGCTCGACGTACCCCTGAAAGAGCTTCTCGATGACGTACCCGTCCTCGCGGGGCGCGAGCATTACGATTAACGGCGTGAAGCCAACGTCCAGCTGGGCAGCGAGGGTCCCATACTCGCCCCTGCCCAAGTCCTCGCTGGTCTCCGCATCGCCGGGCTTGGTGATATCGTAGGTGAAGAACTCGACTTCCGGGTAATCGTTGCGCAGGTTCCTGAGGTCGCTGTTCACCAGCTCATCTACCTCCAGCCCTTGAGGATAGAAGGGACCTACCCCCTCCTGGAAGAACTCGACCACGATCAGGGCCTTCCGCTGGTAGGCGTTCCTGAAGTCCTGCGGGACCGGCTGGCGTTGGTTGAGCATGAACGGCTTGTCGAGGAGGGTCTCGGCCTGCGCTTTGCCCTGAACGGTAGCGCCGCCCGCCGTGTTCCCGCCAGAGGGCGCGGGAGGTCCGCCGCCCTGAGAACCTCCGGTCGCCCCGCCGGACGCTGCGGGCGGCGGCTGGGCCTGCTCGTCCCCGCCGCAACCCGCCGCGAGAAGGAAGACCACCAGAATCGTGAGTAGCCGAAAGGATAAGCAGGAATTGCGGATCACGCCCCCAAACCCATTCCCTTCGATGGCGCTCTCCCTTGCTCTCCGGTTCACGATGGGCTTCCTGGCGACATGCTCCGAGGCTATCCCAGTGCAACGTATCATAACGGTAAAAAAGGTGCAACGAGCCTATCAAACGCCCTCATAGGTCCCGCCCTACCTGATGAGCAGGCCACCCTCCGCGAGCACCTATATACTTGGCGCGGGTTGTAGAGTAAGACCATGATATCTGCGGAGGTAGACCTTTGAATAACCCGTACAGGACGCACGCGGCGGGCGAGTTGCGGGCGAAGGACGTCGGCGAACATGTGAAGCTGGCGGGCTGGGTGAACCGGCGCCGGGACCACGGTGGTTTGATCTTTATCGACCTGCGCGACCGTTGGGGAGTTACGCAGATAACCTTCCACCCCGAGTCGGCCGAAGTCTTCGCGCAGGCCGAGGAACTGAGGTCCGAGTGGAGCATCTCCATAGAGGGAGAGGTGGCAAAACGGCCCGAGGGAAACGAGAACCCGGAGCTACCGACCGGGGAGATCGAGGTCGCGGCTACGTCGCTCACGGTCCTGAACGCCGCCGCCACGCCCCCGTTCGAGATCGACCGCGAGAGGCCGGTGGACGAGCTCCTGCGACTAAAGTACCGTTACCTGGACCTGCGGCGCCCCAGGATGCGCGAGAACATTATCTTCAGGCACCGCGTCGTCAGGCACATGCGCGACTACCTCTCCGAACGGGACTTCGTGGAGATAGAGACCCCGCTCCTCACCGCCTCTACCCCCGAGGGCGCCCGGGACTACCTGGTGCCGGCCCGTCTCTACCCGGGCAATTTCTACGCCCTGCCGCAGTCGCCGCAGCAATTTAAGCAACTACTCATGGTCGCCGGCTTCGAGCGGTACTTCCAGATCGCCCGGGCTTTACGCGACGAGGACCAGCGGGGCGACAGGCAGCCCGAGCACACCCAGCTAGACCTGGAGATGAGCTATACCACCCAGGACGAGGTCCTCAACCTCATCGAAGGTCTCTACACGGAGATTGTCGAGGGCTTCACCGAAAAGAAACTCCTCGCCAGTCCGTTCCCGCACCTGACCTACCGGGAGGCGATGGACCGGTTCGGAACCGACAAACCGGACCTCCGCTTCGGGCTCGAGATACAGGACGTCTCGGAGCTAGCGCGCGCATCCGAGTTCAAGGTCTTTCGGGGAGCGGTGGACTCGGGCGGCTCCGTGCGCGGCATCGCCGTAGGGTCTCTCGGCGACCTCACGCGGCGCGAGATCGACACGCTAACCGCCGTGGCGGCGACGGGCGGGGCTCGGGGGCTCGCGTACCTCAAAATCGGGGAGGACGGCCTCACCGGTCCAATCGCCAAGTTCTTCTCGGCGGAGGAGGGCGAGGCCCTGAAAAAGTCGCTCAGCGCGGGGCAGGGCGATTACATGTTCTTTGTCGCGGATAACGACAAGGTCGTCTTCGAGAGCCTGAACAAGTTGCGGCTACACATGCGGGACCGGCTCGGGCTCGCGGACGATAACGTGCTCGCGTTGTGCTGGGTGACGGACTTCCCGCTCTTCGAGTGGAACGAGGACGAGGGGCGGATAGAGCCGATGCACCACATGTTCACCATGCCGCGCGAGGAGGATCTGCCGCTGCTGGATACGGACCCGTTAAGGGTCATCGGACAACTCTACGACCTCGTCGCTAATGGGACGGAGCTCGCCTCGGGGAGCATAAGGATCCACCGCCCCGAGTTGCAGCAGAAGGTCTTCTCCATCGTGAACATACCGCCGGAGGAGGCCGAGAGACGTTTCGGCGCGATGCTGGAGGCATTCCGCTACGGCGCGCCGCCGCACGGAGGCATAGCCCCCGGGATAGACCGCCTCATCATGCTGCTCCGGGACGAGCAGAACATCAGGGAGGTCATGGCCTTCCCGAAGACTCAAGGAGCCCGCGACGAGATGATGGACGCCCCCGGCCCCGTCACCCCGGAACAGCTAGAAGAGCTCCACATAGTGGTGAAGGTCCCGACCCGCAGAGGCCCCGAGCAGCCCCCGCGCGAGGACCCGACCCTTTAAGGCCGAGCGCTCTTTACGGGGCTCGACTACCACGAGAACAGAGCAACGCCGTGCCCTCTTCGGCGACGAACTCGCCGAGGGCCGCGTAGAGGGTCTCGGCGATCTCCGAGGTTGCCCTCTGAGGGTCTCCGGTGTAGGCCTCCGGCACACCCAACTCAGGGAAGGTTCTGGCACCGGCGGCCCGCCGCTCGGGGATGTCCCGGGTCTCCCAGTTCGGGGAGAGGGCGTCGAGGTACTTCCGGTCTACCAACTCCGGCGCCCTGAGCAGCACCAGGGCCGTCTCCCACTCTCCGGCGTGGATGTCGTGTTCCAGATGGTCCTCCTTCAGCAAGTGCAGCAACTTCGGGAGGGCGTCACTGTACCATCGGGGTACCCACGCTAGTGTCCCCGCCTCTTCGGCGCCGGCACGTTGCGCCGCTAGATTCTCCCCCTGGGCGTGGCCACTGACTATAAGCGTGCGCCGGAAATCCGAGTGGGCCAGGTCCCGGCAGATGTCCGCCACGATCTCGGTCACGACCTCTGCCCTGACCGAGATCGTACCGGGGAAAGGACGGGCGACCTCCGCAAGACAGTAGGGGAGCAGGGGCGCCACGAGGCACTCTAGGTCCCGGGCGGCCAAATCCCGGGCCGCGCGTTCGCAGAGATCCCGGGCCACGATGTAGTCCGTCCCTATCGAGAGGTGCGGGCCGTGCGCCTGCGGCGGGCCGACCGGCAGCAGGGCCAGATCCGCACGCGCCGCGAGCCGTTCGACCTGGGGATAGGTCATGCGCTAGAGGTAGTTCAGGGGTCTCATACTCACGGATCTTACCCTCGTTCCGATACGGGATGTTCGGCCAGCATAGCGAACAGGGTACAGACAAGGCCAGGCACAGGCGGGACGAGTAAAATTCTTCACGAATCGGTTACCAGCGGAGGAGACATATGGAGATACAGAAGCTGGATCACATAGCGCTCTACATGAGCAACAGAGACTCGGCTGCCGAGTTCCTGACCTCGCACTTCGGCTTCCACGTCGTCGACCGAACCGACCGCTACACCCTCGTGGGCGCCGGCGGCAGGATCGGCAAGCTGACGCTCTTCGATGCCCCGGAGGGCACCGTGCCCTCCCCAGGGGTAATAGAACGAATAAACATCCGCGTCGCGGACCCAGGGTCCGCCTCCTCAAATCTTCCACGAGAGGCCAACGTCGAGCCGCACGACGGCGGGTACCTCTTCACCGGCCCGGAGGGTCTCCCGTTCGCGCTGGTTCCCGGAGAGGGCGACTTCACAGACTACGACCTGGAAGGGCTCGTCCTGCGCTCCGGTAACCCAGAAGGGTCTGCGGCCAGCTTCGTAACGATGGGCTTCGCGCCGGGGGACGACACGACGGTAAGGGCCGGAGAATACCGGCTACATCTAGTCTCCTACACGCCGGACAGAGAGACGCAGGGGATACTCTTTCACCTCGGTTGCCTCGTAGAGTCAGCGGAGGACCACCGCAAGGAGGCCGAGGAGCAGGGGTTCGAGATCCAGGACTTCGTCGATGGCCCAAACACTCTGGCAGTCTTCGTCCGCGGCCCCGAGGGCGTGAGCGTGGAGTACGTGGAGCACAAGCCTACCTTCTCGCTCACCTGAGACATGCCGGTGCGTGTGATCGTCGCCGGTGGCGGGCTCGCCGGGCTGGTAGCCGCGCTCCGGGCCACTCAGCTCGGCGCGCGGGTCACCCTCCTTGAGAAGGGCGACCGGCTCGGCGGCTCCTTCATCTACTCTAGCGGCTATGTCTGGTCCTATAAAGACCTGGCGACCTTCCGCCGCGAAGCCCCCGGCGGCGACCCCGTCTTGCAGAAGCTTATTCTGGAGCGGCTTGAGGCCGGCATCGGCTGGCTGGAGGATCTCGGCCTCCCCGTCCTCACGCGAGAGACGGGCAACCCGCTAACCTTCGGCGCCCGCTTGGATCCGGAACGGACGGTAGCGATGTTGGCGGACCTCATCACCGCCTCCGCCGGGCAGATAATCGTGGGCGCGGCCCTGGACCGTCTGGCAGAAGACGGAACGATCAGGTTCCTATCAACGGTCGGCGGTGATAAGCGAACGGAGGGCGCGGACGCCCTGATCCTGGCGTCCGGCGGATTTGCCGCGAACCCGGAGCTCGTAGGTCGCTACATAATCCGGGGGCCGGGGAGGATGCATCTGCGCGCGCATCCCTGGAGCACCGGAGACGGCTTCCTCGCGGCGCTGGAGGCAGGGGCGCTCGCGAGCGCCGGCCTCGACGAGTTCTACGGCCGCAACCTTCCCGCCCCTCCCGCCGGCTTCTCTCCTGACGAGTTCGTCGAGGTCTCCCAGCTCTACGGCCGTTACGCCGTGGCGATCAACCGCAACGGCAAACGCTATGCCGACGAGGCCGCCGACTGGTCGGAGACCGCGCTGACCGAGTCCACCGCCCGCCAGCCGGGTCTCCGCGCCTGGTACGCCCTGGACGCGGTAGGGCTTCGGGAGCAGGTACGGGACCGCACCGTGGAAGAGATGGTCAAGACGGCCCGTCGTACCGGTGGGACCGTTCTGCAAGCAGGGAGCCTGGAGGAGTTGGCAAAGAGATTAGCGGAGCGGGGCATACCTGAAATAAACGTGCTGCGCACGCTCGACGAGTACAACGCCGCCGTCGCGGGCGGAAGGAGCGACGAACTCTCACCACCGAGGAGCGCGCCCGCCACGCCTGTAGAGGCACCGCCGTTCGTAGCCGTAGAGGTCGCGCCGACTATAACCCACACTATAGGCGGGCTCGCGGTGGACGAGGGCTGCCGGGTGCTGCGCCGGACGGATGAACAACCGCTACCCGGGCTGTACGCCGCCGGGGTCGAGGCCGGCGGGGTCTCGGTGGGCGGGTATACGAGCGGCCTCGCCTCCGCCCTCGTCTTCGGTGAGGTGGGCGCGGAGTCGGCGGTGGGAGACGCCAAAGAGTCGGGTCTCCGGAGAGAGTGGTAGCTCCCGCGTCAGGCCGTCGCGGCGACGAGGTAGGAGGCGACCTCCCGAAGCGAGCCGCGCTCCTCGAAGACGGCGCGCTGCCTATCAGCGCCGTTCCCGCCGTCCAAGATCTCCAGCACGCTTTCTAGTTCGGCCTCGCACCCGAGGTCCTGGGAGAGGGGGCATAGCTCCTCTATGAGGTCCCGGGCAGCGTCCCGGGCGGTGACGCTCCGGCCGGTGGAGAAGTCGTGGAGGCGAGCTTCGAGCCCGTAGCGGGTGGCGCGCCACTTGTTCTCTTCGGTGAGGAGCGGGTCTTGCGGGCGGTGCCGGTCGGCGGTCGCAACGATGCACTGGGCAAGGGCGGCTAAAGAGGCGGTCCGGGCGGTCTCGGTCTGGGCATCCGGCGCGCGGAGCTCGACGGTGCCGAGCCTCGGGTGGGGCCGGACGTCCCACCAGCACCAGGAGTAGTCCAGTATACTCCCGGCGCGAACCAGGGCGTTCACGTAGCCCTCGAAGTCCTTCCAGGAGCGGAAGTCAGGCGGCAGCCCGGAGCGAGGCACCAGGCCGAATATCTTCGTGCGCGCCGACGAGAGGCGCGTGTCGGTCCCACCCCAGAACGGGGAGTTGGCCGAGAGAGCTATAAAGAGCGGCACGTGCCGCGAGAGCGCCGCGACCGCCCGGATCGCAGACTCCTCATCCGGAACTGCGACGTGGACGTGCAGCCCGTAGATGGCCTGCATCCGCGCCGTCCAGCCCATCTCCTCCTCCACCTTGAGGTACCGCTCCTGCTCCGTGATCGGCTGTGAGATCGAGTCGCTAAAAGGATGAGTCCCCGCAGCCGCGAGCCGCGCCCCGCACCCCTCGACGAGATCCCCCACCCTCCGCCGAAGCGCACTCAACTCCGCCGCAAGCCCCGCCACCGTCCCGTAGACCGGGGAGCGCGTCTCGAGAAAGGAGGCCAAAAGCTCGGGGGCTACAGGGAGCCCTGCGGAGTCGATGGCGGCTAACACCTCGCCGATGGCCGGAACGAGCCCAAAAGACGTTGGATCTACGAGCTGAAACTCCTCCTCGACGCCCACGGTGTACGGCGCCGAAGCGCCGAAGTTGATCTCCATCACGGATACTTTAGCAGCGCGGCGGCGTCACATGGAGCGGCAAAGGCCTTCAAAGAGATGTTCCGGGCGGCGCTCCGCCAGAGAGGAGCAGTGCCGCGCGGCGGATAGACAGCCCCTACAACCTCCCGAGACCCCATGGAAGAACACTCCCTCGCACGGTGGAGGCCGACCGGCGGGCAATGCCATAACAGTGAAGACTGATACTCTACCGTAGAGAATCCTGCGCTAGTATCCTTACCTAGATTTCTCGAAACCTGCTGAGCGGACGGTTGGTAGCTAGAAGGAGAACAAATAGAGACGCAGTTAGAGCCGGAAGAAGCGGCTATTGGGCATGACCATTGCAGGCAAGGAAAGGCTAGCCGTTTGAAGGGTGACAGGTCTACCGCATCCCGGATGCCCCTGCGAGCCGCGCTGACCTTCGACGACGGCCCGAATCCTGTCTGGACACCCCGTATACTCGACGCCCTTCACAGGGCCGGCATTCGGGCCACGTTCTTCTTGATCGCCCCATGCGCCCTGGCGCATCCTCACATCGTCTCCTCGATGTTAGAGGCTGGACACGGGGTCGAGCTCCACTGCACCGAACACGTGCGCCACACGCACCGCTCTCGCAAAGAGGTCGAGGTCGATACGCGCGAGGGGCTCGCGATTTTACGCAGCCTCGGAGTAGAGCCCCGGCTCTGGCGAACACCATGGGGCATCCTCGCCCCCTGGACGGAGGAGGTCGCCGGGGAGTTCGAGCTGGCACTCGCCCCCTGGACCGCCGACACCCACGACTGGCGGGGAGACGGAGCATCCGAGATGCTGCGCTCCACGGAACCACTTCTCGGTCCCGGTTCTATCGTCCTCATGCACGACGGCCTGGGTCCTGGCTCTCTGCGGGCCGGCTGCGAAGAGACCGTGAGCCTCGTCGGAGAGCTAGTCGCACGCCTGCGCTCGATGGGCTGCGAGCCTGCTCCCCTGGTCCCGAGTGAGGGAGTCGAGGCGTGAAGACGGCAGCAAACAGGATCGAAGCCGGCAAAGCAACTCGACTCTCGCCCGGCTCCGAAGAGGTTGGAGCGATGCTGGCGGAGATCTCCGCAAACGCTGCCGAGCACGACGCCGCCCCGGCCTTCCCCGAAGGCCCGTTTGATGCGCTCTCGCGGGCCGGCCTCCTGGCCCTGCCGCTGCCGGACCCTATCGGGTCGAGCGGAAGACGGGCCTCCTTCTCTGAGGAATGGCGCGTGCTAAGGGCCGTTGCGAAGGCGGATGGGTCGGTCGGCAGGATCTTCGACGGCCATCTGAACGCCGTCGAGCGAGTCTCGGTCTTGGCGCCCGAACCTCTGCGCGCGAGGGAGCTAGAGGCGGTCGCCGCCGGGGAGCTGCTCCTCGGGGTCTGGGGGGCCGACCCGATACCCGGCGAAGGTCCGCCCGCCCGCCTGGTGGAGACGAAAGCCGGCCCCGTCCTCGAAGGCGTAAAGACCTTCTGCTCGGGCTCCACGGGCCTCGACCGGGCGCTGGTCGCCGTGCGCGGCCCGGAGGACGAGTCGGGGCAGCCGCTGCTCGCATACGTGGACCTGTCGGCGGGAGTAGACGTGGACCGGACGTGGTTCAGGGGCTCCGGGATGCGGTCCTCCGAGAGCCACCGGGTCGTCTTCGAGAGAGCGCGCGTGCTCGCGGTCCTGGGCGGACCGGGCGAGCTAGTCAGGGAGCCGTACTTCGCCCGCGACGCTATCCGGACGGCCGTCTCGTGGGCGGGGGTGGCGGATGCCGCGGTGGAGGCCGCCCTCGACACTCTAGCCGCCAAGTCGGGGGGCCGGGAGCCGGACGATATCGTCTCGCTCGCCGCCGGCACGATGATCGCCGCGCGGAAGACCATCGACCGCTGGCTGGAGCACGCCGCACGGCAAGCAGACGCCGACCCCGAAGGCTCGCTCGCCGGCTTCGCGGTGGAGTTGCGCGTGGCGGTGGCGGCGTCTTGTAGGGATATACTGGACGAGGCCGCCCGCGCCTGCGGATCACGCCCGTTCGCGGTCGCCGACCCGCTCGACCGCGCCCGCCGCGACCTCGAACTATTCCTCCTGCAACACCGCCTCGAACCCGCGCTCGCTCGCGCCGGTCGCCGGGCCATCACGGAACGCGGATCCCGGTCGTGAGGAAGCGCCTCGGACGCGAGTACTTCGATAACCTATACGCGGAGTCGTCCGACCCCTGGAGTTTCGAGACCTCGGAGTACGAGCGAGAGAAGTACGAGCGCACCCTGGGAGTCCTCGCGGAGCGCGGGAGATACCGGCGCGTCCTGGAGGCCGGCTGTTCCATCGGCGTCTTCACTGCCATACTCGCCCCTTTGTGTGACGAGCTCCTGGCCGTGGACGTCTCAGAGGCGGCAGTCGCGGCGGCCAGAGAGAGGCTGTCGGGCTCCCCGCACGTCCGCGTCGAACGGCGTACCCTGCCAGAGGAGATGCCCGAGGGGCCGTTCGACCTCGTCGTCGCATCCGAGGTCCTGTACTACTGGCCCGAAGACGTCATGCTGGCAGCGCTTGGGGGTTTCGAGGAGGAGCTCGCGCCGGGTGGCGCACTGCTCGCCGTCCATTGGCGCAAAGAGACCAGGAGCTATCCGCTGCAGGGGGACGAGGTACACGGGCTGCTGCTGGAGCACACGCGCCTCTCGAACACGACCACGATCATCGAGCCGGAGTACCGTCTGGACCTCTTCGAGGACAAGCAATGAACCCGAACGACCGAATCGTGATACTCGGCGGCGGACCGGGCGGCCTCTCCGCAGCACGCGCCTACCGCGAGACCGGGGGGCGCGGGAACATTACCATCCTGACCGCCGAACCATATGCCCCCTACCAACGCCCGCCGCTGACCAAAGAATACCTGCGCGGCGAGGTCGATCGCGACTCTCTACCGATGCAGGACGCCCGCTGGTTCAAGGAGAACGGCGTGGAGCTCAGGACCCTGACGCGCGCCCTCACCCTCGACCGAGACCGCGGCGTCGTGGAGACGGAGACCGGCGAGCTTCCCTACGACGCCTGCGTGCTCGCTACCGGCTCCGAACCCGTCCGTATCCCCGTTCCCGGCGGCGAAGACCCCGAGGTCCTGGTGATGCGCACCATCGAGAACTCCGAGCGTCTGCGCGGCCGCGTGGGCGAAGGAAGCCGGGCGCTCGTCGTCGGGAGCGGCTTTATCGGGTGCGAGGCGGCGGTCTCCCTCTCGCTGCGCGGTGCGCAGGTTACCCTCGTAAGCCAGGAGAGCGTCCCGCAAGAGCAACGCCTCGGGCCGGACGTGGGAGGAAGGATGAAGGGCTGGCTGGAGAGCTACGGCGTGGACCTGCGGTACCTGGGGACCAACGTAGAGGGGATAGAGCGGGAGAATGGCGGCTTCCGGATCACGATCGGGGGCGGGGAGAGCATCTCCACGGGGACCGTTCTCTTCGGGACCGGTGTCTCGCCCCGCACGCAGCTCGCCGAGGAGGCGGAGCTGGAGATCGAGAGTGGTGGCGTGGTTACCGACTCCTCGATGCGGACGAGCGGGCCGGGCATCTTCGCCGTCGGCGACATAGCGTTTGCGATGAACGAATCGGCCGGCGAGCGCCAGAAGGTCGAGCACTGGGGCGACGCCCTGGAGCACGGCCGTATCGCCGGTACCGTGCTCGCGGGCAGCGAAGCGGCCTGGAGCATGGCGCCCGGGTTCTGGTCCACGATGGGCGAGAAGACCCTGAAGTACTGGTCCTGGAGCGGCGGCTGGGACGAGGCCCGGTTCGTGGACCACGTAGAGCGCGGCGAGGCCGGCGAAGCGAGTGAGTCCTTTACGGTCTGGTACGGCAGGGACGGGGTCTGCGTCGGCGTCCTCGCCCACAACTGCGATAAGGACTATGAAGAGGGCCGTGAGCTCGTCGAGGGCGGAGCACTACTTCCCCGATGACGCTCATGCTCCCGCCGCCAGACCCGGCGCTAAAGGTCTCTGTCGTGATCCCCGCCCACAACGAGGAGGAGCTCGTCGGCTCCTGCCTCACGGCGCTCGCGGAGCAATCCGGGATCTCCGCCGAAGAGTACGAGGTCCTGCTCGTCCTCGACCGCTGCACGGACGGAACGGAGGAGCGTGCATTAGAGGTCGCCGCGGAGCACCCCGATCTGCGACTGCACCTGATCAATGGCCCCGGCCGAGGCGCGGGGTACGCACGCAGAGCCGGGATGGAGGAGGCCTGTGCCAGGCTCCTCTCCCTGGGCAGCCCGGACGGGTTGATCGCCTCGACGGACGCGGACACAGTGGTAGCATTGGATTGGCTCCTGGTGCAGCTACAGGCGGCGGCGCGGGGGGCAAGGGCTATCGGAGGCCGGATAGAGCTGAGGGAGGCCGGCGTCCTCCCTCACGACGTCTACGATTGGCGTGACGAGCAGGGGCGTCTGAAGAAACGTGAGCTGCTCTCGGCGTCCAGCGATGGGACCATGCAGGCGGAACACTGGCAGTTCAGTGGAGCCTCGCTCGCGCTCACGGCGGCGACTTACGGGGAGATCGGGGGCATAGAACCCCGCACCGCGCTGGAGGACGAGTACCTGGAGCGGACCCTCACCATGCGCGGCATTCCCATAGAGCGCCCGCTCTCCGTAAGGGTAGCGACCTCCGCCCGCACGGTGGGGCGCGCCAGGAGGGGGCTCGCCCGAGACCTCGCACTGGCCTCCTGGGTCCACAACAATACCTACGATGCCCGCGACTTCGACGTCCAGGATTTGTCCGAGAAGAAGCGCGCCTCCGGCGCGTCGGTCAGCGCCATCGTGCCCACGAAAGGCAAAGGCTGCGGGGGGGCAGCCCTGCTCGACGCCCTGCAGCCGCTCTCGGAGGCCGGGCTCGTGGACGAGACGATAGTGCTGCGCCAGGACGAGGAGAGCGAGGTCCTCTCCGACAAGGGCGTAGAAGTCTACCGGGACGCAGAGCTTATGCCCGGGTTCGGCCCGGTGCGAGGTTACGGCGATGCGTTGTGGCGGGGTCTTTCCGTGGCGCGGGGGGAGATAGTCCTCTTCCTCGACGCGAGCGTGCCGGATCCGGACGGGAGCCGGACTTTAGGTCTCCTGGGTCCCCTTCTCGTAAGAGAAGACCTGTGCTTCGTCAAAGGATTCTCCGGCGAGCCCGCGGACGCGGGTGAGGGTACGACAGGTCTCTCGGAGCTCGTGGCGCGGCCCCTGATCAACGTGTACATGACCGAACTGGCCGGCTTCATCGAGCCCCTCTCCCTCGAGTTCGCTGCCCGACGGGGGCTCCTGGCCTCCTTACCGTTCCCGGTAGGCTACGGCGCCGCTCTGAGCCTCCTCTTCGACGCTGCTCGCTCGGCCGGCGTGGAGTCCCTCGCCCAGGCCCGCCTGGACCCCCGCCCCTCCGAGCGCATCCCACTTCCGGACCTCGGTGAGGCCGCCTACGCCACCATCGTCGCCGTCACGGCCCGTATGCACCGCGACGACCTCGAAGAGCACGCTCCAGGCCCACTCTTCCTGCCAGGATCGAAACACTTCGAGCAGCGACGCGTCGCCGTCGAGGAACGGCCGCCGGTCGGTACCTGTCAGTAGGCTCAACAAGATGAAACGTAGGGACTGAGAGCGGATTGGGCGAAGGTTGATCCTAGTGCAAACTACCCAGCATGAGACCGTACTCCAAAGACCTCAGGCTCAAAGCGTTGGACGCCGTCGATGGCAGGATACCCCGCAAGGAGGTGGCGCGCGTCTTCGGGATCTGCGTGCCCTCGATCAAGCGCTGACTCAGGCGGCGAAGGGAAACCGGCGACGTTGCGCCCTCTCC
>JAABVA010001567.1_pt1 | contig 24176 bp, 25 predicted proteins | sample 5560331 | NCBI WGS metagenome assembly JAABVA01 (sample SAMN12812661, study PRJNA571458) | rock metagenome | isolation source: Antarctica rocks | place: Antarctica: Victoria Land, Mt New Zealand sud | collected 2016-01-07
GGAGTTCCCCAGCTTGATTTGAGGGTTTAATGTTTGAATGCAGGTGGGGGGTGGTTTGTTGGGGGAGCGCAGCCGAAGACTTAGCGCGGGGTACTGTATTGTAGCTGGAAGCAAATCATTAAAGGGGGGGGGGAGCTGGTTGGTCGTTTTCGTTTTTCGTTTCCGTTTCCGTTTTGTTTGTTTTGTTTATATGGAGTGTTGCAGTGGGGCTTGGGGGGGTGGGGGATTTTTTTGGAGATTGGTTTTCCGACGGGTAGAAAGGGAAGGTGAAGCTGAGGCACCACCACCACCGTCAGAAGAGAGGGGAGATTTGATCTGAAGTGAGGAATTTTCCTTCGGAATCGCGTGACGATGTCAACGATGTCAACTGTGGGAGTGTGTGAGGAGGGTTTTGGGGGAAAACTGTAGAAGTGGTTGGAGAGGGTTTGGGGGTTTTGGGAAGGAGGATGGGCTGTGCTAGTTAGTGGTGGGTAGGGGGTAGTTGGGTGCGTGATGGGTGATGGGTGGTGGTTGGTTAAGGGGTGTGGTGGTGGGAAATGGAGGGATGAGGCATGTAGAGACAATGAGAATAACCTAGTTCATGGCTGCATTGTTCGAGGTAGATATGATGCCATGAACAAAGTTCGAAAACCAACTCTCCTGTTCTAACCCACCAACCTTACATCCCCTCCCTCCCTTCGCCCCCGCAACCATAATACACAGCCTCCCTACTCCGGCGGGCCCTGGAAAGTCTTCGCAACCTCAGGCTGCCACTTCAGCCGATCCTTGCCAAAGATCTCCGCGTGCACGCCAAAGTCCTTGCTGCCCTGGAGCAGACCGGTGCGGATGATGATTTTGTTGCCGAGGACGGTTTGGTGGTGGTAGACGTGCGAGGTGCAGTTGGGGCAGTAGTAGCAGTTTACGTCTTTGCCTGTTGGGGAGGGGTTTAGTTTGGGGGGGGGTTGGGGGGAGGGAAGAGGGAAGATGGAGGGCGAGGTTACCAGAGTCACCCTTGTAGGTGTAGGTTTTGAGCGAGCCCTTTGTGACTTTCAAATCGCCTTCGGTGGCCATTTGGTTGAGGGTGTTTTCGCCGCCGCTGAGGAGTTTGCAGGCGTCGCAATGGCTGTGGGGAGAGGGTTAGTTTCGTCTTTGTTTTGAGTTCCATGGTGATGGGTAGACTGTTTACCAGAGAATGTGAGAAGCATCATCGACCTTGGTGGTCCACTCGGTTTGGCCGCAATGGCACTTTCCGTTGTAGGTGGTCATGTTTGCTGTGGGGGTTGATGGTTGTTGAGATGGAATGATTGATTGCGGGAAGCTGAGCGTGGTTGGCCTGTAGAGACGTTATAGAGGAGATATGAGATGTGATGAGATGGGATGAGATTGAAAAAGAAGTGAAAAGGATTTGTTTATGGCCCCAGTATTTGAAATACTGTGCATACGGTCATGGACTAGAGTCCCCTCATCTCCTTCACCCCGCGGTTACCCCACCAAGGACCAGAAAAGAGGTGGCAGGCGTCATTGCACTGCTCATTGGGCCGTTGATTGGTATTAAAGGTACTTCAAAGTATCACTCTCTCATCCTCCGCTTTGTACAACGTCTCGGCCTGAGAAGCCAACAAAGTCGGCCTACAAGGGAAGTGCAGGATTGGAGAAAAGTCTTCCAAATCTTCCAAATCTTCCATTGAGATATCTATGCAGGAGAAAGCGGCATGCTCCCGGTCGTGCGTCTTCGTGCATTATGCATATCAAGCGTCAAGGTAGACGAATAAGGCATCATATCTTTCGTGACCGTCGTCGTACTCCCTAGGAAGTATATGGATTAGTGCAACACGAACTGGAAATCCTGGGCATTGTTCTCCACCACACCGAAACCGGTGAAAGGATCATAGTGTCGGCTTTGCCGGAGCCAGATGTTGGAATCCGAAAGGGACCGTACATTGAGATCCTCTCCCCCCGGCGCATGGTAGGATCATGCATGCAGCAGCACCGGGTAGCGCACTGGGACAATTCCAAATAGTCATCTCAACCGTGGATGCGGTATTGGGGATTGGAGGACGCCCGGATCGCAATGTGATGCTTAGTTAGTTGTATCGGATTACCTTACTCTGCCACCTACTCCGTATTGCAGGGAGAAAACGCATCGTGATTGCGGATATGGATGGAATCTAATGCTTTGGGAATAACAATACATATGCCTGCCCCTGATGATAAAAGCCCTTCGACCTTGGCCTCTAGTAAAAGCTCATCAAGAAATCCAATCAATCAATGACCGCTCCACCTCAACCATGTTCAATCCCCTCACCCTTCATTGCTTTCAAACATATTCGACGTTTTCTGCATGAGATCGAAGAAGCCGTCATCCTCCAAAACGTTGAGATCCCCCCCTGAAAGCGTCATCCCAAGAGCTTGCTCGAAGCCGGGATGCATCCTCCGTAGCCCATCTCCTATCATCGATGGCGGGTACATGTCGGCTTTGTACGCATTCGTAGAGTTTGCCTGCGCAGGGCTGAAGTCATAAGTACTGTCGCCACCATTGGGGACCTGATGGCCGCTGGGGCCCGAATTACCCATGGCAACCTCGCTCAGCAGGTGCAACGGCGTCTGGCCCGTTGCGGATGGGCCGTGTGATGGTTGATGATGTTCCCGCTGTGCTGGTGCAGTCGGATTACTTTGGACCTCGCCGTTCTGCAGCTTTGGTTCAGGCTCACCCTTCATAACGGTATTGGAGAAACTCGCCCGATCGTTGATTTGTTTCTCGTACCAAACCTGTAGCATGGCCATTACCAACGAGAAGTTGTGTGCTGGGCGAGATTTCCCATTCGCGGCACCAGCTCGTAGCAGGTCGATGAGGCCAGCAATGTATCTTCCAACCTTCATCTCGTCACCTGGTATGAGCTTTCCCAGCTCGGACTCCGGTAACGACGCGGCAAGGTGCATCTTGATCAACAGAATGCTCGCATAAGCGACTCGAGCAAATGCGGAATTGGGAATTGTTCGGACCTCCTGAGGACTAAAGGCCAGGAAGGTGTTAAGAACCCCATGGACCGATGCTAGGCATACTCTCAACGCGGCCTGGTGCGCTGGCGTCAGCGATGTGGGATGTGTTTCGTTATCCCCTTCTTGAGCATGCGAGATACTCTTGCCTTTACAGTCATGATGAAGATTCATAGCAAAGTCATGCATGTAAAGATTGACATAGTGCAGTTCCAATGTCAGAGGTACTGTGGCAAACGTCAGCCTCATTGGGACATTTCAGTGATCATAGCAGATCCAAATCCTGCTGTTTTCCGGATGTCGGCTTGAATGACTTACACGAACTAACCTGGGCTGACTTCTGTGTGTCCCAGTCTTCAACCTTGCGCTCGAATCCTTTTAGCCAGTTCTGTGCCTTGGAGTCAGATACGCCTAAGACGGAGATCTCATCCCTAACGACTTGTCGTTCAGCATCCTCCGTAATTCGTTGGAGCCTTATCCACTCGCATAGAGCTTTGTCTGACGGTAGGGAATCTTTGGTATATCCAATTTCATTGAGACATGTATCTGTGTATGAGTCCCACAAGACAAGATTGGGCCTTCTTAGTCCCATGGATGCACTGTATCGAGTCAGACAACCGCGCACAAAGTGGTGATAATTGCGCGATACCGCGAGTTAGACACATGGACAAGTCGAAAGGTAGATAGGTAGGTAGGTATACCAGTAATAAAAGGTTACTTACTTCGCACATAAGAAGTAGCAGCCCAGCCACGCTCTCTTGCTTTCAATCGCATCATGGTTCACCAAAGGAGCCTTCAAGCGCTGGTAACTCTGCGCAAAAGACCCATCCTTGCCGGACTTCGAGGGCTTCCCAATCCCCAAGTCAACAGCCATGACCGCAGCCATGTGTATCAGCTGATAGTATTTCGTATCCCTATCATCTTCTGGCCAATACCAGACTGTCAAGACTTGTAGAGCCTGCACAAACTCTAAAGACTTCTCGCCGTTGTAGACGATACGGTCAGCAAGAGTCCGCGTAATCTCCTTGATTAGGATCCGTTGGAGGCTTGGGTAGTCTTGTCCAGATGCAACACTTAGTATAGCGAGGAACAGAGTGGGCGTATCCTTCCGAATGTTCTCGGCTGTTACATCAGCAGGGAACACTACAATCGGGATGTGAGACGCCATGTTTTTGGTGAAATGGTAGAAGATATCGAACGCAGTGGCAGCATCGAGGATGTTGCGATCAACCACATCGGCATGCTCGTTACCTACGAAGGGTGGCCCGGGTGAGAAGCCCATTGGAGGCGGCGGAGGCCTCGCTTTCTCTGCCATGAGGAACGGGTGTATATTCGAATTATCAGGAGGCATAATTGTGGGTGGCATCGCCACATAATTGTTGCTACCCGGAGGCATACGATGGTCCGGAGTCTCCACATCTTGCTGATACTCCGAAATACGTCGCTTCCTCCCAGCACTTGCTCCTGTTGGATCGTTGCTGTGTTGCTCCACCTCATCATAGCTATCATCCTCATCGCTATCGCTCGCAGCTTGACCCCTCGTCACATGCAGGCTGGCGGTAAGAGCTTCAATCTTTTTCTCTAGTTCCGCAACCCTGCTGTCGGTTTTCTTTTGTCTTTTGCGGCTAGGCGCTGTAACGACGCATGTTCTGCCTGCCTTGGAGCATCTCCTGCACGTCCTCTTCACAGGATCCGGCTCGCAGCGAACCTTGAGCCCCCGACATGCTTCGCAAGCGCGTGGACGCTTTGACTCGCTGAATCCACCGTCACCCTGCTGCGAGGGGCCAAAGGAAGGGTCATGGTGAGACTGGATGTCTGGTGGGGGAAGATTGTGAGGCTGCTGATCAGGCCGATAGGAATAGTACGGGTGGCCTCTGTCCTGGGGCCATGGAGGTAATCCGGATTGATGCTGCTGTTGCTGTTGCTGCTGCTGTTGTTGGTGCGGAGGAGGTGGGAGTCTGATCGGATTAAGCGGGTAGCTCGGCGGTGGCAGCGAAGAGTACGGCTGTGATGCACCTTGCGAAGGCTCACGAAGTCTTGGATCAATGTCCATAACGGCCTCAGATGATTGCGGGACCGGTAACACGGTCTTTCGGAAAGCGCAGACCGACTTGTCCGATTTGGCCACGATGAGAGGGAAATTTTAGTTGTCTTAGGGCGGGATGCTTAGTCATTGGCAATCTCACCTCATTCAGGGGATTGAGCACTTCATTACTACCGAAAGTCGGTAATATAAACTATGGGCCATTTCAACTCCCTCTCATCACAGGAGCTTTCTTGGACTAGTAAATTCAAGCTCTTATTTGCGGAGAGTTTCGCTGGTTATTGATGCACAGTGTTGAAAGCATTCACTTTGCTTTCCAACATTCCTCGACGGTCCTGCTATTCTAAAATCGTCCAAGAGCTCCTTCTGGTCAAACCCTTCAAAGTGTTCCTTTCATCACCTCATCTACTCTACTTCCGATTCTCCAGGAACCATTATATCCCCAAACAGCTCATTGATCTCCTCGCCCAGCGCCTTCCAGTCTTTCCCATATTCACAATTCTGCTTCTTCAGAATATTCAACTGATTCTGCATCACGTAGAGCTCGTCGAGATGTTGGTTTGCCACTTCCGAACCCCAGGCAACATCCAACTCTGTCAGGGACTTTTCCACTTCCTTCCCACTAAAACGGAAGTCTGCTAAAGCTTGCTTGTGTCTTTGTTGGAGGACTCGGAGGCGGTCGCGCAAGCGGATTTCGCGGCTGTCACCTTGAGTCCTTGGTGGGCTACTAGACTCGTGGAAAGCACGACGCGGTGGGCTGTGTTGTATTCTTCGCCCTGGTGGACGGGCCAGCCGGATTGCACTAATACCACGAAGGGCGGCGCTAGAGTCTTGGACACGAACGTCGCTGGAGGGAGTTACCGTGCTTTGGCCATCCAGGCTAGGGCTGCTGAATGGAGCCGCGGCAGGATTGTACTGAGGCCGTTGAGGTGGGCTGCCTGTCGTTGGCCCTGGATCTTGGCGGGTGGGGCTGACATTACGCTGGTTGGAATGATTGGGTTGAGGGAAGTGCGGTATCCCAAAGCTACTAGCCATGTTTGACTCGGTCGTGTTTGGTAGGTGCAATGGGAATGCAGCTGGGTTGTAGAATGGAGTTTGATGCGGGCTAAGGGGTTGAGTAGGTGGACTCTCGGGATAAGATGTAGTAGGGCGACAAAAGTAGTTAGTCGCATGTTCGTTGTATGTCTGGTTCGGGTGTAGCATAGTAGTTTGGCCATAGAAAGGAGTATGTGTTGGGCTCGTATGGGCAGAGATTGACTGTTGATAGCTGTAGAAAGGTTGGACATAGTGAGCGTGCATTTCGTGATTGCTTGTCGGTACATTCGCAGACATCTGGAATGTGAAAGGAGCCGACATAGGATTAGTTCTCGTCGGGCTGGCGGAGGATGATACGTCTTGTTGCTGTTCCATGGCGTGGTTGTGTTGAGAATTGTTTTTGTATACCTTGAATCGATTGAGATGCGCCATATTAGTTTCAGAGAGGCTGTGCTTTATGTGAATTAGCACAACAACAAGTGAATGACTTGCACAAGGATTTTCCAAAATTGCTGCCTTTAAGTAGGTAGTTGAGATCTGTCAGCATCACAGAAGAAAACGCAAACAGAACAGTCACCAGGAAGTGTTGGACTGGTTGCTTGACAAAAGATTGATTGTTTTGGGTCTGCGTTCCCTGACGGCCAGGTTCCGGAATGATTTATATAAGTGAATTTTGTGCGGATTGACGGCCGCGCCGAAATTCCCTCCAGTAAATCTTCTGTCTTGTGCAGGAAAATGTATAACCATCGTCTTCCATGAATGTGAGCTTTATCTCAACGTATGTGTTTGAAGCCGTGACTGAAATTTTCTACCCGGTCTCATGCACAACTGGCATAGGAGTATTTGTGGTTTCTTCGGCTTCCTCCTCGAGACGTTCTCTGGCGAGAGACCTGCTTTTCTGCCAAACGTATCCGACGAGAGCTATCCCCACTACGAGTGCTATGACTAGCATAACGATATTGACAGGTACCGGGTCCCCATTGAAGACTTTATGAGTCATTGCATCCAACGCAGACTGTGAGAAATTCAGGAGGCCAGCAAGGCAGATGATCAGACCATAGACCTTGCCAAAGGTGCGGAAGCCGAAAACCTTTGCGGCATAGTCTGAGACGGCTGTGTAGTATAGAGGGCGGTATAGGACGAAAATAGCGATATTAGCATATGCTGCCCATGTGAAGGGTAATATCCCGAGCACACCAACGCAAGTAGCTATTGTTACCAATAGAGCAAGGACAAACGGAGTACTCGAATTATCCAGAACAAGACCGATGAAGGGCACAGAGAGGACTCCACCAAGAGGTAATGCGATATCGAAGACCTGGTTGACATGCTCTGCCAGCAGATCACTTTTTAGTAAGTAGTCATACTGTGTCCGTATAGTCGCAACGAAGTAATTAATCCTTGTCATCTGAACCACTGTAAAGGTGGTGATGAGGATGAACCACGGTGTCCTGAGTTGGTCCAATGCTGACCGCCCATGTAGAGCCCCCCAGACACCGCTAGTCTCTTTCTTCTTCGCTTCTTGCTCGTCCAGCTCGTCCTTGTCTTTCTTACCAAGTAGCGATGTAATTTCAGATACTACACTCTCGGGGTGCGCACGTCGCTCTTCTCGAAGGCGATCAATCCCTTCGCAATCATAACTATCCGGATTAGCATGATCAACAGCCATTAATGGGTCCTCAGCACCGCTAACAAGCTCGCCGATAGTCTTGTAAGAATTCGATGGCATTATGAAGAATTGCGCAAGCAGTATGAATACCGGAACGATCAAATATATCAAGAAGAATTTTTGAAGGGTAAAGGTCCCATTGGATGCTGAATAAAGCAGGCGATAGAAGAGAAAGATGGCATTCGATGAGTCAAAGGCACCGGTTAGCAGGGCGAGGATGAGACCTGAGTGATTTGGGAACGTGTTCGATAGTTGAAATGATGATATAAATATGAATGGTCCTCCCAGTGCAAGAAATAGATAGCCCGGAATGTAGCCATCAAACGGTAGTTGCGAGGCGAACGCAAGGAGTAAAGCACCAATGGCAAGTAAGATACTGCCACTGATCCCACTAACGCGAGGGCCATATTTGTCCAGAATCGTGCCTACAGGGAGTGCGCAAACGTTCGTCGCTACTGCTGCTGTCGTGAACATGAAATTTAACCTGTTATTGATCATCGATAAGCAACAGTACTTAATCCGTCAGTCGTGGCCATTGTACCGTAATTCCTGCTCATAACATGTTCCCCCGCTATCGTATGACTCTTCCGCTGTACAAAAATCACTGTAAACGCCCTCCTTGATCAAGACTGGCTTTATCGCTGCGTATCCAAAGACTGTGCCGGCGGCAAAGAGGCAATAGATGACTGCGGTCGAGACTTGCACTGCTCTCGTTCGTCGTTAACATATTCTCTTAATCGAGCGAATATATTCGCCCCACTCACAAATGCGCTTCGGCATTGAGACCTCGAAAGCTGCTACTGGCTCATCTTTTGCCGCTGAGGGGATCCAAGTGCCAATTGGATTGAAGCTCATCTTCCTATGCTCAGATCTCGCCGGCGATGACCCCCGGACATGCTCATAAGATGTCATCGAGTTTACCCTATGAAGTGACATGTTGAAGGGTTACGGAGTGAGTGTGCTTTCTTCAATGGAATCTGTTGAAAGAGTAGTGGTGGGATGAACTCTAGTGCAGACAGAAGTACTCTAGAGAGTGGTCGAGATCACAGTGTGGAGGATCGTGGGATCGGAAGGATCCTGACCCAATTGATCCAAGACATGGAAGGCAAATTCCCTGATGTTGGTGCGAGGGAGGGGTACGGTAGGTATAGAAATAGTCGCTGTACTGGAAATCCGATGACGAGGGGAAAAGCTTAAACTTTCGGCAAAAGCTGCCTGTTGTGAATTTACTGACAATGGAACGTCTCCCATCAAATGCAATTATCCAAAAGTGGACATCCAACCGCCAAGGTATGCCTGATCGCTCAATATTTCAGTAAAACGTCAGAAGCAACATAAATCCAAAGCATCTTTGAACAGAACGTAGCGTTATTCACAGCCCACCTTGGTGCACCGGACATGCCCCGACGCCTTTCGTATCCCACCATCGGCGTATGCATGCCTGTAAACCTTGAATTAGCAAGTGTGTAGATAGAAGTCCGGGGAGAATTCGCGGTTCTCTTACCTTGTGGAATTTACACAGACACTCCAACCTTCCCATCTCATCCCCAACCGCGAACTCTTCAAAACAAATCACGCATTCCTGTGGTCCGTCCCCACCCTCTCCTATACAGTCCTTTTCACTTGCGTGGTATACCACCATTCCTGTAGTGCGCCGTCGTGGCATCGATGCCGGCGGTGGCATACCTTGAATACCCCCCGACCTAGGGATAGAACTGACGCCAGCCTGCGAAGGTGTAGCCGCACTAGCTGCTACCGACGCTGCGGTAGCTGTTGCTGGAGACGGGTGGGAGTTCCTAGGGGTCGAGCTTGAGAAGTGCGACCCGATGCACGCTGTGACATGGGCTTCACGAGCTGTTTCAGACCCATTGGGGCCTTTCGGGGGAAGAGCGGAATGGCAGATTGGGCATTCGTCTTCTTCACGAAGCACTGGTCGAGGCGCCGCTCGAGGGGGCGGTGGGGTTTCGACGTCGAGCATCGGGCGATAATGAGGATGCGCAGGAACATCTAGGGTGGAAATGTGATGACGGTGGCGAGGATGTGGCGGCCCATGTCGTTGGAGTAGTGACTGAAGATAGTTCTGTCGACAATTAGCATTTTTTTCGAAGTATGACAAGAATGTAGACGTACATCATCAAGCGGTGGTTCTGGCGCAGAGCCGAAAATTGATTGATAATTCGGAGGTGGTTGCGGCGCTCTTCCTGGAGGCCGGGAGGCGTGACTATGTCGGCGATCAATCGCAGGACCTGAAAAGAAGGAAGACCCTCCGGGCTGCTGTCCTGAGTTGTTGCTCGATGTAGGAACATCCGTCATACGACGGTCAAGGCGGTCCGAAGAAGTTCTCCTCGCCAATGGCGGTCCTTGCTGAGCTGACGCTGAGAAGTTCCCCGGCGAAGGGCGATTTGGTGTCTCTCCTGACCTAGCAAATGGATCTAGTCCATGTCGATTGGGGGATGGATATGCAAGATGGGGCAGTGGATTGGGATCGGGTACGCATGGGTTACATAGCCTGACCTCTTGGCCACCGCCAAGGGCAGGGTCGATGCGGTAGTCTTGACTTTGAAGTCTTCCATTCCCGTGAGCATGATGTGACGGTGACGCATTATTCTCGCTATCACCAGTGAGATCAACAACCTCAGTGCCCCTCGCTGTTCGAGCACGCTGCATCGCAGCCGCTTCTTGGGGCGAACGCACGATAAATTGACGCGGGATGGTGATTCGATGTGGAGAGCAACTAGCACATACTACCCTCCCACATTTTCTGCAATGATGCCTTCGGTACAACAAGCCGAATTGAGTACCACAAATCGGGCAGGCTGATACCTCATTATCTGGCTGCCATCGTGGGAGTATGTTCTCTTGACTTCTGCGATCTCGTGACGATCCAAAGCTTGGCCTTCGAGGCAGGGGTCTCTCCGTAATTCTTTGCCCAGGTTGAATTTCTGCACCTAATGAACTGGTAATTAAAGGATCCTCATGTGTTGCGTGCGTTAAGCTTTGCCTCATCCTGTGATTCGCAGTTTGTCCGATGGATATGTTACTGGCCGATCTCCTGCGCGAATGATCTTCTTGCTGCTCTGACAGTCTTCGTTTTCTATCTGCTGCTATTAGGGCAGCCCTCCCTTTTGCGATTCGAATTTGCTCTGGTGTAAGTTGTCCAACAGCCGGTGAGTGCCTGAAAAAGTCCGTCCAGGTCTCTCCATCTACAGGCATTCCTTCAGGCCCCATTCCACCATGCAACCCCGGGCTATTTGCAGATACTTCTCCATCGCTATGCAATCTTCTCAAAGCCTCCCCGATCCTGCTACCGCTCCTACTATTGCCCTCGCCTGCACCACCGTGAGAACTTGTCCGAGGAGGATGGGTTATAAGATTGCTAGCGTGTGGAAAGGATGTTCTTGAATCTCGTGGAGGTGGATCCATCAAAGTTCCCAATGCCAGCTTTGGGCGCTTGTGAGGACGGTCGAGAGATGGGTGTTGGCGGCAATGCCCCAGATGGCGCCGATGGTCCTCCAGGGTGTCTTCGTGACGATACTCGTCATGCAACGCTCGTCTCTCAAGCCCAAGTCCGAAGCACAGGTTGTACGGAACTAGGTCGATCTTGATTCTTGGATATCTCTGAGACAAGCGAGCGTTAGCCGCTAGCAGTTCACAATGATATATAGTCGTGTGCCTACTATGTAGAAATATAGATACTGCTTCGATGCAACATAGTGTCAAATCAGCAAGGCTAAGGACAAGTGAGCAACAATATATCCAACGGTCACGAGTGATAGAGGGAAGATGTGTTGTCGATCGAAGGATGTGGTGGTCGGTCTCGCACGTTGCTATTGGTCAAACCTTCTCCGAGATAGATACCTCAAGTCGAATTCGTTAAAGATCTTGTGCATGAGAGAAATTTGCTATGTACACAGCTAAACAGTCTATCTAGGTAGGTACATCCTCTTATCTATCTAATTAGGGTGATATGTGTTCAATGAATTTTTGTTTCGATTAGTATCTTACGACTTCGATGGTGGCATGCGACATGATGATTGAACAAGCAGTCCCATTGTTATTGCTTGCCATGTAATCACAAAGTAGAGATAGGAATAAAGGTATAGCACCGTCTTATTTTGATGTTGGAGTGAGTCCATCTGTGCTCTCTCGCCCTCCCTGCCACTCTTAGCACTTTAGCAGAGGATAGTATATGTACAGTATAGTAGATTATTGGATTAACAGCTTCACCTGACTTAATATTTTCCCAGCAGGCTTTCTGCATTTGAGATGCAACGCCTTTCGAAATCCCGTCTGCATGCAAAAACGCTACGCAGGATAAGTACATTCCTCAAATGTCAACCGCCATTGACCAAACGCCAACAGACCTTTTCCGTGACCCTAAGGAATTCGTTTCCGAGCGATGTATGTGGAATGCGTGAAGAAAAACTAGTATGAGAGACAGGTAAGTGTGATTATATTCGAGGGAAACGTCGTGTGTCTGGGTTTCGATGAGCTCGATCATCTACAAGCTCTGCACTGGACCCTAGAAATTGTGGCGAATCGTCAGGACTGGCTCTATGGATGTTGTCACTCGCGCGATGTTGCTGCACGTAACCCATGCTTGAAGGTCGATCTGACCGGAGATCGGGAGCCAACGACCCAAGCACTGACGATGAATGTCTGCCGTGACGGGCCGCTTGATTCATGTTTTCATCGCTGGGTTGTGTCAAGATACTGGAAGTAGCACTCTCTGCATTGGTAGATAATCGATCCTGTGCCAACGGAGAAAGCTGAGACTCGAACGGCAACCGTTGCAATGTGCTGTCTGGTTGCAAACGTTGGTTGGATGGCGTGTCAGGATCGTAAAGTCTGCCCGAACGCTGAGGAGTTACAGGAGGGGAGCCAGCTATTGTAGAAAGCCTTATGGCTTCAAGGTCCGACTCTCCGTACGGTGAATGTCGTCTGGAACTCTTCCTCGGGAGCGTTGGAGGCCTTCTACTATTGTGAGTATTGTCGCGAGTCGGTTTGGAGCTTGCTCTAGACGCTATGCGGCTTGGCAGCTCAATGCCTCCCCCAGTTTCAATGGTTGGTAACGAGGGAGGAAATTGGGACAGCTGGCTCGCTCGATTCGCGGAATCCCACTCTGCTTCTGACAGAGACCTATCCTCATCACCTTCTTCACTACCCAGATGACTAGACAGCTCTTCGTCCGGCAAATGCCGAGTACCTCCGCCTATTGCATCGCCTTCATCACTAAGGGCAAGCTCACGACTTCTCTCAGGAGCCACATCTCCTGGCTCGTCAGAATAGCGAGGCTCATTCCCAAGAATTATAGCGCCTGACGGCGTTCGGCGTCCGACTGGAGGAGCTCTTGAACTTCTTACAACTTCGAACCCTTTGCCCGTGTCCTTCGTCTTGCCGCCGAACAAGCTCTTGATCCACCCAGTAGCAGAAGAAACAGGCCCTGTAGGGTCGGCAGGGCCAGTTTTCAGTCTACGTGTGGGTAAATTAGACAGTGCAGGGCCCCGAACGCCATAATAAAAATCAACTTCTCGAGTTGCGTAGTCGGTTTTGGACAGCCGTGGATCGTCAGGGTTCGAGTCTGAGCGATCGCGCGTCGTACCAAGATGAGCTGGAAGAGGCGTTCCACGTCCAGACACCGATGGACCTTCCATCATATTTGGTGACCCTTCTTGCTCAGGGCTGTGCTGACTCCACCGTCTGTTTGCCCAGTCGGCGCTGGCCCATGAACCGCGACTGCGTGCACCAGGTGAGAATGCATCTGCTGTCAATCGTCTAGCCCTTGGTGGCCGATAGTATGGGTCTGAAGCTTCCGCATTTTTCAGGTTAACAATACCTCCACTAGAAGATCCCGTGTGGCCTCCTGTTTGGCTTGCACCCGGAAGGTATGAAAACGCACTCGCTCCTCCAGAAGTGGGCGTGTATGGGGCACTTCCACTTTCGGCACGATTGTTGCCGCCACCCGTTGCACTGACTGAGTCAAGCCCTACACTTGTCCTGTTTTCGCCATAACCTTGTCTATTCAGCAAAATTGCAGAGCTCCCCGACATACTTCGAGATCTTCCACCATTGAGCTGTACCGACTTTCGGTCACCGTCCGGGCCTAGCATGGCTGCATCAGAGGCTATACTTTGTCGAGCTTGGCCTCTACGTCGAGGATTTCTTCGCGAAAGCTGCCGCATTCCGAAAGCCTTTACTAGTCCTCCTCTGGCAACGCCACCTCCAACCCCATCTTCGCCTCCTGCACCGGCTAGTCTGGCGATCACTTCAATGAGGGTTTGACAAGCATTGAGGAAAAAACCAAAAACAAGAACAATGGCATGCATGAGAAGGATGACATATCCGATCCATCCTTTTGGTGCATCACCTACCGCGAGGGAAGGCACGAATGCCACGCTTAGAAGGATAGTCAGGAGTCTGACAGCAGCGAAGAAAGTGTGGAAAGCGTTCATTGATGTCGGAGAGGAAAATGGCCGAAAAGCATTAAGCGTCAGGATTAGAATGACCTCACAAATGGCCAACAATACCAACTGAGCGATGCCGGATGGTTGAACGGCGCCTATCGCAATCCCTCGAAGAAATGTGAGCATTACAGGTACCAAGGCAAAAGTGGCAGCGTTGTCGGAGTATGTGTTGTACAGAGGTCCGTACAACAGCACAGTCGGCAGGTCATCGAATAGATACGATCGAGGGCGAGTGGATGCAACGAGCCAAAGCAGGTATCCTGCAAACCCGACTAAAGCCACGATTAGCACTGATGCGAGCGCTACAGTAGCTTGTGGCGAGCGGCCAGCTACCACTAGTTGGTACATCGAAAGCGCCACAACGGGTAGGAGGAAGTAGTTGAAGACAACTCTGATAGCGTTTCCGACGGTGAATGGCATATTCTTAGCTCGAAGATCCTCCTCTTGGATATTAGATATCAAGCGGTAGCCCCATCGAAAGACGAATCCAATCTGTACGAGCACGACCACAGCAGCAAGGATGATCAGTAACCATATCACCATGCCGGCCCAGATGTCGTTGTCCGCCGTCATCCCCACCAACTGGCTCATTCGGTTGAGACCGTAGGTCCCATTGACCGCGTAGATCCCATCATTCAAACTCCGAGAGCCATTTCCGTGACTAACGAAACTTTCGTTGAACATGAGCGAAGACCAGCTGACTTGGCTAACAACAGGCTGGTAAAAGCCTGGATAATTGAGACTCAGAGATCCAGCCAGAACGATGAATTGGATGTATTGCAGACAATCGCCAAACCCAGGGGTAACAAGTCTCAATAGATCAGCATCCCGACCATAATTACTAGTCCAGCGAAAGATATCAACCGAGCCCCAGGGACTGAAGACAGCAGCGAAAGCTGTAGCAATAGCAACTAGTATCAAGACAACAAGCGGTAGGTATCTGAGCATGTTACTGAGCGTAGTTCCAAGGCCCGGAGTAATGCTGGCCTGAATGCAAGCTAGCGGATCAGCATTGGCATCGCCGGACTTTACCCTCAGAGTGGCACTAATCGTCGTGAATGCATAATTCGAGTAGAGATCATGAGCGACGGAGAAGGCAGGTAGCTGTGCTGGGTCGCTCCTTTAGGTTAACGCAAAAGAGTTAGTGCTTCTCCTTATTAAAGGAGGAACGTAAAGCGGGTATCACTTACAGATTGGCCGTAAAGGCAGGGCTTAACGGACACTGCCCGTGTACTGTGGTATTGCAGAATTGAGTAGCCGGGGCATCGTACGGCGTATAATCGAGTACATTGAACGTTGCAGTGAGGGTAGAGAACTTGTTGTTGGCTTTGTCCACATCCGGTATTTTTCCTACCGTGTCGTTTGGATTGGCCCACTGCGGATCATTCGGGGAAGGATATGGCTGCTGGGTAGCAATTCCAGCAACGTTCCCATATACCGTGACGTTAATGTTGTGACTCGCCGCAGTAGAGTTGAATGCCACATATACGAATAGTGGCCTAAATTGTAGCTGAAGCGGGTTTGAATTGATGATGTTGGGGCTAAGGCAGTTTTCGAAGTTGATAAAGGCCGCACCAACGGGTTGAAGGTACACCAAGCTCATCAATAGCATAGCTTGTACGAGCGTGACCACAGCCATTGCTCCCTTCCGCCAGCGTAATGTCAACCAAGACCATACCGGGGTCGGAGGAGCATCGGTTGGAGAACCTTTACTGGATTTTCGTACTCGTTCGAATTCTAGCATCGTCATAGGATCTCCTTTCCCAGTCAAGAACTTGAAACCCGATCCATATGCCTTGCCTTCTGCCGCCGAGCCGAAGAGGTCATCGCCCCCCCAAGTCTGAATGTCCATGACCCTCACCCGTCCATTGGCATCGATGCTGCGGATATGGCGTCCGGTTTTGTTTTGTCCCCAGCAAGATGTCGTGAAGTCCGGATCCCAGGTTCCCAAGTCGAGGGTGGGCAGGAGAGAGCCGGGAGCGAAGAGGTGGCCCTGCTGGGAGGGGAGCTCGTCCTTCTAAGCTCGCTTTGGTAGCCGTAAGCTAGATACAGAGAAAATTGTGCTTCCAAGGCCTGTTCGATGAGGCTGAAACGTGTAGGATGCGACCGTCTAGGAGCCGGTATTCGTGGGATCGCCCTATCAATGGTTTGTAACCGTTGGTTGTGTTTCCGCTGTGGCGGAGCAGATGCTTGTTTGCGAGTAAAATATGCCGAACGCCTTTATCAAGACAGTACCCTCGTACTTTCTGCTCCGCGCCCGTAGATGGCAGTTTGGAATAATCTGTAGGTAGGGAAGAGCGTGAGTGTAGTAGGAGTTACATGAAGCTGATATGAGGATCAGGTTTTAGAAGGATGAGATTGGGTTTCCCTCACCCGATGAGACTGCTGTCGCATTTCCTAGCCCAACGGCTATTGATAGATTCATCGTCACAACCCTAACGTAATGCTGATCATCACGTGCAAGATCACCATTGTTTCATATTGATTTCTACACAGAGCTGTTTAACCAAGGATTTCCACTTCTTCTGGTCATAATCGCTGATCGTATTTGCAGCTAGTGCACATTCTTTCTGGAAGCAAATTCAATATCGATTGAGCACGTCACAGTGCAGGCGACTTTCTAAGTATATACAGTACACAGTAGGCTTCTCGGAACCTCGCTGCCAGCATTCCCACCAGCCAAGTGCTCTCCGGAATATACCCGATTACTTTTTCTGATGTACCTACCTAGGGATTGATCTCAAGTACCTGTGGGTCACCAAACGAGTAGATGGAGCGAAAAGCAGTCATACCACGATAACGAAGGACCGTCTTTAGGGCATGTGCGCCAGACCCTCTACGTGTCCTACTATTCCAACACCCAATGCTGTGTAAAACACTGCACATAATCCGATACAAGATCTTGCAGACACCCCCAGGATATAGAGATGAAGAGACCGTTCTGTTTTATACTCCTTTGACGCCCACGCTTACCCGGCAAATGAGACATGAGTAGCCTCCCCTGGTAGAATTTAGATATACATGGTTCAAAAGGAATCTTCAGACACCAATTAATTCAGGACTCACAGGTCTGCGTCAGCAAACAGGACACTGAAGTTGCGAAGCCGCGAAACGCCAGGGACACTGGCAATCATGGATCCATAATGCACACCGACTCCCGGAAGCCAAGTATGCTAGCAATCCGACCGGTTTGAAACTTGTATCCGAACGTTTTGGTCATGTGCTCTCTCGTTCTCGCGCAAAGATCCTCTTCTTTCCATACGCTTCGGCATGCCGTATGCTCCATACTTTTCCACATTAAGGGCTCCGGGTCAATGCCTAGTTCCTTCATATCCTCTGTTTTGAAAATGCGGCGATGCTCTTTCAAGTGGGCGTTGATGGATGAATCCTGGTTTTCCAAAGCGCTGAGTTCGGCTTTATCCCCTGGATGAGGAGTACATTTAACGCATAAGAAGTCACGAATGCCCCACTTGATAACATTGGAGTGCAGAAACATGGGCTCGTACCCTGTTCGATTTGTAGGATCGGCTTGGAGCATTCCAATGCCCCGAAAGGTTCCGTCGGCAAAGTCGACAAACAGGGTCTTCAGCTTATGGGGAACTAAATAGAAGTCTTCGTGAAGCGCCTGAAGAGCAACTGGAAATGTGTCCTTGTCACCCCAGCCCGCCCAGCCCTGGGATATCAGGGTGTAATAGTGTTGCGGTCCATAGTAATTATAATAAGTCGCCAGGCAGAGAGCCTAGAAGACCAACATTATCAATTGGAACCATGATTGGGAAGAATCTACGAAAAACTTCATACCTTCCAATGCCTCTTCTTGTTCCATACCAGTTGTCCAGATTCCACAGTATCATCATCTCTTAGGGCTTCTGATGCACCAACGCTTATACCAACAACGTAGGGTAGCCATGGGCTCCCACTATGTTTCCAATAATCCTGCCAAAGGACTACACCGGTGTCTGTATAAGACTTTGCTTCGAATATGCCGTCCGGATTCCTCACTGGCACATTGTCCGCATCTAAGAAGAGGACCTCTTCGAAAGACGAGAACAGAATAGAGCTTATCTTCAGTTGATAGCCATGTTTGTTTGACGAGACATCCATGTAGTCACTTATGCGTCGACAGGCCATGCCTTCCTTCTTTATCTCGTCGCACCATCCTTCTTTTTCTTCCGTATGGTCCTTTACCCAGACCTCGATTGGCAGCTTGCTACCGATCTCACGGAGCATACCTAATCCAGTTGTAGCAAAGGATGAATATCGACCACCTGCCAACATGACTATCCCACGGCCGGAGAAGACGTTCCTGGGGTAGGGTGGAATACTCCTGAGTATCTCTACATGACTGTCTCGTGATGCTTCGGCGTCTTCTTGTGATATAATTGTGTAGTTTTTAATGGCTTCAATAGAGGGGAAGTCTTTTGAATTTTCGAAGGATTTTTGTGTGAGCGTTAGCGGCTGCGGAGGGTGTGCGTCGAAACTGTCCTGTAGAGACTTCCATGTCTGCGATATTACTCTTGAGTCCGCTGGCTTAGGGACAGGGACCGAGTGGGAGAGCTGATATCGGGAAGAGTCACAGGTAAGGTAATTTGTAGACCCCAGTGGAGTGAGTGAGTAGAGATACGACGTCGTCCTAAAGACCACGTACAGACAAGCCGCCCAACCAACTAGAATAATGATTTTCTGTCTTGGTGATCCGCCTGGTAGAAATTAGCACAATGCGGAAGCCACTGGGGCTACATGCTGGAGAACCTTTTGACAACCGCCTGAATTTGCGAATAGTATTTCGAATCAATTGCGAAGTTGGAGAGGAGATCGGGTGATCATGGATATCCATCTCGGTCTCGGTGGTCTTGGTCAGAGGAGGTTTCTCCCATGACACATGCAGCATTGAAGGATTTGGAGGCAGGATTAGGGGACACGGAGTAACAACGCTAAGGTGTCAGCTCTGGGAAGCCGCGCGCCGCAGACCGATGGAGCTAAGGTAGTGAGACATCCCTGGGTCGGCATGCCCTACCAGACCATAAGGTCTGGATGTACTGTAGTCTGGGGATAAAGGTTGGAGTTGGAATTCACTCGGGGGTTCGTTCATGAGCTAAGCCACACATCATGATCGCTCTCAAATGTGAACATCACCAGTTACGCTTAGCAACCTATCTTCTTATGAAGGAGACCCAGCTATGTCAGAAGGCGATTCTGCTATGGAACAGGCTCGCAACGACCATAAGCTCTGGGGCAAGCACAAATGGAGGGGTAAACTGTTTTCAAGCGAAGAGAAGGAGGGTAAATACTTGCGGCAACAAGGAAATTTCGATGACAGTGTGGCCGATTTCCTCCATTCTCCCAGCGAGAATACTAGTGCAGGACAGCAGCAGCAGCATGCTACGCTGCTGTCCCGTATAGAAACGTCTACTTCATCAAGATGGCCATCTGCAGCACAAGTATCCAACTTGAGTGCAGAAATGCCGCTCTATCCAAGGCGAAAACTCCCTAGGAATAAAAATGCTCATGTAACTTTTGAATCTGCAGCTCCAGAAATCATTGGTGAAGGTGGGGATGAGGCAGAATTGCCGTCCTTAGCAATCTCAAGATCCCGAAAGTCATCCAAGCCAAAGCCGCATTCACACGATCAACCAGTAGAGCAAGCTGCAAAGAGCGTCCCGCCACTTCTGAGGAAGGACCACTTTCCGGGTACTGTAGCTCCAGCAGTGCCCAGTGTAACACAAGCTCCGGAGTTGGTGTCGTTACGCAGAAAGCCGACTAGAGTCGAAAATGCCAGAGATAATGAAGCTCTTCAGACTGGAGACTCGGGAACTGGGGAGGGCATTCCCAATTCCTCGGGGGCTACTAGGGCTGACGTCCCCCAGGAACGCCTGCCAGATGTTCAAGACGCAGGAGAATATACTTCAAGGTCAGAGAATCCCACGACTCCAGCTGTCCGGAAGGGGTTTCGTGTAGAGGTCGAAGCACCTCCGTCTCAACAGGGAACCACTCCCTCGTATGACAACGCAGATACCAGGAGGCAAGATGACACTTCTTTGTTGCATCTTTCATCTCTAGAGCCTGCCCTTCCCTTGGGGAATTCGTTGACTCCCATTCCCTCACCACGGCCTGCACAAAAGCTCACGCCCTCAAGTTACCCCTTCCCATCTTCGAGGCAAGTCGAAACGACTTTACCACAAATTGGCAGCGCAATTACCCAGCGCCAGTATCACCCACAAGCCGAAGATTCGCCTATGCCGGCCTCGGAAGCTCGACCGTACTTGAAAAGGATCGCGAGAACCATGGGAAATGACGCCATAGAGGACTTTGGTGCACGCGTGCAGCGCTTCAATGAAGTTTTTCGGCTTGGCACGACTGCTTCCGGTTCCCTCATAGAAGCTTCATTTACACAATGGACCAGAATCTGTGCTTGGTGGTTCTTGAAAGGTCGGCAGGAGCTTGAAAGTGCAGTTCGTAGCAGACCTCGAAGCGGCGATGGTTCTCACGGCGGTGGTGATATGGTCCTTTCTCCAGAATTGAAGCAAGCGTACCTGGACCTAGCAAAAGCGTGGTGGATCTCAAAAGAAATAACTCCCGGTCATTCTGAGCTGAGAAAGTATGGAGATGCTAGTATGAGCTCCTTAGTTGCTATCGTGGGGAGCTTCGGAAACACCAGATTAGCGGAGGTAATAGAGGTGCATCTTGGAATCACTGCAAATATGCGCGCTTTGGCGATGTCCATGAAGAGAAACAACAAGCTACCGCCAGATGATTTTGAGATACATAGACTGGTCTCCCGTGTCTGGATTCAATATGCAATCCTATCAGCCACTACTCGAAGTCTCCTTTCCGGGAGGAGCCCGAGATCGTTAGTCAGCGCTACGCCTGATGATGTGGAAAGTCATCCCCCAATTACTGTTGGAGACACGAAACACTATTTCAATTATGGCAGCATGTTCGTGGAAACATCTCTAATTGACGGGCAAGCCGAACTCCGTCTTCCCTGTCTTTTAACGATACTTCGGGGCCGATCCAGCTGGGACTTGGATTTCACCACGGCAAGCCAGGACGGACAAGTCAACATTGTGGTTCAGAACAGTAGAGAAGCTGGCGTGACCTGGGGAGATGTACATTGGAATATCAAGATGTACACCATGCAAATCACTCTAACAGACCGCTTCACAGTAGACGTACACTTCTCCGAAAAGGACTTCAAGTCTTTGTGGGGTATACGCAACTATACCCAGAAAGTTCTGAAAGGGTTTCAATGCGGCGAAACAGAGAAATTCGTGTTTGAAACAAGTGTCAAGTGTTTCCAATTTTTCAGTCCGAAAGCTCCCCAAATATTTCCAGCTGAGCCTATCAAGGCTTGCAAGTTACGTATTTTCGAGAAAACCGTTGTCTTCATAGAAGGCACTGGTAAGAGAAGAGTGCACGATGGCCACCGCTTGGTGGTCATCACTCCCTCAACAGTTAAGACGCTGTCTAGTATGGTCTGTGACTTTGGGAAGCAGACCCCCATTCTTTTTACTTATCTTCGTGGCGAGGATGATGCGCCTGCCATGTTACTCAAATTGCTCGAATCAGGCCCTGACTCGTCAATGGTCATAACTTTTCACGAGTCCTCGGAACGCAGACTATTCCACGCTCTACTGGACGGCACATCAATGACAAACGAGGAATGCTGCAGCGCTTGCATGCCTTTGAAGGGTTTATTGATTTCACCGAAGCTAGCCGAGGAGGCATCGTCTCACTTCAAGGGAAGTTTCTTGGCTGATTTTCGGTGGCATCAACTACGAGTTATGGGCAAAACCCATGAGGATGAAGATCACGGCGTGCGTCATACATTACGCTCCGAAAGCCTCCGGATTTGGGCAGATAGCGATATGGGAACTATCATTGACCGCATCAATCTAGGTAGATATATATCGAACGGCGTTCATGAAGAATCCGAGACTGACAATCTGTAGGTCCCGGAGAATTCCAGATAGGCCTTAATGTTGACAACCGAAACCAATTCAAGATGTTGAGACCTCCACAAGAGAATCTCACTTGCTCCTTTGCAGACAATCTTCTGCCAAGGGGTAGAGCCGATGCATTGACTCACGATCTCCAAAGACTTCGTACATCGACCACAATTCGAGTCTATGATTTCCAATCTTTAATAGGTAAGCTGATGAAGCGAGAAACTTCTTATTTTAAGTGGGCGTGTGATTAATACTTACTTAGATCTACACACTTTTCAAGTCTCCGTCACGGGATTTTCGGTAATTTTTGATGGGTCAGTATCAATTTCTTCTTACATGGCCGATACTGATGCTCGTTCAGGCTCGCCAAAAACTTCGGTGTCTCACGAAGACGCATGGTCGTACCGATATCCAAACGCTGGGAGGCCAGCCTGACACGCTTGCAGATTGTCAAGCGGGACAAAACAGTCCAACTTGTCGCATTCTTCAAAGACTTCGCCCATGGCTCCTGCATGAATTTTATTCTTAAGGGCACAGATGTCTTCGAGACTTTTAGCCGCTCAGGTACTTTTTATCTGCGAATTGCAGATGCTAAGTTTGCGCTACCCAAAGGCGAAGATGATTCGAGCAAGGAGTTCGTGAGCCTTGACACGCCTGAATTTCCTGGGGAACACGACGATGTTACGATTGAATTTGATACCGAAGCTGGTATGTAAATTTTGGACAAGGATCAGAACTCATACTGACTGGGTATAGAAAGAGATGAATTCAGTAGAGCTTTGCCAGCAGCCACCACAAAGTTCTCAAGGTTGGGATCCTTAAGGAGGGAAAGATAGGCATAAGTTTTGCCAGGCGTACGAGGGACGTGAATGGCGTTTTGGTGAGGAGGATCTCGCGACGGTAGCTCGCTCTACTTGCTCTAGATACATTGCTTACAACCCGCGGATACCAAAGTCTTGAAATCTCAAGCATGCTTCTTCTATTTCTTCAGTACTAGGATCGGTGTTCCAATAGACTTGAGCTCACGCACAGCGCACCCACAGCTCGCGCTATATCATCTCGGTGGATTCGGTGGATCTTACACCGAAGCAGTCTTATTTTCCCATAACCACTTTGAATTCTAAGATGCACTTGTGACCATTGAACCTCCAAATTCGACAAGCATGTCTCAATCCACAAGTGTTGCGACCAACGGCACCGAAGACCACCACATCTCACTCCCCACACGGTCATTAGCCCCTGCGACCCAAGCCATCCACGCCGACGACCACCTCAACCGCACCTCTGACGTAGCTCCTCCCCTCCACGTCTCCACCACCTTCCGCTATGCCTCTAACCCCTCCGACCTCGTCCCTGCCAACGAACTCAACGTAAGCCCTCAAAGCCTTTTGACTCCCATCCCCTCCCCTCCCACCTATTCTACCCACCAACCCCACCCCATACAACCCCACTAACCCCTCCCTCCCCCACCAGCTCGACACCCTCGACGCCCACGTCTACTCCCGCGAAACCGCCCCCACCACCACCCGCCTCGAAACCCTCCTAACCCCGCTCCTGCACGCCCCGGCCATAACCTACTCCTCCGGCCTCGCCGCCCTGCACGCCCTCTACGTCTTCCTCAACCCGCGCCGCGTCGCCATCGGCGCCGGCTACCACGGCTCCCACGGCGTCCTGGGCCTCATGACCAAAGTCTCCGGCCTGCAACTGCTGCCGCTCGACTGCGCCCCCGGCGCGCTGCAGGCCGGGGACGTGGTGCACGTCGAGACGCCGGAGAACCCGACGGGCGAGGCGCGGGACATCGCGGCGTATGCGGCCAAGGCGCACGCGCGCGGGGCGTGGCTGGTGGTGGATAGCACGTTTGGGCCGCCTGGGTTGCAGGAGCCGTTGGGGCTCGGGGCGGACGTGGTGATGCATTCGGGGACGAAGTATTTGGGCGGGCATAGCGATATGCTGTGCGGGGTGCTGGCGTGCCGGAGGGAGGAGTGGGTGAGGGGGTTGCGGGAGGAGAGGACGTATTTGGGGAGTGTGATGGGGGGGAT
>JAABVA010001568.1_pt1 | contig 24166 bp, 16 predicted proteins | sample 5560331 | NCBI WGS metagenome assembly JAABVA01 (sample SAMN12812661, study PRJNA571458) | rock metagenome | isolation source: Antarctica rocks | place: Antarctica: Victoria Land, Mt New Zealand sud | collected 2016-01-07
GGGTTGGAGGGATTTGGGGGGTGGCTGTTATGGAAGAGGGGGTGTTGGGTGGGATGATGGGTGGAGGCTGGATGGGATGGGATAGGGAGCTGTGGGTGCTGGTTTATGAGAACGGAGGTACTAGCGGCGAAGAGAGTCGAAGGATGGGGTTGTTGACATGATGTGGTTGGTGCGTAGCCTGTCACATGTGGCCGTGAGATCAGATCGTTAAGAGATAGTTCCAAGAGCTAGAGTACTCTCTATATGCAATCGTAAGGCGAGCGATTTCTTTTATGGAATCCAGGCCATGGTGATATATAACTACAAAGGGGGTATAAAGTATCAAAAAACAAGTATCCAACAAAGACATGTACCTACACGCCCCCACAAAATGCTATTGCTGATGATCGTGATGGCCATCAATAAACCAAACGGGCGCTACGGGCATATTCATTTCTTGTGGATGTCGTAATGTGTCGACATAGGATTCGTACGTGGACGATAAGCTCGAGCCGGAAAGGGAAGGAGCCGCTGAACGATGGACTTCTGGTGGATCCATCGGTCTTATATTCCCATACGGCTCTCGAAACGCTTCGCTTGTGGTCGAGCCACCTGAGCTGGAGATCGAAGGAGTGACAAGGCCCGATGTAGTAGATGACGGTCGTCCGGCTTCAAAGGCACGAACGGAACTAGGTTGAGAAGTCATTGCAGGGGTGTATTGAGGGAATTGCTCGAGGTACATCGGAGTCGCACTACGTCGAACATCGTCTTGAGGTGGCGACGGGCCTTGTGCCGGTCTTGCAGGCGCAGGCATTGATTGCGGGCCGACTTGAGATATCGATGGTTTCGGCGGTAGGCTTTTCAGAAGATTCAAGGACGAGTCAAGCGAGTCTATAGCAAAGGCCAGGAATTTGGCGCTTTTGCAACTCACGCACAGCGTCCACCTGTATTCGGAAAGGCGAGTACGGTAGAATTCCACCTCTTCTTGACAAGGGGCAGTAGCCAGCAGTAGATTCCCAAACGTGGCAATTAAAGCAAAATTAACTTTTGAGGGAAAGTACCAGAAGGAGCTGAGGTGCTCGGGGCGGAGGCGGTTGACAAAGTCCATTGCCGATATGAGGCGGGTCTTGGCAGCGGATCGGCAGACGTGTGAGAGGTAAGTGTCGGCACTACTTGAGCTCAAAGAGCGTATAATGCATCGGTGCAGAGTGATTTCGGTTGCAAAGTATGCCAAGTGAAGATACCCTGATGTAGTTAGTACATAAAACGTGACCATGAGAACTTCCACTCACCAGTTGCAGATGGCTTGCCCGTCATCGTACTATCCATCTTCAGACTCCTAGGCAAATGCATGAACCATTCCTTGAGCCTTAGCTGCACAGGCTTCGCTTTTTCCAATATCAGCCGTGTACCATTCCGACCTGCATCGTCCACCTCTTGCATAGCCCTGAGAGTGTAGAAAGTATCCAAGACGGTGGATAATATCTCGGTAAGGGCGACCATCTGACAAAATAGGTCTCGACCACGCTGGACTTCCTCCACGGGTCCCTGATCATCAAGGATCCTGCTGTCAACTACAAAGTCATTCTCCACGAGTTCTCGGACAGCCCAGTGGTTCTTAGAAATCGACGAAGGCCGCCCGTGTATCAGGGAACACCATTTATCTTGCATATACAAAGCCCAAGCTAATCTCTTCCTTAAGCTACGCTCTTCCTCGGATAATGTCCAGGAAGAGCAGTCAAGATGCAGACCGAGTTCATAGGCAATACCAACCAGTTGTGAATTCAAAGTCTTCGAGTCGATGTTGGGTCTTTGCATGAGAAGTATTCCGGCCTGCATGGTTGATAAGGTTGGCTTGGATATGGAATGTGCAAACCATCGGAACGCGATATCTTCCACTTGCACTAGGTCTAGCTCCACTGACGCGGCCGCCTCGTTCACATACGCTGGAGATGACGCTGCGATAGCGTACACCGCAGAGAGCAGAGCAGGGTCAAGGCTACTTCTCTGGTAGCTTTCGTAGGTGTGAAAGAAGGCATCTTCGACGATTGGAAAGTTGCGATTGGTCATGGTCTTGAAATGCTGGATCAAGGACGGGCCATGAGAACCTACGAGATTTTCGATGATCAGCAGACTGTCTGAATACAGGTCGTTTTCGAATTTATCGTCTTCGGTTTGGTCAAGCAAGAAGGCATTTCGTCCATCGGGCTTTTGATAACTCGCTCTGTTCACGGGTGTTCCTGCCGTCTGGGAGATGTCGAATAAAATCGGTTCAAGCTCCGTAGTGTAGCCGATGTGAGTTCCGTAATGCTGTAGATTGCCCAGAGACGATTCGGATATTGATGGAGTTGGAACAGCCCGCCCGGACATGGCTCTCGAAGACACACTGCCGCGTTTGGTACTTAGTGATCCATCGGCCGTACTTTCCGACTGCGAGTCGGATATCGTTGACCTTGAAGAGATAGCCATGTGAGCAGTCACGCTTTCCAACTGTGGTTTATGCTGACCTTCGCTTGTTTGAATCTATCTCCTTCCCATCGCCGTCCATCCTTCGTTTTCGTGGCTGAGGATCCTCCAGATATGTGCACTCTTGTCCATGCACACCACATGCTGCGCAACTATTCTTTTGGCCATCGTTGATGACACATTTGCTCTTCCTCTTCCGACAGGCATCGCATGGGCGCTCTCGCCGACCTCGAACCGTTTTAAGGTCTTTCCCCTTTGCAGACTTGGACTTGGGAGGCAGTCCATCTGTAATTCGTTGAATAGACGGAGACGACGAAGTACTGGACAGTGGAGCAGACGCCGGCAGAAGAGGTGGTTGGAAGGCGGCGACGGCGGTCATGGTTTCGCAGCCGGGGGATATCGACGATACGGAGCTCAGGTGGTTCCTCTCGTACAAAGGCACAGCCGTTGTGTTTGGGGTGGGCAGTTGGTGGTTAGGGTAACGGTCCGCTCGAATAATCTAGTTTTCTATCAGCCATTAGCGTTTGACGTTCGAAAGGCTCGATCGGGGGGTCCTGAACAATCTTGGTTGACTGGTGGTTAGGTAGGTTACCATGGTACTGGAACAACTTACTCGTCGCACTGCGCTCTAGAACCATCCGAGGCCTTTGCGTTTCAGCTGACACGGAAATGTATTGCGCAATTAATTCGTTGGTCCAACGCGCGACATCTCGGGGTTTGTCAGGTGAAGCCGAGGATTGGACGAGTAGGAGGTCAGTGATACACGTACGTAGCCGAAGTCATCGAATGTTCTGAAGAGCCTTTGATGTTGAGTTTGGGCTGCCCGTGCGACATAAATGGGTTTCGAAGGGTAACTGACAATCGAGCAGGTCGGCTATGATACCAAACGTCTGGGATAAGCTGCAGCTAGCGCACGGACGAGAATTGGCTCAAGAGAAGAAAGTCGTGGGATAGTGGAAGAGATGATGGATGGATGGATGGATGATGGATGATAGGTTTCGACGCGATTGATGGGGTCGTTCTTTCGTCTGCAAGCAAAAGCGCTTTCAACAGTGGTTAATGCCAAAAGACCAGATGGACGGATGTAGAGTAGGTATTCCGTACTGTAATCCGTAATCCGTAATCCGTACGCCCACGCGAGTCGTGTGCCAGGGAAGATGCAAATGAATGAAAGGGCTCGAGGTTGGCTGCAGTTCTGCAGATCAAAAGGCTTTTGATAGGGCGCTCGAAACATGCACCCCAGCTGCATTGGCAGATAAAGGCAGGAGCAGAGATAAGCATCTCTGCTGTCAGTGGATGAGAAGCCCTTGCGGGTCAAACTCGCTTGAAGTAGGGCTTTTACCGATCAAAGCTAGGCGAACTTGGATACCCCCCCTGCTTTGACGAGGTCTACGCGTGCTCACCCTTATATACTCATGTCTTGCCATCGACTGGTCCGACCGCATGAGGTGTCTACATAAAGACCGCAGGCCCCGACTGACTGGGGTCAAAAAGTGAATCATGAGGCCATAGCAGCCGCGAAACGAGGGTGAGCAGGACATAAGAGACGGCACCGCGTCGGCTGTACAGTTTTCAGCTCGGCTGTTGGCTCACATGGACGTCGAAAGTAACCTCCTTAACGCCGTAGTTCCAACTTCTCGAGGATCAGTGGGATGGGTTTTGCATCATGTATATACATAAATTGAGCTCATTTAAAGCTAATTGTATGCAAAAGACTCGAATTATCGACTCCGAAAGTGCCTCCCCTTGACCGCCCCGCTATCATTACAGTATACCACCCCCCCTAATACTTCTCGTTCAGTGCGTGGTTATCGACTTGAGCGACCGACCTCTTGCGGCCAGCACCGGCCTCGATGTCAGCCAGGGATTGCGAACGACCTTGAGGGCCCATGTCCCGCACTTCTTGGAATGACACCGATGGCACAAAGCCCTTGGATTTCCATGCCTTGTCGCACTTGGCGTACAGTTCGTCGACCTGCTCGAGCGAGAGACCTTTGGTTTCGTAGACCAAGCTCCACACGTAAAAGCAACAGATCAGACAGAAGCCGCCCCAGATGAAAAACACCTTGGACCCAAGATTGGCGTCTCCGGGGTCGGAGTTGACGAGGTAAGGGGTCGCGTAGGCAATAGCCCAGTTGAGGAGCCAGTTGGTGGCTGTCGTCATGGATAGACATTTGGCACGGCTCTTGAGCGGGAAGATCTCTCCAGTGACAACCCAGGCGATCGGGCCCCATGATGACGCGAAGAAGAAGATGTAAACGCAGACAAAGGCAACAAGAACCTTGTTAGCTGCTGTAGAGCTTTGGTCCGCAACGCCGACGATGGCGACAATATACTGCGCAACGAACATGCCCACAGCGCCAAACATGAGAAGCGGGCGACGACCCCATTTCTCCACGAGGTACAAACCGGGAAGGGTTGACGCAACGTTGGTGACACCAGTAATGATACTGACAGTGAAGGCGTTCTTGATCCCAGATTTAGTGAAGAAGGAAGTCCCGTAGTAGAAGATGAAGTTGACACCAGTCAATTGCTGGAGACCTTGGAGCAAGCAGCCAGTAGCAAGACGTTTGCCGAGATTTCCTTTGAAGCATTCGATGTAGGTAGAAGCACCAAGACTTATCTCGTATTCATGATTAGCCTGGATTTCAGAAAGCTCCTCGACCAAGGCAGGATGGTCAATATCGAGTCTCCTCAGTCTGGCAAGAGCCTTGGCGGCCTTTTCATTGCGTCCTCTCTTGATGTGGTAACGGGGTGTTTCGGGAAGCACGAGCATTCCACCAACGAGAATAATAGCCCATGCAAATTGGACGGCTATTGGGATGCGGTACGATCCGGTGTCATTACGGTCCTTTGTAGCATTATCGACGATGGATGCGATGAGGAGACCAATGGTAATGGCTAATTGGTAGCATCCGACAATGGTTCCTCGAATCCACTTGGGCGCGGTCTCGGATTGATAAAGAGGGACCAACGCTGAGATCAGGCCTACCCCGAAACCAGCAAAGAACCTCCCAGCGACGAAAAGCGGGATCGAAGTTGCAGCGGTTTGAAGGATGACACCGAAAGTGAAGACACCAGTCGAGGCAATCAAACCCAATCGACGACCCAACATGTCTCCCATGGGCGAAGCAGTCAATGCACCGAAGAATGTACCAGCAGAGAGCAATGAAACGATTTGCGATGACTGAGTGGCAGTGATTGATGGCAGTCCATTTTTGTCGCGAGCACCGGTTGAGAAAGTCTTCAGCCAATATGGCATAGCCAGGATACCGCCAATCGTTCCCGTGTCATAACTGTAACAGTATCAATATCTTGATGTCCAGAAAGGAGTCTCAGTCAGACGACGCACCCGAAAAGGATACCACCAAAGGCAACGAACAGGCCGACTATGATGGCAGGCGCCGTCGAGCCGGCCACATGCTCGGGCTTCTTCAACATGAGACCCATGATGAACCAGTGTAAGTGCTGAAAACCCCGAACAACGAGAAGATGTTTGCTGCACCAGAAGAAGTACAATGGCACAAGAAAACGACCTCGCAGGTTTCAATGCAAACCGATCGAGGTGATGCGGAGGATGCAGGGCCCGAGACAGGGCGGGGGGGATGAGGTTTAATATACCTTTTGGTGGGGGTCGGGGATTCTGGACCTCCCACTACTGCTAGCGTGCGAGGTAGGGTTCTCACGAATGGAAGTAAGAAGTAATAAATAATAAATCCTAAATCCCCAGGCTCTTCGCACACATGGCAGGTGATGAAAGCGGAGACTCCACAGTTTGAGGGTTAGCTCCCCTGCCCGAACAATCCGCGGTCTGCCTTGAAGCGGGAGATGGGTACGGAGTAAAGCAGGAAGAAGTGGCTAGCAAAGCTAGTTGAGTGGTAACGGTAAGGGTAAGGTAGGGGCGAAGATTTCGTTACCACCCACCGCATTATTACACACTACGTCGAACCATGCTGACCCGAGAACAGGGTTACTATGTATTGCACATCACATAAACCGTAACCGTCTGATTTGCTGGCACCCGTGGTCTTCAAGGTACGTAGTACGGTAGGGTTGCCACCATGCAGAACAGGTGACCATGTCTCGGATTGCGAACAGTCAGTCATCAAGTCGTATGGGTCTACTCATACATCGTAATTGTCCGAGCAGAAAGATGTGATGAACGTACCCGGGTAGTAGGAGTAATCATGGTACCGGTACGGCCGTCACTTGGCCTAACGATTGGCTGGGCCAAGTCGAAGCCAGTCGTAGAGACAGTTCGACCATGCAACACTAAGCGGTATCTAAGGAGTACGGAATACATAGTTCGTAATTCGGATCTGCAAGATTGGATCTTTACCGCTTTCTTTAGTCGCTGTTTTAAATGCGGTCAGCGTTGGAAGCCACGGGCCAAGATTGTGGGGAAATTAGGGAAATTATCATCTTAGACAAGAAATTCTTCTTTAAGCCGCAAACGGCAGAACAAGAAATACATATGTAGCAGCAGGGGGACGCAACAATAATTATTTTATAAATGATGCGCTGGAAAAGAAACGATATGCCGAGTTGACATTTGAAATCGCAAAATCGCCTCTCTTGCAGGATAGACATTGCTGTGAGTAATGTCAGGTTCCGGTACATTTGATCGACTTCTGAACCATGGCTCTGTCACCCTATAATGTAGTGAAACATGCAGGAGGATTCTCTTTCCCGAATGGCAGCGTGCATACGTCGGACAGGGCCTATCATTGTTAGTAGCTACTGTTACCTCCGTACAACAGTCTGTCTCTCGCTCTCTCCGGGTTAGCTGCTGTCGCCTGTGTCTTTCGGTGTTGGCAATTGTATAGAAATGCGCAAGTCGGTCAGGCCGAGACAATTCTCGGTAAATATAACCGACATCATGTGGAGCATACCTGACGTAGTAAAGAGGTTAGAGCAGCCACAATGCGGTTCCCAGCCGTCCAACAACACGATGTTGGACTTCTTGTCGTGTGATCTCGATCCTGGGCTCCAATCGTGCTACTCCCGTGAATACTTACTTTATTATTCACGAACTCGTCATGTGTCCCCAGATTGTTTATTTATGACATGGCCTATGCCACCTCCCTTCTTTCTACAGCAAGAACGGTTTTCTGGTCTCTACGCAATACTCTAACAAAAAGGTCGTCCAAGTTCTGTTGCGTCTCGTTGGTGGACCGATGACTTGCTAGTTTCACTAAGCACGGACTCTTTGAGAAGAGCCGAAGTGTCACCGAGAATAGAAGAGCGTATTGGCGCAAAAAGCCACTACTGTTACCATTAAGGTAGGTATTGAAGCAATACGGAGGGACCTCAGAGAGTATCTTACCCAATCGGGAATCAGCCTTCTGGCTTAGTCATTATTGTGTCAGCAGAGCTCGTATGCATGCGTAGTAAGCATCGGCTAACCCCGTTAGGGGTTAGTGACACGTCTGAGACCTGGGGCAACTCCGATGCCGGACATGGCGGATAGGCACGTTTGAAGGTGTTGAGGGAGGCCTCTTGACGTGAATACTCAAGAGATAGATCCATACATGAACGGAAGCTTTACATATCATCACAGCCAAAGTTCTAGATCCTCTTTCAAAGGACACAACTTTCTCCACAGTGAAAGCTAAAAAAAAAACAATGGCTCAACATCAACCCAAGGACCACTGGACCCACCAGGCATATTCGGCCTCGGCCTCCTTTGTTCCTGAACTCACGTCGAAGATTTTCAGTTGGCTGGACCCTCAGGGCTCAGATGTCATTCTGGATCTAGGTTGCGGTAATGGCCCTCTCACCGCAAAGATCAAGAAACAGTGCGCCTCTGTCGCAGGCTTCGATGCCTCAGTAAACTTGATTGACGCTGCGCAAAAAACTTACGGGTCAGTACCCGACCTTACATGGCACGTTCAAGACTGCAGATACTTGGAAGCTTCCTCGGATCTCAAGCATGGCGCATACACCAAGGTTTTCTCCAATGCGGCTCTGCATTGGATCTTGAGGGACTCGGATGCAAGGATGTCTGTTCTCCGCGCTACGTACAAGGCCCTTCGGCCTGGGGGGTTCTTCGTCTTCGAGATGGGAGGTGCTGGGAATGTTGCCGAGATTCACTCTGCGCTCCTGGCAGCTCTGGTTCACCAGGGTCTAACCATCGAGGCAGCCCGAAATGCATCTCCATGGTTCTTTCCGTCAGAGCAGCTAATGCGGCAGATGCTCGAAGAGGTGGGCTTTGACGTCGAAAAGTCTGAACTCGAATACAGACCCACAAAGGCGACGGCAGAAAAGGATGGTGGGTTAGAAGGATGGGTGAGGCTAATGGGGGCGAACTTCTTGGAAGCACTCACTTCCTCAGAAAAGAAAGAAGCAGCAGTGGCTGAGGTTTGTGGCGTGCTGAAAAGCGTAATGACCCATGAGGAAGATGGCAGCATGTGGCTTGGGTATGTAAGGTTGAGGGTTATCGCTAAAAAGCCTTTGTAGACTTGTCATTGTCTTGAAGACCGATATAGACGTCGACAATGGGACTAAGGATACCTAGATCTTAGTATACCTTACCTGCATTGAAAGATACCCAAATTTACCACTATAGACAGCCCCACCGTTTCCTTCAGCCCTAGAGAGAGATTGTGAGATTGTCTCAAAAGGCGGGAGCACGATGGCTAGCCGAAGATCTCAAGAGTTTCAAAAAGCCTGAAGGGACGCCATATGCATGGTAATGCTTGCGCTCCAACAAAAACTCGTCTCTCCCAGAAATAGTAATTTCAGCTTGCTACTTAAAGATAGGAGATAAAAGAAATCTGAGACAGATCCTCAATATATGGAGTTCTCAAAGGAGCTAGCGTCTTCCTCTTGAAGCTTCGAACTTCTGAGATGAGGTCTAAAAGAGGACTTGACGGCGTTGGTGCCGGCATTTTGAAAGTTCGATACGCGGTCCTCTCTCCTTCTACCAATCCAAAAATCCCCGATCGTGCAGAAATGCGCTCCAACAGCGACGTTGGCTCAGGTGTGAGGGACAGTAGACTCGAGATAGTCATATCTTCCACGGAACTATTGAGATGAAGAAAACCTCGGAGTCTCCGCGAGGCAGATTTAACAGAGCTTTGAAGTGAAAAAGAGGGATGCGACTGGAAAACTTTGACAATGGAATCGCACGGGCCCAGGAGATAGATCATGGCATCTTAAAACAGATCCTGGGGAGGCGGTCTTGAGAAATCAAGATATTAGGAAAAATTGAACGAGATATTGGGAAGCCGGTGATCTATATAGGATAGAAATCCAATTTTAGAACATGTCTGAAAATAATACTTTGGTGTGGTAAAAAAGGATTCAAACATGACTGAAAGGTGAATGAGGTTCAACACTGCCCCATGTGTACCCCTCCAATCCACGTCATCGGCAAGCCCCTGACGAAACTTGCCTGATGTGACTACTAATTCATCCTAGAACTCTTGATTCAAGTTTGCAAGACTCGCAACAATCATTTCTCTCCTACTACGAACAACTCCACAACTCAAACCTCTCATCTGTTGAATCCATTTTCTCGCAATGTCCTACAACGATAATTACGGCGGCCAACAGGGCGGCGGTTACGGCGGTGGAGGCCGACAAGAACAGTATGGTGGAGGCCAGCAAGGCTATGGGCAGCAGGACTACGGCAGTGGCTCACAAGGTGGGAGACAACAAGAATATGGGCAGCAGGGTGGCTACGGAGGGAACAATCACAACGGCGGACAAGAGCACGGAGAGTTTGGCGGTGCAATGTCCCACGCCCAGCAGCACGCTTCCTCGCCTGAAGACTCAAGCATGTTCTCCAGTGCCCTAGGTTTCTTGCAGGGAAACAAGCAACAAATCGGCAACTCCAACGTCGATGAGTCTGAAGCCGTCCGAGCCCATCAAGCTATGTATGGAGGCGGGGGACAAGGCCAGCAGCATGATAGCCAGACCATGGGTGCTGGTGCTGCGATGCAAGCGCTCAAAATGTTCGGTGGGGGAGGTGCGGGAAGCGGAGGCATGGGTAGCCAAGGCGGGGGGAACAGCCAGAATCAATTCATTGGCATGGCGATGGGGCAGGCAAGCAAGCTATTCGATCAGCAGAGCTCGCAAGGCAACGTGGTAAGTCAGTCTGCAGTACAATCGCGTGGTACTTCGCTCATGTGTTCCCTTTGTTCTAGGACCCCAATGCCAACAAACAAGATGCCGTGAAATCAGCGGCAGAGATGGCACTCAAGATGTACATGAAGAGCCAGATGGGTGGCGGAGGCGGAGGAGCCGGCGGCTTGATGGGGATGGCAAGCAAGTTCTTGTGATGTAGACTCTTAAGATAGAGGTTACGAGTGATATGACCAGATAACGAACGAAAAGCAAATTGCTAGTGTATCGTTGGCTCCAGAAATGACCTGATCCCAAAATTGCTAATGCTGTATTTTGTATAGTACATATCAATTTTATTTTCATACCAACGTCGTTGTCGCCCCCTTTCACCTTTGGATGAGATGGTTCACGTAAAGGTGGGAAATTGCAAACGGCAGGAATTGATGCTTACTTAACCGAAGCGCTTAAGCATCTTTTGCCGGGCCGAACGAACCCTTCCAGGTTCCTTTCCAACACCAACCAAAACCCTTGAAGCGACCTGGTCATCGTTAGAGTACGACTTCCTTCTGACCGAGTAGGATGGCATACCAATCAAGCCAATTGAGCTTTCCAGGTCTCACTCCTCAAGAAGGTAGACAGAATCATTGTTGCTATGAAAGACGACGGACCGACCAAGCGGCAAGCTTGGAAAAACCATCATAAGGCTAATATAAAGGGCGCCGGATTTGGATGCCAGACTAACTCTGTTCAGCGCTTTCATCTCCTCCACTTTTTGCTTGTGATCATGTCTTGACCGCGTGCGTTCTTTTGCTTCTTCTCTTTGCTGCTCTCACCTTTTGCCGGTTCTCCATGCTCTCAAATCACTCCTTCATTGCGTGTTGATTTCCTACCGCTTCACTCTTTCAGCGGACACACTCCCTTCGAGCAAGTAACCAAGCCAGACTATCATAATCTTTATATATCCAACGTCAACTCTTTATACCCTTATGAACGTGATTGCTCTAATCAATAATACACAATGAAGTCTTCTGTTTTCGCAATTGCAGCATCGATTATCGGGTCTGCCGCCGCTGGCCAACATCATGCGCACCAGGCTTTCCACAATCAGCCGTTAGGAGCAAGGGATGTCATCCAGGCTCCCAACAATTCCACATGTGGTTGTTCTACCTCTTATACCACCTCTTATGGCGAACCAACTCGTAAGTGTAGTCTTTCTCTTACGGAGGCTACTTGAGTACAATGAGAACATCTGTTTGACACTATATAGTAATCCAGCCCGCCGAGTACCGAGCAGCAACAAGCAGCCAGGCGGCCTCAAGCACCTCCATTCCAATCATCTCCTCATCTCAAGCCCCAACCCCAACCGCCTCAAGCACATCTTCAGCTGGGTCTGCCTCCTCTACCCTCACCCACCATCCTCCCTCTTCTTCCGGCTCCCAATGGTGCATGACCTACTCTCCCTACAACCATGACGGCACCTGCAAATCCTCATCATCAGTCTCCTCCGACATCTCGTCCATCGCCTCCAAAGGTTTTACCTCCATCCGCCTCTATAGTACTGACTGCTCCGGCCTTTCCTCTGTCGGCACCGCAGCCTCCTTCCACAACATTTCCCTCGTTCTAGGAATCTACATCCCCCATACCGGTATTTCCAACGCCCGCGCTCAGATTGGCGAAATCACTTCTTGGGCCACCTCAAGCAACTCCTGGGCCTCTGTCGAAATGATCGTTGTCGGCAACGAGGCCGTCTTCAACAACTTTTGCAGCCCCTCCGACCTCGCCCGATTCATCACCGACGCCCGCTCCGCTTTCACAAAGGCCGGTTACTCCGGCCCCGTCACCACCACCGAACCTCTCAGCATCATAGTCCAACACGCCACAACCCTCTGTCCCGTCCTCGATCTCGCCGCCGCAAACATCCACCCCTTCTTCAACTCCGCCATCGACGCCTCCAGCGCCGGCGCCTTTGTCGCCTCCGAACTCGTAGTATTAGCGAAAATCTGCCCCGGCTTGGAAGCGTACAACCTCGAGACGGGGTGGCCGAGCGCGGGTGAGGCGAACGGCGCGGCGGTGCCGGGGAAGAAGGAGCAAGAGGTCGCGGTTCGGGGGATTGTAGCGAGTGCTGGGGGGAGGAGCGCGGTGTTTAGTTTTGTGGATGATTTGTGGAAGGAGGAGGGGGATTTTGGCGTCGAGAGGAGTTGGGGGGCGGGGCATTTGTTTGGGTCGTGATGGGTGGTGGTGTGTGGTTTGGGAGCAGAGAGAGGTGGTGGTGGTAGTGGTGGTGGTGTGCTGGGAAGGAGGAGGAGGAGGAGGAGGAGGAGGGAAGGAGCGAGCAAGAGGAGCTGTGTATATAGCCTTTTCGTTTCTTTGTATATACTTCTTTACCCTACCGTCTCAACGCCGTACCACGATTCATGTACCTTTCACTTCTCCTGTATATACTTGATAACTTTCCAGCATCCTTTACAAGCGGAAGCGGCCTAAACTCTTTCAAACCGATCTTACACACCCAAACCCCCCCCCCCCCCCCTTTCACCTCCCCCCTAAACCCCTCCACCGCAATCCCTCCTCTCCTCTCCCCCCAACCGACACAATCCGCGCAATCGCCTAGCCCACGCCCTCCTCCCTCTCACAACAATTTGGTACCTTAATTCACAACAAGAAGAACTACCACGCAGCGCTTTTTGGGAAACATGCGGGAGAGAAACACAAACACGAAACCTTTTAAAAAAAAAACTGAAAGCTGGATAAATCACGTATGTATGCCCTTTAGATACCACAAACCACACAACCCCAAAACCAAAACCCGACACCCAGTCACCCATCCCCAAGAGCACCGCTAAAACGGAAGGTGGAAGCTGTTTTTGGGGGTTAGTTTGGGGGGGTTTACATAGATATGAGAGGGGGGGAAGGGTACTGTAGATATGAGGGGAGAAGGGAGAGGATAGGGGGAGGAGGGAAGAGGATAGGGAGAGGAAGCAAAAACAACAACAACAACACCCACCCCCGATTACATTTCTTCGACGAGGGGTTTCCAAAGGTGATGATGATGATGATGGTGGGGAGAGTGGAGATGGCAAGGGAATTAAATAGAGCAGGCAGATGATCGATGACGGACGGACGGGGTGGTTTCCAAGTCCAGTGGTTTGGTATCCTCCTGGGAGGGTTTTTTGGGGGGGTTGGCTCAGTCGACGACGGCGGAAATTGAGAGGGAGAGAAAAAGTGTGACCTTGACGCAGTGGTGCTAGTCTGCGTTGAGGATTCAGGAGGAAGTGGATAAGATGCCCTGACCATTGCATGCATAAAGGAAAGTACAGAAGTCAACCATTCCTCATACCCTCATCGCGTTTCATTCTCGTTACCCAAACCCAACGCGCCCTTCTTCACCGCCGTAGCCATTCCAAAATCATGACATCAATAAACTCTTTTCAACCCCGGCCCGTTCAAATAACCAATTCCCCCAACCTCAGCCCCCTCCTCCTTCTCCACCCCTCCGTCTGCACCACTCTATCGTCCCCGTCCATCTCCCCCTCCTCCGCCCAATCATTCCAGATCCCCTCATCCTCATCTTCATCCTCAACCTCAGCCTGCCTGATTCCGAATCCGCCGCCTACTCCCGCACGCTCAAACTCCATCAACCCACCAAACACATGATCTGCGTTTGCGACCCAGAAACTGTCTCCGTCAGGGACGAAGCTGACGCCGCTAATCTCGCCGAAGAACTCAAAACGCTGCTCGCTCTCGAATGTCGTGGCGTCCACGACGTGCACGTAATCCGCGCTTTCTGCGAGCACGAGCGCGCGTCTTCCGCTGCCGACAGGCGAGAACGCCATGCAGCGCACGCCGCCGATTTCGGTTGCTAGGATGTGAGATTCAACGGGCGCGCCGAAGGAGCGCACATCAAAGATCTGCACGGTGCCGTCTTGGTTACCGGTTGCAACGTTTCTACCATCTGGTGACCAGGCGCAAGCGAAGCCGTAGTCTTTGTGGTCAGGCAGACGGAAGATACGCTCGCCGGTCTCGGCGTTGACGATCCACGGGTAGCAGTTATCACCCACAATAGCGCGGAGGCGAGCATCGGGGCTAGTAGCGGAGCAATTGACGGCCCAGCCAAAGTCGTGCTCGCGAATGATGCGGTTAGTATTGCAGTCGAGGACGCGGACGCGGTCATCGTTGGAGGAGAAGACGGCCTGGGGGAGACCAGAGCGACGGTCCAGGAAGGTATGGATGTGGTTTGTGCTGCCGTTTTCGTCGCGCAGAGGGATGGTGCCGGGAGTGTATGTGTCGTCGTATGAGGACGAGAGGGATTTCATAGCGTACTCACCTTGGAATCCACCCACAATCAAGACGCCGTCTGTGGCTGATACTGCCGATATCTTCCCCAGTATTGGGGCGTCGGCATCTCGGTGCGGTTTACTTAGGTCGAGGACGCTTTTTTCAAAGTCCATCTCTGGGTTGACACAAAAAATCTCTTGCCAACCGGCATAGAAGATCGAGTTTTTGGAGCTTGCGGACATCATGTGCCGAAGCTGAAAGTGAGTCTGAGTTACCTTGTACTTCATGTTCATCTGGCGGAAGCGGAATTGGTTGTCACCATTCGCAAAATTTCTTGCAAACGACCTACCTTGACCATTCATGTAGCAGGAGGCTCCGAACAGCGGCTCATATCTCCTCCTTCGATGTTCGAAATGAATCAACACATTGGTGTGGTTCACATAAGTTTTCCTGCGTACGTTTCGAGCCGCTTCTCGAGTGACGCCGAGAGCTGACCAGTCTAAACCTTGAAAATCGCAGTGGTCATAATCCAGATCATCAATAGAAATTTTGATCCGTTTCTGTCTATGCAAGACCTGAAGAGTTTCATCAGTAATGGGCGGGAAATAGTCTAGCTGCCCAGGAGGATATCTGTCTGGTTGTTCGCTATTCACGTCTTCCCAGTAATCGAAGAATTTGCAAACATCAAAGTTGCGTGTCTCATCTTCGGCCCAAGCATACAAGTCAGTAAGGAGGTTATTTGCCAGATGAGGAGGTACCGCTTGAGAAAGTGCATTTTGTGATGACCATTGCCAAGGAGAAGGATCATCACTCGGGGAGATTGGTTGACTATTCTCGGCGCCATTCCCAGCCTCCTGAGGATCAGCGGCACCGGTATCTGGTTGGTGCAACCCGGCTTGGAAAAGAGCGGTGTTTATAGATGGTATAGATGTCGCGGGTGAAGTCTGGGGATGTCCTTGCTGGGGTGATGGTGCTTGGGTAGATGCCACTTCTTCAGAAGCGGTAAAGAGAGGAAAAGAAGGCGTACTTTGACCATGCACAACAACCCCAAAAGTAACGGCTGCTGCAGAGATCTGATGATGGTCACGCTCATGGTTCCCATTCTGCTCTGCATCCATGACCTCAGCATGGAGTTCATTTATGGAACTGGCCAGACTGTTTGACTCATTGGCGAGACCTGGACGGTGGTCACTGTCATGTGCAACGACGGAGGTGCCATGCAATTGCGTAGCGGGGATATATGGTAATGTAGACTGGAAATCTGGCTCTGTGGACAAAGAATTGGCAGGCCAACCTGATTCTTCATCAAGGTCCATCTCATGGCCGTGAAAACCTGCTATAGGGACTTCATCTTGTGGATCATCTCCATTATCTGAGGGTTCTTGCGACCCTTCTGATCTAGCCATGCCCGGTGGACCGAGTGCCAGTCCAGCAGGTAGCTGCGCTCCCAAAGCTTGCAACGGCTGGGATGCGGAGGCTGCAAGAGAAGTTGCGTTGGCAATATATAGAGATGGCGAAGCTGGCGGCGTTATAGTTTGACCAGGTTCAATATCGTGTGCTTGCTCAGATGCTGATAACGGATTTCCGTCAAGTGGGACGCTCGTTGCATCGGTAAGGTAATGGAGACGACGTTGTGATGTTTGTAGTTTTAGTACATCTTCTGACCCTGTTGGGAAGCTCATAGCTTAGAACGTGACTGGGCAGATGATAGGCAGTGAGTAGCATAGCAAAGTGTGTAATTGGTGAAAAGTCGATGTTGCCTGTCTAGCAGATATGTTGGCAATCTTCAGTACGGTCCTCGAAACAAAGATTTTGTAGCGGACAAGAATGATGTAAGACTCATATTGTGACCAAGCGTCTGGAATGGCATGGATGCCTGCAAGAGACTATGCAGATGCGATAACCTTTCCCCACCCCAAGGTGTCCCATCCCTTGTCGAAACCGTCGTGACTGTGTATGTTCCGAACACCTCGGCTTGCATGAGTTGAACCAGCGTCTCCTTAGTTATGGGCTTATGAGAGAGACCCGCAAGACGGATAGGGACAGAACCACATGCAGGTATGCTTGGAGCGATTGCCGACTTGGATGGGATCGATTGGGGTCGTAGCCTTTTTAATCCTTCTCCTTGATGTTTCGGGAAGCAACAGTGTAACGGCGGGCGGATAGATAAAATGGTTACTGCCAAAGCAAGTAGCTCGAGGTGATTTGAGGTATAAGGCTGGAAGCTTAGGAACTTCGACAGGAGCAGTGAACGAGCGGGTGGCCGTTTGGCTAGCACAGCTGGTATAGGTTTGGGTATCCGCAAGTGACTGCAGAGGAACTCCGATAGGAAACAGCCTAATTAAATTGTAAGTACTTCTGCATGCGTGACCAATGTATCGGAGATCCAGAGCGGAACTCACAGTCTGGTTCATGCAAGCGACTTCGAAAATGGCAAAGGGGATTCGGGCTGGACGAGGCAGTGCAGCGAAGGTTTGAGTTGCAGTTGACGATTCGATGTGCTGGCAAGGAGAAGAGTTGCTGACCCCGAGGTGGGTAGAGTAGAATTCTTTTACGGCTAGGTACAGATCACATATGCTTCTGGGACGAGCTTCTCGTGTCTTGGCGCGCTCTCGTAAAATGTGACGCACCCTCGGTAGGATGGCTAACGACGTATCACATTTTTCTATATACCAAAGCCTGTTGCCTTGCGCATGTTTTGGGAGCTGAGATTCATCATCGATTTCTTTGCAATGACAGACCTCCGATCAGACGGTGGGTCTTCCACCAAGGCGTTAGAGAACAGCCTGTCCACGTAATGCGATTGTACATCCCGACCCACCCCCCGGAACAGCGTACATAACGAGTGCACTCTACGTAAATGCAGCAGGGACCAATGAGGCCGTTTAGACACCAATTACAGTCCACTATTCTGTACACCATTTACAATCCAACACTATACAAAATAACCTGGTGCGCCCTAAGCAATAATTCGCAAGCGTTCGAACGTGTTGCCGTCCAGAAGTCCAACGTTATATATCTGAGTACTTCTCATAGCCCTGATGTTGCGATTGCCAGCCGCCGGCGCTGGTAGCTTGTTGGGACCAGCCGGACGTCGGTGCTTTCATGCGCCGTTCTGCAGTAGGTCAGCATCTAAAGTACCGTACAAACAAGTAGAGTATGTCTTACCCTTCTCGAAATCGCCCCATCTTTTCATGGTAATCTTGCTACTGTCGAATTCACCCTCGTACTCAATTCCGGCTTTCTTGGTCTTCTCTCCTGCTGTCTTTCTGGTGTCGCCCCAGCTGAAGTCGTCAAACTTCCAGAAGGCGTAGACAGGAAGAACGAAGTTCCAAATTGGAAGCGAGATTAGGTAAATCAACATCCACAACACGTATGAAAACCGATGAGCTGTCAGTACGATGAGCACCGCGGGTAACCCTAAGATAAGAGCTAGTAGAACTAATGGTATGACAGGCGTAGGCTTGCTGATGATCGAGATGATGACAAGGTAGAAGGTGAAGGTGATCGCTGCTGGCAGGACAAGAGTACCAACTAGGTCAATGAAAACAACCATTTGCATACTGAAGCAAAAGGTGCCACACAGGTCTCTAACGAGCACCAACTCCATGAGGTTGTGGATGGTACTATTGATCCATCGTCGACGTTGAGACAGCAGGATTTTGAATTGCTCAGGCACCGTGGTCTTGCATACTGCTTGCGGAACGAATACTTGCTTCCGTTTTGGGAAGGTTTTCAGCATCAGTGTCGAGAGATATCGATCTTCACCTAGGAGGAGCAGATTTTTCTTGTGCAAGGTGTCGACCACATTCTCAGAGTAGTGTTCCACAACGTCCGGATTGGCAAGGATTGGTACCCAGTAATTCTGACCTCCTTTCGGCGCCTTAATGCGGTACATGGAGAAACATCCTGGTAAACAGGTAACACCACCAAAGCAGGACTCGAAAGATTTTGAAAGATGATGTGAAATGAAGTATTCAAAGACTTGTATCATAGTGATAAAGCTTGTCCGTTTATTGGCGATTTTAGTTTCTCCACAAAGCCCCATGATCTCTGAATCCTTGACCATAGCGGAAACCATATGAGTAAGACTGTCCGGGAAGACCTTGGTATCGGCGTCCACCATAAGTACGACCTCGTAAAAGTCTGGTGAGATACCAGTAATCCTCCAAAGTCCATTGAATATTTCAAACTCCAACTCAGTCATACGCTCATCGAACATGACCTTCTGCAGGAAAGACATCAGTATAATTTGACTATCTCTTTTCCCACGATTGCCGGGTTTGCTCTTCTTGGCTTCATCAGGAGTTCCGCACTTGACAATTACCATCATCGGTACTCGTTGTTGCTTTTCCGCTGGGATAATTGAGCTCTCTCCATAGTCGTAGAACCCAGCATAGATCTTCGCCATATTATGTCTTTTCGAACCACTAGCCACTGCAACGTACGAGAAAGCTTGAACTTCGTCAGGCAGGATTGCATGGTCTCCCATCATGCCAAGTGCAATTTCAGGGGTGGTAAACTCTTCCCCATGACCTTTAACCATGCCGTCACAAATCACCAAGATTGTCTTGTGGCTGTTGGGATACTCGGTGGTTGCTATAGAATCGAGTGTAGTACGAAGACCTTCCTCTCCTTCGGAATATGCGGTCACCAAGCAAATAGCGTGGGCAAGGGGGTAGCCATATGGTTCCCATTCTGGCGGAGGCTGTGGTACCACCGCTTCATGGATAAATCCTGCAGGTCCTGGCCCATCGACCTCGGCCATAACACTTGAGTATCTCGGATCTTGTCCGGACATCATCAAACTTGAGCGGCTTCCAGTACCACTATTCCTAGTGGTAGGATCAAAACTCGGTAGCGTGAGCTCGCTGCCATCGATTTGTTTGTACATTGAGGTGGGGCGCATCAGTTTAGCACTGGAAATCTGACTTGCCATTGTGGTTGGGGCGGTTCGTTTTTTGGCCGCTGAACGTTCAGTGGCGTATGGACTCGTGAAGCGCGATGTTGTAGGTAGAAAAGCGCTCCCTCTTTTAGTCGACCTGTCCGACATCGCAGGCGCAGGATCGTTGATCTTTGGCGGAGGGCGGTAGATATCGTCGGTCCAATCCTCTATCTGCTGATTGCGCTTCTTGGAATTCCCACCCATAGAGCTCTTGGACGCAGCGAAGCGCCGACTGAAGAACCACTGGAAAGCCAAGGCAAGGAAGAATTTCACCATTACAATAGACAAGATGAAGACCAGTGACACGTAGAGAACCACCTTGGACGCAATACAGCCGACAGTGTCCGTATCGATTGATCCAACACGGATGATTTCTGACAAGCATCGGCCTAAACGCTTGTCTGGGCCTGATTGGAAACCATGGGTGACGTCTACACCTTTCACTGCAGAGTTGGTCCTCAAGTCATCAAATTGCGTTGGGTACGATACTTGAGAAATGTTGAACCACTCAAGGAGGTTGAGATCTAGAACATTGCCATTGTAGACCATGAGGTTTCGGGTTTGGTTTTTGACATCATCCCAAGTAAAATAGACGTCTCCTGCACTCCGTAAACTGTAGAAAGCCTTTCGCCCCAGGGCACTTGTGTGACAGGCATAGCCAAGGTAGTTCTCGGTCGTAAAGTTGGGCTTGCTCATTCCATCTTGATTAAAGGCGGTGCAAGGGAAGTACCACGCAAGGTCACCGTTGGCGTTGGTGGGGACATTGGAGCCTTGTGCGAGAGTAATGAGCCCCTTGCAAGCCCCGTTCACGTTCTGGAACATAAAGCTGCCGTCCTGCCCACCATACTTGTGTGGCAGATCATACAAAATGTTTTGACCGGCCAGAATATCCGGCATAGCAGCAGGATGCTGAGACCCTTCCAAGTCGTACGCTCGCCCATGGAATATCATATAGCCATTTGTAACGTGGTTGGCTTGAATTTGGAGGCCAGGTGTACCGCACACGGCTGCCGTAAAGCCAAACGTGATGAACCCAACGAAGGCCATGATCAGTAGAATTATGCTGATGAGACCCATCTTTTCTCTCCAAGCCCGCTGTTGAGCCTTTGCCGGTTTGCCAAAACACGAGAGAATGGCCCCTGGACACCAGAATGTGATGATTGCGCAATAAACATTCCATAGACTTGGTGGTTTAACAGCATCCAACTCTTTCTTCCGCCTCTTTTCCTCCTCACTTAGAATCTTCGTCTGCTTTCGCTCGAGTTTACGCTGGACACGTTTATTACCATTTCCAACAACGGGCGCGGGGCCACGAGCTCGTCCGCGAGGAGGCGAGTTGTCTGAGTATAGTGTATCCGCATGACGATCATCATCATCTCTACGCAAAGCTCTCATATCCGTTTCATCCGAAATCATCGTCTCATTCTCCTCCGGACCTTCGATGACTGGGTCATTTCCGGTGGTCGAAGGGTAGACTGTCATGTTCTGAGCATGTTGGCGGTAGTAATAATTTGGATGATCCCGATCAATCCGATTGCGTTCAGGCCGGATCAGACTGCGTTTCCTGCTCATATCATTCGAGACTTCGTGCGGAGACATCAAGGGCGCCTTTTCCCTTACAGGGGTCCTCGGAGACTGTTCAGTCTGAATGTATGCGTGTTGCCTGGGTCTGTGTGATGGGGTCCGAGGGGGTTCCAACGGAGGAGCAGTCTCGAGATCCTGGGGCCGAGCGCGCCGCCGCGATGGAGAATCTCGGTATGGTGAGGCTCCATGTGTTCGCTTGGGGGAGGTTGCAGAGGGTCTCCGAGGTAAAGACATGATTCTGCGTGTTGAGGGGAGGTTAGCAGCATTCCAGAGCTGCACGCAGTAATTCTAAGCAAAAATTCGAACCTTGTAGTGCCTTGACTTTCCGAGACCCTAGCGAGTCTTATGAATGGAGCCGATTTTAGTGAGTGAATGCGTAACTGACGGACTGTCGGCGATGCTGTTCAACTGGAGGGGTGTATTCTGCCAGTGATAGCAAGGGCTGGCATTCAGCTTCCGTTTAGTTGCATTGGATTCTTCTGCTTCACGCCTGGCTGCAGAAGAATCAAAACAAAGACTACTGGGCGGGACGGCAGCGCTATAAATAAAGAGGCGAAATATACACCGCGAATGAATACTAATATAGATACAACGACGATGACGGTGAGGTTATCAAAGGACGAAGAGGCCTTGAGAAGAAGAGAAGATGCAAGCGTAGCGAAGTGCGTGACGACGACTGCTGAAACGAGCGTGTCAAGCAAATCACTGCAGAGTGCAGAGAGTTCTTTCGTCTTTTGGGAATTGGGAAGATCTGGCGTTCCACCAACTAGGGGCTGCAGCCAGGGAATGGGGCTAGGTACAGTACTCATACCTATACGCTAGGCTGAGGCTGGATTGATAGGGGACGAATGCTGATCCGAGGTTTAGGGTTGCCCATAGCAATGGTTGACAATAATATGGTACACTCAGTACGGAGTATTAGCGTGTGCAGAAAGCTATGGATTCCTTGGCATCGCAATTGTCGCGCCCCCCTCCAAATTTACTATTGAATCCAGACATTCTTGACATTCTCAAACCTTCAACGCTCTATTGGAAAATCAATAGAAAAATCAAACCGGTAAATTTGAAGCTGTTCAACCCTTTCACAGTGCTGACATCCTTTTAGCCCTCCCGACCCCCGAAGCCATCATGCCGTCGTCACGCCGAAGTCAGAACCTACCTCTGAAGGATTCACTCATCTTCTCAAGCACCTCATCAAGATCGAAGAAACCTTCTGACAAAGCCAAAGCAGACGCTGCTGACAAAGTCAAAGCAGACGTTGCTCGCAAAGTCAAAGCAGATGTCGCTGCTAGAATCATTGTAGAGGCTGCTGTCAAAGCAAACACTGCAGGCGTTGCTGTCAAAGTCAATTGTTCTCGCAATTTCAAGAAACATATCATTGATAATTTCAAAGCAGCAAAGAAAGCACGCGAGACTCACGTCGCTGAGCTTCAGCGACGAGCGAATGCTGCAGATTGTTACGAGCGTACCAAGGTTGAACAAGGCTGAAGTTCTAATCAATTCGCAGTGAACGCTAGCGAGTTCTCTGCGTAATGATTAGAGCTAATCAGCGAGCTAGTCAGGTTTGGCCCAGATATGACTCAGATATGACTCAGATATGACTCAACACTCTTTTCTTTCACCAACATCTTGTTCATCTACATCACATTCTTTTCGTGTCACAAACACATCTCTTTCGAGCCTAGCGCAGTCTCTGAACATTACATAAATAGAAGCTTTTGTATCAATCTTCTTCTGTATTCTTAATATTCAGTTATAGTTATCTCTAAAGATCAAGCACTATCAACTCTGATCTTCACTGATTGTATCATCTAGGCACGATTCTGACACAGATCGTGTCAGAACTCAGATAAAACAAGAGAAAAGAGCTCGATCTGCAGAGATTGCTCAATTTGATGAAGAAGAGATTCTACGTCGTCGTAGAGAGAAAAGAGAAGCTAGAGACATCGTCGATGAACTTTTTACTTCGAATATTGAGATTATGAAGTTGAAGAATCGAATTGCTGATTCAACGCTCAAGATTTTTGTCTGTCTTCGAGTCAATAAACGAATTGAATGATCAACTTTCATAGAAACTCAGACTAGTAGTTTCTTCAATATATGAGACTTCGAGCAATTGCTGAAGAATGCAATCAGCAAAAGAGACGATCATAACAAGAAATGAAAGATCACTCATTGAATGATCAGCGTTTGAGCTTCTCGATCAAAGATCACTCGAAAGCTACAGTTCATCAATGATTTCATTGAAGCAGAATAAAATAAAATGTTAGAAATCATCGCTTTGAAGACTGTCATCAAGTATGATGTAAGAATAGAGCTTCAGATTGAATTCTTGAAGAAGAAAAGTTCTTTAAAGCGATTCTTGAATGTTTTATCATTCAATTCTTTGAAGTTTTCGTCGTTCAAAGCAACAAGAATCACTCGCATCAATAAGCTGCTTGATCGTGCATGTATACGAGTCGATGATCTCACTGCAGTCAATAATTTTGATCATGAGCTGCTTCATCGCTGACAATGCATCGATAAAGCGTATCAAAACTTCAACGACTGATGTTTCATTGACTTTGCAGACAAGCACTTCAATATGAATCACACTCAACAATTGCTTTGAAACAAAGTCATCATTGTTAGGGGCCAGCATAGAGCGAGTCATATGGGTGTAATGTAACGAGTATATAAATGCTAAGGAAGGAAAGTATCTAGAAGGGAAGGGCCGGCTATCTATATGACTCAGGAGAACATAAGCCAACCCTGAATAGGGTTGGCTTCGGAACAAGCCTATGCCCTAGCGGCGAGCGATCGGCGATAGCTCTCAGGATAGCCATCAACATAGCCATCAACATAGCC
>JAABVA010001573.1_pt1 | contig 24131 bp, 23 predicted proteins | sample 5560331 | NCBI WGS metagenome assembly JAABVA01 (sample SAMN12812661, study PRJNA571458) | rock metagenome | isolation source: Antarctica rocks | place: Antarctica: Victoria Land, Mt New Zealand sud | collected 2016-01-07
CATGTGCCACCAGCCAATCAAGCACGGTTTGTAGGGGTTGCTAAGCCTTCTAGCACCTACATAGAGTCCATTGACACGTCCCACTTGAAGACCTAATGGGTTCTGCAAACGTCAATTACGGAGTCTCGCGATTGCTGGGTCAAATCTCACTGGCGTTGACAACGGGGGCTCAACGGCGCGCAGGTGCCCCGCGACGACGACGAGGAGGGCCACGGCGGCGCGGTCGTTCCAGCCCGGCAGACCCAGCGGCGGTCGACGCGTCGGCTCGCTCATGCGTCGGCCCCACGCGCGTCTCGGTGCCCGGTCAAGGGCCGACGATAGGGTGCGAGCGAGAGGTGCTCCGCCTCCCGGTCGAGGGTGACGGCGCGCAGGTGGTCCAGGGGGGCGACGTCGGCCGCCGCAGCGGCCGGTCCGGTAGCGGGGGGGGATCGCCAAAGAGCGCGGCACCGACCTCGGCGGGGGAGAGGGGGCCACGGGCGCTCACGATGGCCCCGTCGTCGCCCACGCGCACGGCGCACACCTCGCCAGTGCCGACGTTTTGCCAGTACTCGACCGTCGTCCATGTCATCTCCCGGTCCCTCCCGTGCCCGTGGATCGCGCCGCCCTGCCCCTCCTCTCCGCCGTATCGCAGGCTCGCTGATGCGCGGGGAGCCCCCTCACCCTCAACCCGACGTCTTCCATCGAGCCCGATGCCAATGGTCACAAAATATCGTGGCCGGCAACACGCGACGACATGGAGTGCACAACGACGTCCGTGCGGCATGAGGTGACACCTGTGGTGGATGGGGCAACGCCGGCATGTGCATCAGCATACAAGGACGTGCATAGCTATACTGTTGACCAAGAACGCATTGTTCGGCTATCGATCGCGCCTGTCGCCTATCCTCCCCAGTTGGTTAGCAGTGCTATGCAGGAGCGATGCGCCGATATCTTGCACAGCCACTATAGCGGAGGGTCGAGTAACAAACAGCAGCGAGAGTTGTTCCAGTGGCGCCGCTCATCCGTTAGCATGACGGAGTCTTGGTGTTGGAACAGCCGCGCTAGCGCGGCATCGCCGCCTGCAAGCGGTCGAGCGGGAGCGCATAGGCCGTGTGCCCGTTGACGCCGGTCATCGTGACGGCGGCGCACAGCCCGTTGACGATCGCCTCTTCCGTCGCGTTGGCCGCCGCCTCGCATAACGGCATCAACGCATCGTGGGGTACCATGCGCACGGTGATCACCGCGTCGTACGTGCGCGGCGTGGTGAGCCCACGATTGCCCGTGGAGAATGCGAGGAAGATGTCGCCGATGCTGTTCTCCCCCAGGCCGCCAACCCGCGCTACGTCGACCGTGGCCCGCTGGGCGCGCCGACGGCACTGTCCGGGGAGCAGGGGCGCGTCCGTCGCCAGCATGCTCCACGCGCACACGCTGCCCGTTGAGGTCGGAGAGGAACCCGTCCCAGGCCTCGGCGACGACGGGGGAGGCTCCACGCCTGGGCTGGCTGGCCATCGGTCCGCTGACCGCCGGTCCGCGCCACGTCGTAGGCGATGAGCGCGTCACGCACGAGGCCGACGCTGTGCGTATTGGTCAGCGCGACCGGCGTGGTGAGCATCCCCGACTCCACGAGCCAGGTCCGGCCGGTCATCTCGCCGTTGCCGTTGAGGACATGCGCTCCGGCGAAGACGGGATCACCTCCGACCTGCGCCGCGTGTGGCAGGATCACCGTCACGCCCGTGCGCACCGGCACGCGACCGACAACGAGTGGCCCCTCTCCCGCAATCACCGTGCTGTGCCCAACTCGTACACCCCGGACATCCGTGATCGCGTTCCGCGCACCGGGCTCGAGCCGTCGCCCCGCCCTCTACTGGACGGGGTACACGACCCTCGCGGCGACACGCATGAATGACCGCGCGGCGGTACCGGTGACCGTGGAGGGACGGTACTGCAAGTCGGGCGACATCCTCGCCCGTGACGCGTTTCTGCCGGTGTTGGAACCGGGCGGCGTCCTGGCGATCCCGGCGGCGGGCGCCTATTGTTTGCCGTTGAGCAGCCAGTACAACGGGGCGCTCCGCCACGCGGTCGTGGTCGTCCGCGACGGGGAGGCACGCCTGGTCCAGCGCCGTGGCGTCGTCGCCGACCTGCGCACGTACGATGTCACGAACGAGGAGCCGTCGTCGTGACAAACCGTCGTCGTAAAGGCATCGGACGCACACCGATACATGCGCGATCGTTGCGCGGATGAACTAAACAGCTAGCATAATTATCCCCCTCACAATCGTGGGGCGCATCTAACGCAATAAGGCACTGTGTACAGTTGACAAGCAACGTCGAAATATGTGGTAATAGATTGACGTGTGTCATTGAGAGGAGAAGAGAGTAGGATGCGCGTGGTATTGTTGTGTGACATGGAGGGCGTCGCCGGCATCGAAGCTTGGGAGCAGGTGATAGGCGGCTCACCACAGTACGACGAAGGACGCCGTTTGTTGACGGGAGAGGTCAATGCGGCTATCCGGGGTGCCAAGGCTGGCGGGGCCACGCACATTGTCGTGGTTGATGGCCATGGCGCCGGTGGCGGATGGAGTTTCAAAAGCCTGATCCCCGATCAACTTGAACGAGGCGCGGAGTACGTGCTGGGTCACCGCTGGGCGCGCTACACTGCCTCGTTTAAGGACGGCTGCGACGCGGTTCTTTTTGTCGGAGCCCACGCCATGGCGGGCACGCCAGAGGGTGTGTTGTGCCACACTGTGAGCACCGAGGCCTGGTATAACGCATGGATCAACGACACATTGGTGGGGGAAAGCGGTATCCTGGCTGCCTTGAGCGGGAGTTGGAACGTGCCGGCCGTGTTTGTGTCAGGAGATACGGCGACGTGCGAAGAGGTGCAGGATCTCCTTGGCCCGAAGGTTGTGACGGCACCCGTGAAACGAGGGCTGGGGCGCTTCTCCGCGCGCAATTTGGCGCACGCGGATGCCTGTGCGCTGATCGAGCAACGGGTGGGGCAAGCCTTGCGTGATCATGACTGGCCCGCGCCGTACGTGCCCACATCTCCCGTCACTTTCAAAGTCGAATTAGCTGCGCCGGACCACGCGCAATCCTATTATGGCCGCGTCGGCGTGGACGTTGTCGGGCCACGCACCGTCGTTTCGCGCGGCGACACCTTCTGGGAAGCCTGGGATCAGTTCTGGTATCGCACGGTCTGAGACGCGTCGCCCCCAGGGCGACATAGGGGAGACGGCGCATGGAACGTGTCGAGGTCGCCGTCGTGGGAGCCGGGCTGGTCGGCGCGGCCGTGGCCTACGATCGCAGGGCTGGAGGGGTCCGCGCGGTCGTGCTTGAGGCGGCGGGTGAATTGGCCGCTGGTGCGAGTCGCTCCAATTCCGGCATCGTCCACACGGGGTTCGACTCGACGCGGGGACGCTGGAAACGGCCATAATCCGCGATCAGGCCGGGCGTTGGCGCGACGTTTTTGACACCCTTAACGTACCCTACCGCATCCCAGGCGCCCTGGTGGTCGCGACCGACGACGAGCAGGCGGGCCACCTGCCTGACCTCGCGGAGAAGGCCCGCCGCAACGGCGTCGCCGTGGATACGGGGACATCCGGACGCTGCTGCCGTCGATGGAGCGCCACGAGCCGTGCATAGGCCGTGACGAGCGCGACGCCGACTATGCCGGGTGGTGCGCGACTGGTTGCGGCGTGTGCGCGACGCCTCCACGGCGGCTGACACGGCCACGACCACGGCGTAGATCGTTGCATGAGCGGTGTGCTGGCTATCCAGGGCATCCGACGTATAAAGGTGGGGTCAAATGGTATTGGACTGCTGAGGGTGTTGAGGATGATGTCTGTTGCCGCTGTCAACAGTCAGATGCATAGCGGCGCCGACAGAGGTGGCAAGGAGAGCAGTGAGAGCGCGAGAGGCGATGATTAATCTTACTTGTCAACGACAGGGCTCAATGGACTTGACGTCACCTGTGTAATCGTGATAGTACATATTGCCCTGATCCTGTGATCTTGCTTTCTGGATTGGGAACGCGCCCCGATCTGTGCGCCGGTTGTCCGCAAGCGATATAAAGTGGAGTGAAACGGAAAGGAATCCTAGGAATGGGTACGCACCGCCGCTTAATTTTCTCACTGGCGCTTCTTGTGGCTCTTATTGCTGCAACCACCCCTACGTCCATCGTTGGCGCCACACGCATGGCTGGGGCGCCACAGCATGGCGGGACGCTCATCATGGCCCGTGTTGCGGATGTACAGACGTGGGACCCTACGATCCCCAACGACAACATGTCTATCTGGGCGCACTTACTCGTGTACGATCAACTCGTCCAATCGAGTGCCAACGGTAAGGGCATCGTTCCAGACCTAGCGACGTCGTGGAATGTGAGTAAGGACGGCAAAATTTGGACATTCCACTTGCGTCACACGGCCCGTTTCTCCGATGGGACCACAGTTACTGCCGAGGATGTGCGTTTTTCTTTCAATCGTCAATTGGCAACGGCGATGAACGGCTACCTGAAGCGTGTTGATGTCATGGATCCATTTACCGTACGCTTCACACTCACGCAGGTCTGGGCGCCTTTCATCTATTACCTGGCCCTGTGGGCATACTCAGTCATCCCCGAGCACTATTTCAAGAAGATTGGAGCCTCCGCTTTTGGCAAGCGTCCGATGGGCAGCGGGCCGTTTATCATGGCCAAGTGGGAGAAGGGCAAGCAAATCACCCTGAAGCGCAACCCCTACTACTGGCAGTCAGGCAAACCCTACCTTGATGAAGTAGATTTGGTCATGATTGGTGATGATAATACGCGTATGCTCAAGGTGCAAGCCGGCGAGGTTGACATCGCAACCGACGTTCCGTTCAATCTGGTCACCTCACTCAAGGCCAATCCACAACTGCAGGTCCAGGTTACGCCTCTCGATCGCCTGGACATCATCCAAATGCTGGACTCCAAGCCCCCCTTCAACGACGTGCGCGTTCGACAAGCGATGAACTACGCCGTGGACAAGCAAGCGATCATTCATGCCGTGCTCTTTGGGAATGGGCGCGTCGCCAATTCGCCGCTGGCGTTACAAAAATACTGGGATCCCACTATTCCCCCCTACTCCTTCAACCTTGCCAAGGCCAAGCAACTAATGGCCCAATCCACCTATCCCAAGGGTTTCACCACGACGTTGCTGACAGTCGCGGGCGACACGGTATTCAGTCAGGTTGCGCAGATCGTCAAAGCGGAACTGGCGCCGATCGGCATTAACGTGTCGATTATCCAACAGGAAGGAACCACACAATTCAACACAATCATCGCCGGGAAGTACAAGATGGCCCAGGATTATGTCACAAGCGACGTGGTCGATCCCGCGGAGAACGTCCCCTTTGAGGTCATCTCCCCACCGATCGGGTCGGCATTCTATACCGGATTTAAGGATCCGACGGTCAACGAACTCTACCGAAAAGCGAACCTCACCCTCGACAACAGCACGCGCCAGCAGCTATTCTCGACGCTACAACGGCAGGTTATGCGGGATGCGCCCTTCATTTTCCTGTACAATATCCCTAGTCGGACCGCGCTGCGTACGCGCGTCAAAGACTTCGTCATCCTGCCAACGGGCAACTACCATCTCGAGAACGTCTGGCTCTCGAAGTAAAATGGACACAGGGCGGCCGGCCGTCGGATGCGTGATGTCCGACGGCTGCTTTTCCTATTCGTGTAGAAAGCAAGCGACCGCACGGCCGGGCCCCATCGTCTTCAGGCGTGGCAGTTCCTCACGGCATCGCGGCATCGCATGGGGGCAGCGCGGGTGGAATGGGCACCCCGGCGGTGGCGCGATCGGGCTGGGGAGGTCTCCGGTCACAGCCTCCTCCAATGAGCGACGGCGCGTATCCATTAATGGCATGGCGCGGAGTAGCGCTTGGCTGTACGGATGTAAGGGTTCACGAAACAAATCCTCAACATCACCCGTCTCGATCACACGGCCCAGGTACATCACCGACACCCGTTTACTGATGTGACGGACCACGCCCAGATTGTGCGCGATGAATAGGTACGTCAGGCCAAGCTCGTCCTGCAAGTGGACCAGCAGATTCAGCACTTGTGCTTGTACGGACACGTCGAGCGCACTGACAGCCTCATCACACACGATGAAGTCGGGTTCTACCGCCAGTGCTCGGGCGATGCCGACTCGCTGGCGCTGACCACCGCTCAACTGGTTTGGATACCGTGTGGCGAGATATGGTAGTAGGCCAACGTGATCGAGCAACTCGGACACGCGGTGGTTGACGGCGTGGCCGGTCAATCCGCGCTGTACGCGTAATACTTCACCCAGCGTCTGCGACACTGTCATGCGCGGATTGAGGGACGAATAGGGGTCCTGGAAGATCATTTGGACGGCGCCACGTTCACGACGGCGTCCAGCGCCAGGTGAAAAAATGTCGACGCCGTTGTGAAGAATCTGCCCACTCGAGGGTTGATAGAGGCGTACCAGGCACCGGCCGAATGTCGTCTTGCCACATCCACTTTCGCCGACCAAGCCAACCGTCTCTCCACGCCCAATCGTGAGCGAGAGGTTCCTAACGGCATGCAGTTGTATGGGTGGCTGCCGACGCAGGCGGCGTAGCAGACCATCAGAGACGATAAAACTTTTGCTAATGTTTTTGGCCTCAATCAAAGGCGCTGTCGTCGTAGAAGTCATGGCATGCTCACTTATATGCTATCGCTAGTTCCAGGTTGTCCCACGTATTCAGACACGTTGAAGGTCGTCTGGTCCGTTGTCGGTGGCCCGGTCATTTTTTCGTGATAGGGACAGGCGCTGAGATGCCCTGGCTCCACCTGAATGAGAGGGGGTTCCTCGCGCTTGCACGCATCGACGGCCAATGGACAGCGCGGATGAAAGCGGCACCCACTCGGTGGCTCCACAAGATCAGGGGGAGCGCCGGAAATGGGATGTAGGTACCGCGTACGCGCGCGGACATTCGGGAGCGAGTCGAGCAAGCCGCGCGTATATGGATGACGGGGTGCGGCGAGCAACGACGCTGTGTCAGCTTGCTCCACGATCTTGCCGGCATACATCACCGCAACGCGGTGGCAGGTCTGTGCCACGATACTTAAATCGTGCGTCACTAGTACGACACTCATGCCCATGGTGCGCTGCAGGCGCAGCAACAACTTGAGAATTTGATCCTGAATCGTTACATCGAGCGCTGTTGTCGGCTCGTCGGCAAGAAGAATGCGGGGGTCACACGCCAGGGCAGCGGCGATGACCACGCGTTGACGCATGCCTCCGCTAAATTGGTGCGGATAATCATCAATGCGTTCGCGTGGCGCCGGTATGCCCACCAAGTTCATGAGTTCGAGTACGCGCGCGCGCGCCTGTCGACGTCCGATGGTCTGGTGCTCGTAGAGCACCTCGGCGATCTGGTCGCCTACCCGCATAACTGGGTTCAGGGCCGTCATGGGATCTTGAAAAACCATCGCGATGCGCACGCCGCGCACGGTTCGCAAGTCACGCAACCGTAGCGCCAGCAGGTCACGTCCTTCGAACATGACGTGGCCGCCCAGCCGTGCAGGTGGAGACGGCACCAGTCGGAGGATCGACCGGCAGGTCACGCTCTTGCCACACCCGCTCTCGCCCACAAGACCAAACGTCTCGCCGGCCGCGATGTCGAAAGAGACGTCATCCACCGCACGGACAACGCCGCGTGGCGTGACGAAATGGGTCGTCAGGTTCTCGACGCGCAGGAGTACGTCGTCCATTAGGGTCCTCCTTTATGCCGCTGGTGGCCGCAATGCGTCGGCTAACCCATCTCCAAAGAGACTGAACGCCGCGCCGACCAGGACAATCGCCAGTCCGGGGAACGTCGCGATCCACCAATCGGTCGTCATGAAGACGCGTCCGTCCGAGATCATCGCGCCCCATTCAGGTGTGGGCGGTTGCGCGCCGAGACCGAAGAAGCTGAGCGAGGCGCCGAGAACAATATCTAACACGAAATCCGACATAGAGAATACGATGGCCGGCGTGATGATATTAGGGAGGAGATGGCGCGCGATGATGCGCGCATCACTGTACCCGACCACTTTGGCCGCCAGCACGTACTCGGATTGCCGCGCCACAAGCATTTCGCCCCGCACAATGCGCGCATAAGTAATCCAACTCACCAGCCCCACCGCGATGTACAGGTTGATCAAGCCAGGTCCCAGCATCGCCACGATTGACAAGATGAGCACAAAAAACGGGAAGGCGACGACGACGTCGATCACGCGCATGATGACCGTATCAAACACGCCGCCATAATAGCCGGCTAGGCACCCGCATGCGCACCCGATGACGAAGGGGAACAGAACACAGATGAAACCAATCTGCAAGTCAACGCGTCCGGCGGATAGCATCCGTGAGAAGATATCACGCCCTAGGCTGTCCGTGCCGAGTAAATGCGCAGGGTTAGGCTGAGCCAATGTGTGTAGGAGATCCTGGCTATTGGGATCGTAGGGCATGAGGATTGGCCCGATGACGGCGGCGCCGACGATCAACACAATCAGCAAAAACCCCAGGACGAGTGAGGGGTTACGGCGCCACAACGGCAACCGTCGATTCATGGGTGTGACACTGGGGGGTGGCACATCGGTAACGAGGTCATGTGCGGAAGTACGAGCGCTAGTCATAGGTCACCCGTGGATCGAGGAGAGAGTAGGTGATATCGGTCAACAGGTTGACGAGGATGACCAGGATCGCAAAAATAAGGGTCAATCCTTGCACGACAGGATAGTCGCGGGTTGAAATGGAGGTGAGCATGAGATAGCCAAGCCCGGGTATGGAAAAGATATTCTCTATGACAACCGTGCCCCCGATCAGGAATCCGAGGTTGACACCCAGGATCGTGACCGTCGAAATCAGCGCGTTACGCAGCACATGGCGGCGAATAACGCGTTGTTCGCGCAGTCCCTTTGCCCGGGCCATCAGCACATGATCGAGACGGAGCGTGTCGATCAAACTGTTGCGCAAGCTGCGAATCAGGATTGGTGCGAGCGACACAGCGATAGTTAGCGCCGGCAGGAAGAGGTGCCAGAGGTGACCGGGGAACGTGTCGCCGTACCCCGACACAGGGAAGATATGGAGGTTGACGCTGAGAACCAGGATCAATACCAAGCCGAGCCAAAAAGACGGCAAGCCCAATCCGAACAGAAACGTGGCCCGGATGATCTGATCGATCAGACGATCCTTGTTCAGGGCCGAGAGCAAACCCATCGGCACCATGATCACGACGGAGAGAACCGTCCCATAGACGATGAGAAACAGGGTGGCGGGTACCTTCTCCCACACAAGCTGCAGCACCGATTCCTGGAAGAAGAACGACATGCCCAGATCCCCATGCACCAAATTCTTGAGAAAGACCACGTATTGGATAGGCAGGGGTTGATCCAGGCCGAGTTGGTGGTTGATGGCGGCGATAGCATCTGGCGTGGCTTTCTTGGGGCCTAACATCACGAGCGCTGGATTCCCCGGCACAAGTCGGATGACCAAGAACGTGACCACGGTGATGCCAATCAGAACCGGAATCATCTGCAGCAACCGTTTGCTGACGTACGGTACATTGCGCATCCACTATCCTTTCGGTTTATCTATCATGAAAAGCATCCGCCGTTTCGCACCTCCCCTCGGCCATCGCACGATCGTTCGCCCGCGAATCGGGGCCGTCACGTCGTGGGATCATAGTGTGCATGGCAATGCGAGGCGTACAAAGTTAGCAAAGAGAGTATCCCCATCGGTGCGAATCGCGGCATAATTGTGCTCGACCTCCCGTGCGATCGTCGGCCCATTCCGCACCTTTTCGGGTTCTACGTAGTGCGCATAGGATCGCTCCACGCTACGAGCGAACCCTTCGGAGGACACTTCCGGATGAAACTGAAGGGCATAGGCCCGGTTCGCACAGCGCACGATCTGCGTTGGGCATCGTGAGGAGGAGGCGAGCAGCGCACCAGACTGTGGGACTACGAAGGTGTCGTGATGGAACTCCACGACCTTGAGATGCGGGCCGAGGCCGCGGAGGAGCGGATCGTCCCGGTGACTTGAGGCGACCGTAATCTCAACCAGCCCAATTTCTGGTTCGGGCATACGGGTCACCGCTGCACCTAATTCGTGTGCAAGAAGTTGCCCGCCAAGACAGATGCCAAGAAATGGCATATCTTGCTCGACGGCCTGCCGAATGATCTGTCTGGCTTCGGCGAGAAATGGGTACCGATCACTCTCATTCGGATCGTATGCGCCACCGAGAGCGATGAGCATGTCGTAGTCACGTAGGACGACCGGTGCATGCGGTTCTGACATGAGCATAGCTTGGCACGCGATGCCACTCCTGGTGAGATATGATCCAAGATGCCCCAGTGAATTACCGGGCGTAAATTGCAGGGCTAGCGCACGCGTCATGTGTCCCTCTCTGTCCATTCGGCAAGCCATATCATGGTCGTATGGCCAGTCGCATAGGGCCAAGCGTTCCGAAGAGCGTTATCACTCCTACGTTCCTTTATGATAATCCTTGGCGCTCGTTGAAAACGGCTCCTATCGTGTCCTCTTGATACAGAGGTGCTGATGCGTCGCATTAACCTCTACGAGGAGGCCGGATTGGTCCACTAAACTGGCTCTGTTGGCCTCAACTCGTGGCTGAACACGCTATTATGGCGCGATCTGCATAACACGTTCGCCCCGTCTGTCTTTCAGTAGGCTGTTGAGGTAGGCGCTCAACGAACGCCAAGGGTTACTAGCCCGCATCCTCTCGTGTGCTGCCCAGGCAGTACGTATTTAGGGGTCTTGATGGGGCGTGACCGTCGGCAACTCGCACATCGTCCGTAGGCCGGGCGTCGCTGCCTGTACGGCGGGAATGGCATTGGCCACGATAGCGGCTGTCGCTGTATCGCCAAATATCCCGCCGTGAACAACCATGTGGATGCGCGGTTCACCATCGATCACGACCTCATCGCGCGGGTCTGGCGCTCCGACATACATGGCAAGATCCAACTCCAGGCTCTTACCCAACGGAGTCATGCCTCGCGCCACCTCATGGACACCGGCCACGTTGCCCGGACGCACCGTGATGTGCGGCGTCGTGAGCGCCGTCTCCGCCACCATAGGTTCGAGCGTATCCGTGACATCCTGTATCTCCCAACCCAGCCCCGCGGCCAGCATGTGCAGTGACTCACGCAGCCCCACATGGCCCATTGCGCCACGGTCGGCCCGCTGCTTGAAGTCGGTGGGTGTCATGCCAGCGCCGATCTTGCGCTGTAACGGACCGCGTCGCGCCGCCGCGTCGACGACGCGCCGCACCTGGACCGCGCGTACTCCTGACGTCACGCCGCTCAAGACGAGTGGCAACAAGTCCATCACGAAACCAGGGTTCACTCCTGTGCCGAGCACGGCGACGCCATGCTCGCGTGCCAGCGCATCGAGTTCCTCGGCCAGGGCCTGTTGCCGTGCCCAGGGATAGGAGAGTTCTTCACAGGTCGAGACAATGGACGCGCCGGCGGCCACGATCTCGCGCAACTGTGGCATGACCGCCACCAGTGACGACCCAGTACAGTGCACGACGACAGTGGGCCGTAGGCGCTGCAGCGCCCGCGTGGCGTCACCATCCACGCGCACACCGAGCGCACGGCCCAAGCCCACGACCTCGCCTATGTCCCGACCCACCTTATCCGGGTCGACGTCGACAGCGCCGACGACATGCAGCGCCGGCCGCTCCGCGACGATTCGCAGCACCGCGGCCCCGATGGGGCCAAGACCGTAGTGAAGGACTTGTATTGGATGCGTGTCCACGCCTGTCTCCTCTCGCTTCTTGCATTTTTATCTAGTGTCTCATTGGTCGCTGCCGGCGCGGCCCAGGTGGGCTGCAAACCAGCGCAGGAGATGCTGGCGGCGCTCTAGGCGTGACTGTGGCCGCCCGCCCGAGAGCATGGTATGACTTTCGCCGGGAAAGCACACCATGTCCACGATCTGGCCGCGCCGTTTAAGCGCCGCGTAGAGCTGTTCCGCTTGCTCAATGGGACAGCGCCAGTCTTCCAGACAGTTGAGCAGCAGCAGCGGTACGTCGATCGCGCCGGCCGAGGTCAGCGGAGAGAGACGCGTATAGAGATCCGGCGCCGCGTCTGGCTCGGCGCCCAGTTCGTCGGGCGCAAAGTACCAGCCGATGTCCGCGGTCCCGTAAAAGCTCAGCAAGTTGCTGATACTGTTCTCGCTCACGGCCGCGTGAAATCGCCGTGTGTGGCCGATGAGCCAATTGGTCATGTAGCCACCGTAGGATAGGCCCATGACGCCGACGCGCGCGGCATCAACCCAGCCCGTCGCCACGGCGGCGTCCAGCGCCGCGAGAAGGTCGGGCGCATCGCCTTCACCCCAGTGCCCGATATTACACAGGGCAAACGGATCACCATAGCCGCGCGTCGCCCGTGGATTGGCGAAGAGGACGGCGTATCCTCGCGCCGCCAGCACCTGCATGTCAAAGAAGAATACATGCCCGAAGGAGGAGTGGGGGCCGCCATGGATATCCAACACCAGGGGGCCTGGCGTGGGAGCGACCGCGCCGGTGGGAGGGATGAGCCACGCATCGACGGCTGTTCCATCGGCGCTCATGACCTGCAACGCCTGAGGCTGTGAGAGTGTGACCTCATCCAACCAGGGATTGAGCCTGCTCAGACGACGCTCATCCTGCCCATCAGGACCGGTGATATAGACGTCCGGCGGATGCAGGGCCGACGAGGCCGCGAAGGCTAGAGCCTCTCCGTTTCGTGACACGCTCACCATCCCACAGGCCCTGTCGCCACCGACCACAGTGGTGATGCGGCCAGCGCGGTTGACCGCGCAGATATGCACACGCGCCCGGTCTTCGGCCAGGAAGCGCACGGCTGCGCCGTCCGATGACCAGGAGAGACGCGCCGGGGTGCGGCCCGCCGCCCATGTATCGCTGAACAAACTGCCGCCGACATGCCCCGAGAATCCGGCCGTGAGCAGGCGCGGCAAGCCCGCAGGCTCCCCCTGGGCGCCGACCTGTGCCAGGAACACCTGGTGATTGGACCCATAGCGCTGGTTGGGTAACGTGCCGATATAGGCAATCTCCGCTCCGTCGGACGCCCAGGCGGGGGCGAGGGCTACGCCCTCGGCCGGGGTGATCCGCACGGCAGGGCCGCCGCGCGCGGGAATCGTCCAGATGGCGGAGCGAAACTCGGTGAGGCGCGCATCCAGGCGATTGGACACAAACGCGATGTATGCACCGTTGGGCGACCACGCGGGCGCACTGTCATCGACCGGGTCTTGTGTCAGAGGATACCCGTTGCCCGTTTGCGCGTCCACGACCCACAGATGTTTATAGCGCGACGCCAGGTAGCCCTGCCCGTCGACGCGGTAGGTGGACCGCGTGATGGTGAACGGTGACACGGTGCGATCCAGGGATGCCGGCGGTCCTGCCTCCCCCATCTGCTCAGGCACGACGACGACAAGGGACCGTCCGTCGGGCGACCACACGGGCTCCCCGGTCACGCCCAACGGAAAGTGTGTCACCTGGCGCGCCTCCCCATCCCGCGTGCTCAGCCAGACCTGCGCGCTTCCTGAGCGGTCCGAGAGAAAGGCGAGGTGTGCGCCATCGGGCGACCAGCACGGGGACTGGTTGTTGTACTCATCGCCGGAGACGTGGCGCACGGTCGGTCCGTCGACCGCTAGAAGGTGTATGCGCGTGCGGTAGCGATTAGCCGCTCGGTCGGAGATCCGGACCGTCACGGCGACAAGGGCGCCTGATGGGGAGATCGCGACGTCGTCAACCACGGCGATGCGCAGCAGATCGTGTAGGTCCAGTGTGCGCGAAGAACGATCCAACGTATGGGATGACATGGCGACCTTTCTATGTCGTGGCGTAGCGTATCTATGTCGTGGCGTAGCGTAAGACCTGCCTTGTAGGCATAGGTCATGAGAAGGTAGAGACATCTCGGCGAATGTCTAGCTCACCCCTGAGGCACACAAGGCAACGTCCTACTCCGGCTCTTCCGCGAGGCGCACGAGGGTATCGTAGGCAAGGCGTGCGATGCGGGCGATCGCCAGCACGCCGACATTCTCGGCGGTCCACACCTCCTCGTCCGCGAGTTCGGCGCTAAACGCGCTGATAATCATCGTCCGGGCGCCCGCCGCGGTCTGGACCGACACGATACCCGCGTCGTTACGCACGCCGCTGAGCGCCCCCGTTTTGTGAGCGACTCGTACAGGCATCTCCGCCAGGCCCAAACGCTCGGGGTAGTAGGTGAACGGTAAATAGCGGGGCAGCATGTCGGCGTAGACCTGGTGCTCCAACGTGCGCGCCATCGCGGCCGATGCCTCGGCGTTGATGAGCCGGCCCTCCGCGATGGCGGCCAGCAGCAGCGCCATCTCGCGTGGTGTCGTGTGTGACGGGCGGACGAGGCTCGCAGGCGTGCGACTCGCGGGCGTGTTGGCGATGCGGATGGGGCCGGCCGATCTGGTCTGAGACAATCCCAGGTTCCGCATCGTCGTGTTCACGGCATCCGCTCCCACCCGGCGGACTAGGAGATTGGTCGCGGTGTTATCGCTGATGGCGATCATCAATTCGAGGGCATCGGCCACGGTAAGCGGTAAGCCGACGTGCAGATATTGCAGCAGTCCTGACCCGTCGGTCATCTCCTCTTTCAGAACAGGCAGGAGTTCGTCAAGGCGCAGCGTCCCGACGTCCGCCTGCCGATACACTTCGACCATGATAGGTATTTTGATGACGCTGGCCGATGGGAACAGATCATCGGCGGCATAACCAACCTCGATGCCCTCCTGGAGAAAACGCACCGTCACACCGAGGCGCCCAGGTACATCCGCCGCGATCGCCGCGATCGCGGTCTCCAACGTATCCACCGCGGCCTGTGTCCGCACGAGGCTCATGGTTCGGTGACTCCTCCTGTTTCTTACTGTCGCGTCGTCGGATCAAGCACATCGCGCAGACCATCGCCCAACAGATTGAGCCCGATGACGGTAATCGTGATAGCGGCACCGGGGAAGGCCGCCATCCACCAGGCCTGTTGCAGGTAATTCTGTGACTCGTTGAGCATGTCGCCCCACTCGGGCGTGGGCGGCTGCGCTCCCAGGCCCACAAAGCTCAACCCGGCCGCCGTCAAGATAGCGAGACCCACGCCAAGCGTCGCCAGGACGATAATGGGAGCGGTCACGTTGCGCAAGATATGGACCGTCATGATGCGCCAGGACGACACGCCGAGCGCACGCGCCGCCTCGACAAAGTCCTGCTCGCGCACGCTGAGTACGGACGCGCGTACGGTGCGGGTATACACCGGAATAGCCCCAATACCCACCGCAATCATGACGTTGCCCAGTCCCGGACCGAGAATCGCGATGATCACGATGGCGAGCAGAATGTCAGGGAACGCAAGCATGATATCCATGAAGCGCATGATGAGTTGATCGACCCAGCCGCCCAGATACCCGGCCAGGAGTCCCAGCAGACTGCCACCAATCATGGCAATACCGACTGAGACCAAGCCGACGGCCAGCGAGATACGCGAACCGGCGATGACGCGACTGAGGATATCGTGCCCCGTGTCGTCTGTGCCAAAGGGAAATGTCCCTGATGGCGGCGACAGAACGGCCGTATAGAAGATCGTATCTGGGTCATGGGGCATCACGAGGGGGCCAATCAAAGCGGCAAGAACGAAGATGAGCGCGATGATGGCCCCGGCCACGGCGAGAGGACGCGTCATCATGAGTCGCCCGATCCGCCAGCGTGACCGCCCTGGAACCTCCTCACTCGGTGGCGCCACCGCGACCTGGACCTGTTGCAGCATGAGACCCCCTAACTCTAAGAAACCCGAATGCGTGGATTCACCACACCGTAGAGCACGTCGAGCACGAGGTTGATCACCACGTAGAACGCGGCAAAGACCAGGACGATCCCCTGTATCTCAGGGTAATCGCGCGCCTGGATCGCGTTGACGACAAAGCTGCCCAAACCTGTGCGCGCGAAGACGCTCTCGACGATCACGGAGCCGGCCATCAGACCACCGAATTGCAAGCCGACGATGGTCAGCACCACGATGAGGCCGTTGCGCAACGCATGGTAGCGCACGATGCGCGCGCGGGCCACGCCCTTGGCGCGCGCGGTGCGGATATAGTCTTGCCCCAGGACCTCGACCAGGCTGGAGCGTGTCACGCGCGCCAGTACGGCCGCCGCAGGCAAGGCGAGGGTCACTGCCGGCATCACCAGGCCACGGGGCGAACTCCCACTGAGCACCGGAAACCAGCGCAGTTGCAACGCGAAGAAATCGATGAGCAACAATCCAACAAAGAATGTGGGCAGCGAGACCCCCAGCGTGGCGCCGAGCATGAGCGTGCCATTGAGCGCGCGTGAGCGCGTCGCTGCCGCCAGTGTCCCCATACTCACACCGAGCACCATGGCCAACACCATGGCGACACAGGTTAACTGCAGCGTCGCGGGAAAACGATCCGCTATCTCGTTGACGACCGGGCGCCCACTACGAATCGATGTCCCCAGATCACCGTGCAGCGCATTGCCCACGAAGTGCAGATACTGTACGGGGAGCGGGAGGTCTAGCCCTAACTCGTGGCGCAACATGGCGGGGCTGGTCGCGCTCGGACTATGCCCGAGCATGATTTGCACCGGATCACCGGGGACCAGATGCACCATAAGGAAACTGACCATAGACACACCGATTAGGATCGGCGCCAGTAAGAGGATACGCCGCGCCAGGAACGTTAACATTGCAGGCTCTCATCTTCGGCCGTAGGCCCCGACAGCGCCCAGTGACATCAGGTCGCCGGCGCCCACCGCGCGACAGGTCAATCAGGACGTTAGATGGGCGTTATTCAAAATCACGTTGCCCTCTGGATCGAGCATGAAGCCGCGCACGCGGGGCTGGAACGCCAGATACACAGAGTTGTTCCACAGGGGCACCCAGAGAGCCTGATCCGCGATATAGCGCTGGATCTCGGCGACGACGGCCTGACGTTTCGCAGTGTCGGTACTCGCGCGCATCCGCGCGATGAGCGCGTCGAGATGGGGATCGCGGTCATGGCTGTTCGCCAGGCCCGTCCCGATCTGCGAGGAATCGAACCAGAGGTACAGGATGTCGGCCGTGCTATAGGTATAGCCCATGAAATCAGCCTGCTGGTCACCCGCCGCCTCTTTAGAGAGCGCCGTGCCAAATTCATACGACTGGATGTTCATCTGGATACCAATGGCCTTGAGTTGCGCTTGCACCACAAGAGCGGAACGCTTCCATGAGTCAATCGGCGCGTTGATGAGCGTGAAGGTAAACGGGCGCCCCTTCTTTTGCAGCACGCCATTCTTCATGGTCCAGCCGGCTTGGCCCAGCAACGCCAGGGCCTTCTGCTGGTTGTAGCTGTAGCGATAGGTCGCGATGCCCGGCCAGTAGCCCGCGATGCTGGGCGGTAAGACGCCATAGGCTGGCTGGCCAAGGCCCTGAATCCCGATCTGTAGCACCGCGGTCTTATTGATGGCGTCGTTCAAGGCCTGCCGGACCCGCACGTCGTTGAACGGCGCTTTGAGCACGTTGAACTCCATGAAGAGACCCACGCCCTGGCGCAGATAGCGTTTGATTTGATAGGTGTTGGCCGCCTCGATACGCGCGACAGCCGGTGCCGGTAGGGCTAACTCGTCAACCTCGCCGGACTGGAACGCCGCAGTCTGGGTCGCCTCATCCGTGATGATGCGAAACGCCAGCGTACCGATGCTGGGCGGGCCATGCTGGACGAAGGAGGGTCCCCAGGTGTAGTGGGGATTACGCACGAGCGTGATCTGGCTGCCCGATTTCCAGCTTGACACCATCCAGGGTCCCGTGCTGACGGGGCGCCGGCCAAAGGAGGAGCCTTCCTTGCTCAACGCGGTCGGACTCAAAGGCATGAGACGGCCGGCATCGGCGAGATTGTGTAAGAAGAAAGCGTAGGGCTGCTTCAGACGAATCGAGAAACGCAGCGGCCCGGTCGTCTTGATAGAGGCGACGGAGCCAAGCAGACCACCGGCCAATGGGGATTTGGTGCTTGGCGCGAGCGCGCGCTGGAATGTTTTGACGTAGGCGTCGGCGGTGAGCGGCGTGCCATCCTGGAACGTGACCCCGCTCCGTAGCACAAACTGGTAGAGGAGCCCGTCTGTCGAAACGCTGTAGTGAGACGCGAGGCCCGGCACGAACTGTCCGTTGGGAGCGAGGTAGATGAGAGGATCACCAACGTACCGCAGCACCTGGTCACTGACCGCTGTATCGCTTTTCTGAGGGTCAAGCGAGTCCGGCTCTTCCGTCAGCACGATGGTCATCGCCGCGGTGTTCGAGGCGGCGTGCGTCGTGGCCGCTTGTGTCCAGGGGGTAAGCGCGGAGGCGCCAAGAAAGAGTGTACTGACAAGGACAGCGCCGACAAAAGGGGAACGTGGATGGGATCGGCGAGACATAGGTTGACTCCCTTCGCAGTGATCGTACAGTGGTCCTGATTCATAACATAAACGGCGTCCACGCGGCGAGGAACCCGCGAGATCTAGCACGTCATGACTGGGGGTGGCCGCGGATTGTATCCTCCGCTCTCCACGAAAGCGGCCGTATCAGCCAGCGCTGGGGACTCTGACGTGATGATGGTTGCCACATGGCCTAGCGCCGGGGAGGGTGAATCAACGATGGCGGCGAAGTGTTGCGCCGTTGCCTGATAGTGGTCACGAATGGCCTGCTCGATCACGGCGCCCTCCTGCGTGCGTAAGACATCAAGGAGCGCCGCGTGCCGCTGACGGACATCCCCCGGCTGGTAGACGACGCGTGCGGCTCGTGCAAAAATCATGCGTAAGGGGCCGTTCGAGGTTGTCCAGGCGGCCATGAGCCGCGTGTTGTGAGCCGCCTGCGTCATATGTTGGTGCCAGTGGGCGTCGAGCACGGCCACACGGTCCCAATCACGCTCATGGGCTGCCTGGTCGAGCGCGTCTAGTTCCTCGTCCATCAGCCCAAGGTGGTCAGTTCGTAAGACGGTGAGTCCCTCGACGGCCGCGAATCCCTCCAAGGCCGCGCGCACGGCATAGAGCTCTCGTATATCATGGCCTGTGATAGTGACGACGTGCGTATCACGATGTGAGCGCGTTACCAGCAACCCCTCGGCCTCGAGCCGCCGCATCGCTTCACGCACCGGCCCACGACTGGAGCCCAGAGCCGCGCTTACCTCGGCCTCCACAAGGCGGTCGCCCGGCGCGAGGCGTCCGTCAAAGATAGCTTGAAGCAGCGCGTCATAGGCGTGATCGCGGAGCGTGCGGAATTGCGAGACCCCTAACGAGGAGAGGAACACCTTCATGGACATCAGCTTCCCCCTCCGCTAGCGAATGGTTGATTGTTAACAATTAGTGCCAGTCTACACATGCTGGCATCGCTTGTCAAATCGGTTGAGGTCGTTGGATCGTGCTGAGATCGCCACTTAGGAGTTGGGTCAAAATAACCTAAACGTTTTGTCTCCCGGTCCAGGTGTGGATGAGAGTCGCTGTGTCCCAGTTGTTTTGGCCCGAGCCCTTAGGTGCGGAGCCGAGTAGGAAGTTTCTGTCCGTCACCCGTCCGGTCTTCCCCTAGCCCGGTTGGGGTGGATGGTTCACCTGCTCCTTAGGCGTTATCCCGAGCTTCGCATCCCGCCGTTGCCAGCGACGCACGTCAGGATCGGGGACAGGCTTTTGGACACTCGCCTGGTGGCAGCCTTTCCTCTGCCACACTCAAACAGTGCGACCTCGTGTCGCACATGCTATGCGCGCACAGCGCTTGCCCTGCTGATTCGCCCACACATGCTGTCCGCCGTCCTCGCTGCTGCTCTCATCGGGTGGCTTGTGTGCCGCCATCCTGCATAACCATACATTCCCGGCACCAACGACGAGGGGCCTGTGGGGCAGGCATCATTGGCAGCACCAGTCACTCAATGCAGTCCACCGATGTAATCCTCGCGCCCGCGGCTCTCATGGTGTGACCGTCGTCGTGGTGGCGCGCTTGGCGGCCTGGAGGCGTTTGGTGGTGGCGCTGGTGGCGTAGACGGCGATGCCCTCGATACGCAGGTCGAGGGCGGCGTAGCCCTCGATGATGGCGGTGTCCTCAGGGTCGGCGGCGAGGGCCTCAGCGACCTTCGCCCACGGCTTGCGGGCGACGAAGACGGTGTAGCGGGTGCCGGCGGCCGGCTCCGGTAAGCCCTTGGGCAGATCCGGCACCTTCTCGCTCGTGAGCGCGAGGACGACGACTTGGCCCTGCTCGACGGCCGTACCGGGTCGGCCGATGACGGTGATCTTCACGGTGGTTGCCCTCCCTGAGTTATCCTGCTGGAGTTGTTGCGCGAGCGCGCAAAAGGTGTCGTCCGTCCACGCTAGCGGCACGGGGGCGGGCGTCGCTGACGCCGGTGTGCCGCGCCCCGCTCCCCTCGGTGGGTGCCCAGCCTTGGGAAAGATGTAGGCGCGGTCGTCCGCGCTCAGGTCGGGGGCGGTGCGCACGAGGTACAAGAAAGTGCCACCGGGGGTACGCCGGTGACCGTCGGGGAGCAGCAAGCCGTCGTCGGCCTCGATGGTGAGCGCCTGGCCCAGCACGGCGCGGGCGCGGTCGGGGCCGAGACGGTCCACGACGCGGGTGATGGTGCGGATGGGTGGGGGCAGCGTCTCGCCGAGCACGGCAGCGATACCACGCGCCAAGGCCCACACGTCGGGGGGCACGAACCCGTAGGACACGGGCCGGCGCGCCTCCACCGGGAACGCTGGCTCCCCCGTCGTTGTCGCTGTCGTCCGCCCCTCCACCGGTGGCACGGCGTCGGCCCCCACGACGGCTTCCCCCCTCGCCGCGTTGGGTCTGTCCTGGTCCACGGCCTCCTCTTTCATCGTCGGCTCCTGTTTACGGGTCGATGCGCCACGTCCCCTCACCATACACGAGCCGCCGTTCCGTGGCCCGAGGGCTAGCTGGATGCAGGCGCGCAAGGTGGGCGGGAAGCCCAGTGAGTGCGCACGTTATGTCGAGTGCATCCTTGGCACGCACGGAGATGAACACGCCGTCGGCCTTGAGTTGGAGCGTGGCCGGCGTCGGATGCGCACCACTCGTAAGGGCGGCGTTGAGCGCGGGAAAGACGCTGGTGGGAGCCGTCGCGGGGGCGACGAGCTGGGCCAACGGCGACGGGGCGCTATCCACGGCTAACAGGAGCACACCCCAAGGATGTGCGACGTCCTCGCGCGTGGGCAGGAAGGTGCGGCGCTCGACCGCAACGCCGGCGGCATGCAGCGCCGCGGCGAGCGCATCCGCAGCGGCGGATGTGACGCGATCCATGGTCAGGGTGACGTGCGTCGGTTGGTCGTCGTTTATTATGTCATCTCTGTGGGTGTCGGCCATGTTCTCTATCTATCCGTCCAGGGCTTCCAGGTCGGCCCACAGCGCGGCCCTTAGCTGCCCTCGATCCGCATAACCGCCTCCGGTCTCGAACAGCATGCCCGTCTGCGTATCCTTGATCGCCACCTGATCGTGGCCAAGTGGATGTCGTGTCGCCGCAGGGTGTGCGTCAGCGACTGTAGCCGCCGATGTGCCTATGGCATGCCCCGCGCCTTCGCGTCCTTCGTCGTGTTGAGGGGTAGAATCTGGCACGGGCTCGACGCGCGTGGCGGGCGGCGTCGTGATCGTTGGGGTGACGGTCGATATCGGTGTGCTGTGCGGCATCCAGGGGCCGTCTAGTTCCCCTACGGGGACTAGCGTGACTGGCAAATTATTTGCCACCTTGGGCGATCGAGGGCGAGCACCGGCAGTTTGCACGTCCTTCACCTTGATGCGCTCACCCCGTTCGGCGCGTGCGAGCAGCGCGTCCCGCGCCGGACCCTCCAGATCCGCGATCTCCGCAGCGACGGTGGCACCTACGGCCCCGCTTGCGACGGCCGCCTCGATGCGTGGGTCGCTCACGAGCTTGAGGCGATTTTCGACGAAGGTGTGGCTCTTGCCCAGGCGCTCAGAGAGGGCGCGCATGGAGAGGCCCAGGCGCTCCATGAGGCGGCGGTAGGCACGGGCCTCGTCGAGCGGGCTGAGGTCGCTGCGCTGGACGTTCTCGACGAGTGCGATTGTCTCCATCGCGTCGTCGTCCAGGTCACGTACCAGACAGGGGATGGTGTCCAGGCCGGCGAGTTGTGCGGCCCGCCACCGCCGCTCGCCGGCGGCGATCTGGTACGCTTCGTCGTCACCCGGTGTCAAGCGCACGAGGAGGGGCTGGAGTACGCCATACTGCCGGAGCGAGGTGGCCAGTTCGGCGAGCCCATCAGGGTCGAACTCCCGGCGGGGTTGGAAGGGGTTGGGGGAGAGGAGCGCGGGTGGAATGAGTACGGCGGCGTCCATCTCCTCGACCCCTACGGGGAGTTGGGCGCCGAAGAGGTCGCTCGTGCGTGAGCGGGAGAGCAGGCCCTTAGCCATGCGCCACCTCCACCGCTTCTATCGCTCCTGTCATGGTCGCTGCCGAGGTTAGACCCCATGCTGTGAGGAGTGCGTCAGCAATCTGTCGATACGCGACGGAAACGTCGTTATTAGCCGCGTAAGCGGTGATTGGGAGGCCGGCGTCGGCGGCTTCGGCGACGCGCACCGATCGTTTAATCTCGCCGAGGACCGAGACCTGCGCGCCGATGCTATCGCGGATCTCCTGCATGACCATGCGGGGATGAGCGCTGCGACTGTCGACCATGGTAAAGATCATCCCGCGCACGAGGAGCGCAGGGTTGAGGCGCTTCTTACGCACGCGGCGAATCGTGTCGAGGAGGAGTTGCAGGCCGTGCGCAGCGAGGAACTCGGGAACCAACGGGATAATGACCTCTTGGGCAGCCGTGAGCGCGTTGATGACCAGGATGCCGAGAGAGGGGGGACAGTCGATCAGCACAAGGTCATAGGCGTCAGCGAGCGTCTGGAGGAGGTCAGCGAGCACGAACTCGCGGCGGTCGGCGCTCTGCAACGGACCTTCGGCGGTGCTGGCCAAGTCGATGATGGAGGGTAGCAGGTCGAGGCCGGGGCTGAGCGTACGCACGGCCGGGACAAGTAACGTCGCCTCGCCGTCCTGGATGTATTCGAGCATCACGGCGTTAATGGTCGGATCGCGGGGTGTGAGGCGTAGCCCTGCGGAGATGGTGAGGCTGGCTTGCGGGTCGAGGTCGACCAGGAGGACGCGCTGGCCACGCTCGGCGCAGGCGGCGCCCAGGGCGTAGGCCGTCGTCGTTTTGGAAACTCCGCCCTTTTGATTGGCGAAAGCGACAGTTGTGCACATGCGTATCACCTCATCCGTATCGTTGATCTTTGCCGCAGCAAAACTATGTATCCAACTTTAGTATGCTATCGCGTTCTCGTACTCCTCAGAGGTCGTGCGCGCCGCTGACGGGCAGATACGTCCCGCTGACGAAATCGGCCAGGGGCGAAACGTAGAAGATCACCGCGCCGGCGACGTGCTCGGGCCGCCCCTGATAACCCAGGGGCGTCGTCGCGATCAGGCGCTCCAGGTCCTCGCGTGGCGCGGCGTCGGCGCGTGGTGTGGCGATCCAGCCGGGGGCGACGACGTTGACCGTGATGCCGTCTGGCCCCAACTCCAGGGCCAGGTTGCGCGAGAAGGCGACCATGGCCCCTTTGCTGGCGGCATAGGCGGCGAAGGTGGGCGCGGGGGTGTCCAGGGCCACGGTGGCGATGTTGACGATGCGACCCCAGTGGTTGGTCCGCATGGCGGGGACGGCGGCGCGGCAGGTGTTGACGACGCCGTGCAGGTTGAGGTCGATCATCCCCTGGTAATCGTCGTGCGTCAGGTCGAAAGGCGGGGCGACGCGCTGCTCACGGCCGGCGTTGTTGACCACGATGTCCACCGGCCCCAACTCGCGCCTGGCCCGCGCGATCATCGCCTCGACCTCTGTGGCGTCGCGCACGTCGGCCTGGTGAGCGAGCGCCCGCCCTCCGACCCGCTCGATGTCGGCGACGACGGCCGCGGCCGCCTCCGCGCTCGCGACGTAGTTGACGACGACGGCCGCTCCGGCCGTACCGAGGGTGCGCGCCATCTCCGCCCCGAGCCCCTGCGAAGCGCCAGTCACCAGGGCCACATGACCCGTGAGGTCGATGGTTATCATGTCCTGCTACTCCCTGGCGCCGTATGGTTTGA